>Ga0335079_10006643_pt1 | contig 13235 bp, 9 predicted proteins | sample Lox_Sample_33_FD_206719 | JGI IMG/M metagenome (GOLD analysis project Ga0335079, IMG submission 206719) | Soil microbial communities from Loxahatchee National Wildlife Refuge, Florida, United States - Lox_Sample_3.3 | ecosystem: Environmental > Terrestrial > Soil > Wetlands | place: USA: Florida... | reverse complement strand
AATGCGGCTGGCTGCGCGATGCTGCTGGCCATTGCGCAGGCGATGGTCGAGGGGCCGCGGCCCGAACGCTCGGTGCTGTTTCTCTGGCCCACCGGCGAAGAGCGGGGCCTGTTGGGCTCCGACTACTTCGCGGCACGGCCGCTGGTGCCGGCCGATCGCATGGTGGCCGAGATCAACCTCGATGCGGGCGCGCCACCCGCGCCGCCCGTCACATGGCAGATCGCGGGAGGCGACGCGTCTACCCTGGGCCAGCTCGCGGTGGATGTGGCGCACGCCGCCGGGTGGGAGGCGCAGGTGGCGGGTGCGAGCCCCAACTCGGACTACTTCCCCTTGCTCCGGATCGGCGTGCCCGCCGTCTTCCTGGTGCCTGCCGCGCCGTACGAGGGGCTGACCATGGAGGCGTCGCAGGCGCTCGGCAAGCGTTGGGATCACTACCATCAGGCCGCCGACGAATGGCACGCCGACTTCCCCTTCTCCGGGCTGGTGCGTTACGCGGACTTCGGCTATCGGGTGGGCATGGCCGCGGCCGCCGCGCCGCGTTCCTCGATCGTGCCGGCGCGTTGAGCGGCCTCGCGCCGGGGCGCCGGACCGGCCTATTTGAGCGAGCCGGGAGGAACGTCGTACAGCAGTATCGCGGTTCCCCGGTCGCGTGATGTCAGGTCGGTGGCGGATGTCTCGGGGTAGAGTGCATCGGTCTTGGCGGGCGAGTGGCCCAGGCCGAGGGCGTGTCCCAGTTCGTGCAGCGCCAGGGCCACCATCTGGGAGGGTTGCAGTTGGCGGCCGTCGGACATGTGGGTGGCCAGTGTGACCTGCACCTTCACGATGGGCCCGCGGCGCTGCCAGGTCAGTTCGGTCCGGCCCGTCCGATTGCTGTCCAGCCGATCCGCGAACGACACCACGATGTCAGCCCCGGCCGTATCGGGGTCCTGCTCCAGCCACACGGGTAGACCGACCCCGTTCCACCGACCGATCGCCCACGCGATGTTGGCGAGGAAGACCTCCCGGAAGCCAGGCACCGTGTCGCCGCGCAGCACCGCGACACGCAGCGGCCGCTTGGCGCGGTCGTCCGCCCAGCGGTGGAGCACCGAGTCGTTTTCTTCCAGCATCGCGGGCAGGTACGTGCCGGAGCCGCCGTTCTCGATGCGCGCCAGCGCGAGCGCCCGCGCGGCGGAATCCAGCCGATCCGTCGGGTTCGGCTGGAGCGGCGCGTCGCGCCCGACCGCCTCGGCCTGCGGCGCCACCGCGCCCCCCCGGCTCGGCGACGCCGCCCGGGCGGCTGGCCCGGTGCCCCCGATGGCGCGCCGCACGATGTCCGTGACCACCGCCGCCACGAGCAGCATGGCCAGCGTCGGTATCAGAACGCTGCGCGAGCCGGAGGCTCCCATGCCCGCAATCTGCGAGCGCCGATGCGTCGTGGCAAACGCGCCATTTGCGAATCGTCCCGCGAACGCGCAATATGCGCCCCTTCGGACGTCGCGAACCCATGGCGCGCCCGCTGCCGCGTTGACCGGGACTCCCGCGTGATACGATTGCCCGCCAAGACCATCGTGCGGTGGCGCTGGCCCATCGTGGCCGCCTGGATCGCGCTCACCGTCGTGATGGCGCCGCTGGGCGGCCGGCTCCACGAGCAGCTGCACGTCGGTGGCGAGAACCTCTCGCACTCGGAGTCCACGGCCGCCGAGGACCTGATCCGCAGCGTGTTCGACTCGCCGTACGCCGCGTTCGCGGCGGTGGCGATCCGCCATCCGTCGCTCACGCTCCGCTCGCACCGCTACGAAGCCTACGTGGATTCCGTCACCGCCGCCCTCCAGCGGCTGCCCTTCGTCCTTCAGACCTTGAATTGGCGCAACGCGGAAGACGAGGCGTTCCGCAGCCGCGACGGGCGGATCACGTTCATATTGATCGGCCTCTCGGCGGACAGCTCGGCGACCAGCGACACGCCGCTGCTGCGCGACGCCGTGGCCAGCGTACAGCACCGATTCGGCGGCGATTTCGGGACCTACGTCACCGGCGACCCGGCGTTCGACTACGACATCCGGACCATCGCCGCCGACGACTCACGCCGCATGGAAGAGCGTCTGATTCCGCTGACCGTGCTGCTCCTGCTGGTCGCGTTCAGCACGCTCATCGCCGCGCTGGCGCCGATCGCCGTGGGCTTCATCGCCATCACGATCAGCCTCGGACTGGTGTCGGTCGCCGCGACCATCTTCCCGATGTCCATCTTCGTCCTCAACCTCACGACGATGATCGGGCTCGGGGTGGGGATAGACTACTCCTTGCTGGTCGTCACGCGGTTCCGCGAGGAGATGGACTACGCGCCCAACCGCTTCGACGCCGCGGCCGCCACCATTCACACCGCGTCCCGCACCGTCATCACCTCCGGGGGCACGGTGATGATCGGCTTCATCGCGCTCATGATCGTTCCACTCCAGGAGACGCGCTCGATCGGCCTGGCCGGGCTGTTCGTGGTCGCGACGTCCATCGCCCTGTCGGTCACATTCCTGCCGGCCATGCTCGCGATCCTCGGCCACCAGGTTGATCGGCCCTTGTGGCTGGCGCGCCGCCTGCGGCGGCTGCGTTTCGGCCGCGGCTGGAACCGCTATGCCCGCGCCGTCGCCCGGCATCCGTGGCGCGCCGTCACGATCTCCGGGGCGCTCGTGGTCGCTCTGGCGCTGCCGGCGCTGTGGCTGCGGATCGGCCTGCCGGTGGTGAACTGGTTCCCCACCGACACGGACTCGGGCCGGGGCCTCGCCGTCCTCGAGGACATGGGCCACGGCGGCGCCCTGCGGCCGCTCAAGATCGTCGTGGAGACGACCGACCGGAGCCCGGTGCTCGACCTCGACCGGCTGCGGGGCCTGCGGGCGCTCGCCGACTCGATCCGCGACAACCCGCGGGTCGCCCAGGTGCGCGGCATGGTGGACCTCCGCCCCGGGATTCCCCTGTGGCGGTACGCGGTGCTCTACGGCGACACGGCCCGCGCGCGGCAACGGATGCCGGACGTGTTCCGCACCTTCCTGAGCCACGACGGCACCGCCACCATGCTCGACGTGGTCCTGCGCGACACGGTGTCGCTCGACGGCTCCCTCGAGGCCGTGCGCGAGGTGCGGCGCATCAACGTGCAGCGGCTGCCGATGATGGGCCACGCCCGTATGCTGGTGGGCGGCTTCTCCGCGTCGAATCTCGACTTCCGCGACAAGGTCCTGGGCCTGTTCCCGCTGCTGGTCGTGCTGGTCCTCGGCGTCACCGGCCTGATGCTCGCGGCCGTGTTCCGCTCCGTGCTGGTGCCGATCAAGGCGGTGGTGATGAACACCCTGTCGGTGTCGGCCGCGTTCGGCTTGACGGTGGTGGTCTTCCAGTGGGGCCTCGGCGGGTCGCTGTTCGGACTGGCCGGGCCCACCCAGGCCATCTTCGTGATCAGCCCGGTGCTGGTGTTCGCCATCGTGTTCGGGCTCTCGATGGATTACGAAGTCTTCCTGCTCTCGCGCGTGAAGGAGGAATTTGACGAGACGCACGACAACGACGAAGCCACGGTCAACGGCCTCACCGCGACCGCCGGCACGATCACCAACGCGGCGCTGATCATGATCCTGGTGTTCGGGGCGTTCGCGTTCGCGCGGGTGATGGCCGTGCAGATGATCAGCTTCGGGCTGGCTGTCGCCGTCCTGCTCGACGCCACGCTCATCCGGGTGGCGATGGTTCCCGGCGTCATGCACCTGGCGGGTCGTCTCAACTGGTGGCCGGGCTACCGGCGTCCCGGCAGCAACAACCGCCGCGGCGGCGAGACGGTCCCGCCCGCTGACCCCGGCGCCTGACCCGGCGGTCAGCGCGGCGGGAGCAGGTCCCCCCACAAATCCCAGTGCCATGCGGCGACCCGCGCCCCGGTACGCGGATCACGCAGCGGCTTGTACTGCAGCCACCGTGCGTCGAGGCCTACCGAGTGGCCCCAGGCCACGAGCCGTTCCCGGTCGCTGCTCACGAGGTGCGCCATGGGCCGGTCGTCGAGCGTGAAGCGATGCAGCCAGAGTCCGCCATCCAGCGCGTGACGCAGGCCGTCACGCCGGCGGGGAAACTCCTGCCAGGTCACCTAGTCGCAGGCAACCTGGCCCTCTTGCGTCGCCGCTCCGACGGAGGCCACGTTGCCGACGAAGAGAAAGCATTGCCGAGAGGAGTTGGCGCTGGACGCCAAGCCCGACCAGCCGGACTGGTTCGCCGCGGTGATCGTGACGGTGACGCCGTTGGTCGCACTGAAGGCCGGGAGCTGGGTCACGTCGGGCGAGTACGAGTCGTAATCGTAGAAGTAGGACTCCTCGGCGATGGCGAGGTTGCGTAAGTCGGACTTCATCGCCGCCACGAAGGCCTGGTCCCTGGAGTTGGCGAAGCGCGGAATCAGGACGGTCACGAGTATCCCGATGATCACGACGACCATCAGCATTTCGATCAGCGTGAAGCCGCGTTGCCGCTTCACTCGCGCCACCTCCTGGTGGACGGGGGCCGCCCGGGCGGTAGCGTCGCTATAGTACGGCGCGCGCCGAGGCGCGGCAAGAATCAGCCGGCCTTGGCGTCCAGCCAGTTGGGGCCGATGCCGACGGTCGCGACCAGGGGCACGTGCAGCACCGCCGCGCCCTCCATGCAGTCTTTGACCAGGCGCGCCACCTCCTCCACCTCGGCCTGCGGCGCCTCGACGACCAGCTCGTCGTGCACCTGCAGCAGCAGCTTCGCCTCGAAGCCCGCGCGCACCGCGTCGCTGACCTTGATCATGGCGACCTTGATGAGATCGGCCGCCGAGCCCTGCAGCGGGGAGTTGGTCGCCGTCCGCTCGCCGAATGCGCGCACGCTGAAGTTCTTGTCCTTGAGCTCGGGAATGTAGCGCCGGCGGCCGAGAATCGTCTCCACGTATCCCCGCTGCTTCGCCTCCTCCACCGTGCGGTCGAGGAAGCTCCGCACTCCGGCGAAACGGACGAAGTAGTCGTCAATGAACCGGCGGGCGTCCTCGTAAGGGATGCCGAGCTGGCGCGCCAGGGCATGCGGGCCCTGCCCGTAGATGGTGGCGAAGTTGATCGTCTTGGCGCGGCCCCGCATCTCCGCCGTCACCGCTTCCGGTGCCACGCCGAAGATGAGCGCCGCGGTCTGCCGGTGGATGTCGCCGCCCGCGCGGAAGGCCTCCACGAAGGCCGCGTCGCCCGACAGGTGCGCCAGCAGCCGCAGCTCGATCTGCGAATAGTCGGCCACGATGAAGCGATGGCCGGGACGCGGCACGAAGCCTCGACGGATCTCCTCCCCGCGCGCCGAACGCACCGGAATGTTCTGGAGATTGGGGTCGTTCGAGCTCAGGCGGCCAGTGGCCGCGCCGATCTGGTTGAACGATGTGTGGATCCGCCCGGTGGCCGGGTTCACCTCCGCGGGCAGCACGTCGAGATAGGTCGAGAGCAGCTTGGCGATCTCGCGGTACTCGAGCAGCAGGCGCGGCACGGCGTGGCCCATGCCAGCCAGCTCCTCGAGCACCTCCGCATCGGTGGAGGCGCCGGTCTTCCCCTTCTTGAGCACCGGCAGCTGGAGCTTCTCGAACAGCACGTGGCGCAGCTGCGGCGTGGAGTTGAGGTTGAACGCCACCCCCGCCTGTTGGTGAATGTCGTGTTCGAGCTGCGACAGCTCGCCGCGCATCTGGTTCGCCAGCCGCGCGAAGTGCGCGCCGTCAATGGCGATCCCCTCCCATTCCATGTCGGCGAGCACGCCGATCAACGGCATTTCGACGTCGTGGAACAGGCGCTCGAGATGGTGATCGGCGAGCGTGGGGGCGAACCGCTGCCGGAGACGCAGCGCGTAGTCGCTGTCCGCACAGCAGTAGTCGGCAGCCTCGCTCACCGGCACTTCGTCGAAGCTCCGCTCGCTGCGTCCCTTGCCGACCAGGTCCCCGTAGAGCCGCAGCTGGACGTTGAACTGCTCCAGCGCGAGGGTGTCGAGTCCGTGCGATCGCTTGCCCGGATCGATCATGAAGCTCGCGATCATCGTGTCGAAGGCGACGCCGCGCAGCGCTACGCCGGCGCGCCGCAGCACCAGCCAGTCGTACTTGATGTTGTGGCCGATCTTGGCCACTGCGGGATCGCCCAGGAGCGCGACCAGCGGCGCCAGCCCGGGATCCGAGAGCGGCGGCAGGTTCACCACGTCGCGCCGCTCCAGCATGTCCGACGACGGGTGATGCGCGAACGGCAGGTACCAAGCCTCGCCCGGCGCCACCGCGATGGACAGGCCGACCAGTCCGGCCCGCATCGGGTCGAGCGATGTGGTCTCGGTGTCGACGGCCAGCGCCCCGGCCGCGCGCGCGCGCCGGACGACGGCCTCGACTGCCGGCACGGCATCGGCCACCTGATAGGCCGCCGCGGGCGCCGCCTCCGGCTTCGCCTCGGGGGCGCCCAGTGTACGCACCAGCGAATGAAACTCCAGCTCGGAGACGAGCGAGAGCAGCGCCGCCCGGTCGGGTGGCTGGGCGGCCAGGGCCGGCATGTCCAGCTGCACCGGCACGTCCCGGTGCAGCGTCACCAGCTCGCGCGACAGGCGCGCCCGCTCGGCATCGCGCTCCAAGGCCTCGCGCAGCCGGGCCTGGGTCACGTCGCCCGCGTGGGCGAGAATCGCTTCCAGTGTGCCGTACTGCTGCAGCAGTTTGACGGCGGTCTTCTCCCCGACGCCGCGGATCCCGGGGACGTTGTCGGCCGAATCGCCCACCAGGGCCAGAAAGTCCACGGTCTGCTCCGGCGGAACGCCGAGCCGCTCCCGAGCGTTGGTCTCGGTCACGAACTGCTCTTCGACCGCGGCCGGCCCGCCGCGGCCGGGATTGAGCAGGCTCACCCGGGGACCCACCAGTTGATAGAAATCCTTGTCGCCGGACACGATCACCACATCGAGGCCGGCCGCCGCACCCCGCGCGGCCAACGTGGCAATGACGTCGTCGGCCTCGTAGCCGTCCACCGCGATCAACGCCACGCGGAAGGCGTGGAGCAACGCCTCGACCCTCCGCACGGACTGGTCGAAATCCTGCTGCAGCTCCGCGTCGAGCTTCTCTCGCGTCGCCTTGTATTCGGGATAGCGTTCGTGCCGGAAGCTGGTGCCAGCGTCGTGGACCCAGGCCACGAACTCGGGCCGGTGCCGCTCCGCCAGGCGCAGGAGGAAGTTGGTGATTCCCCAGGCGACCGAGGTGTTCTCGCCGCGACTGGTGGTCAATGGCCGGGACAGCATGGCGAAGAACGCGCGATAGATCAGCGCATAGCCGTCAATCAGGAACAGTCGCTGACCGCCGCTCATCGCACCGCCGGCGCGGAATTCACGCCATCCACCCCAGTGCCGCCGCGACGCCGACCGGCAGGAGCAGATTGTCGGCGCCACGCCAAGGCGCCCGCTCCACAACCGTCGCTACGGCCGCCCCCACCGCCGCGATCGCGATCGGAAGCCCGGTGAGCAGCAGGACCAGGGCGGCCGTCGCCGCGCACGCCGCCGATCCCGCCCATGACTTCCGCCGCCCGCCGCCGAACCGCGTACCGACCGTCGCCGCCATGGGATCTGCCACCGCCGTCACGAGAATCGCGCGCTCGGCCGCGGCGGCGGGGAACAGCCACCACGCCAGCGCGTAGCCCAGCGCGAGGATCGCCGCGCCGCTCACCGCCGACGCTTCCGCGGGCCGAAACCAGACGCCCGCGAACCGCCCGAGCCACGTGCGCGCCCGAGGCCAGCGCAACCGGGCGAACTCGGCACCGCTCGCCACGGCCACCAGTCCGGCGAAGGCGGGTGTCGCCACCCGGCTTCCCAGCGCCGCGGCCAGCGGCCCGAGCAATCCCGAAGCCACATGGAGAATGCGCCGTCCGGTCTCGTTGCGAGCACCGCCCGCCACGGGGCTTCGGCCCTCCGCCCCGGGGACGCGAGCCCCCGAGTCGGGAATCACCCCGTGCTGCGCAGGCGATTGACGATCCGATTGAACTCGGATCGGGAGGCGGGATCGAGACGCAGGCGCCCGAATCCGGCGTCGTCCACGAAGTAGAGGACGAGGTTCAGCTGATCGTACATCCACTCGATGAACCGCCCGCGCCCCCGGACGTCGGGGTGCGGCTCGGTCATCTGGTCCGGCGGCCCGAGCGTGATGAACACCTCGCCGCGCTCGGTGAGCCAGCCCGGAACACCCTCGTCCCGGAACTGCTCGTCGGCGCTGGCCAGTCGGGCGAAATAGCGATCCAGCGCCTCGTTTTCCGGCGTGGCGGGATTGGGATCGGTGTCGTGCCAGAACTTGCGCCACGCGGCCGGGCGATTCTCCGGCGGCGTCTGCGCCAGTCGTTTGAGCGTGTCCGCCGAGGTGAAGTAGCGCAGCAGCGAGATCATGTCGTCGAAGTTGGCCACGATCCATTGGCCCGAGAACGCCACGAGGAACGGCGCCTCCGCCACCGTGCCGCCGCCCTCCAGGCCTATCCGCAGCTCGTGCCGGCCGAGTGAAAGCTGCGCCGGCGCCACGGCGAAGACGAACGTCCGAATGGCCGCCGCCGAATCCACGCGCGTCGTGTCCGCCCAGCTCGCGTTGCCCGCGCTGTCGAGCGCCGTCGCCACCAGCGGACTGCCGGCCGGAAGCCCGTACGTCTCCACGTAGAAACGCAGCGAGTCAGTACCGTAATCCACCGTGCTGCGCGGATTCGTGACGATGTCGGGGACGGCGGCGAGGTCGGTGCGCGGCGTGGCCCTGTACACCGCGATGGGCGTGGCGATCGCCGGCAGCTCGAGCGGCGGAGCCGTGACCGGCCCCTCGAATCGTCCGACGGCCGGACCGTTCTGGTCGCGGACGATGATCGAGAGCCGGTAGGTCCCCGCCGGCACCGGCACGAACTCCTGGTAGATGATGCTCTCTTCCGCCCGCTGTGTTTCCGCGAAGGTGCCCACCACGACCCGTTCGTCGCGCACCACCTGCCGCACCAGCGTCAGCCCTTGCCGGAAGGCCAGCTCGACCCGGTAGCTGGCGGCAAAGCCGCCCGCGTCACGCCGGAAGGCGAGATACCGGTTCTGCATGGAAAGGGCCACGACCGCGAGGGCGGTGTCGGCTGTGTGACCGGCCAGCATCCGGATGCTGCCGACGAAGCGGATCTGCCCGGCACCCGTGACGTAGCCCAGCGTCCGGTAGACGGCGGTGGGATCGAACAGCGCCGTCGCCTCCTGGGCTACCGGCTCCTTGGGCGGCGGCGCCCCCACGCGCTGCCATGGACCACACGCGCCAACGGCGACGATGCCGGAGGCGGCGATCAAGCGGCGGATGGCGCTGGACGTGGGAAACCTCGGAAAGGTGAGAGGACGGTCTTCCGGCCAAGCTACGGACCCCGAGGCGCACCCGTCAAGGCGGCGTCGCGCCTTGACTTGCCGCGTCCGCGAGGCCGGGCTACATTCGCGCATTCCAATGCAGTCCGAAGACCTGACCGGCACGGCTGTCGCCGGCTACCATCTGCTCGAGAGGGTGGGTGAAGGAGGCACGGCGACCGTCTACCGTGCCCAGCACTCGGCGCGCGGCGTATGCGCCGTGAAAATCCTCCGCGCCAAGCTCCGCGCCGACCGGACCGCGGTGCAGCGCTTCCTCCGCGAAGCCGAGTACGGCTCGCGGGTCTCCCATCCAGCCGTCGTGCAGACCTACGAGTTCGGTGAGGCGCCGGGGGGCCTGCACTACCTCGCGCTCGAGTGGGCCGACGGCGAGATCCTCGCCAAGTTCGTCCGCCGGTCGGGGCCCGTAGCGCTCCCGCTCGCCGCCATCATCGTGCGCCACGTGGCCGACGGGCTGGCCGCGGCCCACGCCGCCGGCATCATCCACCGGGACCTCAAGCCCGAGAACATCATTTACGATCCGCGCACGCAACGGGCGCGGCTGCTCGATTTCGGGATCGCCCGCGACGCGGAGCTCGCGCCGGCCGAGCGGCTCACCCGGACCGGGTTTTTCGTCGGCACGCTGCAATACGTGGCACCCGAAGCCCTCTCCGGCGAGCTGGTGGGGGAGGCGGCCGACATCTACTCGCTGGCAACCATCGCGTACTTCCTGCTCACGGCGCAGCTTCCCTACGTCGCCAAGTCGCCGCGCGAGCTGTTCCATCAGCTGCTGACGCAGCCGCCGGTGCCGCTCGGGCAGGCGCGGCGCGATCTCGTATTCCCGCACGCGCTCGAAGAGGCCGTGATGCGGGGCCTCAGCCGCGAGCCGCGCAAGCGGCAACCCAACGTGGCGGCCTTCGCCGACGAGTTCGCCGCCGCGGCCACGCAGCCGCTCGACGGGCCCCGCGCCGGCCTGCTCGGCTCCATCAAGGGGTTGTTCGGTTCGCGCGGTTGATCCGGTGACGCCATCGCCGCCGGACGCGCGCGAGCGCCTGGTCGCGCTCCTCAAGACTCGGTCGGTTCTTCACGGCGACTTCGTGCTCGCATCGGGGCGCCGCTCCCCCCACTACGTGGACTGTCGTCGCACGACGATGCACGCCGAGGGACTCTCGCTGATCGGGGACCTCGGGCTCGCGGCCATCCGCGCGGCGGGCTGGGCGCCGCGGGTCGTGGGCGGCCTCACACTCGGCGCAGATCCAGTCGCCTACGCCATCGCCCGCGCCACGGCAAACACGCCGACGCCGATCCACGCCTTCACCGTGCGGAAGACGGCGAAGACGCACGGGGCCGGGCAGCGCATCGAAGGGTGTTTCGAGCCCGGCGACCCGGTGGTCGTGGTCGAGGACGTCGTCACGACCGGCGCGTCCGCCCTGGAGGCGGCGACCGTCGTGCGCGAGGCGGGCGGCACGGTGTGCGGGGTTCTCGCCGTCGTGGACCGCGATGAGGGCGGCCGCCAATCACTGGAGCGCGAGGGTTACCAGGTCCGCGCCCTCTGCCTCCTGCGCGAGCTGCTGCCCGCCGCTGATTGATCCGGCGCACACCGCGCCCGTCCTTCCTTCATCTGAACCGCAGCTGTGCGGGGCCGGCTGCTCACACGGTGATCTGTCCGTGATCCCCGGGCCGCGCCCCGAGTGGATGGAACGCGAGCAGCCGGTCCCGGTACGGGGTGACGAACCGCTCCCGAAAACGGCTCAACGCCGCGTCGAAGGGCAGGCGCCGGCGGAACTCGCCGGCCGTCACGCCCAACAGCGCGCGCAAGTGACGACCGAAGCTCTGCGGAGATGAGTACTCGAGCCGGTTGGAGATGTCGGCGATGGACAAGCCGCCGTTCCTGAACAGGTACGCGGCGTGCAACAGACGGGCGTGCGCCAGATACGTCTTGGGTGACGGCAGGTTGGTCCGATAGAAGCGCGACATCAGGGAGCTCGGCACCACTCGCAGCGCGCGGGCCAGGCGCCTGACGGTGCGCAGCTCCGCCGCGCGTCGCACCACGACCTCGAAGAACAGCCGGCAGTCGGGCGGCACGCCGGCGAGGTCGCGATCGAGGGCCCCCATCACCCGCGCGGCCACCGGCGAGGTGGGCTCGTGCAGTAGGTCGCGCAGGCGGCCCCAGCCCGCCGGCACCGATACATCCACCACGGCCCGCACCCCGGATGCGCCCAGCCCCAGCACGCGGCGCGGCGCTTCGCAGTCGGGTCGGGAGATCAACGCGACCGCCGGGACCTGGGGGAATTCGCGGACGAACTGCGCCACCCGCGGGAACGCCGCATCGTCGCACCGGTGCACGGACAGGAAGACGGCGTCCACCTGCTGCCGCCGCACCTGCCGGATCGCGTCGTCGAGCGTGTCGCCGTGCAGAGCGACGAAGCAGTCCTGCCCGGCGGCCTCCACGCGAGCACGTTCCTCGGGCAGCAGCACGGTGGCGACGGTAGCGGCAGACATCGCACCCCTCCCTCAATCCACAGGACACACTACCGCCGCACATCACCGCCCTGTCACCCAACCGGACGCACGGCGGCGCGCGTTTGTCTCCCCCGGGGCGCCGGGGTATCTTGCAGGGCGGAGCGCGGCGGTCGCAGGTCCTTCACGGGCCTGAGGAAAGTCCGAGCTCCCAGGGCAGGCTGCCAGGTAACGCCTGGGCGCCGCGAGGCGACGGACAGGGCCACAGAAAAGACACCGCCACGCCTTCGGGCGAGGTAAGGGTGAAATGGTGGGGTAAGAGCCCACCGCGCGTCTGGCAACAGACGTGGCACGGCAACCCCCAGCCGGAGCAAGGCCAAATAGGCGGCGAGGTCCGGCCCGGACCGACAACGCCGGTAACGGCGAGCCGCGGGTAGGCCGCGCGAGGTGGCGGGCGACCGCCATCCCAGAGAGATGACCGTCCGACCTTCGGGTCGAACAGAACTCGGCTTACGGCTCCGCCGGCGGCGCCGCGAGAGCCCTTCGGGGATGCTTGCGGCGCCGTCGTCTGTAGAACCCTGCCGCACCCACGCGCGCCGGGACCGCACCGCCGATCGCCGAAAAGAGGTCTTCCATGCGTCGCTTCCCGCTCCTGTCCGCCGCGGCCCTGGCCGCCGCAGCCTGCACCGCCCGGTCCGCGCCGATGGCGAGCCCCAAGCCGGCGACGGCCGTGGCGCCGGCGCGCGCCGCCGCGCCGGTCCCCCTGCGTTACGCGCCCGATACGAGCCACTACCGCCTGGAATCGCAGTCGCACGTGGAGCAAGACGTGATGGGGCAGACCACGAAGGTGGATATCACCACCGCCGTGCTGCTCACGGTGGCCGTCACCGACGCTTCGGGAAACCTCGGGGTCGGCATCACCATTGACTCGCTCGCCATCACGCTGCCGGCCAATATGCCGGGCCCGGACCCCGCGGATCTCGCGGCCGCTCGCGGCAAGATGGCGCGGCTCGTGGCCTCGCCTCAGGGACAAGCCATTTCCTTGACGCCGCCCGAAAGCACCAGCGCCACCGTGCAGCAGATCACGCAAGGCTTCCGGGAGTTCCTGCCGATGCTGCCCGCTGGCTTGCCGGAGGCGGGAGCCATTTGGTCCGACAGCACGTCACTGACCACGCCGACCCAGATCGGCACCGCCACGATGCACATGGCTCGTGCGCATCGGGTGGTGGGCTGGGAAGACCACGGCGGGACGCGGGCGCTGCACCTGGCCACCACCGCCACGTACACCTTGTCGGGCTCCGGGGAGGCCCAGGGCCAAACCATCGAGCTCGCGGGCAGCGGCGTTCGCACCATGGACTCGTTCGTCTCCGCCAAGGGCGTGTACCTCGGCGGCACCGTCAGTGACAGCTCACTGGTGAACGCGAACGTCGTCAGCGCGGGCATGGTAGTGCCCGTGCGCA
>Ga0335079_10006642_pt1 | contig 13235 bp, 10 predicted proteins | sample Lox_Sample_33_FD_206719 | JGI IMG/M metagenome (GOLD analysis project Ga0335079, IMG submission 206719) | Soil microbial communities from Loxahatchee National Wildlife Refuge, Florida, United States - Lox_Sample_3.3 | ecosystem: Environmental > Terrestrial > Soil > Wetlands | place: USA... | reverse complement strand
AGAGGGCGAGGCTGCAGGGAAGGCTCAGGCGCGCGCGCATTCAGCGCTCCGGTCGGGGTCGGTGAGGAGGAGCCAGAAGTTAGAGCGCCGGCGCCGCGGCTGCCATTAAGAAATCGTCATGCGCCCCCGGGCGGCGGCGCGCGCCTGCGCTCCTCAGGGACTGAGGTCCTTGTCGCGCTCGATGCGCGCGTAGGCGGAGTGGTTGTGGATCGATTCGAAGTTTTCTGACTCGACCACGTAGGCGCTGATGCGCTCGTCGCGGTTCAGGCGCGTGGCCACATCGCGCACCACGTCCTCCACGAACTTCGGGTTGTCGTAAGCACGCTCGGTCACGTACTTCTCGTCCGGGCGCTTGAGGATCCCGTACAGCTCGCACGAGGCCTCGCTCTCGGCGATCTCGATCAGCTCCTCGATCCAGATGTGGCTGCGCAGGCGCACCTTGATGGTGACGTGCGAGCGCTGGTTGTGCGCGCCGTAGTCGGAGATCTTCTTCGAGCACGGGCACAGGCTGGTCACCGGCACCTCGACCTGCACCCACATCTGCGTCTTGCCGTGGTGGTGCTCGCCGATGAGCGTGGCCTGGTAGTCCATCAGGCTTTCCACCCCCGACACCGGCGCGCGCTTGTTGACGAAGAAGGGGAAGCTCATCTCGATGTGCCCGGTGTCCGCCTCGAGGCGGCTGGTCATCGTGCCGAGCATGCCGCGGAAGCTCTCCACCGAGATTTCGCGCTCGCCGTGCAGGATCTCGACGAAGCGCGACATGTGCGTGCCCTTGAAGTTGTGCGGCAGGCTCACGTACATGTTGAAGCGCGCGATGGTGTGCTGCTCGCCGGCGGAACGGTCCTTGACCCGCACCGGGTGGCGGATGTCCTTGATGCCGACGCGGTTGATGGGCAGCTGGCGCGTGTCGGCGCGCGCCTGCACGTCCTCGACCTCCGGTACGGCACGCGCGATCTTGGCGCTGGAATAGGGCGGGTTCATGGCAACATGAGCCTACAGGAAAGGGGTCGAAATCCGTAATCCGGATTCTCGCCGGCCACGACTGCGCCCGGCCATACCCCTTATTAAGGACACGCTACGGCACCACAAGGGACGGCGCAGTTAAATCGGCCGCGGGAACGGGTGCGCTCAGGCACCGCCGGCCGAGCGCAGCCGTTCCGGCGCCTGCAGCGCCCACCAGCGCTCGACACTCGCACTCAGCCCGGCCGCATCCAGCCCCGCCGCCACCAGGCAGGTCTCGCGTGAGCCGTGCTCGATGAAGCGGTCCGGGATGCCGAGCTGCAGCAACGGCATCTGCACCCCTTCGGCGGCCAGCAGCTCGCCGACCGCCGAGCCCGCCCCGCCCTGGGTAGCATTCTCCTCGATGGTGACGAGCGCGCTGTGGCGCCGCGCCAGCGCCATCACCAGATCCTCATCGAGCGGCTTCACGAAGCGCATGTTGACCAGCGTCGCATCCAGGCGCTCGGCGATCGCCTGCGCCGGCGCCACCAGTGCGCCAAAGGCGAGCAGCGCCAGACCGCTCTTGCCCTCGCGCCGCAACTGCGCCTTGCCGACCGGCAGCGCACTCATCTCCTGCTGTAGCGGCACGCCCGGCCCGCTGCCGCGCGGATAGCGCACCAGTGCGGGAGCGGCGAGGGTCGTGGCGGTGAACAGCATCTGGCGGCACTCGTTCTCATCCGCCGGCGCCATGATGACGAGGTTGGGAATGCAGCGCGCGTAGGAGAGGTCGTAGCTGCCCTGGTGGGTGGCGCCGTCGCTGCCGACCAGCCCGGCACGATCGACCGCGAACACCACCGGCAGCTTCTGCAGCGCCACGTCGTGGATCAGCTGATCGTAGGCGCGCTGCAGGAAGGTGGAGTAGATCGCCACCACCGGCCGCAGGCCCTCGGCGGCCAGGCCGGCGGCGAAGGTGACCGCGTGCTGCTCGGCGATGGCCACGTCGAAGTAGCGCTCCGGGAAGCGCTTGGAGAACTCCACCAGGCCCGAGCCTTCGCGCATGGCCGGCGTGATGCCGATGATGCGCGCATCGCGCTCGGCCATGTCGCACAGCCACGTGCCGAAGACCTGCGAGTAGCTCGGGCCGGAGCTCTTCTCCTTGAAGATGGTGCCGCTGGCCGGGTCGAACGGGCCCGGCCCGTGCCACTTGATCGGGTCGGCCTCGGCCGGCGCGTAGCCCTTGCCCTTGCGCGTCACCACGTGCAGGAACTGCGGGCCGCGCAGCTTCTTCAGGTTGCGCAGCGTGCTCACGAGCGCCTTGACGTCGTGCCCGTCCATGGGCCCGATGTAATTGAAGCCCATCTCCTCAAACAGCGTGCCCGGCAGCACCATGCCCTTGAGGTGCTCCTCGGAGCGGCGCGCCAGCTCCCACACCGTGGGCATCTGCCGCAGCACCTTCTTGCCGCCCTCGCGCAGGTGCGCGTAGACGCGCCCGGAGAGCACGCGCGCGAAGTGATTGGAGAGCGCACCGACGTTCTCCGAGATCGACATGTCGTTGTCGTTCAGGATCACCAGCAGGTCCGAGGGCAGCGAGCCGGCATGGTTGAGTGCCTCGAACGCCATGCCGGCGGTGAGGGCACCATCGCCGATGATCGCCACCGCGCGGCGCTCCTCGCCGCGCTGCGCGGCGGCGATCGCCATGCCGAGGGCGGCGCTCACCGAAGTGCTCGAATGCCCGACGCCGAAGGTGTCGTACTCGCTCTCGAGCCGGCTCGGGAAGGGCGCAAGTCCGCCATCCTGCTTGATGGTATGCAGCCGTGCGCGGCGCCCGGTGAGCACCTTGTGCGGATAGGCCTGGTGGCCCACGTCCCAGACCAGCCGGTCGTGGGGGGTATTGAACACGTAGTGCAGCGCGATGGTCAGCTCCACCGTGCCCAAGCCCGCGGCGAAGTGCCCGCCGCGGGTGCTGACGCTGTGGATGAGGAAGGCGCGCAGCTCCGCGGCGAGCGCCGGCAGCTTGCCGATGCTCAGGCGGCGCAGGTCCGCCGGGCTGTCGATCGCACTCAGCAGTGGGTAATTGTCCGGCGCTACGGTCATCGGCATCTGAGTTTACACAAGCCCGCCGCAGCTAACCGCACGCGGCCCTCCGGGGCGCGGGGACGGCCTCAACTGGCACGGTTGACGGCAAAGTCGGCCAGTTGCACCAGCACGCCCGCGCGGGAGCCGAGCGGGGCCAGCGCCGCGACCGCCGCATCGCGCAGCGCCCGGGCCCGCTCGCGCGCGGCCGGCAGGCCGGCGGTGGAGGGATAGGTGGGCTTGGCGTGGGCGGCATCGGCGCCGGTGGCCTTGCCGAGCAGCTTCGGATCGCCCTCGACATCCAGGATGTCGTCCTGGATCTGGAAGGCGAGGCCGACGTGGGCGCCGAAGCGCTGCAGGGCGGCCAGTCCGCCCGCATCGGTGAGCCCGGCCGCGAGCGCGCCCAGCAGTACGCTGCACTCGATGAGCGCGCCGGTCTTGCGGCGATGCATGTCCTCGATCTCCGCCAGGCGCAGCGGCCGCCCCACCGCCTCCAGGTCGATCGCCTGGCCGCCCGCCATGCCGCCGGGGCCGATGGCGCGCGCCAGCAGCCGCGTCATCTCCAGGCACGCGGCGGGGCTGGTGTTGCCGAGCGGCGCGTCGGCGAGCACGGCAAACGCCAGCGCCTGCAGCGCATCCCCGACCAGCACCGCCGTGCCCTCATCGAAGGCACGGTGGCAGGTGGCGCGCCCGCGGCGCAGGTCATCATCGTCCATGGCGGGCAGATCATCGTGCACCAGGCTGTACACGTGGATGAGCTCCACGGCGGCTGCCGGCGCATCGAGCAGTTCGCTCGCCGCCCCCAGGGACTCGCCCGTCAGGTACACCAGGGTCGGGCGCAGCCGCTTGCCCGCGCCGAGCACGCTGTAGCGCATCGCCTCGCGCAGGCGCGTGGTGCCCGGATCCGGCAGTGCGAGCGCGGCCTCGAGCACGCCCTCGATGCGCTCCCGGCAGCGCGCGATGCGCGCGCGGAAGTCAGCGCCGGCGCCGCTGTCGCGCGCGCGGGCGTTCACTCCGGATCCCCGGCTGGCCGCTCGGCGCCGGTGTCCTCGAAGGGTTCCGGTTGCACATCGCCACCGCGCTTGAGCAGAATCTCCACCTTCTGCTGTGCCGCCTGCAGCGAGCCCTGGCACTGGCGCGTCAGCGCCACGCCGCGCTCGAACAGCTTGAGCGCCTCTTCGAGGGGCAGCTCGCCGCCCTCGAGTCGCTCGACCAGCGACTCAAGCTCGGCGAGAGCCTGCTCGAAATCCGGGGCTTTGCTCTCGCGTGACATGGCGGTGCGGCTTGGTGAGTGAACGGGCAGCGGGAATGAGGGCGCGCAACGTTACACAGCGGCGCTGGCGAGGGTCAACGCGCGGTTGACGCCATCCGGATGCCGGAATAGAGTCCGAGACCGCAATTAGACCAAGTCTAAGTGAGGAAGACCATGAATCTCAAAGGCAGCAAGACCGAAAAGAATCTGAAGGACGCTTTCGCGGGCGAGTCGCAGGCGAACCGTCGCTATCTGTACTTCGCCGCCAAGGCCGACGTCGAGGGCTACAACGACGTGTCCGCGGTGTTCCGCTCGACCGCCGAGGGCGAGACCGGGCATGCGCACGGGCACCTCGAGTACCTGGAAGCGGTCGGGGATCCGGCCACGGGACTGCCGATCGGCGAGACGCGCAATAACCTCAAGGCGGCCATCGCCGGCGAGACGCACGAGTACACCGACATGTACCCGGGCATGGCGAAGGCGGCCCGCGACGAGGGCTTCGCCGAGATCGCCGACTGGTTCGAGACGCTCGCCAAGGCGGAGCGCTCGCACGCCAACCGCTTCCAGAAGGCGCTCGACGCGCTCTGAGGCCGGCACCGATCAAGTGACGCACCCCGCGGACCTGGCTGCCTGGTCCGCGGCGTGCGCCCTGAAAGTACAGCGCGCATGAGCACCAGCCCGGCCGCACCGCCCGCGCCGGAAGGCGCGCGCGAGGGCAGCCTCGAGGCGCCGACGCGCCATCCCCTCGCCTGGCGCACGGAAGCCTTCTACGACCCGGTCGCACTCGAGAAGGAGCTCGAGCGCGTGTTCGACATCTGCCATGGCTGCCGGCGCTGCTTCAACCTGTGCGCCGCCTTTCCCACCCTCTTTGACGCCGTGGACGAGAGTGCCGCGGGCGAAGTCGCGGGGGTCGACAAGAAAGTCTTCTGGCAGGTGGTCGATCACTGCTACCTGTGCGACATGTGCTTCATGACCAAGTGTCCGTACGTGCCGCCGCATCCCTGGAACGTCGACTTCCCGCACCTGATGCTGCGCGCCAAGGCGGCGCGCACGCGCCGCGAGGGGCTCGGCCTGCGCGAGAAAGTGCTGGCCGCGACCGATACCGTCGGGTCGCTGGCCGGGATCCCGGTGGTGGCGGAAATGGTGAACGCCCTCAACCATTCGAGCGCGGGGCGCACGCTGCTGGCGAAGACCCTGCACGTCGATCCAAGCGCGCCGCTGCCGCGCTATCACGCGCGCAGCGCCCGCGCGCGGCTCAAGCGCCTGGGCACGAGCGCGCGGCCGACGAGCGTCGATGGGGGCCGCGGTGCCCAGGCGGCCGCGGCGACCCGGGGCCGCGTGGCGCTGTTCACGACCTGCTACGGCAACCGCAACGAGCCGGCGCTGGCGGAGGACCTGGTGGCGGTGTTCGAGCACAACGGCATCGAGGTGACGCTCGTGCCGCAGGAGCGCTGCTGCGGCATGCCGCGCCTGGAGCTCGGCGACCTGCAGGCGGTGGCGCGGCTGAAGGAAGCCAACATCCCGCAGCTGCTCGGCGCCATCGAGGCCGGCTACGACCTCGTGGCGCCGATTCCCTCCTGCGTGCTGATGTTCAAGCAGGAGCTGCCGCTGATGTATCCGGAGGATGCCGCCGTCAAGAAGGTCGCGGCGCACATGTTCGACCCGTTCGAGTACCTGATGGCGCGCCACACCGCCGGCCTGCTGCGCACCGACTTCAAGGGTCAGCTCGGCAAGGTGAGCTACCACGTCCCCTGCCACCTGCGGGTGCAGAACCTCGGCCTGAAGACGCGTGACGTGCTCCGGCTCGTCCCGGGCACCACGGTCGAGCCGATCGAGCGCTGCTCCGGGCACGACGGCACCTACGGCGTGAAACAGGAATACCGCGCCGCCTCGGCGAAGATCGGGCGCCCGGTGGCGCAGCGCGTGAGCGCCGCCAAGGCCGACCATTACAGCAGCGACTGCCCGATGGCCGGCCGCCAGATCGAGAGCCTGCTGGAGGAGCCGCGTGCCCCCGAGCACCCGATGCAGCTGCTGCGCCTGGCGTACGGCATCTGAGCGTGCGGGCCATGAGCAAGCTCACCGCCACCGATCTCATGTCCCTCGAGCAGTACGCGCGCGAGCGCCCGCAATTCCGCGCGCGCGTCCTTAGGCACAAGGCGCTGCGCCAGCTTGCGGTCGGCCCTAACACCACCTGGTTGTTCGAGGACCGTCTCACCGTGCAGTACCAGGTGCAGGAGATGCTGCGCGCGGAGCGTATCTTCGAGCCCGCCGGCATCGACGAGGAGCTCGGCGCCTACAACCCGCTGATCCCGGACGGCGCCAACTGGAAGGTGACGCTGCTGCTGGAGTTCGAGCCGGACGCGCGGCCGGCGGCGCTGGCGCGCCTGAAGGGCATCGAGGCGCGCTGCTACGTGCAGGCCGGCGCGGAGGCGCGCGTGTTCGCGATCGCCGATGAGGACCTCGAGCGCGAGAACGCCGAGAAGACCTCCGCGGTGCACTTCCTGCGCTTCGAGCTCAGCCCTGCCATGGTGACGGAGCTGCGCGCCGGGGCCACGCTCCGCGCCGGCACCGATCATCCGCAGTACCGCCACGAGGTCATCGTGGCGGGTGCGGTGCGCAGCGCGCTGCTCTCCGACCTCGCCTGAAGCGCGCGGCGGCGCTGACGCCGCCGCAAGCCACCAAGTACCGCGCCCGGGCTGCTACACTCGCGCCGGCCGCGCGCCGCGCGGCACTGCCTGGAAAGAGTTTCATAGCGTTGAGCCAGTCCTACACCGCTTCCGACATCGAGGTGCTCTCCGGCCTCGACCCCGTGCGGCGCCGCCCGGGCATGTACACCCACACCTCGCGCCCCAACCATCTTGCGCACGAGGTCATCGACAACAGCGTCGACGAGGCGATCGCCGGCTACTGCAAGCAGATCGACGTCATCCTCTATAAGGACGGCTCGCTGCAGGTCGCCGATGACGGCCGCGGCATGCCGGTCGACATTCACCCCAAGGAGAAGGTGAGTGGCGCGGAGCTGATCCTCACGCGCCTGCACGCCGGCGGAAAATTTACCGACAAGACCTACAAGTTCTCCGGCGGCCTGCACGGGGTGGGCGTGTCGGTGGTCAATGCGCTCTCCAAGCGGCTCGAGTGCTGGATCAAGCGCGGCGGCAAGGAATACAACATCAGCTTCAAGGACGGCCGCCTCAACTCCAAGCTCGAGGAGGTCGGCAGCGTCGGCCAGCGCAACACCGGCACCACCGTGCGCTTCTGGCCGGACCCGAAGTTCTTCGACTCCGACAAGTTCTCGGTGCCGCAGCTCAAGCACACCCTGAAGGCCAAGGCGGTGCTGTGCCCGGGGCTGCGTGTCACCTTCAAGAACGAGGCCAGCAACGAGAAGGACGAGTGGTTCTACGCCGGCGACCTGGGCGCCTACCTGGTGGAGGAGCTGGAGAAGGAGGAGCGCATCCCGGCCGAGCCGATCACCGCCACCAAGAGCGATGACAACGACGCGGTCGACTATGCGCTGTGCTGGGCCCCGAACGCCGAGGAGATGATCGCCGAGAGCTACGTCAACCTCATTCCGACCATCGAGGGCGGCACGCACGTGAACGGACTGCGCGCCGGCGTGGCGCAGGCGCTGCGCGAGTTCTGCGAGTTCCGCAACCTGGTGCCGCGCGGCGTGAAGCTCGCCCCCGAGGACGTTTGGAACAAGGCCAACTTCGTGCTGTCGGTGAAGATCCACGAGCCGCAGTTTGCCGGGCAGATGAAGGAGCGGCTCGGCTCGCGCGATGCCGCGCCGCTGGTGGAGGGCTTCGCGCGCGATGCGCTGGCGCTGTGGCTCAACCGCCATCCGGATGCCGGCGAGCGCATCGCGCAGCTGGCGATCGAGAGCGCGCAGGAGCGCGCCAAGGCCGCGCAGCGCGTGGTGCGCAAGCGAATCGCCGGCGGGCCCGCGCTGCCGGGCAAGCTCGCCGACTGCGTGAGCCAGGAGCCGCGCCGCTGCGAGTTGTTCCTGGTCGAGGGCGACTCGGCCGGCGGCTCCGCCAAGCAGGCGCGCGACAAGGACTTCCAGGCCATCATGCCGCTGCGCGGCAAGATCCTGAACACCTGGGAGGTCGACGCCGGGCAGCTGGCCGGGAGCGAGGAAGTGCACAACATCAGCGTCGCCCTCGGGGTCGACCCGGGCTCGGCCGACCTCTCGGGGCTGCGCTATCACAAGGTCTGCATCCTCGCCGACGCCGACTCCGACGGGCAGCACATCGCCACCCTGCTGTGCGCGCTGTTCCTGCGGCACTTCCGCCCGCTGGTGGCGCACGGCCACGTGCACGTGGCGATGCCGCCGCTGTATCGCATCGATGCGGGCAAGCAGGTGCTGTACGCGCTCGATGACGGCGAGCGCGATCAGACGCTCAAGAGGATCGCCAAGGAGTCGCCGCGCACCCGGCCGACCGTCACGCGCTTCAAGGGCCTCGGCGAGATGAACCCCGCGCAGCTGCGCGAGACCACCATCGACCCGCGCACGCGCCGCCTGGTGCAGCTGACCATCGAGGGCAAGGACAACACCGACCAGCTGATGGACATGCTGCTCGCCAAGAAGCGCGCGGCGGACCGGCGCGAGTGGCTCGAGGCCAAGGGCAACCAGGCCGAGGTGCAGGTGTAGGCATGCCGCAGAACCAGGAACTGAACTTCGAGGGCGTCGAGCGCCAGCCGCTGCGCACCTTCACCGAGAAGGCCTACCTCGACTACTCGATGTACGTGATCCTCGACCGCGCGCTGCCGGCGCTCGGGGATGGCCTGAAGCCGGTGCAGCGCCGCATCGTGTACGCCATGAGCGAGCTCGGCCTGTCGGCGGTCGCCAAGCACAAGAAGGCCGCCCTGACCGTCGGCGACGTGCTCGGCAAGTTCCACCCGCACGGCGACACCGCCTGTTACGAGGCGATGGTGCTCATGGCGCAGCCCTTCGCCTACCGCTACCCGCTCATCGACGGCCAGGGCAACTGGGGTTCGCAGGATGACCCGAAGTCCTTCGCCGCCATGCGCTACACCGAGGCCAAGCTCACCCGCTATGCCGAGGTACTGCTGAGCGAGCTGTCCGACGGCACGGTGGAGTGGGTCGCGAACTACGACGGCTCGCGCGAGGAGCCGGCGATCCTGCCGGCACGGCTGCCCAACCTGCTGCTGAACGGCACCACCGGCATCGCGGTGGGCATGGCGACCGACATCCCGCCGCACAACCTGCGCGAGGTCGCGGCCGCGGCCATCCACCTGCTCGAGGAGCCCGAGGCCACCACCGCCGCGCTCATGAAGCACGTGCGGGGACCGGACCTGCCGACCGGGGCGGAGATCATCTCGCCGCGCGCGGAACTGAAGGAGTTCTACGACAAGGGCATCGGCGCCTTCAAGGCGCGCGCCACCTGGGAGATCGAGGAGGGCAACGCCGTCATCACCGCATTTCCCTACCAGGTCTCGCCGACGCGCGTCCAGGAGCAGATCGCCGAGCAGATGCGCGGCAAGAAGTTGCCGATGGTGGAGGACCTGCGTGATGAGTCCGACCACGAAAATCCGACCCGGCTCGTCATCGTGCCGCGCTCCAACCGCGTCGACCTCACCGAGGTGATGAACCACCTGTTCGCGACCACCGACCTCGAGCGCAACTACCGGGTCAATCTCAACATCATCGCCCTCGACGGCCGGCCGCGGGTGATGAACCTGCGGGAAATCCTCGGCGAGTGGCTCGAGTTCCGCACCACCACCGTCACGCGCCGCCTGCAGCACCGCCTGGAGAAGGTGACGCGGCGGCTGCACATCCTCGATGGCCTGATGGTGGTCTACCTCAATCTGGACGAGGTGATCCGCATCATCCGCCGCGAGGAGGAGCCGAAGCCGGTACTGATCCAGCGCTTCAAGCTCTCGGATGAGCAGGCCGAGGAGATCCTCAACACGCGCCTGCGGCACCTGGCGAAGCTCGAGGAGATGAGGATCCGCGAGGAGCAGAAGAGCCTCGCGGCCGAGCGCGAGGAGCTCGAGGCGCTGCTGAAGAGCAAGGCGAAGCTGAAGAAGCTGATCGCCGGCGAGATCCGCGCGGACGCGGAGAAGTATGGCGACGAGCGGCGCACCAAGATCATCGAGCGCGAGGCCGCGCAGGCGATCGCTGAGACGAGCCTGATTGCCAACGAGCCGGTGACCGTGGTCCTTTCCACGGGGGGCTTCGTGCGCTCGGCCAAGGGGCACGAGGTGGACCCGGGCACGCTCGCCTACAAGGGCGGGGATGGCTTCCAGGCGCTGGCCCGCGGGCGCAGCCTGCAGCCGGCGGTGTTCATCGACAGCACCGGCCGCACCTACGCGCTGCCGGCGCACTCGCTGCCCTCGGCGCGCGGCTACGGCGAGCCGCTCTCCGGGCGGCTCGATCCGCCCGATGGCGCCAAGTTCGCCGGCGTCATGATCGGGGAGCCCGAGGAGCTGTGGCTGCTGGCCACCGACGCCGGCTACGGCTTCACCGCGCGGCTGAAGGACCTCATCACCGACCGGCGCGCCGGCAAGACCGTGCTCTCGGTGCCCGAGAACGCGCACGTGCTGCCGCCCGCACCCGTGCCGGGTGCGGATGCGCTGGTGGCGGCGGTGAGCAGCGAGGGCAAGCTGCTCGCGTTCCCGGTGACCGACGTGCCCGAGATGCCGCGCGGCAAGGGCAACAAGCTCTATGACATTCCCGGCAAGAAGGCGCGCGAGCGCAGCGAGCTGATGGTGGCGCTGGCCGTGGTGCCCCCGCAGGCGAGCCTCGTGCTGCACGCCGGGGAGACGCAGAAGGTGCTCGAGTGGCGCGAACTGCAGGAGTACCGCGGCGAGCGCGCCCAGCGCGGTACGGTCCTCAAGCGCGGCTGGCCACGCCACATCCAGCGGCTCGAACCCCGACTTCCCCCCACGCCGGGCTAAGAATCCTTATGCCCCAGCCGGGCTGTGGCTTTTATTTGCGAATAAGAATGATTCGCATTAACATTTGTAACAAGCTTGACGATTCGGGCCAAGAAAAATGTCCATCACTGGCCGCCACGTGGCGGCGGGAGCGGTGTGCGCGCTGGTCGCTGCCTGCGCAGGCGGGGAGGACAATTCCCCGCCGCCGCCACCGGCCGGACTGTCCCTCAAGGCCGAGGCCGGCAGGGCGCTCTTCTTTGATGTCGCGCTCTCGGCCTCGGGCCGCCAGTCCTGTGGCACCTGCCACGTGCCGGAACGGGCCTTCACGGCCGATCCCGCCACCGACCAGGGCCTGCCGGTACCCCTCGGCGGGCGCAATTTCGACCTGCCGGGTTTTCGCAATGCCCCCGCGCTGCGTTACGCATCCCTGACCCCGGCCTTCTTCCTGGACGCGGGCACGCCGACCGGCGGCTTCTTCCGCGACGGCCGCGCCTCCTCGCTCGCCGTACAGGCGCAGCAGCCCTTCGTCAGCGAGTTCGAGATGGCCAATCAGGACGCGGCCGAAGTCGTGAGCCGCCTGCAGGCCTCGCCGCAGACCCTGGCCGCATTCGTGGCCGCCTACGGGGACAGCGCGCTCGCCGACCCGCACGAGGCCCTCACGGATATCGGCGAGGCGATCGCGGCCTTCGAGAGCGAGGCGCCCGAGTTCACCCCCTTCAGCAGCAAGTACGACGCCTGGCTTGCCGGCTCGGCGCAGCTGAGCGATGCGGAGCTGCGCGGGCTGGCGCTGTTCAACAATCCCGGCAAGGGCAACTGCACCGCCTGTCATCCGAGCCAGCGCGGCCCCTACAGCGAGCACCCGCTGTTCACCGACTTCACCTACGACAACATCGGCGTGCCGCGCAGCTGGCAGATCCCCGCCAACGCCGCCCAGCCGGTGAGCCCGGTGAGCGGCGTGCCGCTCACCTACCTGCCGCCGCAGCTGAACCGGCCGCCCGATGCCGAGTACGCCTACTACGACATGGGGCTCTGCGGCCCGTTCGCGCCGGCGGCCAATGATCCGCACCCGCGGCGGCCGTTCACCGACGACACCACGCTCTGCGGGGTGTTCAAGGTCCCCTCGCTGCGCAACGTCGCGATCACCGCGCCGTACTTCCACAATGGCTGGGCGCCGAGCCTGCACAAGGTGGTGCAGTTCTATGTCACGCGCGATATCAACAACAACACCGGCAACAACGCGACGCCGGTGCCGCCGGGGCAGGGCGGCAACCCCTACTTCCCGGCCGGCACGCCGTTTCAGGCCGCCGACGGCAGCCCGGATCTGTACCAGTACAACGACCTGCCGGCCGCCTTCGATGCGGCCGTGAACAGCGGCGAGATTCCCTACACGCCGCCGAAGTTCGCCGGCGGCCAGGCCCCGACGCTTGAGGCCGACGAGATCGATGAGGTCGTCGCCTTCCTGTGCACGCTCACCGACGGCTTTGACCCACAGAACCCCGCTGCCTACCAGCTTCCCGCGCAGTGCTCCCCGGGAGCGCCCTGAGCGCGCACCCGCACCGCCCATCGAAGGATCCCGCCCATGAAACTTCCCCTGCGCTCGCTCCTCATCACTGCCACGCTGCTCGGCGGCGGCGCCCACGGCGTGACGGCCAGCGCCGCCGAAGACCCGGCCGGCACCGCGCGCCTCGACGCCCTGCAGCGCCAGCTCGAGCAGCTGCAGAAGAGCATCGCCGATCTCACCGCCGAGAACCGCGCGCTGCGCGAGCATGAGGCGCAGGTCGACAAGCGGCTGAACGAGCTCGCCGGCGGGGCCGCGGGCGCAGCGCTGGCGCAGGCGAGCCCGTCCGCCGCCGCGCCGGCGAATGCCAGTGCACTGCCGAACGCCACGGCGCTCCCCAACGCCACGGCCGTGCCCGCAGCCGCGGCCCCGGCCGCCGACAGCGGGCTCGTGGCGCAGCTCGGGCAGGGACTGCGGCTGTGGGGTTACGGCGAGGCCTACTACGTCAATCCCACGGACCATCGCGACCAGACGACCTTCGATCTGGCACGGGCGGTGTTCGGCATCGGTTACCGC
>Ga0335079_10006640_pt1 | contig 13238 bp, 6 predicted proteins | sample Lox_Sample_33_FD_206719 | JGI IMG/M metagenome (GOLD analysis project Ga0335079, IMG submission 206719) | Soil microbial communities from Loxahatchee National Wildlife Refuge, Florida, United States - Lox_Sample_3.3 | ecosystem: Environmental > Terrestrial > Soil > Wetlands | place: USA: Florida... | reverse complement strand
ATCATATCCAAGACTCTGTTTCCGGGCGTCTTGCGATCGTCGAGATTATCGATGTGGTTGAAGGGTCGCGAGGTTTGCTCCGATTCGTTCATTTTGCATCGGAATGCGGAAATATCATGCAAACTGGAAGAGAATATTTTGCGTTTGAAATGAGTGGCATAGAGGACGATGAGGAGCCCCAGCTCTTGACTCTTCAACTCAGTCGGTGAAGAGCAAGTTTCGCAATTGAAAATAAGTGTGTTTTGAATTGCACGAGATATACATAGAGCAGCAGTGCAAACTTGCTTTCCTGTTTATCAATTGTTTCAGACATTCCGGCGAAGCCCCGGCCTGACGGACCTGAAGTAAATGCTTTTACCTGAATTCTGACTAATTCATTGATGCCATTGGCAAATTCCGCATCAACAGGCGGGGCCAATTGGCGGCGCGAATCCGTCACAAACTTTCAAAAGAGAAACAAAATTCTACTTGACAGAGGTTTCGCAGAGTGACTAATGTCGCGATGCATTTGAATCAGGCGAATCCCCGAATCTCTATCTGGCGGGATTGCGGCAGAAGGCACACTTCGCCTGGGGCCAGAGGAATGCATTCAACGATGCACCACTTTTGGAGGAGGTCAACTCGATGCGAATCGCTCGTGTCAGCGCCTTACTGTTCCTTCTGTTCTTGGCCTGCGCAAATCTGTTCGGGCAGGCGGGAGCAACGGGAACGATCCTGGGGACTGTGACCGACAGCACAGGCGCGGTCGTGCCTAATGCGAAGATCACTGTCACCAACACGGCAACGAAGGTTTCTTTCGAGACAGTCTCGAATAGTGCGGGCGATTACAACGCGCCCGCCTTGAATCCGGGAACCTATACGGTGACGGCGGAGGCTCGAGGCTTCCAGAAGGCGGTGGTCACGTCGTTCACTTTGACCGTCAACCAGCACGCTCGCGTTGACATTTCACTCAAGCCTGGCGCGATCACCGAAACGGTTGAGGCAACGGCGCAGGCCGTAACGCTCGATACCGATACGGCTGAACTTTCCAACCTCGTAAGCCAGACTCAGGTGGAGAATCTGCCCCTCAACGGCCGCAACTTCATGCAGCTTCTGCTGGTGGGTGCAGGCGCGGTGACGGTAGGGGGCGAGCAGGGCACCATGCGTCAGGGGCAGGGAAATGCGATCAGCGTCAACGGCGGTCGGCCTGAGGGCAACAACTACACGCTGGATGGCCTGGTGAACACTGATGCAGCGCTGGTAACTCCGGCTGTTGTGCTGTCGCAGGATGCGATCCAGGAGTTCAAGGTCTCGAGCGGAACATACTCGGCCGACCAGGGATTCAGCGCAACGCAGATCAACATCGTGAGCAAAGGCGGCACCAACAGCCTGCACGGGGCGGCATTCTGGTTCGATCGCAACGATGCATTCGAAGCCAAGCCATTTCCAACGGTGAATGACTACAGCTCTGGCACGCCAACGGCAAACCCAGTTCTGCGCCAGAACCAGTTTGGATTTGTCGCGGGTGGTCCGATCTTCATTCCGCACGTCTATGACGGCCGCAACAAGAGTTTCTTCATGGCCAACTATGAAGGCTGGCGGATCACCAATGGCTCCCGGCAGGTTACCACAATGCCGAATCCGGCGATCCTGACGGGCGACTTCTCCGCGGAGACTTACGCAGCTCCAACAGGCTCGGGTTTACCCGGGGGGTTGTTGCCTGCTTTTGGTTCAGCGGATTGCACAAAACTGCTCAGTTACTCGGGCTACAACTGCATGCCGGTGGATCCTGCGACTGGTCAGCCGTTCCCGGGGAACAAGATACCGTCAGCGGCGCTAACGGGGAACGTGGGGGCTGTCGCGGTGGCCAATGGCTTCTGGCAGACTCCGACAATTGCGGATCAGCCGGAAGGGGTGGTGAACTACATCAAGAACGTTGGGTTCCCGCTGACCCAGAACCAGCAAACGTATCGCGGCGATCAGAACCTCGGAAAATACGGGTCGGTCTTCTTCCGCTACACCGACGCCAACTACAACAACCAGGGTTCTTACAACTCCGGTGACTTGATCAACGGCTACGAGATCTACCAGCAGAGTCAAACCAGCTGGACGGTATCGCACACCCTCAACATTGGCAAGGGCGCCGTGAACAATTTCCGCTTCGGCCACCTGACGGCAAATGCTCCGCAGGGCGGCCCGCAGATTACCTCCGACGCAGTCTCGCAGTTGGGTCTCGCCGGCACGTTCACAACCTTCACAGCTCTCCAGCAGACATGGCCCAATGTAAGTTTTGGCGGATTCTGGGCGAGCGGCGGCGGCTCAGTGAACTCGTATACGGGATCGGAAGGCCCGACATGGGAGTACGCCGACTCGGTCAACTGGGTAAGGGGCAGACACACATTCGGATTCGGCGCAGACTACCGCCACTGGCACCTGATCCGCAACCTCGACGACGACTTCTACGGCGACTGGAATTTTTCGGGGTCAACGGCCCAATCAAACAGCACCGGATGCACGACTGCGACCGGGTTGTGCGGGACCGGCAACGGGATAGCTGACATGCTGCTCGGCTATTACAGCGGGGTGGGAGGCTTCGTTCCAGGTCCTTTGAGTCCGACCAACACGGCAGGCAATCCGCAGGATCACGTGTTCAACTACTTCGCTCCCTACTTCATGGATGACTGGAAGGTGAGCCCGAAGCTCACCTTGAGTCTCGGGATCCGCTGGGATTATCGGGCGGCTGCTTATGAAGCAAAGAACCACTTTTTCTGGCTCGATACGACCAACGCCCAAGGCGGTCTCTGCTACGCCGACAAGGCGCTCTCGACGAACGGAGTTGCACCGGGCGCAGGCTATGATGGTGGTCCGATCCTGAGGTACTGCGGTTCTGTTCCGCATCCGGGCCCCAAGACGCCCTGGGCGCCGCGGTTCGGCTTCAACTACATGGTTACACCCAAGACGGTGGTTCGCGGCGGCTATGGGATCTTCTACGATTCTGCTGAAGGCCGCGAGATCGACGACTCTGCTGACATTTATCCGTACAGCATCCGTAACAGTCTCAATCCGACGACCAACGCCGCAGCGCCGAAGCTGACCAATAACATGTTCCCGACCTACTCGACCCTTGGACCATTCCCAGTGTCGACCCTGACGTTCATTGCCGTGATCGAATCGGAGAATCCGCAGAATCCGTACGTGCAGTCGTGGACGGTGGGAGTCCAGCGTGAAGTGGCGAAAAACACAACAATTGAAGCCAACTATATCGGAACTCACGCGGTGAAACTGCTCGATCGACGCCAGATCGCGCAACCCTACGCGATTCCGTCTGAGAGCCTGGCCTTCTGCCAGGAGCAGGTCAACGGACAGTACGTCAACCTGAGTGTGGCGCCGTGCAGTAACGCAAGCCGGCTGCCTTACCCGAACTTTGTTGCTTTCTACATCGACAGCGATTGGCATGGCTACTCGCACTACAACGGCATGAACATCAAGCTCGAGCGTCGTGCGAGGAACCTGGCGGCAACTGCTGTCTATACCTGGGCCGATAGCAAGGACGACAAGTCCGCAGCCGCCGGCGTGGGTGCAACGGGAGCCGGCTACCAGGGCTTCATGGACAACCATCATCCCGAATTGGACTATGGACCGTCCGACTTCAACGTCGATCAGAGGTTTGTCGCGAGCTATGTCTATGACCTGCCGTTTGGACGCGGACAGAAGTTCGGCTCTGGTGCGAACCGGGCTGCCGACCTGCTCATCGGTGGATGGGAGACTACCGGCATCGCCACCTTCCAGGCCGGCTTCCCGTTCAGCGTCACCGCGAATGACATTAGCGGTGTTCTGAACAGCCAGTTCCAGAGGGGAAGTGCAGTACAGGGCTGCGACCCGAAAAAGAACCTGACCAAGCAATTTCAACGTATCAACTTCGACTGCTTCTCACAGCCGGCTTTGGGCGTCTACGGCGATACCCCGAGGAATTTCCTGCGTCAGCCGGGAATCAACAACTGGGATATGGGCATCGGCAAGAGTTTCCATATTGCTGAGAGCGTTGCCCTGGCGCTACACGGCGATTTCTTCAACGCCTGGAATCACCACCAATACAACATCAGTACCGGAGCTTTGATCGGCAGTGGGTCGGGAGGAGGATCCGCAATCGACAATGCAGTCGGCGACTCAAATGCAGGCCTGATTACAAATGCCGCGGCGGCTCGAGTGATACAGCTCAGTGGAAAGTTGACATTCTGATCTGCCTCCTTGTTTCATCTTGGCTCCGCCATAGACGCATCTGTGGCGGAGCTTCTCTTTGGGGATAAACTCACGTCATGAGCAGGATTCAATTTTTCGCTGCGTGCGCGGTGGTGTTGTGTTGCGCCGTCGCGCCTGTTGTACATTCGCAAGGCAGCGACGAGGAGGCTGCACAACTTGCGCGGGAAGGCCAGCAGGCGATGGCCCAGGGGAAGATGGCCGACGCCAAAGCGAGTTTTGAGAAGCTGGCGCGGATGGAGCCGTCAGTCGCTGAAGTGCATGCGACACTGGCAGCGATTTGCTTCAGCCTGAAGGACTATGAAGAGGCGGTCAGCGAGGTAGAAAGAGCACAGAAGCTGAAGCCGGGTTTGCCGAGGCTCGACAATCTCCTCGGGCTTTCTTTGGCGGAGCTCGGCCGGTTCGGCGAAGCGTTGCCCAAACTTGAGCACGGGTTCAAGCAGACGAGCGACTCTGCGACGCGGCGTCTTTGCGGGTTGCAGTTGCTGCGAGCTTATACCGATCTTGGCCGGGACACGGATGCCGTCGAGGTTTCATTGGAGCTGAACAAGCTTTTTCCCGACGATCCTGAAGTCCTCTACCATACCGGGCGAATCTACGGAAACTACGCATATATCACCATGGAACGGCTGCATGACAAGGCGCCGACTTCAATCTGGATGCTGCAGGCGCAGGGAGAAGCTAACGAGAGTCAGAAGAACTACGATGCGGCCATCGACGCTTTCAATCATGTGCTGGCTCTCGATCCCCGGCGGCCCGGCATTCATTATCGACTGGGGAGAATTTATCTGGCGCGATTCATGACGAACCAGGATGCGAAGGATCGCGATGCTGCCATTCAGGAGTTCAATGCTGAACTTGAGGTGAATCCCCGCAGCGGCAATGCGCGGTACGAACTGGCCACGATTGCGGCGCAGTCGGGTGATCGCGAGAAGGCTCGGGAAGAATTTGAGGCGGTGCTGCGGCAGTTTCCTGATTTTGAAGAGGCGCTGGTAGGCCTTGGTGGCGTGTTGCTCGACGGTCAATCGCCGCGGGACGCGGTTGCTCCGCTGCGACGAGCCACGAAGATACAGCCAGAGGATGAGGTGGCGTGGTATCGACTAGCGCAGGCGGAGCGCGCCGCGGGAAACGGGGAAGAGCAGCGGAAGGCGCTGGCGAATTTTCGACGGCTGCACAGTTCGACACCGGCCGGACTGAGAAAGCCGGGCGAGGAGCAGGACGTTGACCCGCAGCAGCTCGGTACAGTGTCTGAGCAGTGACGGGGGTGTGCGGTTCGGGTTGCTGGATCTAGGAAGCCATTCCCAGGCCGACCAGGTTTGCTGCTGCAATGATGACCAGCACTCCAGCCCAGAGCAGGCGGATGGAGCGGTTCTTTACGCCTCCCCATTCGCCGAGGGCAAGTCCTACAAGGGCGCCGCAGAGTACATAGATGCTCATGTGGAGCATCCAGTTGACGTACGACAGATGAGTAGGGATGTTTGCTGCGCCCCAGGCATAGAAGAAGAACTGCAGGTACCACATGATTCCGCCGGTGGAGGCGAGCGCTGCATTTTTGGCGAGCGCCGGACCGGGCTGGTTCAAGTCCTGGCGCAACGACAAGCGAGGCAGCAGGGCGAGGCGGAAGAAGCAGTAGCCCATATTGACGACCGCACCGGCGCCCATGATGATGACGTAGCTCGGCAGAGCAGCGTAGAGCGGGTTCACGCCCAGCGCAAGCGCGGCGGTTTGCATCGGCTGGGCAGCGTCGATGGCAAACGACATTCCTGAGGAGAAGATGCCGCAGAGGACGGCAAGCAACAGGCCGAGTCCCACATTGAACTCTTCGAGATGCCCTTTCAGTTGAACTTCCTTTTGATGGCCTGCCCAGGAAACGATAGCGACGCCGACAAGCGCCACCAGCACTCCCGACATGGTGATCAGACCACTCTTCGTCGTGAACAACATCGTTGCCTGGCCGTGCCGGATTGGCGGGACGAGAGTGCCGACTATCAATGTGACCCCGATTGCCACTCCTATGCCGAGTGACATTCCGAGATAGCGCATCGTCAGCCCGTAGCTCACATTGCCGACACCCCACATCGCGCCGAATAACGCGACAGTCAGTAGCAACCTGGTGTCGATTGATGCGTAGAAGGCATGGAAATTGGGGAGGAGAACAAGGCTCACACCAATCGGAAGCAAAATCCAAGAGAACAGGCCGGCTACTGCCCAGGTCGTTTCCCAAGACCACTTCTTTACACGCTCAATCGGCGCATAGAAGGATGCCGCCATTCCTGCGCCGACGATGTGCCACCCGATACCAGCGACGACTGAGGCCATTGTTCCTCTCTTTGGCATTTACAAGCAGTTTGGTCGGAAACGAAATATCCTCAGTCCACTGTCAATTCAGTCTGGCTCGAACCGGCTATTCATGCGCAAGTTGTATTTGTTGAAGCAGTGGAACTGCAGGATGCTCTTGACCAGAGGAATCATACACGGCCCGTATCGAAACGGACAATATTTAACTATTGAAATTCTCCCGAGCATCAAGACTACGCCTCTGTTCGCCGGCGCGTATCAAGGGTGTGGCGGATGATCGCCGTAGAATTTCCAGATTGTCGTGAAGTCGCGTGTGAGCCTCTGGTTTTCCATATCAGCACGCAGCACTTCAACCGGCATGAAATTCTCATGCAGGACGGTGTCGTGGAACTGGCGATCCGTCATCTTCTTTGAGTCCACAAGTTCATGGTGCAGGGCGCGGAACTGGAGGGCCCCGAGCAGGTACGCGCTTTGGTAGAGCGGCCCCACCGAGCCGTCGAACGAACGGCGGACCTCCGCCGAGGCGTTGTCTGGTTCAAACCCGACGTTATCAATGAGGGACTGCACGCATTGTTGCGGAGTCCATCGGCCAAGGTGGAAGTTCATGGTGAAGATGATGCGCGCAGAACGGTGCATGCGCCACACCAGGGCGCCCACGCGTTCCTCGGGAGTGCGATCGAATCCCTTATCCCAGAAAAGCATCTCCCACCATAGCGCGTTGCCCTCGATCCAAAACGGCGTTTCAAATGCCTGGCGATATGGGCGATATCGTTCCGACATATAGAACTGGAGGAAATGGCCGGGAATCATCTCGTGGAAAGCAGTGGCGCGAGAGAAGGGAATATTGTTGCCGCGCATGCTCATCTCACGCTGGTCGAAGGTCATTGTGTCTGTCGGATAGGAGACGCTGATCTCGTTTCCGCCGGTGAAGAAGGGATTCACCAGTTGGCGCTCGGGGGTCATCATGATCATCAGCCAGGATTCGTCGGCCAAGGGAGGTACGGTGACGAGCTGATTGTGTTTAGCAAAATCGCCGCCCTCGACAACCAGCTTGCGAATCAGCTCCGGCTGCTCGCCTGGGGGCACGTGCATCTGCTTCACTTTTTCAACCGCGCCGTGCCAGTTATCACCAAAGCCCATCTCGCGCGATGCCTTCAACATCTCGCTCATGCACCAGTCGTACTCGGTCTGGGCAACAGCGATTAGTTCCTCGGGCGTGTAGGGAATCATGTTGTCGGAGAGTTCGGCCATGAGCGCATCGCGTCCTACGGGATCGCCGATGATGGTCGTCTTGTCGTCGGGCTTGACTCCGATCAGCTTTTCCTTGAGGAAGTCCTTAAATCCGGCGAGGGCCTTGTCGGCATCCTTATAGGGCTGATCGATCCACCATGTAAAGGTCGGGTCGTATCCACTGTACTGACCGAACCAATGGTGCAGACCGGCCACAAGCTCATCCGTTGCTTTGACGGCGCGGTTGGCGACCACCGGATCGACTTTCGGATTCTGTGCTGCACCGCCTGGGGCGCCTTCTTTCGTTTTCGGATCGAGTTTCTCCTGCGTGGCCTTAATCTGCTTCACCATCTCGGAAAGGACCGCCGCATCCTTCTCTGCGTCCGGGCGCTGCATCAACCGCTCGGTTTCCATGAAGTCTTCGATCGTCTTCGCGAAGGGCAGCAAGGACTGCATCTCGGCGATCTGCTTTTTCTTTATTGCGAGCTGATGCTGGTTGGAGGTCACGAGGTTCTTGAGCAGGAGATAGTCGATCTGGTCTTCGTGCGAGAGGGAGTCGAAATCGATCTCTGTGAGGCGCGCCTGGGTGTCGGCATAGAATTTCTCGAACCGGGCGATCCGCACAGGCGAAATGCTGATCGGGTAGGTCCGGTCGAGCGATCTCTCGTCGGCGCTGAAGTGCTGAATGATTGCGGGCATGTGCGCTTCACTCGAAACGTCAGATGGCTCGGCGGTCATTGCTCCCGCGGCCATGCCTGCCGCAATGAAGCACGCACAGAACGCGCACCAGATTCGTTTGAACAGTTGCATGTTGACCCCCGACTCGCGATGCGTATATTTCCGTGGGGACAAGTGAGACGCAGCTTGCACGAGTCCCGTTACGATCAGCCCGGGCGCTTCCCGTCGCAGAAGCACTTTGATATGCAAGAATTGTACGCAATCGGAGGAAGTGCTTCGTCAGATACGCGGAGTTCTTCCGGGACGAGGAATCAGAATCGTCGGGTGAGTGAAAGCTTCTCGATTACCGTGAATGGCCGCGAAACGATGGTCTCAGAAGGAACCAGTGTGGCTGCTGCGATGATCATGGCGAATCAAGCTTGCCGCAGATCAGTGAGCGGCGAACCGCGTGCACCACTCTGCGGAATGGGCATATGCATGGAGTGCCGAGCGACGGTGAATGGCATCCCTCACCGGCGCACGTGCCAGTTGTTGTGTGTGCCCGCCATGGAAGTCCTGAGCGAATGAATTACGACGCAGTCGTGGTGGGCGCCGGTCCCGGCGGGATCGCAGCCGCGACGGTCGCGGCCGAAGCAGGGCTGAGTGTTTGCCTGCTCGATGACAATGTGTCTCCAGGCGGCCAGATCTGGCGGGGGTTTTGTGCAGGCACGGCGCAGAAGCATCCTCACGGCCGGGAATTCCTGAAGTGGATCAATCGGTTGCGACATACGAAATGCGAGGTGCTTTCAGGATGGCATGCGACAGATCATCCAGAGCCGAATCTTCTTCGCGTGGAACGGGATCACGAATGCCGCGACGTCGCATATCGCAGACTCATCCTCGCCACGGGGGCCAGGGAGCGCTTTTTGCCGTTTCCCGGTTGGACGTTGCCAGGTGTCGCGGGTGCCGGCGGGTTGCAGGCACTGGTCAAAGCAGGACTCGACATGACGGGCAAGCGTGTCGTAGTAGCAGGTTCGGGCCCCTTGCTGTTGGCCGTCGCTGCGGGCCTCGCAAATGCGGGAGCGAAGATCGTCGGGATCTACGAGCAGGCTCCATTTTCGCGTCTGATCGGTTTCGGATTCACGCTGGCATCGCATCCAGACAAACTCGTCGAAGGGGTGCGTTATCGTCGGAAGTTGCGCGGGGTTCCCTATTGTGCCGGTTCCTGGACTGTTCGCGCTGAGGGATCGGAACACATCGAACGCGCGACCATCACCAATGGCCGCAAGCAATGGACGCACGATTGCGACTGGCTTGCCAGCGGGTTTCACCTTGTGCCGAACCTCGAATTTCCGAGGCTCCTGGGTTGCCGAATCGTTGACGGCTATGTCTCAGTGGATTCGCTCCAGCGGAGTTCAGTTCCCGGTGTGGCATGCATTGGCGAACTGACCGGTATCGGCGGTCTCGAGAAGGCGTTGCTTGAGGGAGAGATAGCCGGCTGGGCGGCCGCCGAACGAGAATCCGAAGCACGCGCACTTGCACTGCATCTCGAGCCGATGCGACGCTTTGCCCAGCGACTCGATCGCGCCTTCGCATTGCGCAACGAACTGCGTGCCGTGCCGAATGCGGAGACCCTGGTCTGCCGTTGCGAGGACGTGCCGTACTGCGATCTGAAGGAATGCCGATCGTTTCGCGAAGCCAAGTTGCATACGCGCTGCGGAATGGGCGCGTGCCAAGGTCGCATCTGCGGCGCTGCGGCGGAGTTTCTCTTTGATTGGAAGCAAGCGGGTGTGCGGCCGCCAGTTCTTCCTGCTGCAGTTTCCGTTGTAGCTGCCAGATCAGGATCTGCGGAATCCACAAAGCTCTGATTGGCGCTAAACGCGCAGTTCGCGCCTCGCATTGTGTTGTCGGTCACTACGTCGAGGAACCGTTTGGGTTCATGCTTCGTATGCAGTTGAAAGAGGCAGTCCATGCGGACCCTGTGGCAGGATATTGTGTACGCACTGCGCCAGATGCGACAGTCGCCGGTTTTCACGCTCACGGCGATGCTCACGCTGGCCCTGGGAATCGGAGCCATTACGGCTATCTTTTCGCTCATTCATACTGTCATGCTGAAGTCATTGCCGGTGACAGATCCTGCGACGCTCTATCGCGTGGGTGAAGGCAATGATTGCTGCGTGAATATGGGACCCGAGGGAAGTTGGGGGCTGTTCCCCTATGTTGTGTATGAGCGGTTCCGGGAAGCTTCGCCGGAGTTTGAGCAGATGGCGGCGTTCCAGGCAGGACGCAATCTGTTCAGCGTGCGGCGGAGCGGGAGCGCTCAGCAGGCGAAGCCGCTGCATGCCGAGTATGTTTCAGGGAATTACTTCTCGACGTTTGGCATTCCGGCTTACGCGGGACGCACGCTCATGCCCGCGGACGATCAGCGCGGAGCGCCACCTGCCGCGATGCTGACCCATCGCTCATGGCAACAGCAGTATGGGTCGGACCCGAGTGTCGTCGGTGCTACGTTCATGATCGATGGCCATCCGTTCACGATAGTGGGAATCGCGCCGCGTGGTTTTGATGGGGAGACGCTGGAGAGCGATCCGCCGGAGTTGTTTCTGCCCATCCAGCAGGAGCCGTTGATCTCGGGTGCGAACACATTGCTGAACCAGCCTATGTCGTGGCTGCGCATCATTGGCAGGGCGCGACCGGGCGTGAACCCTGAACCACTGGGGCCGCGACTCACAACGATTCTGCGGAATTGGTTCTTAAGTGACTTCGGGCCGCTCTTTCCGCAGTTTGCGCCGCAGGTGAAAGAGGTGCTTCCGAAACAATTCGTAAAGGTGACACCGGGCGGGGCCGGGATTGCAGTGATGAAGGCCGACTATGAGGCTAGTTTGCGCATCCTGCTGGCGGTGTGCGGGCTGGTCTTGCTGATCGCGTGCGCGAATATTGCGAACCTTCTGCTGGCGCGTGGTTCGGCACGCGGCACACAGACGGCGATCCGCCTTGCGCTGGGTGCGTCGCGAAGGCGGCTGATGCGGCAGTGGATTACAGAGAGCCTGGTGCTGGCGGTCGTGGGCGGAGTAGCGGGACTAATTGTGGCATTTGCGGGTGTCAAGATTATCGTCGCCCTGGCGTTTCGTCATGCGCACTACGTGCCTATCAGCGCGATACCGTCTTTGCAGGTGTTGGGGTTCGCTTTTGGAGTCTCGCTGACTACGGGGTTGCTGTTTGGCACAGTGCCGGCCTGGATTGCCTCGCGCGCCAACCCCGCGGCTGCGCTGCACGGAGCGAATCGCAGTACTCGCGATCGCAGTTCATTCTGGCAGAAATCGCTGGTGATTGTGCAGGCCACGCTCTCGGTGGTGCTGCTGAGCGGAGCCGGCCTGCTGACGCGCAGCTTGCAGAAGATGCAGAGCCAGGACTTCGGCTTCAATCCCGATCATCGTGTAAGCATCAGTCTCTATGCACCGTTTTCGGACTATTCGCCGGAGAAGCTCAATGTAACCTACCGGACGCTTAAGCAGCGGCTGGAACGCATTCCTGGAGTTAAGTCGGCAGCTTTGGCACTCTATACGCCGTTCACGAACAACTGGGGTGAACTGGTTTTCCGGCCGGGCTCGGAGCCGCCGAACATAAGCGATCCGGGCAGTGTAGCGGCCTCGTGGGATCGCGTGAGCCCCGGGTACCTTGAGGCCATGGGACAGACATTGGTCCGTGGTCGCTCGATCAGCGAACAAGACACTGCGGCAACACGACCGGTTGCAGTGGTCGATGAGGCATTCGTAAAACGCTACTTCAAGCCGGGAGAAGACCCGGTAGGACAAGTTTTCGGGATCGACGATCCGAGATACGCGAAGACTTACGAAATCGTGGGTGTCCTGCACACTGCGAACTATACCGATCCGAGCGGCCACTGGCGCCCGCCCTTGTTCTTTGTCCCACTGGCTCAACATGCGCTTTACGACAAACAGATGGTGCAGATGATTGATGATCGCAGCCACATCATCGAAGCCGCAGTGCTCGAGATACACGGGAACATGGAGGGGCTTGAAGCACAGGTGAGGCGCGCTTTTTCTGAGGTCGACCCGAACCTGACGCTGGTGGGAATTCGTCCGATGGAGCAACAAGTAGCGGACCGTTTAGACCAGGATCGCACCGTTGCCCAACTCACGGGGCTGTTCGGATTGCTGGCGCTGGCGCTGGCGGCGGTGGGCCTTTACGGCGTGACAGCGTACAGTGTGGAGCGGCGCACGAGCGAGATCGGAGTGCGAATTGCGCTGGGTGCAAATCGGGTGAGCGTGATGGAACTGGTGCTGAAGGGGGCGTTTTTGCAGATCATGTTGGGGCTGCTCATCGGCATCCCCGCGTCGATTGGCTGTGCGCGTCTGATCGCGTCGAAGCTTTACCAGGTCAAGGGCTGGGACCCGATGGTGCTGAGTAGCGCTGTGTTTGCACTCGGCATCTGCGCGCTGATTGCCAGCCTGGTTCCGGCGCGAAGGGCGGCGACCGTGAACCCCCTGAAGGCGCTGCGGGTGGAGTAGCGAATAACAATTGGCGGAGCTCAGTTGATCGGCTTGATCGATTGAAAGCCTAGACGAAGAAGGGCGCGCTGGGCACCGCAATGGCTGGTCGATTGGCCTGCGCAAATCGGAATTTCGCGCGCGTGTCCTCGAGTTCTTGTCCGACGACTTCAAGGCGCGGTGCGCGTACGCGGGCGCACCCTACGCCAGCTTCCTGCTGTACCTGTTTGATTAACTGAATGAACTTGGGTACGGTGTCCATGCGCAGGAGCGGCAGGAACCAGCGATAAAGTTCCGCAGCTTACT
>Ga0335079_10006638_pt1 | contig 13241 bp, 12 predicted proteins | sample Lox_Sample_33_FD_206719 | JGI IMG/M metagenome (GOLD analysis project Ga0335079, IMG submission 206719) | Soil microbial communities from Loxahatchee National Wildlife Refuge, Florida, United States - Lox_Sample_3.3 | ecosystem: Environmental > Terrestrial > Soil > Wetlands | place: USA... | reverse complement strand
ACAGGTAGGCCAAGCCGAAGTTCGCATTGCTGAAGTTGGCGAGGCTCGATTCCTTGGCGTTGGTGCTCGACCGGTAGCGGTTATACTGCCCAGTTAGCACACAGGGATCCGGGTTGCTGGCCGTGACGCAGAAGCTCGTGCTTCCGCTGGGCGGCGGAGGTCCGGGCCTCGTTGAGGTCACGGGTACACCTCCCCAAGGCGAGCCGTCGTCAGCATTTGGGGGCAAGGTCGGAACCGTCTGGGACGCCGCCGGATGGCCGCCCATAATCAGGCACCATAGGGCCACCATTGTTACGCAACCCGGGGGGGGGCTCATTCTGTGCATCATGCTTCCTCCGAGCTTAACTAGCTATCCCGGTAGTATGCGCCCCCTACGCGGCCATGTCAAGCCAAAATCAATGACAAACTGACGACTAACGGCGGATAATGCCTTAGCCATTGGCCGACGCAACCTGCCCGGCGGCTATCTTAATATTGGTCTTACAAAGGACTTGATAATACCGGGACACATAGCGCAGGATATCTCGTCCTACCGGCAAACGCGCAGGACTTGCTCGGCCCTGCCACCGGCGCATTTGCACGCGACAGGCCGCCCAACTGCGCATGAGGGCCCGTGCGCAAAGCGGTATCTCGAACTACCGAGTCAATAACCGCGCATTGCGAGGCGCCCTGCCGCTTTACTGGCCTTCCAGCACGCAGATATCCCGCAGGTTGCGGTAACGCTCCGCGTAATCCAGGCCGTAGCCCACCACGAATTCATCGGGAATCTGGAACCCGACATACGATACCTCGACCGGCCGCTGCCGGCGTTCCGGCTTGTCGAGCAATGCGGCGATGCGGATCGAGCGCGGCTTGCGCTGCTCCAGCAAATGCACCAGGTAGTTCAGGGTCACGCCGCTATCCACGATATCTTCGACGATCAGCAAATCGGCGCCCTCCACCGAAAAGTCCAGGTCCTTGGTGACCTTGACTTCGCCCGAGGTGCTCTTGCCCTTCCCGTAGCTGGAAATCCCCATGAAATCGACGAAGGCATCGCGATGCAGGGCGCGCGACAGATCGGCCAGAAAGAAACAGGCTCCCTTCAGGATGCAGATCAGGTGCAGGTTGCCGGCCGGATAGTCGCGGCCGATTTCGGCGCCCATCTCGCGCACGCGGGCCTGTATGCGCTCCTCGGAAATCAGAACTCGGAGAGAGTTGTCCACTTAGTCCGCGACGCCGCCGCGTTTGAGGCGTGCGCCGATGGCCAGGCGGGTGCTCTCGGGCCCTATATGGATATGGGCGCCGGTGGCCTTGCCCGGCACCGCGTGCCAGAAGGCGAAATACGGGATCCGCCGCGATTCCAAATATTGGCGCAGCCAGGAGCCTTCCGGCTGATCCGGGTTCAAGGCCACATCCACGCGGCCGGTGTGATCGAAGCCCAACGCGCGATGCGCGGCCGTGTCTCCCACTGCGCTCACGGGCAGCGGCTTGCTGAAACGCCGCTCGAAGGCCGCTGCCAGTTGCTTGAAATCGGCGCCGGAGAAAACGCCATCGCCATCGTAGCGCGCCGAGACGCCCGCGCCCTCCGCCGGCGCCGGATGCAATTGCCGCTCCTGCTCGGCGCGGGCCAGACCGGCCAGTTCCTGACTGAGCTTGGCGCGCGACACGGCCAGGTCGTACTCCTGGCGCGCGAATTCCACCTCCGTCAGCTCATTCCCCAGGTCCGCCTGCGCTGCCACCCCCGCATCGATCATGCCGCGGATCTTCTCCAGGTGCTTCTGACGCCGGTCCAGGCGGCGCCGGGCAGCCGCCACCATCTCGCCCGCTTCTGCTTCTTCCAGGTCGTTGTGGAACATCGTGCGCCGCAGCACGGCCATGTCCTGCGCATCCGCCAAGGCATCCTCGGCCTGCTCCAGTTGCACGCGCGGCAAGGCCCCGGCCTCCACCAACGTACGCAATCTCTCGATACCGAGGCGCGCCCGCAAGACGTCGGCGTCTTCGGCGGCGCACAGGCACACCGTCACGCTGGTTAACAGAAGCAGGAAACGCATGAGGCTTACCTCTATATTGTAGTACGATACGTTCAGGGAGCGTGTTCTGACAAAGGTTGAACCGAAGCAAACCCGCCAGCCGGAGAACGATCCAGCGCAAGTTTCAGCCCCGTCCTGGCTCCTGGCAGTGCGCGCCGCCGAATCCAAGAAAGCCACCGATGTCCGCGTGCTGGACCTGACGGACGTCACCTCGTTCGCCGATTATTTCGTGATCTGTACCGGAGCCAACCAGCGCAATATCCAGGCCATCTGCGACGAGGTTGGGGTCCGCCTGAAACAGCATGGCGAGTTGCCGCTCAGCGTCGAAGGCTACCACCAGGCCGAATGGATCCTGGCCGACTATGGCGATTTCCTGGTGCACATCTTTTCCCCAAAGGCCCGCCAGTATTACGATCTGGAGCGCCTCTGGCGCAACGCCAAGCCGGTCGAAATTCCGCCCGCGTGAAGGTCTTTCTTTATTTCGTCGGAAAGCCCCGCGATCCGCATGCCAACGCCTTGGCCGCCGATTATATGGCCCGCGCCGCGCGCTACGCGCCCTGCGAGATGCGCGAGATCCGGCCGGACCGCACCGATCCGGCGGCCAAACATCCCGCCGCCCGCCGCATTCTCCTCGACCCCGCCGGCCGGCCGCTCGATACGCGCGCTTTCGTCGCGCTGGTTTCGCAAGCCGAACGGGACGCCCGCGACCTGGTGTTCGTAGTCGGCGGCGCCGACGGCCTGCCGCCGGCTTGGCGCGGCCGCGCCGACCTCTTGCTGGCCCTGTCACCCATGACCTTTCCGCACGAACTGGCCCGCGCCCTGCTTGCCGAACAGATCTATCGCGCCTTCGCCACGTTGCGCGGCCATCCCTACCCGCGCTAACGTAGTCGAATCGACATGTCCTGGTTCAAGACCGAAAAGCCCTCTTCGGAAAAGGTGGCCAAAATCGACGCGGCCCGTAAAGTGCGCACCGAGGGCCTGTGGCTCAAGTGCGAGGGCTGCCGCCAGATCATCTGGAAGAAAGACCTCGAGTCCAACTGGAATGTCTGCCCGAAATGCGGCGTACATACCCGCATGGACGCCGTCTCGCGCCTCAAGCTCCTGTTCGATGGCGAATGGGAGACCTTCGACGCCGGCCTGCGTTCCAGCGATCCTTTGGACTTCTTCGACTCCAAATCCTACCGCGAGCGCCTCGACGGCATGAAGCAAGCGACGTCGCTTTCCGACGCGCTCATCTCGGCGGCCGGGACCCTGGCCGGCCGCAGGGTGCACATCTGCTCGATGGAAGCGCGTTTCATCGGCGGCAGCATGGGATGCGTGGTGGGCGAAATGATCACCCGCGCCATTGAACGCTCCATTGCGCGGCAGACGCCCCTGTTGATCGTCTCGGCCTCCGGCGGCGCGCGCATGCAGGAAGGCGCGGTCAGCCTCATGCAGATGGCCAAAATCTCCGCCGCGCTGATGCGCCTGGATGAATCCCGCGTGCCGTACATCAGCGTGCTCACCGATCCCACCACCGGCGGCGTCACCGCCAGCTATGCCATGTTGGGCGACTTGAACATCGCCGAGCCGGGCGCGCTGATCGGCTTTGCCGGGCCGCGCGTCATCGAGCAAACCATCCGGCAAAAGCTGCCCGAAGGCTTTCAACGGGCCGAGTTCCTCTTGAACCACGGCATGCTCGACGCCGTGGTGCCGCGTCTGGAACTGAAGAGCTACGTCGCCACGGCGCTGCGCTTCTTCATGGATTAACGGCCGTGGGGAACGCTTCAGCGTGCTGGAGCGGCCTGCTGTTCGCTTTGCACTTCCTGGCATGAACTATCCCGATTCCGTCCGGTTTCTCTACGCGCTCGGCAACGAGATCAAAACCGCCAAGCTGGGCCTGGAGCGCATCGGCGCGCTGCTTGAAGCGCTGGGCAATCCGCAGCAAGCCTGCCGCATCGTGCACGTAGCCGGCACCAACGGCAAAGGCTCTACATGCGCGATGATTGAAGCCGGCCTGCGCGCCGCCGGATATCGCACCGGCCTGTTCACTTCGCCTCACCTCGTCGAGCCCACCGAGCGCATCTCCATCGCCGGCAGCCCCGTCGGCGCGGCCGATTTTGCCCGCGCCTTCGACCAGGTGCATGCCTGCGCCGAAACGCTGCTGCGCCGGGAGCGCATCGATCTGCATCCCACTTATTTCGAAAGCGTCACGGCCATGGCGCTGGTGTTGTTTCGCGAGTGCGGCGTCCAGGTGGCGGTCCTCGAAGTCGGACTGGGCGGCCGTCTGGACGCCACCAACGTAGTGACCCCCGAACTGTGCGTCATCGCTCCGGTCGATTTCGATCACGAAGCGTTCCTGGGCAAGAGCCTCGAATCGATCGCCGCCGAAAAGGCCGGCATTCTCAAGCGCGGCGTCCCTGCGGTTTTTGCTCGGCAGCGCCCGGAGGCCGCCGGTGTGCTCGATACCCGCGCCGCGGACCTGGGCGTGCCGGTTGCGCGCAGCTCGGAAATCCAGATCGCCGGACTCTCGCTCCACGCCACCGGAACCGATTTCGAGTGGGCCGGCCTGCGCCTGAGTTGCCCCCTGCCGGGAGAGCACCAGGTCGAAAATGCCCGCACGGCCATCGCCGCGCTCCAGTGCCTCGGCGTCGCGCCGGAAGCCGTTCGGCAGGGGATCGCGCAAACCACCTGGCCGGGCCGCCTGGAGCGCGTTTCGGCGAATCCCGCCATCGTCCTGGACGGCGCCCACAACCCCGCGGGCGCACGCGCCCTGGCCGCCTACCTGGACCGCTTCTACGATCCCCGCCGCGTGTGGCTGATCTTCGGGACCATGCGCGACAAAGCCGTCGCCGAGATGGCCGCGATCCTGTTTCCGCGGGCGCGGCATGTGATCCTGACGGCTCCCGCACAAGCTCGGGCCCTGCGCCCCGAAACCATGCTGGAGCTCGCCGGCCACGATTCCATCGAAGTGGCCGCGGATTTGGCTGCGGCCCTGCGGCTGGCTGCCGGAGCTGCCCGTGACGACGCCGTCTTCATCACCGGTTCGCTTTTTCTGGTGGGAGAGGCGCGGGCTCTGCTGACCGGCGCAACCGCCCGTCCCTGAGCCTGCGCTTACCGCCGGGAGCCGGAACTCGCAGGCCCGCGATTGCCGGAACCGTCGAGGCCGCCGGCGGACGCGGCCGCCGCGGGCCAGGCGTTTACCAGGTTGGTCACATTCACGCTGCCGAGGCCCGTCGCGAAATCCCAGCCGTGCGTCGCGCCGTACGCCACACTCTCCACGGTCGTCGACGTCGAAAGCACGCCGTATGAATCGCCGGCGGCGCTGTAGCAATCCGGCGTGCCCGCCTCGCAGGGGATGTCGTTGTCTCCTTCGGTGACGTCGTAGAAAATGCAGGTGCTCCCAATCGTATTCCCGTTGCTCGCATTGCAACTGCTCAGATTGCCGGGTTTCGGACTGGTGCTGCTGCCATACTCCGCCGCCGCCAGCCGGTACAGCACCGGATTTGGATTCCCCTGCCTTCCGCCGGCCTTCTGATCGATCAGCGCCTGGATACCGGCGAACGAAGGCGCGCTGCAGGAAGTGCCCCCGCCGCTGCTATAGAACGTATCCTTCGGATTCGTGTAGTCGCAAGGCACGCCACCCTCGTTCGCATCCGACATGCAACTGACGATCGATTGCTGGTACACGCCCGCCGAGGCGAATAGCGACACATCCGGAATGCCGCGCCGGCCGTCTGCGGGAATGCCCAAAACACCCGCCTGCCAGGATGGTTTGGCGTAAACGCCGCTCGGACCGCCGCTCGCGGCGTCCGACACCTGCTGATAACCCCGGCCTTCGCCCACCGTGCTGTTGCAGAACGCCAGTCCGTTCGCGTACCCCAGGTATGCCGCGAGTACGTTGCTGGCGCAGGTTCCATTCCACGGGATCTCCGGAATGTACGACAGCGCGGAACCGCCGCCCGGCCTGTTCGTGGCGCTCCAATACGAGCCCGCCGTCCCGTTCGCCACGTCCGAAAAATCGGTGCCTCCCACGGCTACGTCGTATGGCGTCGAAGCGGTGCCGTCCACGCTGATTCCCGTAGTCGCATAGCGCCGTCCATAGCCGCACTCGTCCGCGCCTTCGTCTCCCGCGGCCACGAATACCGAAACGCCTTCCGCCACCGCCTGCTGCCAGGTGCTGTTGATGAGCGCTTCATAACTCTTGGTGGTTTCGGCTTCGCAGCCGCCGTAACTATCGCTGAAAACGTCCGGTGGATTGGGCAGGTCCAGCAGGTTCGCGGCGGCCGTGATATCGCCGTCCGACGTTCTGGTGGACGGGCAGGCGGCCACTTCCACGGCTGCGCCCGGCGCGAACGTGCTGACCCCCTCCGCGTCGACGGCAACCTCGATCTCGTCGCCGTTGATTCCCGGATCGCTGCAGTTCGGATGCACCGTGGCAAAAATCCCGCCATACGACGCCAGGCCAAAGCTGGCGGCGAAGGTCTGCCAGTCGCCCATCAGCATGTCGGAATCCTCCAGCACCGCGACGGTTTGCCCCTTGCCCGTAATCCCGGCGGCCCACTGCGGACCCACGTTATAAATCCGCGCAAAATCCGCCGGCGTCAGGTAGTATTGCGTTCCGCCATTGAAAGGTTCGGTGAGATGCGTCCTGCGCCGGTGGGCATGCCGCCGGAAGCTATACAACGACGCGGGCCCCATCACCACCGGTTCCAGATCCGCCGGGATCTCGGGGTCGCTGGCATTGGCGAAGTGCTGCTCGCCATCCACGTTGTAGCAGTGAATCTCCGTATGAAAAGCCTCGCGCACCTGGGCAGCCGTGCCGGCGAATTCGATCAGCATCCCGCTCTTGTATATCGTGCCGATCTGGAAACCGTGCCCCCGCAGCCAGCCGGCCACGGCGTCGATATCCTGCCGCGCGGGACCGAACTCCATGCCGAACTCCTCCGCCGAAAGCCATTTGTGAAAGTTGGGGGAATTCGGATCGTGCAGCCCCGCAAGGAACTGTTCGAGAGCCTGCTCCCGCTCGGGACTGCGCTGGAGCTGGAGTTGGATGTGTCCCATGAAGAAATCGTCCGGCGCCGCACCCTGGTCGAATTCCGGACGGGCCGCGATATGCGTATTGCCCCTGAGCCGGACCAGCTTGCTTTCATCGGCCGCCCGCGCCGCGCCGGCGAGAAAAAACAAAATCGATAAGGCAGTCTGCAACCGATGGCGCAAGCCGGGTTCCTCCTCGGATGAGAATAGCACGGGCCGCCCGTGGCGCAAGCTTCAGACGTTGGTGAAAAACGCGCCCAGGATGCCGTAGGGTCGCGGCTCTGCAAGGTTGTTCCGAAAATCGAGGCTCCGTTTCAGAGCCGCGCGCCTCAGCAAGCGGTCCCGCGCCTTTTCAACAATCCTTCAGCCCGCCGGATCCGGCCAGGATCCAGCTTTCCGCACACATCGTCAGAGCGACAAACGCGCTATTCCACTCGTTCCCGTTGTGAGGACTGGCAGCCACCCGCGGCCCGTGCAGCAGCACAACCCACAGGAAAAACATCAAACCGAGCAGGCCCGCGGCCCATCGTATCTGCCTTCCGGTCACGATGCACAGGCCCGCCGCGATGAAACCGAAACCCGTGAAATAGGCCCAGAACAGAGCGCCTGGAATCCAGGATGGAATCAGCGTGGCAATAAAGCGCGCCACCTGAAAATGATCCAGACCGAAGACGATCATGGAAATGCCCAGCACCACCCGGGCCGGCCGGGCCGCTTTATCGATCGCGTTGTCCCATCCCCGGAAATCTGCGTGCGCGCGCCGCAGCGTTGCCGCCAGCACCAAGGCGCCGCAGCCGATCGCCAGAGGCTCGAAGAGTTGCGTCCGCTCGCCTACATCGCCGATCAGCGCGAGCTTGGGCACCCGGACCAGCAGCACGCTCATGAAATAAAGTATCCCGGTCACGCCGGCTCCCAGGCGCGCCTGCTTTCCCGTTGCGGTGCTCACCCCGCCGGCAAGCAGCACGGCGCCCATGAAATAAGCCCAGAACGTGTGTCCGGGGATCCACTCGGGCGTCAGTTCCAGCCCCGGGACGAACCCCTTGTCGACAAGATTCTGAATTCCGAAAAACACGATGGAGAGCGCGAACAGCAATCGCCCCAACGCCGCCAGCGCGTCAATCGGCTTCAAAGGTGGGGCAGCCATCCTGCCTGCCGGACCGGCATAGCGCACGCTCTTAATCCTCCCGGTACTCTCCAGGCCGGGCGCGCTCGCCTTCCGTTGGGTTTCCGCCCGCCCGTTCCCGACGCGCCTTCGCCCATCCGCATTGGATCGAGTATAGGACTCCCCGCACGGAAGTCAAGTCTTCGCGACGCGCGCGAAGTCCGCATGAGGCTCCTCCCCATCGACCCCATCCCTCAAACCTCCGCCGGCAGATCGATCTCCACTAGCAACCCCGGCCCGGCATTCCGCGCGCGGATCGTGCCTTTGTGCAACTCCACGGCCCGCCGCGCAATCGAAAGCCCCAATCCGGCGCCGCCGCTGGCGCGGGCGCGGTCCGTTTCCACGCGATAGAACGCATCGAAGATCCGCCCCAAAGCTTCTTCCGGCACGCCCGCGCCATAATCCCGCACCGACACCACCGCGCGGCCGCCCGCAATCTCCAGTTTCACTTCCACGACCGTGCCCTCCGGAGTATGGCGAATCGCGTTGCGCATCACGTTTTCGACGGCGCGCCGCAGCAATTCCGTCTCGCCCTGCACCACCGCCGCCGGCGCGCTCGCCAGCCGCACATCGCTTGCGCGCGCCTGGGCTTCAAGCGCCGCATCGGCTACGATTTCCTCCAGCAACCGGTCCAGCCGCACCGGCTCGCGCCGCAGCGAGCCGGGATCGCCTTCCGCGCGCGTCACGTCGAGCAGCCCGCTTACCAGCCCATTCAGCCGGTCCGCTTCTTTTTCGATCCGGTTGAGAGCACCCTCCCGGTTCGAGCCCGTGCGCGCCAGCTCCACCGCCACGCGCAGCCGCGCCAGCGGCGAGCGCAGCTCGTGCGAGATGTCCAGCAGCAGACGGCGCTCGGCCGCCAGCAGCGTCTGGATGCGGTCCGCCATGCGGTCGAACGTGCGCGCCAGGTCCCCCAGCTCATCCCGCCGGGGAGATGCCGCGCGCGCCGATAGATCGCCCCGGCCGAAACGCTCCACCGCCCGTTGCAACTGGCGCACCGGGTGAGTTAAGTAGTACGCCAGCAGATAGCACAGAAAAACCCCCGCCCCCATCACCCACCAGTGCTCCGGCAACAGGAACCAGGAGGCGAAACGCTCGCGCGGGATTACGAAAAAGTACCAGTATCGGCCATCCTCCGACGCGCGCGCGAATACCGCGCCGCCCCGCCGGAACGGCGGAAAACGCGCTTCCCGGCGCGCATTCGCCAGCATCGCGGATTCGTCGGCCCCCGTCAGCAGGTCGTGGCCGGACCGGTCCGTCAGTACGCCTTCGCCCGCGAACACCGCGTGGAAACGCTGCGTGTACCGCTGCAGACCCGCCTGCCCGCCGTTCTCGTAAGCCGCCCGCGCCTCGATCATCTGAAACGCGATCAGCCGCGTCAGCAGGTAGGGACGCGGCCCCGCCAGCCCCGACAGCAGCGCCGACCCGATCGTGTTGATCACCAGCGTCGCGCAAAACCACGCCAGGATTTTGACGAACAGCGAGTTCATTCCTCCACCCCATCGTCCGGCCCCCGCAAGAACTGGTAGCCGATGCTCCGAATCGTCTTGATGAACGGGCGGCTGGTCTCGAGCTTGCGCCGCAGATGGCTGATGTGCATGTCGATGGAGCGGTCGAACGCCGTCGCCTGCCGGTTGTACAGGCTCTCCATCAAATCGTCCCGCGAGAGCACCCGGCCGGCGGCGCGCATCAACTGCTCCAGAATGTCGAATTCGAAAGTGGTCAGTTCCACGGCCCGCCCGTCCACCGATACGCGGCGGGCCGCCGGATCCAACACTACCCCGTTCACCTCGGTGCGCGCCGCCGCCCCGGCCCGCGGTTCATAGCGCCGCAGTATCGCGCGCACCCGCGCCGCCAGCTCCCGCGGGTTGAAAGGCTTGGGCAGATAGTCGTCGGCCCCCAGCTCCAGGCCGATGATGCGGTCGACGTCCTCGCCGCGCGCCGTCAGCATCAGCACCGGAACCCGGCTGTCCTTGCGCAGCCGCCGCAGGATCTCGAACCCGTCCAGCCCCGGCAGCATCACGTCGAGAATCACCAGCCGGAAGCCGCCCTCCAGGGCCCGCTGCAGCCCGCGATGCCCTTCATGCGCGCACTCCAAAGTGAATCCCTCGCCTTTTAGAAATTCCACCAGCAGCGCGCAAAGTTCCGTATCGTCGTCGATCAGCAGAAGCCGCACGGCTCTGAATGTAGCATGCGCCGCAGGTTGTGGCGGCGGCCGCGCGGTGCTACAACTTAGTTAGGCAGCGCCTCGGCGGGGGTGAGGCGTGCGAAATATGCGGACCTTCGGCTGGCTGTTCTCCTTCGCGCTTTGGGGAACCGCCGCGCAGACCATCAACTTCGATTCCGCCAAGCCCGGCACGGTTCCGCCCGGGTGGACCACCGTCTGCCCCCTCCCCGGCGGCCCCGCCAAATGGGAGATCCTCAAGGACCCCAGCGCACCCAGCCCGCCCTACGTCTTCGCGCAGCTCTCGCGCGAGACCGACAATCATCCCTCCCCGCTCGCCATCCTGGACAAAGTGAACGTCAAAGATGGCGACTTGAGCGTGCGCCTGAAGCCCGTCGCCGGCCGGGAGGATCGCACCGGAGGCCTGGTGTGGCGCTACCGCGACGCCAACAACTATTACCTCGTCCGCGCGAATGCCGTCGAAAACAGCGTCGTCCTCTACAAAGTGGCGGATGGCAAGACTACTCCCCTGGCGGCCAGGAGCGGACCCCCGCGAACCTACGGCGTGAAACATCCCGTGCCCGCCAACGAGTGGAGCGCCCTCAAGGTCCAGTTCCGCGGCCCGCTGTTCAGCGTGTATTTCAATCACCGGCGCTTGTTCCAGGTGGTGGACTCCACGTTCGCCCAGCCCGGAAAAGTGGGACTCTGGACCAAGGCCGGCAGCGTCACCTACTTCGACGATTTCCGCATTTCCGGTAAGTGAGTCGCGCAAGCTTCATTGCCGGACGGGACTTCAGTCTCGCCGCGCCCGGCGAACTGAAGTTCGCCTCTGCGAATTGAGGTTCGCCGCGAGCTGAAGCTCGCGCCACGTTCGAGCGGCAATCGCAAATGTCCCAACTCGAGGCTCGAACTTTAGTCGCCGAACCGCGCCGATGCCCTTAGCTGTTCTTGCGCGGGGAATACTTGTTCAGCACGGCAATCAGCTTCGCGGCCGAGGCCGGCGGCGGAGCCCCGCTGCTCAGAATTTCCCGGTTCTCCCACCGCTTGCCGTACATCTCCTCGTTCACGTCGATATCGTTGCGCAGCGTGGAACCATCCAGCGATACCCCCGCGAACACCCCCTTCGAGCGGGACCACGAAAGGATCTCGGCCGTCATCATGGCGTCGGTCTGCGCCGTCGTGTCGCGGCCCACCGGACCGCCGGCCACCGATGCATCCGCGCCCAACGTGAATTTGCTGGTCAGCAGCCTCTTCATGCCGCGCGGATTCATCACCAGCAGGATCAGGTCGGTGGACGAAATGCCGATCTGCAGTCCGACGCTGCCGCCTTCGACGCGCACCGCTCCCGGAGGTCCCCAGCCTTCGCCCGAAGCGTTGCGGCAACTGACAAAGCCCCGGCCGAATTTCGCCGCCACAATGAAACCTCCCTTCTTCAAGCCCGGAACCAAAATAATGCACTGGCTCTTATTCAACAGGTCTTGTGGAATGGATTTATCGGGAGATCCCATGATCTCGGTAAACAACGATGCGGCGTCGTCCAGCCGCTCGGTCGTTTTGGGTTCCTCCGCCGCCCAGGTCGTCGAGCAGAGGCCTACAAGAGAAATCGCAACCGTAAGCAATCGCATGCACCTATGGTATAGCAGAGCGCTGGCTTACGGGGAGCGTTTCGCACCCAACGCGTCCGCCGGCGCGCCAGCTCCCACCGTGACGGTCCACCGGAGAACCCCCCAGGCGGCCAGCGGCAGAACGGCCGCCGCCCAGCAGACGGGCCCGTAACCGCGCGTGTCCACCACGGCTCCGATCGCGGGCGAGATCAGCGCCTGCGCGGCGCCATAAGAGGCCACCAACATCGAGATGGCGAAAGCCGCCCGCGCGCCGCCGAAAATGTCGAGCGGAATCGTGTACACGTTCACGCTGATCGCGGACACCGCCAGGATGCTCAGAGAAATGCCCGCGGCCGCCCATCCTGCCGTGGGCAGCCGCGGAATCAACGCGGCAGGCAGGGCCAGCACGGCTCCCGCCAGGCAAACGTGGGTCCGCGCGGCGGCCGCTGCCCTTCCCGCGCGCATCCAGCGCAACGACAACCAGCCGCCGCCGAAACCGCCCAACCCGGCCGCCAGCGGAGGAATCCACGCATACCCGGCCGCCGCGGCCAGCGGAAGATGGCGCCGCTCCACCAGGTACAGCATGGTCCAGTTTGTCCATAGCGAATACACGCTCATGTTCAGTGCGTTGGCCATCACCAGTCCCCACAGGTAGCGCGATCGCAGCATCTCGGTCAGGCCGGGTGTCTGGAAATCCCCGGCGGCCGGCCCCGCTGCGTACGGCTCGCCCGCGCCGCCGCGCCGCTCCGTCACGCGTGCCGTCCAATTCCAGAGGGGAATCCAAAGCAGCCCCAAAACTCCCGTGACCACAAAGGCCCGCCGCCATCCATAGTTCCCCGCGATCCAGGTGGCCACCGGCGGAGCCAAAACCAGTCCGAGGCTGACACCCGCCTGGTTCAGCGCATTCCCCAAGGCACGCTCGGCCGGCGGCAGATACCGATGGATAGCCTTTCCTGCCCCGGGAATCCCGGCTGCTTCCGACATTCCCAGCACGCCGCGGCACGCCAGCAGTCCTCCCAGTCCGCGCGTGAACCCGGTAAGGATCCCGGCGCACGACCAGACGCCGACCGCCAGGCCGATCGCGCGATTCAGCCCGATGCGGTCGATCAGCATGCCGGCGAACGGCGCGCATGCCGCGTACGCAATCGAAAACACCGTCAGAATCAGCCCGTATTGCGCGTTGGAAAGGTGGAACTCGGTTCGCAGCGTCGGGGCCAGCGTCGCGAGCGTCTGCCGGTCCAGATAGTTGATCGCCGAACAGAGCATGAACACGCTCAGCGCGGTCCAGC
>Ga0335079_10006637_pt1 | contig 13241 bp, 14 predicted proteins | sample Lox_Sample_33_FD_206719 | JGI IMG/M metagenome (GOLD analysis project Ga0335079, IMG submission 206719) | Soil microbial communities from Loxahatchee National Wildlife Refuge, Florida, United States - Lox_Sample_3.3 | ecosystem: Environmental > Terrestrial > Soil > Wetlands | place: USA... | reverse complement strand
CCGGATGAGCGGTGGATTTCCTGCAGCGCCCTCCGCGCATCTGGCGGCATCGCACAAGTAGCCTTGATTGCCGCACCACTGCTGAGCGTCACCCTTCGATGAGCCCTGAGACTGCCGCGGAGACAACCGCTCCACGGCCGGAAACGCTGCTTTCGGAAAAAACTTTCTATCTCGAGGAGTTCTACGGCAAGAGTCTGCTCTTCGCGCTGGTTCCTCCGGTCGGCCAGCGGATGAGCGAGTTCGATTCGCTGGTGAAAACGCTGCGCGAGCTACGCCGCAATCAGAGCCGATGCGTCGTGATCGTATCGCCGAGCGCGCTGCCGCGTGTGATGCGGCGGCTCGGCAAAATGGCGCCGCCGGAAGCGCCGCCGATTTTCAATCCGACCTATGGGCTGCGCACGCGCCCGTATCCTCCCGACTCGACCGTCGCGCAAATCTGGCATGCGCTGCGCGCGGGCTCGATCGTGGTCGGCTCGACCAGCACCGATGATCCCGAGGACCTTGCAGTATTCGCGCAGGAGCTCGCGTCGCGGCTGCGCGTCTTCAAGCTGATTCTGCTCGATCGCGGCGGCGGGCTGGTGGCCGAGAATGGCGATCGGATGTCATTTGTCGAGGCGAAGCGGGTCGCGCGCGCGCAGAAACGCGCTAACACCAAGCTGCGCCGCAAGATGGTGCGGCTCGCCTCCGACGCGATCCGCGACGGGGTCGGCACCGTCAACCTGGTTTCGCCGCGCTGGGTTTACGAGGAGCTGTTCAGTTTCACCGGTCTCGGCACGCTGTTCACCCCCGAGCAGTACGGCACCGTGTCGCCGATCTCGATCGACGATTTCGAGGAGGTCGAGGCGCTGATCGTGCGCGCGCAGGACGCCGGTTTTCTGCTGCCGCGCAGCGCGTCGCAGATCGCGGGAATTTTGCCGTCATGCTTCGGCTATCATGTCGGCGACGAGCATCTGGCCGGGATCTGCTCCCTGCTCACCGATCCTTATCGCCGCGATCATGCCGGCGAAATTACCGCGCTCTACACGCTGACGCGCTTCCAGGGCGAAGGTGTCGCCGCCGAACTCATCAAGGAGATCCTCAAGGAAGCGAAGGCGCGCAAGCTCAAATATGTCTTCGCGTGCACCAGCGAGGAGCGCGCGGCGAGTTTTTTTCGCAAGCTCAAGTTCCGCCGCGTGGGACCAACGGAGATCAGCTCGCTCAAATGGCGCGGCTACGATCCCGATCGCATCGCGCGGCTCAGCATCTTTCGTCTCGAACTGATGTAGCGATCATATAAAGATGATGTATGCCTGATCCCGCCCGGCTTTCTACCGACGCGTCGCCCTCGTCCGAAACGCTATGGGCCTTCGCCGCGATCATTGCGATGGCCGGCATCACGTTGCTGCTGGCCACCTTTCGGCTGGGCGTGCGCGATGTATGCAGCGGCAACGAAGCGGTCGAGGGCGTCTTCGTGCAGCAGATGGTCGAGCACGGCAAGCTGTTGTTTCCGCTCGAGAACGGCCGCGTGCCGATGTATAAGCCCCCGCTGTTTCACTGGACCGCGACCGCTGTGAATTCCGCGCTCGGCGCGCACAAGGTCACCGCCTTCAACCTGCGCCTCACCTCGGCATTGTATGCGGTCGCGGGCGTCATCCTCGCAATGCTGTTCGCCTACGATCTTCTCGGCCTGGAGGGCGCGGTTCTCGCCGGCCTCACCCTCGCGGGATCGTTTCAGTACGTCACACTTGGACGATTCGGCCGAGTCGATATGACGCTCACATTCTATGAGGCACTGGCGCTATTCGCGTTTTTCTGGTGGATCGGGCCGAAGCCGACCGAAACACCATCGTTTGAGCAGGAGACCGTGAGCGAGCCGATGCAGTATGTGCTCGCGATCGCGCTCGGCTTGGCGGTGCTCGCGAAGGGACCGGTCGGTGCATTGCTTCCGCTGCTCGCGATGGGAATTTTCGTATTGAGCGAGCGACGGTTGCGCGAGGCGTTTCATCGCATCTCGCCGATGGCTGTGATCCTCGCGATCCTCATCGGATCGAGTTGGTATGTGACGTGTTGGATCGGACGTGAATACGGATTCCTCGCGCGCCAGATCGGCAGCGAAAACTTCGGCCGCTTCCTGGGCGCACTCGGCACAATGTCGCCGCTCTACTACGTGAAACCGGTGCTGCTCAATTCCGGACCGCTCAGCCTCCTCATTCCGATCGCGGTTGTGATGGCACTGCGCTCCCGAGTCGCGCGCGAAGAGGAAGTTCGAACTCCGGGCAAAGCCGCGCCGCGCGAGGCGGTGCGATTGTTTGCGATTTTCTGGATCGTGACGGTAATTTTCTTTTCGATCGCAGCGTACAAACGCCGCGCCTACTTGCTGCCGCTATGGCCGCCCTCTGCAGTGATGCTCGCGTGGATGGTCACCTCGGCCTCCCAGGGTATCGGCACTCGCGCCTTGAAGTTCGCGTACGCGGCGCTCTGCGGCGCGATGATCATCGTCAACCTGGTCATCATTCCGCGCCGGGAAGTGCGCGAATGCGCCGGCGATTCATTTCGTCCCGCGGCGGAGGAGATCGCAAAAGTCGTCGCGCCCACCGAACCGCTCTATCTTTACGGCTTCAATGAAGAAATCGCGCCACTGCTTTTTTACCTCGATCGTGACGCACCCGAATGGCATGGCAAGCTCGGCGATGCGCCTCCAGGATACATCATCGTGCCCGCCGGCGTATGGAGAAAGAAACGCGCCGAGGCGCTCGATTTGGAACCGGTGCTGGAATCTCAGCATGGTAATCGCAACTTGATCGTGCTGCATCGGGGCAAAGTGTATGCGGAGTCGTCTCCGGGGAATCGCCAAAAAGAAACGGCGCAGGATGCCTGCGCCGTTTCGCTTCTTCAGATGTATCGCTGATTACCAGCGGTTGCCCCCGCGTCCGCCACCGGCGCCTCCGCGGTCGCCGCGATCGCGGCCGCCGCCGCCGAAGCCGCCACGTCCTCCGCCACCGCCGCGACGCTCACCGCCACCGCCTCCGCCGCGAGGCCCGCCGCCGTCGCGCGCCATATCGATCTTGATGCGGCGTCCCTTCAAATCGGTCTCGTTCAGCGAGTCGATCGCCTTTTGGGCGCCGTCCTGATCGGCCATCTCAACGAAGCCGAATCCGCGCGACTGGCCGGAAAATTTGTCGGTCACCACGACAGCTTTTTCGACCGTCCCCGCTTGGGCGAACAACTCCATCAGGTCTTCGTTCGTAACCGCGTAGGCCAGGTTACCTACGTACAACTTGCTGGGCATAAGAGCCCTCCTTGTGATTGTGCCGGAAGCTCTTAGACGGGGACCCGACCAGGAGTGGGGGTGCGACGCGATAAGGGCGGTCCGTGCGTGCTTACAGAAAAGGATACTCCCTCAAGTGCCGGTGTAAAGCCGCTATGGGTTCATTGAGGCGATCCCGTTCATCATAGGTGTAGAGAATTTTAACTGGCAGTCTTTGCGCACAAGGCGTTTTTCCTGTTGCTCGCTATATGTCAGAAATTTTGCAATTCGTGGCGATCCGTTCCGCCTCTATTTTGCGGAGCCAAAGAAGGTAATGCAGGCATCCGCCACGATTCTCGTGGGCCTTATCCATCTGCTTAGCGACTGCGATAAATTCGGCGGCGATCCGCGCTGCATCGCGTTGACGAAGAAGGTCGGCCTCGCGAACTGAGGCGCGCTAGACGGCGAGGAACTTGAGCAGGTAGTCATTCACCAGCTCGGGCTTCTCCTGCTGCACCCAATGCCCGGAATCCGGCACATAGTGGATCTCGAATGGGGCATCGAACAGCTCCTTCATCCCGAAGGTCAGTTCTTTTCGAAGCGCCACATCCTGCTCGCCCCATATCACCATCGTGGGCGCGGAAATTTTGTTGTTCATCCATTCGGGAGTTTGCCGGTTACGAAAGAGCTCACGAAAGCTCGCGCGATAGTAGTTGATCGCCGCGGTGATCGAGTAGGGATTGCGAAACGCGGCGCGATAGTGTTTGAGGTCCTCGTCGCTGTAGGCCGACTTCTGCACCGCGCTGTCGCGCAGCAGCCGCTTGAGCATCGCATAGTCGCGCGCGCGCATCAGCGCCTCGGGCAGGCGCGGGATCTGGAAGAACAGCATGTACCAGCTCTTAAGCATCTGGCGCGGATTGCTGCGCAAATTTTCGTTGAACTTCTTCAGATGCGGACAGTTCATCACGATCAGCCGCTCGACCAGCTCGGGCCGTTGAAGCGCCGTCGCCCACGCGATGCCACCGCCCCAATCATGCGCAATGACGATCGCGCGTTTGCGCCCGCAGGCCTCGATCAGGTCGGCGACGTCGCCGATAAGTTTGCCGAGCGTGTAGTTCTCGATGCCGTAGGGCGCATCGGTTTCGCCATAGCCGCGAAGGTCGGGCGCGACGCATTCGAAATGCGGTGCGAGCGCGCGCAGTTGATGGCGCCATGAGTACCAGCATTCGGGAAATCCGTGCAGCATCGCGACCAGCGGTTTGGAAGCATCGACGCCGGCGCGCGCGGCCTGCATCGTGAGGCCGCTCTTAAGGTGCAGTTTTTCGAAATGCCACGGCTCAGTCATGCAGTGAGGCTAGAACTCCGCCTTGAAAGTATCGACGCCATAGCCCGCGTAGGAAACGCGCACGCCCTTGATACGCATCATGCGCAGCGGCGGCGCATTGAAAAACGGATGCTCGAACGGATTCTTCCTGAGGAACACCGCCTTGAGCGAATTCCACTCCTCGCTGTCGCGCTTCACATCGTGCGCGACGCCGTTGACCACCGCGCGGGTTACACGAAACGTCGGAATATCACCGGTATCGCGCGTATCAACCAGCACCGTCGCCTTCGGACGCTTGAGCAGGTTCTGATACTTCTCGGCACTCTCGTTCATGATGAAGATGAGATCGAGATCGTCGGTCTCGCCGAAGGCCTGCAGCGTCGCGGTCGGCCATTCCTCGCCATCGGTAATGAGCACCGCGACATGTTGGGCAGCGAACAGGTTGGTGAGCTTTTCCTTTTCTTCCTGGTTCAGCATAGTTCCTCGTGGTGACTATATTTCGATTACTATTCGCCCAACTGACTATTTCACTGACTATCTCGATTGACTATTTGCCTCGACCACAAAATCGTATTCGATCGCGTCCGCTTCCGCGGCTTTCCCTTTCCGATACTTAACTACCAACTGCTCGCGTGAGCCGAATACCACATCGCTATCGATGTACTTGTCACCGTCGATATACAGCGCGGTCACCAGCGGCCGGTAGCCGGAAGCGGATATTATGAAGTGTATGTGCGCGGGACGAAACGGATGCCGTCCCAACGCGTTCAGCATCTTGCCCACCGGACCGTCGCTCGGCACTCCGTAGCTGGAGGGCTTTACGGTCCGAATGAGATAGCGCCCTTCCCCATCGGTGCGAAAGCGCGCGCGCAGATTCATCTCGGCGCCCTTGAAATTATCGAATTGCAGGTCATAGCGGCCATCGGTCGAGGCCTGCCATACATCGATATGCGCGCCGCTAAGTGGCTTGCCATCCGTCGAGGTCACGCGGCCGGATAGCATCAGCGGCTCGCCCTCGATACCGCGCGCGATCTTGTCGCCCGCCGCTAGCTCGGGCGCACCTTCGCGGAAGAACGGGCCGAGCAGACTCGATTCGGTCGCGGCCTTCGACTTGCCGCGATTGGCGAGGATGTCCACCAGCGCGCTCAGCCCCAGCGTATCGGATAGCAGGATGAACTCCTGGCGCTTGTCGTCGGTGATGTGGCCGACCGCGGTGAGGAACTCGATGCCCGCCATCCACTCATCCGGCGTCAAGTTCACCTCGCGCGCGAATTCATGCACATGACGAATGAGCGCGATCATGACTTCCTTCAGCCGCGGGTTGTTACACTTCGCGATGCGTTCGAGGGCGCTCTCGGTAATCGTATGCTGATCGAGATTACGCATAGCCGGAGCATAACCCATCGACATCGTTTCGCGCTAAGCTGCCCGCGACATCCGGAGGATCAAATGGCACTGCGCACCGGCGGCGGCGACTACCTTTACGAAATCGACGAAGAATTTGGCGACGTGCCTGACCGATGGATGTACGACGTCGCGGGCGTTGCCGTCGATTCGAAGAGCAACGTCTATATGTTCACCCGCGGCGAGAAGCCGGTGGTGGTGCTCGATAATCGTGGCAAGTTCCTCCACACCTGGGGCGACAAAAAGATGTTCCCGCGCGCCCACGGCATCACCATCGATCCCGAGAACAACCTGTGGCTCACCGATGTGTTCGATCATACGGTGCGCAAATGCACGCCATCGGGCGAGGTGCTGATGACCATCGGTACCAGCGGCAAGCCTGCGAAGGCGATGAGCGGTGATCCGTTCAATCAGTGCACGCACGTTGCACTCAACCCGCATACCGGCGACATCTTCGTGAGTGACGGCTATCTGAACCCCAAGGTGCATAAGTATGCGCCCGATGGCCGCCTGCTCTACTCATGGGGACAGCCCGGCAACGAGCCCGGTCAGTTCAATCTGCCGCACAATATCGCGACCGATCGTGACGGCTATGTGTACGTTGCCGATCGGCATAACAATCGCGTGCAGGTGTTCACTCCCAACGGCAAGCTCGAGCACATTTGGTACGGGATGGCGATGCCGTGCGGGATGTGCATCGACACGTGCAGCCCCGAGCAGATGTGTTACATCGGCGAGTTGAGTTCGGTGTGGTGGACGCAGGCGGCGCCGGATTTTTGGGCGGCGTGGAATCGCCCCGGCATGGGCCCGCGCGTAAGCATTTACAGCCTCGATGGACGATTGCAGGCGCGCTTGTGCGACAACGGTCAAGGCAATGGTCCGGGCCAGCTCATCGCGCCGCACGGCATCGCGGTGACGCCGGAGGGCGACATCCTCGTAGCGGAGGTGTCGTGGACAATTTATGCCGCGCGGCTCAAGCCCTCGCGTCCGGTGCGCAATTTCCTGCGGCTCAAGAAGCTGAAGAAATCGCACGAGCATTCGCACGTATGAGAGAACTATAGCGAGGTGATCTGCAATGGCGGATTTCGTTGGGGAGTTGCTCGACTCTCGCGAACTAGCCGATCTAGCTAGCCGAATTTACCGGCTGGGTAATGCGCTCCGGGCAAAATTAGTAAGCGATCGAATAAAAACAGCAACATCGACCAACGCTTTGATTTTCTTCTTCGCTCGAGGATTTAAAACCTACCAAGCGGCAGTCGAACTCCTTCGAGTAGGTTTTTGGCAGGACGCGGCCGTTCTTGCTCGGGTCTTACGCGAGGCGGAGTATCAAGCCCGCTGGATATCCAGGGCTGGGGACGAGACGGCGAAGCTGTTTTTACAAGACTATTCGCGGAATCGACGTAGAGTTATGACTACACTAGCCGAGCACGGAGATCCCGCCATTCGAATTAAGGCGCAAGAGGTCGTAGACAGTACGGAAGATGACGAAGTGCTCGACGAATGGTGGCGCAACTGGTGGAGCAAGAAGCCGAAGCAGGGGATAGGTTGGCTCGCTGAACAGCTCGGTTACCAGGCGCATCGATTCGAATACGCGACACTCTCAGCTTTCGTTCACACGTCGCCAGCATTAACGGATTTTTATTTTCACGAGGAGAAAGAACGCGGTGCGGGAGTTCTTGTGGAAACGCGACCCGGCGTCTCCGAAGAGAATCGCGAGTTCGCGAACGTGGTCGTATTCAGCACATTCGCCGCGTTTGTCGACATTTGTGCTGTTTTCTCGGCGCATATGGAATTTGGATTCGAGGACGAGTTGAGGCAAATTAGCGAAGGAATCCGCAAACTCGGCTGATAGAATCGTACTTTAAGAAACGAACAAACAGCGCTCTCTAGAAGTCCACCGGATTCGATTTCAGTTTGCCGGATGCGTACTTCTCCGGCAGGGTCGGGTCGCCGTTTTCCCACACCAGAAGCAGCGAGCGCTTCGGCGAGTAGCCCTGATGGCGGATGTCGGCCGGCATCGCCGCGACGTCGCCCGCCTTCATCACCGCACGCGCGCGCGGCGCGCCGCTGTCGCGATCCTGAATGTCCCAATGAATCTCGTCGCTGAGTTGCACGAACCATTCGACGCGATCGTTGCCGTGGATGACCGGCAGCATGAACTCCTCGGTGGTCGCGCAAATCAGGCTGTCCTTCACCGCGGCGCATACCGATGGATTCCAGGTCACATCGGAGCGCGACACGTATGCGAAAAAGTTGTACGCATGCACCTCGTTCTCGAATCCCGGCTCGGCGTGCACCTCGGGCTCGTCTTGCGGGACGTCGACGAACTGGCGATTGACGGGATTGCCGGCCGCGTCGCTGCGCAGCGGCGTGTCGCCCTTCATCCCGGTCATGCGCGATGCTACCAAGCGCTTGCGATTGATCGCTTTGGGATTGCTGCCGTGCTTCGGCCCGAATGGAGTGCCGGTCTCCTCGGGCGCGGCGAACGGATCGAAGTCTTCGTTGGTCCAATCCGCGAGGATTTCCTCGAAGCGCGCGCGGACCTCGTCGCCCTTGAGGTTCTCGACGTGCTGCTTGTTCTTCTCGCGATAGCCGGCGTTGTAGAGGCCTGCGAAGACATCGACGGTGCCGTAGTGATTGACGGTGCCAAAGACGCCATCGAAATTCACGATGCCGTAGAAGAAGTTCCATGCGACGTCGCGGATGAGCGCGCGCAGGAACGCGTCGGCAGGCATGGTATGGCTGCCGCCCGGCCACGCGAGGTGCACGAAGTACTCATCCCGAGTGAAGCGAAATCCGCCTAACTGAAAGGCGCGATATCCATACTGATTGGCATCCGACATTTTTTCGCTCCTACTTCTGGCAGATGTCTTTCCAGCGTTCCACGGTGAGATCTCCCGCGATAGTTTGCAGCAAAATCACGCCGGGCTTGTTCGCATGAAACTGGTATGCCGCGCCTTTCGGCAGCAGCGCCATATGCCCGCGGCGCGCGACGATGTAGCCCATCTTCTTGCCGTCGGGATTGCCCTCCAGCATGGTGGTACCTTCGTGATCCTCCGCCACGAGCGCCTTGTCCAGCTTCACGAGGCGAATCTCCACCTCGCCGTCCATGATGATCGCGGCCTCATCGTGCGAGGCGGTATACCATGGCGAGGTGCCCTCGGCGCGCACCGCCTCAAGCACATACTTCAGATTCTTGCCGACCGCGATTTTCTCGTATGGCTCGGCCTTTGACGCGACTTCATAGACATTCGAAAAGACGTAGTTGCGCGGGTCATCATTGATGACCTCGATGCCGCCCTTCTCGTAATGTTCCAGCGATCCGAATTTTGTCTGATACGCCATCGGATGCCTTCCTTTTTTAGTGATGCCCCGCGGCCTTGATTACCGTAGGTCCCCAATTCGGCACTTCGGGTGGGCGCTTGCGCGCCATCGCTTTTTCGATGATGCGATTCTTCAGCGCCGTTTTCTCCTTCGTCCGGATCGCGTCGCGCTCCTTAACTTCCGGTAGCGCTTCCCTACCGAATAGCTCGATCGATGACATCAGCATCTCATGCGGGATGCGACCCGCTTGCGACAAAAAGATCACCTGATCGATGCCCGAGTCTTCGAATTGCTGAAGCATCGCGCCGATTTGCTTCGGCGTGCCAACGCAATCCGCGGTGCGGCCTTCCGGCAGCGCGAAGTTCACCGGTTTGTTTTTGTAGTTCTCCCAAATGTTGGTCTTGCCCGGTTCGTGATTGCCGAAAAATGCGTAATGCCCGAGGCCGTAGAGGAAGAACCCCTGGTGCTCGGCCGCCATCTCGCGCGCCGTGCTCTCGTCGCGATCGCACAGGAACGGGCACGTGATTGCGATGTTGGGATTGACCGTGTAGCCGGCCGGCTCGCATTCGTTTTCCATTGTCGCGTAGTAGTCGCTGACCCATTGACGCGCCTCCTCCGGCGACACGAACGAGAACGTCAGCGCGCCGAGGCCCAACTTCGCCGCGAGCAGGATGGTCTCGCGCCGCGAGCACGCCAGCCACAGCGGCGGATGCGGCTGCTGCAGCGGCTTCGGCACCACGTTGCGCACGGGCGCCTTTAGGTACTTCCCCTCGTGCCCCGCAAATGGCTCCTCGACCAGCATCCGGGTCACGACGCGCAAGCCCTCCAGCCACATCGCGCGTTTTTCAGCCTGGTCGATGTTGAATCCCGCCAGCTCGATTTCCGCCGCGCCTTCGCCGGTGCCGAAGTCGCATCGCCCATCGCTCACGAGGTCCAATGTCGCGATCCGTTCCGCCACTCGCGCGGGATGATTGATGAGCGGCGGCAACTGCACGATGCCGTGGCCGAGGCGAATGTTTTTGGTGCGCTGGCTGCACGCGGCGAGGAAGATCTCCGGCGCCGACGAATGCGCATACTCCTCGAGGAAGTGATGCTCCGTGGCCCATACGTAGTCGAAGCCGAGGCGGTCGGCGAGCTCGACCTGATCGAGCGCATCTTTGAACAGGCGATGCTCGGAATCGCGCGCCCATGGACGCGGAATCTGATGCTCGTAGAAGCCGCCTATCTTCATAGGTCACCTCAAGGACAACGGAGCGATGGATGACCGCTAGCACCGGATCGACGCGCCGTCAAAGCGATAGGGAGAAGCTGCTTTGCAAAGATTGCCTTGCAGCGAATACTTATTTAGAACATTTGCTACCTGTTGCTGGCTTGGACCTCCATGGCGGACCCGAAACGTCCCACAGCCTTGCCTCCCGATGCGGGATTTGCTTCCAATCTGCATGGAATCGTGTGGGAAGCGCGCGCCGATACCGGCGAACTAACTCGTTTCGGCGGCGAAGCTCGGTCCATCCTGGGCGCCTACGCCAACCTCGACAAGCCGCGTTTTTCCTATGAAATGTTTCATCCCGCCGATCGCGAGAAGGTCGCGCATGCGATCGAGAGTTTGATCGCGACCGGTGAGCCGGTGCTGTTCGATGCGCGGATCCTGGGCGCCTCGTCCGAGCCGATCTGGGTGCGCAGCGCGGTGCGCACCGAGGACCACGATGGGGTGCTGCATCTGCGCGGGGTGTCGTTCGACATATCCGATCTCAAGCGCGCGCAAACGGAATTCATTCGGGCGCGGGCGCGCTTGTCGTTTCTGGCGGGAGTGAGCCGCATCCTCGCCGAATCGCTGGAGTACGAAAAGACGCTGGAAAACGTCGCGAAATCCGCAGTGCCGGATATCGCCGATTGGTGCGCGGTGCGCATTCTTGCCGACGACGGCACGACGATGCGGATCGCCGACGTGCATAGTGATCCCTCGCGGGAGGCGATGCTGAAGGAGATGGTGGAGAATTTTCCGCCCACCGAAGACTTCGGCCCCAACAAGGTCATTCGCGAGGGCAAGGCGGATTTTATTCCCGATACCAGCGGACTGGCGGATCGCGTAGGGGTGAATGAGAAACATCGCGAGCTGCTTCATCGAATTGGCTTTACCTCCTACATTTGCGTGCCGATGCGCAGCCGCGCTCGCATTCGCGGCATCATCTCGATGGCGATTACGGATTCCGGGCGCCGCTTTACCGAGGCCGATCTCGAACTGGCAGAAGTACTGGCAGAGCGCGCGACGATGGCGATGGAGAACGCGCAGCTCTACCGCGATGCGCGCGACGAACTGGCGCGGCGCGAAAACTTCATCGCTCAGTTAGGCCACGAGCTGCGCAACCCGCTCTCTGCGATCGCCAATGTGAGCAAACTTCTCGAGCACGAGCCGGCGCGCACCAGCCGCGTGGTGCGCTTGCGCGATATCTTGCGGCGCCAGACCTCGCAACTGGCGCGGCTGGTGGACGACCTGCTCGATATCTCGCGCATCACACGTGGGAAAATCTCTCTCGACCGGCAAGCTCTGAATCTCGGCGACCTGGTCGCGCGATGCGTCCGCACCATGCAGGAGACCGGCGCCGCCGAAGGACGCAACATCCAGCTGCAGCTCGGATCGCTCGGCCTCATCATCGATGCCGACGAAGCGCGCGTCGAACAGATCATCTGGAACCTGCTGACCAACGCGATTAAATTCACCGCCCCTGGTGGTAACATCGATGTCGCGATTGCGCGCGACGAGGACCATGCGCTGTTCAGCGTCACCGATGATGGCGCGGGGATTTCTCCCGAACAGCTTCCCGACATCTTCAAGCCGTTTCATCAAGGCACCCCCGGCTCGATCGAGGCAGGGGGGATGGGACTCGGGTTGGCGTTGGTCGAGCAGCTCACCCAACTCCACGGCGGCAGCGTCGAGGTGTTCAGCAACGGACCCGGGACCGGCAGCCGCTTCGAAGTCCGGCTTCCACTTGCGCAGGCCACTGGATCAGAAATCCAAACCGACCCCGCAGGCGAAACTTCGGTGAATAAACGCAGAGTGCTTATCGTTGATGATAATCCCGACGCTCTTGAGAGCCTCAAGATGCTGCTTGAGTTCGTCGGCCATGAAATCGATGTCGCCGCAGACGGATCCAGCGCCGTAGAGCGGATCGCCGCGTGGCAACCGGAAGTCGCCCTGATCGACATCGGGCTGCCGGATATCGACGGCTATGAAGTCGTCGCGCGCCTGCGCGATCAGGACATCAAGCCACGGCCGCTGCTGGTGGCGCTGACCGGATACGGGCAGCCCGAGGATCGGCAACGCGCGCTGGCGGCCGGCTTCGATCTGCATCTGACCAAGCCGGTCGATGTCGATGAACTCAATCGCATACTGAACTGGAAAGGCGCAGACTAGGACCGCTTCTTCCTCTTTTTGGTCATGACGTCCGAAACCTCATCAGAAGAATCCACCGTCTTGATCGTCGAGGACGACGATGGCGCGCGGGAGGCGCTCTCGGACTGCCTCGAAATGGAGGGGTTCAAGGTAGCTTCGGCGCGCAACGGCCAGGAGGCGCTCGACTACCTCCATCATTCGCCGGCGCCCAAGGTGATCCTGCTCGATCTGTTCATGCCGGTGATGACGGGGTGGGAGTTTCGCGAGGCGCAAAAGAAGGATGCTTCCATCGCACGGATTCCGGTGGTGGTGGTTAGCGCATTTGGTGCCGCGGTCACGCGCCAGATCGACGCCGACCTCGTGATGCACAAGCCGTTGGACCTCGATCGGCTGGTCGCGGTCATTCGCGAATACTGTTGAGCCTCGAGATGCCTCGGTCGAGGCGTCGTGATAGAATATCGGCGCGGCGCTCCCTCGGGGGCGCCGTCCGCGTTTATGGAAGGCCCCGTTCAAGCGCTATTACCAAACGAAGCCAAAAAGATGAGGAAATTAAGGGATTTCAGGTTTGA
>Ga0335079_10006636_pt1 | contig 13242 bp, 12 predicted proteins | sample Lox_Sample_33_FD_206719 | JGI IMG/M metagenome (GOLD analysis project Ga0335079, IMG submission 206719) | Soil microbial communities from Loxahatchee National Wildlife Refuge, Florida, United States - Lox_Sample_3.3 | ecosystem: Environmental > Terrestrial > Soil > Wetlands | place: USA... | reverse complement strand
AATTCTTCACGATGCGATAGACGATCTTGAAGTACTCGGGCGGAGGGGTGATAAAACCACCGACGCCCTGAATCGGCTCAGCAATGAACGCCGCGATCGAGCCGCTCGTACCCGTCTGAATCAGATTCTCGACATCGTTCGCGCAGGCGACGCCGCAATCGGGATACTTCAAGTGCAACGGGCAGCGATAGCAGTAGGGATTCAGGGCATGCGAGACACCGACGCTGATCACGCCGCTCTTCCGCCAGGGCGCCTGGGCGGTGACGCCCTTGGCGAGGGCAGAGGAGCCCGCATAGGCGTGCCGGAGAGCGACGACGTCGTAGCTCGAACTCGTCATTCGGGCGAGCAGGACGGCGGCCTCGTTGGCCTCGGTGCCGGAGTTCGTGAAGAACGTTTTTTGCAGGCGACCGGGCGTGATCTGCGCGAGCTTTTCGGCCAGAGCCACGATCGCTTCGTTCGGATAAAGCGTCGAAGTGTGCTGGAGTCTATCGACCTGCGCCTTGATCTTCGATGTGACCTTTGGATGGCAGTGGCCGACTCCGATCGTCAGGATCCCGCCGAAGAAGTCGAGGTACTTGTTTCCTTCGATGTCCCACAGGTATTGCATCGAGGCGCGATCGGCAACGAGCGGTTCGCGATAGTAGTTTGCGACGGCGGGCCAGAGATACTCCTGATGCTTGCGAACGATTTCTTCGCCGCGGCTGGTGGTCGTCTTTGGTGGCGTCATACTTCGGTCAGTTTACTCTGCGCGATTCGGCGGCGGCAAGGGCGGCTCGGCACGGCTGTTCGGAAACAGCGCTCGCGGTTTTCGGGCGTTCCCGTATAATCCCACCCAGTGAAACTGGGCGCGATCTTGAGGAACCTGGTGCGCGCGACCGGGCGTGTGTTTCCCGATTGCGTGACGCTGAGCCAGGCGGTCGCGTTCAACATGTTCCTCGCGTTCTTCCCGCTGCTGCTACTGGCTCTCGGACTGCTGAGCGGGACGTCGCTCTTCTCGGATGCCCTCAAGGAAATTCCCAGCCGCCTTATGATGATTCTCCCGCCGGGCAGTTCCCGCGTCGTGGAGGAATACTTCGTCCGGCGCACCGTGCATCCATGGAGATGGTTTTCGCTCGGGCTGATCGGCACGCTGCTGGCCGGCACGCAAGTGATGATTGGGTTCATGGAGGGTTTCCGAGTGATCGAAGGCGATCTGCTGAGGCCCGGCTACTGGGGGCGGCAGGCGCGCGCGCTGGGCTTGCTGTGCCTTACGATCGTACCGATGCTGATGGTCGTGGCGCTCACGGTATTCGGCAAACAGATACGCTCTTCGCGCGTGTTCCAGCTCGGCTCGCCGCATTTCACGCGGGAGCTGGAACTCGCCGCATACGCGGCAGTCGTGTTCCTGCTGGCAATGGGAGTTCTCGTCCTGCTCTACCGCATCGGCCGGCCCGGCCACGCCGGCTTTCGGGAACTTCTGCCCGGCGCGGCGGTTTCGACGGTTCTCTGGTGGGCGGCCGACATCGCGTTCGGTTTCTACGTTCGCAAGATGCCCTATGACGTGGTGTATCGCGGACTGGCATCCGCGATCGGCCTGCTGATCTGGATGTTTCTGACGGCGATGATCGTGCTGCTCGGCGCCGCCTATAACGCGGAGGCCCGCGAAGCCAAGCAGACCTCGGTCCGCCTTACCGTTCTCACGCCCTGAGGCGCGCACGACCCATTGCGCGCGGACCTATAACTGGTAGACTGAAAGCGGCAGTTCTCCAGCGGTGGACTCCCTTCCACCCCCGCGGAGGCGCGCGATGAGCGACATTCACGTCGAGTGCTATGCGGGGCATCGGGCCGATGAAAGACCGCTCCGATTCGTGATTCGAGGACGCGAGTTCCTGGTCGACGAATTGGACGGGCGCTGGTATTCCCCCGCGGCAAGTTACTTCCGGGTCCGCGCCGATGACGGCAACTACTACGTGTTGCGTCACGACGAGGCGCAGGACTTCTGGACGCTCGACGGTTTTCGCGCCGCTCATCCATAGGTGCCCGTTTACGTGGGTCAGACTTCGTCCAACGGCGTCGATTTGCGCCGTTACCAGCGGATCGCGGTGCCTGGTGACGCCGGCATCCGTGTGTTCGGACGGCCGCCCGGGCCGGATGTCGAAGGCAACGTCACCGTCATCAGCGTCAACGGAATGTTCTGCCGCACCCACGCGAACGTTGCAGTCGGGACGGTGCTCGAACTTGTCCTGCAATCGCCCGCTGTTTCGGTCGAGCTGCAGGGCACGGTGCGCCATGCAAACGAGCAGGGAATGGGAATCGAGTTCACGGGCTGCACGGAAGAAAACAAGCGGAGACTGGAAGACCTGCTTTTGCGCCTGCGAGCCTAAGCTGCAGCAATTGTGCTGTTTACCGTTGGTGCGACACCGCAACTAATCTCTCCCCGCAGGGTTACATTGAAAGCATGAAACGAGCCACCCAGTCCGGCGGAACGGTGCTGATCGCAGTCGCTTGTGCGGCCCTCTTGAGCGGCCTCGCGGTGGTTGCCGCGCCTCGCGTTAGCGCGAACCATCACAACCGAGCCGCTGCGAATACGAACGCGCCGGCCCTCGACAAGAAGTTCAGGGGCCACCTTCCGATTACTGAGCTCACCGAGGATCAAGCGATTGTCCACGCCCTGAACCGGCTGGCTTACGGGCCGCGGCCCGGTGACGTGGACCGCGTCCGACAAATGGGACTCGAAAAGTGGATCGGTCAGCAGCTGAATCCAGAATCCATGGACGACTCGGCGCTGAATCAGCGGCTGGAAAAGTATCCGACGCTGAAGATGTCGTCCAAGCAATTGCTGGACGAGTTTCCTCCGGCGGCGCTGGCCGCGAAGCGGGAAGGCGTGACGAAGGACGAGTACAAGCAGGAGATACAGGAGAAACGCCGCGATGCGATGGCGCAGGCGCAGGATTCGACTCGTGCAGACAAGGCTCAGCAGCAACTGGCGAAAATACAGGGTCCGAACCGGATCATCGCCGAGCTTTCGATGGCAAAGATTGACCGCGCCACCTACAGCCACCGGCAGCTGGAAGCGGTGATGGAAGACTTCTGGTTCAACCACTTCAATATCTTCGCAGGGAAGGGCGCCGACCGATGGCTGCTCACGTCGTACGTCCGCGACACGATTCGCCCGCACACGATGGGAAAGTTCCAGGACCTGCTGACGGCGACAGCGAAGAGTCCTGCGATGCTCTTCTATCTGGACAACTGGCTGAGCGTTGATCCGGCGGCGTTTCAGCAATTCAAGAATGAGATTGCGGCACGCCGCGCACGGTATCAGGGACTGTTTGGCGGCTTTGCGCCGCCGCAGCAGACATTTCCGGGTTCGGACTCGAATGCGCCATCGCAGCAGGGCGCAGTGGCGCGTTTCCTGCAGCAGGACCGTGGCCTGAACGAAAACTATGGGCGCGAAGTAATGGAATTGCATACCGTCGGAGTGGACGCGGGCTACTCACAGCAGGACGTGATTGAGATGGCCCGCACGCTGACCGGATGGACGGTCCGCGAACCACGGCGCGACCCGGAATTCGTGTTCCGGCCGGAGTTTCACGCCGAGGGAAAGAAAGTCGTCATGGGACACACGTTCGATTTCGGCGGCGAAAAGGACGGAGAGGAAGCGCTACGCATGCTCGCCAGCGATTCGCGCACCGCGAAGTTTATTTCGACGGAGTTGGCCCGGCATTTCGTGTCCGACAATCCACCACCGGCGCTGATCGATCGCATGGCGCAATCCTACGAATCGAGCGGCGGAGACGTTCGCAGTGTGCTGAAAGCGATGATCTACTCACCCGAATTCTGGTCAAAGGACGCATATCGCGCGAAAGTGAAGACCCCGTTCGAACTCGTGGTGAGCACAGCGCGAGCACTCGACTCTGATGTGACGACTTCGTTGCCGCTGGCAGTGTGGACCGGGCGAATGGGCGAGCCGTTGTTCCTGTGCCAGCCGCCGACCGGCTATTCGGACAAGGCCTCGACCTGGGTGAACACGGGCGCGCTGCTAAACCGGCTGAATTTCGCGCTGGCGTTCGCTACGGACCACATGCCAGGAGCCGCAGTAAGCCTCCAGCCGATGTTCGGAGACGACGCGGCAAGAGATCCGCATCTGGCACTTTCGCGTTCGATTGAGTTGTTTCTGGACGGGCAGATCGAGCCATCGACGCGCGCGACTCTGGAGGAGCGCCTCAATGATCCACAGATTCTGCGCGCAAGTTTCGACGATCCGGTGAAGCAGGTGAACGAGGGATTGCTGTCCGGTCTGGTGCTGGGAGCGCCGGAGTTCCAGCGGCGGTAGATCGCATTCGGCGAGGAGAGCGGCCATGAACATCTCGCGACGGTATTTTCTGAAGGGCGGCGGCATCGCGATGCTCGGCATGGCGTCGCTGCCGTCTTTCCTGCAACGCGCCATCGCGGCGACCGCAGCGCCGGGTACGAAGAAAATGGTCGTGCTGTTTCAGCGAGGCGCGATGGACGGGCTGAACGTGGTGGTGCCATTTGCAGAGCCGGAGTACTACCGGCTTCGGCCGACGATCGCGATTCCCGAGCCGCGACGGGGTGGAGCGGAAGCGGCAATCGACCTCGACGGTTTCTTCGGCCTTCACCCGAGCTTGCAGCCTTTGCAGCCGCTGTTTCAGCGCAACGAACTGGCGATCGTGCAGGCGGTGGGCTCGCCCGACCCGACGCGTTCCCATTTCGACGCGCAGGACTTCATGGAATCCGGCACGCCCGGCATGAAGTCCACCGAGGACGGGTGGCTGAACCGCGCGTTGCAGTCGATGCCGGAGGATAAAGCGTCGCCGTTTCGGGCGGTCGCGTTCGGTCCATACCTGCCGCGGACTCTTTCGGGCAGCGCGCCGGCCGTCGCGGTGCCCGATCTGAAGCAGTTCAAGATGTTCGGGCCGCAGCAGACGATCGAGGGTGGATTCGAGGCTATGTACGCGCAGACAGTCGATCAGGCTTTGCGAGGGGTCGGCCAGGAGACATTCGAAGCCATCGATCAGCTGAAGAAGATCGATCCGGATTCGTATCAGCCGGAGAACGGCGCGCAGTATCCGGCGAGCCGCTTCGGGAAGAGCCTGATGGAGATCGCCGAGCTGTTCAAGGCGGATATCGGGCTGGAGGTCGCGTTCCTCGACAGCGGAGGATGGGACCATCACGTCAACGAAGGCGGCGTGCAAGGGCAGCTTTCGAATCTGCTGCGTGACTTGGGGCAGGGAATCGCGGCGTTCCATCAGGATATGGGCGACCGCATGAACGACGTGGTGTTCGTGAGCATGTCCGAATTTGGACGCACGGCGCGCGAAAACGGAAATCGCGGCACGGACCACGGTCACGCGAACTGCATGTTCGTGATGGGCGGCGGCGTGAAGGGCGGAAAGGTCTACACGCGCTGGCCCGGGATGAGCGAAGGCCAGCTGTATCAAGGCCGCGATCTGGCCGTGACCACCGATTATCGAAGCGTGATCGGCGAGATCATGACCAAACATCTGGGCGCGCGCGACCTAAGCGCCGTCTTTCCTGGCTACTCCAACGACCCGCAGCAGTTCCTGAACCTTGTAAAGTCCTAGCGGATTTGCGCGAGCAAAGAAAAAGGGGAGGGTGAACGCCCTCCCCTTGTCGTTGCTTTTGAATGCGATCCGAAGCCTACTCGCCTCCCGCCTTGATTCTCATGCCGAAGAACGAGCGATAGACGAAGAAGAACGACACGAGGAAGAACGCTGCGGCCAGAATCTCCGTGAGCTGCCGATTCTTCGAGGTGAGATCGACGGCCAGCGAGACGGCCAGGAGGCCGAAGAGCGTCGTGAACTTGATCACGGGGTTGAGAGCGACCGAAGACGTGTCCTTGAACGGATCGCCGACGGTGTCGCCCACCACAGTGGCATCGTGAAGCGGGGTGCCTTTCTGTTTCAACTCGACTTCGACGATCTTCTTCGCGTTGTCCCACGCGCCGCCGGCATTGGCCATGAAAATCGCCTGGTAGAGGCCGAAGACGGCGATCGAGATGAGGTAGCCGATGAAGAAGAACGGCTCGACGAAGGCAAAAGCGAGCGTGGCGAAGAACACGGCGATGAAGATGTTGAGCATGCCCTTCTGCGCGTATTGCGTGCAGATGGCGACCACTTTTTTGCTGTCGGAGACGGATGCCTTCTCGGTTCCCTCCAGCTTGATATTTTGCTTGATGAACTCAACCGCGCGGTGCGCGCCGGTGGTCACGGCTTGGGTCGAAGCGCCCGTGAACCAGTAGATCATCGCGCCGCCGGTAATCAGGCCGAGGACGAACGGGGCGTGGAGCAGAGAAAGATTGTCGACGTGCTCCTTTAGGCCGTTGGTCAGCGCCATGATGATCGAGAAGATCATCGTCGTGGCGCCGACGACCGCGGTGCCGATCAGAACGGGTTTGGCCGTTGCCTTGAAGGTATTGCCCGCGCCATCGTTTGCCTCGAGCATTTCCTTGGCGCGCTCGAAGTTCACGTCGATGTTGAAGTCGCTCTTGAGTTCCTGCTTCACATTGGGGACCTTTTCGATCAGCGACAACTCATAGACCGACTGTGCGTTGTCCGTGACCGGGCCGTAGGAATCGACCGCGATGGTAACGGGACCCATTCCAAGGAAGCCGAACGCCACCAGGCCGAACGCGAACACCGGCGCGGCGATCATCAAGGATCCAAGGCCGGCTGTGCTGAAGAGGTAGCCGAGCGTCATCAGAGCGACCATCGCCAGCCCCAGGTAGTAGCAGGAAAAGTTGCCCGCCACGAAACCCGAGAGAATGCCGAGCGACGCGCCGCCCTCCTGAGCGGAGGCAACCACCTCGCGAACGTGTCGCGATTCCACCGAGGTGAACACTTTCACCAGTTCGGGGATGATCGCACCGGCGAGCGTGCCGCAGGAGATGATCGTCGCGAGCTTCCACCACTGGGTCGAGTCAGTGCCGAGGGTCGGGATCATGTAGTAAGAAATCAGATAGGTAAGGGCAATCGACACGACGGAGGTGATCCACACGAGCGAAGTGAGGGGCGCCTCGTAGTTCATATTTTCGGCGTTTCCGTACCGGGCTTTCGCGATTGCTCCGTTGATGAAGTACGCCGCCGCGCTCGCCACAAGCATGGCGATGCGCATCACGAAGATCCAGACGAGCAGCTGTACCTGCACGGTCGCGTTGCTCACGCCGAGCAGAATGAAGGTGATCAGCGCGACGCCTGTGACGCCGTAGGTTTCGAAGCCGTCTGCGCTAGGGCCGACGGAATCGCCGGCGTTGTCTCCCGTGCAATCCGCGATGACGCCCGGATTGCGCGCGTCGTCTTCCTTGATCTTGAAGACGATCTTCATGAGATCGGAGCCAATATCGGCGATCTTGGTGAAGATGCCGCCAGCGATTCGGAGCGCGGCGGCGCCGAGCGATTCGCCGATTGCGAATCCGATGAAGCATGGCCCCGCGTAGTCAGCGCGCACGAAGAGCAGAATGAAAAGCATCATCAGGAGCTCGACGCTGATCAGCATCATGCCGATGCTCATGCCGGCGCGGAGCGGGATTTCGTAGATCGGATACGGTTTGCCGCGAAGGCTGGCGAAGGCGGTCCGCGAATTGGCGAAGGTGTTGACGCGAATGCCGAACCACGCAACGCCATAACTTCCGAGGATTCCGACCACGCTGAACGCGAGGATGATCACGACGCTGAGAGCCGGATAGTGCCTGAGAACGCCGAAATAGAGAACGATCACCGCCGCGATGAAGATCCAGAGAAGAAAGAGGAATTTTCCCTGGTTCACGAGATAGGTTTTGCACGTCTCGTAGATCAGCTCCGAGATTTCGCGCATCGCGCGGTGCACCGGCAGATTCTTCAGGCGCACGTATATCGTCAATCCGAAACACAATCCGAAAACGCAGAAGAGAATTCCCCAGAGCAGGAGCTTGTGGCCGTCGATGGCTCCGTTCAGGAAGGAGACGTCACGCAATTCAGGCAATTTCAGGTTGGCTTCGCCGCCGGCGCTTTCCTGCGCCCTGGCGACCCCCGCATTTGCGAGAGCAAACGTCAGCGCGGCAACGGCCGCGAGAATTCCGGTCAAACGGCTCCGCAGCGACCCGGGCTTCCGGGCGCTTTCGAGTCCATTCCACATCAGCGATCCTCCACGAAGATTTTTCATCCAGAATTTGTCGGGCATTTATGTTTGCAATCAGTCAGTTCGGCCGAACGTGCAGTCGTCCACACCCGCAAACGTATCGTTTCGGCCTGTGTGGACTTCCTTCCTCCGGGTGATGGCCCCCGGAACGGGAGCCAATAGACGTGAAAACTTCCCCACCGAACAGTCGTTTTTAGCAGGCTTCCGGCGATTCGTCAAGGCACGGGTGAGGCCGGGGCGGAGCGCCGCAAGTCACGCCGCTTGAGCGTGTTAGAATCCGTGCATGGCAAAACGGAGCGTTTCACCCGGCGGCAGGATCGAGGGCGAAGTCGAGTTGCCCGGGGACAAGTCAATCTCGCACCGCTACGGCATCATAGGGGCCCTGGCCGAAGGCACGAGCGAGATATCGAATTACGCATCTGCAGCTGATTGCCAGAGCACCCTCGAATGCGTACGCCGCCTTGGAATCGAGGTGGAGAAGAAGGGGAGCGTTGTCACGATCGCAGGCAAGGGGCTCGACGGCCTCAGGCAACCGCGAAAGCCGCTGAACGCCGAGAATTCCGGTTCGACGATGAGGATGATGGCGGGCGTGCTGGCGGGCCAGCCGTTCACATCCACGATCACAGGGGATGATTCGTTGCGGCGGCGGCCAATGAGGCGCGTGATGGAACCGCTGCGGCAGATGGGCGCGGAGATCACCAGCGCCGAAGGCGACCGCGCGCCTCTGCAGATCCGCGGCGGCAAGCTGCAGGCAATCGACTACGCGCCCCCGATTCCGAGCGCGCAGGTGAAGTCGGCGGTGCTGCTGGCGGGACTCTTCGCGGACGGCGTGACGACGGTGCGGGAATCGGTGTGCACGCGGGACCACACCGAGCTGGCGCTGCGCGAATTCGGCGCGACGGTCGACGGCAGCCGCGGCGTGGTGCGCGTCCATCCACGGCCGAAACTCACCGCGCGCAAGCTGAGCGTGCCGAGCGATCTTTCGACGGCGGTCTTCATGATCGGCGCGACACTCGTGCTGCCGGGTTCCTCGCTGACGCTCCACAACGTGGGGCTGAACCCGACGCGCGCTCGCGTGCTCGATTTTCTGATTTCTCTCGGGGCTCCGATCCGTGTGCCGTCGCTGCAAGCGCGCGACGGCGAGCTCGCGGGCGATGTTTCCGTGCTGCACGCGCCGCTCCAAGGCGGAAACGTTTCCGGCTCGCAGGTTGCCGAGATGATAGACGAATTGCCGATGCTCGCCGCGCTGGGTCCTTTCACGGAGAAGGGAATCGAGATTCACGACGCACAGGAGTTGCGCGTGAAGGAAAGCGATCGAATCCGATCGCTTGCCGAGGGGCTGCGGGCGATGGGTGCGCGCGTCGAGGAATTTCCGGATGGCCTGCGCGTAGAGGGACGCTCGGCGGGAAAACTGCGCGGCGCGAAAGTCGATCCGCACGGGGATCACCGGATCGCGATGGCGCTGGCGGTCGCAGCGCTGGGCGCCGACGGCGAAACCACCATTCGAGACGCGGAGTGCGTCGGCGTTTCGTTTCCGGAGTTCTTCACGACATTGGAGCGGCTGCGGGGAAATCAAAAGGCCTAGGGCTTGCTAGCTGCCTTTTCGCAGATGAATCGTGCCGTAACTCGTGACGATGGTGATTGTCGGCCCGCCTGCGCCGACTTTTCCCGAGATTTGTCCGCGATCGCTCTCGTTCGAGGCTCTCAGCGACGACTCTTCAAAGTCGCTCTGTACTTCACCGGACCTCGAGGTCGCCGAAACTGCAAAGCTCGATCCGCCGGGCAGAGTGACGTCCGTGTCGCCCGTGTCGTTGGTCACGCTCAGATCGTCGCGCGGCGACGCCGCGTAGCTGACGTTCACATCGCCGTGCGTGTTCACGATTTCGAGCCGGCCTGAGACATTCTTCACGGTGACGTCTTTGTTGTGCGTCACCAGCTTCGCTGATCCGTCCGCGTCGGTGAGCGAGATATCGCCCGAGTCGGCTTCCAGCGTACCGGTCAGGTGCGCGATGGTCAGATCAGACCAGGGCGAGACGCAGCGCAAGGTCTTGGCAACGTTGCTCGCGCGGATGGTTCCGACGAACCCTCCCGCGACGGTGGCGCTGCCGGAAATCTTGCTCAGATCGACGTCGCTGCCGCGCCCGGTGAGCTTCACGTCTCCGTTCACGCTGGCAATTTTCGCATCGCCCCGTTGCATCTCGATCGTAACGTCGGAGCCCGCGTCGTGGATATCGATGTCGCCGCTTCCGGATCGCGCAGCAATGGCCCCGGAGATCCCGGCAACTTGGATGTCACCATGAAAGGTGGCGACTTCCAGGCTGACGGCTTTCGGCATCGCGACATCGAGATTGACGCTTACCTGTGCGGAGGGGTCGCCCGAGCGCACCGGACGAATGTGGTAGACGTTGCCCTCCTGCTGGATCGCGATTTCGATGCCGTGCATCTCTTCGTCCGCGGCGGATTGCGACGGAGCGTAGGCCGATTTGTTGATGCTGACGCGGAGGTTGTTGTCCTCGGCGGCGTGGATCGAAATGTCGCCCCGACCCGTCTCGACGGTCACGTGCGAGCCGGCGGGCAAGGCTTGCGGCGCCAGTTGGCCGCTTTGCGTGTAAGACTCGTGGAATGGCGGAAGCTCGATGTTGAAATCCGGGTAGTGTTCCCGGATCCAGTCGCGGAAGACGAAACCCGCCAGCACGAATGCCAGCAGGATCATCAAGCCCGCCTCGCCGCCGGAGAGAAGAGCGGCGCGCGGCTGGCCCGAACGTTGCGCTGTGAGGTGATCCACCAGCTTCGCGACGCCCCAGACGATGATCAGCACCGGCCAATAGACCCGAATCAGATGGCCGAGCTTGAATGCGGGGTCGAAGCGATCCAGGAGGAAGATCACTCCGAGAAGGATTAGAAGCAGACCGGTGAAAATCGAACCGCGACGTTGAATTCCGTTGGTCATGAGTCTCTCAAGATCCCGTATGGCCCTGGCGCGAGGCCAGTGCCTGGCCGATGGAGAGCAATCCCCAAACAATCAGCAGCGTCGGCCAAAGATCGGCGAAGCTGTAGCGCGAGTATTCCGCGATCAAAAAGACGATTCCGATCGCGATCAGCATCAGCGGGCCGATGGCTACGCGCATGCGGCACTGCATGCAAGGGCAGCGCGATTTCGTGACGTCAGCCATGGCGGCTCCTAGGCGCTCCCCTTCATGCGGTCCATCAAGATCCAGACGCCCAGGGCGACCAGCCCGATCGGCCAGCCTTTGATAATCCACTCTTTCTGCAGCAGCCCGAAGTTGGCGAGCAGGAAAAGGACGCCCAGCGCGATCAAAACGATTGCGCCCATAGGCTTCCTGCCGTCAAGTTGCACCGTACCTGACGGTTGGCCCACTCCCATCGCGCGGGCCTTGGCAACGCGGTAGGCCTCAATCGGCATGTAGAAATAGAAGCAGCCCAGCGCGATTCCCAAGAAGGCATAGTAGGCGGCGCCGGGGAGATCGCTACTCAACGCAGCAATAATTCCTGCGAAGATCAAGAGGTGAACGAGAGCCTTGACATACTCGCCGTTGTAGACAGCGCCAAGTCCCGGAATGAACCCGAGCGCCATCGCGACGCCGGGATTCGATTTCGACGCACCGGGCTGATGCGACGCGGGCACCGTCGAAACAATCGTGCTCAGGCAGCTCTCGCAATAGAGCGCACCGCCGACATCGCGGGTGCACTCCGGGCAGAGCGCCTTGCCGCATTGCCGGCAATATCCCGTGGCGGCTACGTCAGTGTGAACGGCACAGTTCATGGGAGACTCCTCGATGCCTCTTGGGAAAAACCATGCGATCCAGTGCTGACCATCAAAACCGCGAGTTCAGTCACGCTGTCCAGCAAGTGGCGGCCGGTCTGCGGGACCGGCTGCGAATTGGGCTTCGCGTCCGAGTCAGGCCGCTGGCGATCCGGCTGCGGAGCCGGCTCGTTGAACGGCGCCGCCGGCTGCGAAGCCGGCCGCGGTTCCGACGAAAGCCGCGACTGAATCACGTATACAACGCGCAAATCGTTCACGAACTTGACTCCGCGCGCATACGTGAGATGCGCGTGGCGATTGGCGCTGTGATACAGATTCATCGGGTTCAAGGCCGACCGGCGCGCCGTCAAACTCACCGCGTGAAGCACGATAAAAACGGAAGCTGCCACGGTGAGCGCGCCTACGGCGAAACGCGGCTGCCAGAGCAGTTGCAACCATCCGAGCCAACTCTTGGCCGATCGATCCTTCGCTTGAGTTCCGCGCGTGGCCGCGACGATTCTGGAAGCCAGGAAAGGCGGCTCTTCCACTGCGGGAAGCTGATGGATTCGTGTGACAAGCTGGCCCACCTGAGAGACAAGCTCGCTGCAGCGCGCGCAACTCGCGGCATGCGCCGAGAACGCGGCCATGTCCTCCAATGTGAGCGAGCGATCCAGAACGTCGCTCAATCGCTCTTCCGTTAGTGTGCAGTTCCAGTCCATCGAATTCCCTCCGGCGGCTACGCCGGACGCACTCCCATTTCCCCGAGGATGCGCGCCAGCTCGATGCGCCCACGGTTGATTCTCGATTTCACAGTGCCTTCGGGCACCTGAAGAACGACCCGGATTTCCCCGTAGTCGAGCCCCTGCAAGTCGCGCAAGATCACGGCTTCCCGCAGCTCCGGTGAGAGCCGCGCCAGCGCCTGCTGCACGTGGCCGCTCAGTTCCGTCGCCTGCGCCCAGCTATCGGGCGTGCGCGCCGGCGACGGCCGCTCCTCGAATAGCGGCATCGCATCGATCGAATCCGTCATGCGGTCCCGGCGCGTGCGGCGGTAGTGGTCCACCAGTAGATTGCGCGTTACGCTCGTGAGCCACGTTGTGAAACTGCCCTGCGCGGATTCATAGCTTGGGAGCGTCCTATAGACGCGCAGGAAGACGTCCTGGCTGAGGTCTTCGGCGGACGTCGAGTTGCCCGTGAACCGGTAGCAGAGGTTATAGACTCGCCGCGTGTGCCGCCGCACAAGCTCCTCCCAGGACGGCCCGTCGCCCCGAAGACAGAGCTGCACCAATTGGGCGTCGGGCTCCAATCGCTTTCATCCTCACAACCTGCATGACTTCTCGACCTCA
>Ga0335079_10006635_pt1 | contig 13242 bp, 9 predicted proteins | sample Lox_Sample_33_FD_206719 | JGI IMG/M metagenome (GOLD analysis project Ga0335079, IMG submission 206719) | Soil microbial communities from Loxahatchee National Wildlife Refuge, Florida, United States - Lox_Sample_3.3 | ecosystem: Environmental > Terrestrial > Soil > Wetlands | place: USA: Florida... | reverse complement strand
GCTGGCGAGCGTCGCCGGATCTGAACGCGATTCTCGACAAAGTTCTTCCGCCTTCAAAGGACATCTATCTTGGCGCCATTCGTGAACTGGTTGTTGAAGGCCAACTCGACCCTGCTCTGCAAGTTTGGTCCCGTTTGGTCGCCTTGCATCCGGCGATGTCGCCCAAGGAAATTGCTCCCCTGGCCAACGCCCTGCTGCAGCGTGGCCGCGCAGAGGACGTGGAACTTCTTTGGCAGCAGGCAGTTTCCTTGATGGACAATCCTCCCTCCGATCCATCGGGCTCCGTCATTTGGGACGGCAGTTTTGAGTCGGGCATTACCGGCGACGGTCTTGCCTGGCAAATCTCCCCGGCTCGGAATGGCGTGCTTGCCACGCTCGATACCGCGCAGGCCCACAGCGGCAAGCAATCATTGCGTTTGATGTTCACTGGGGACGACAACATCGAATACACCGGCCCCTGCCATTTCGCCGTCGTCACGCCGGGAAGCGCCTATCTGTTCTCGGCTTGGATCCGGACCGAGGCTCTCACTACGAATGAGGGAGTTCGCTTTCGGATCTTGAGTTTCACGCCGTCGGGGAATCAAACCGCCGAGACACCCGATGTCCACGGCAGCGAGCCCTGGACGGACATCACACTCCCTTGGGCTGCACCGCAGGGCGCTTCCATTGTCCAGGTTTGCATCGTGCGAAAAATCTCCGGCAGTCCCGACGGGGATATTCAAGGCACTGCTTGGGTGGATGATGTTTCGCTGGTGCCGTTGTCCTCCCAGGGCGGGAAGCCATGAAGATTCTTCGTTTTGGTCTGTACACCCTGCTCGCTTTTGCGGTCCTGGCTCATGGCGGAGTGGAAGACTGGGCACGCGCAGTCCTTGAGACGGGCGCGGGGATTCTGTTTCTGGCTTGGGCTGCCCGCTTTTTTGTTCAGGGCCAGGAGCGGATTTCCTTTCCGTCTCTTCTGCTGCCGCTCTCTGCCTTTTTCTTGCTCGTCTGCGCGCAATGGTTTTTCCGCCGAACCGCATCCTCTTTCGACACGCGCATCGAGCTGCAACTTTTGTTGGCGGATTTGCTCATTCTCTTCGTTGCGGCGCAAATCTTTCAGTCCATCGAGGATTGGCGCGGATTTTTCTGGTTCATCATGATCTTCGGCTTCCTGGTCTCCGGATTTGGAATCTTGCAGCATCTCACCTTCAACGGAAAACTCTATTGGTTCAGGGAGATGCGGTACGGCGGCGTTCCATTCGGGCCTTATGTCAATCGCAATCACTTCGCGGGATTCGCGGAACTCGTCATTCCCACCGGCCTCGTGCCGCTGGTTCTCGGAAAAGTGCGCCGCGAACGCCGCTTTGTCGTCGGTCTTCTGGTTTTTGTTCCTCTTGCCGCCCTTCTTCTCTGCGCTTCCCGCGGCGGAATCGTCAGCGTCGGCGTGGAGCTTTGCATCCTGACCCTGCTTCTTTTCCTTCGCCGCTCCATCGGCAGGCACGCCTTGGCCGGCGCAGCCGTTCTTGCCCTGGCCATGTTGTTGGTATCCTGGCTTGGCGTGAAGGAAATTCTTGCCCGCTTTGGTTCCCTTCAAACACTGGAGGTTTCGGAAAGCAAGCGGGCTTCCATGAGGAAGGGTACCTGGCGAATCTTTCTGGACCATCCATTGTCGGGCACGGGCTTCGGCACGCTGCAGATTGTCTACCCGCTTTATGAAACGCAGTACGACGGAAAAATCGTAAATCATTCTCACAATGATTACCTTGAAGCGCTCGCGGAAACTGGCATTCTCGGAGGGCTGTGTTGCGCCTGGTATTTGGGTTTGCTCTTTTTCCAGGGAATTTCCAGGATTCTGGAGGCCAACCGCTCCTTCGTTCTTTCTCTGAATCTATCGGGACTGGTCGCCTGTTGCGGATTTCTCACTCACAGCCTGGTTGATTTCAATCTGCATATTCCCTCCAACGCTTTGCTTTTCTTCCTCATGGGTTTGCTCGCAACCATCCCCTTGCGGCCGGCGGCCCCTCTCACCCGTGCCCCCACGCCTGGGCATAGCTCCGGCGGAAATCCCTGATTGACTTGCCCCGCCTGCCTGTATAATCACACTTGGGGGTCATCTATCCGAATGCAGCCAGCCGGACTGGGTGCCGCGACGTGGTGTTTCGTCTCGGGCACTCTTCTCGTAGGAATGCTGGTTCTGGCGCCTCCCGGCCGCGCACAGACCGACCTGCAAACACCACAGCAGGCCAATGAGCGCATTCGCGCGCTCTCGGATACCATTTCTGCGCCTCCACACGATTACGTCATCGGCCGCGGCGATTTGCTCGGCATCGAAGTCTTTGACGTCCCGGAACTTTCGCGCGACATTCGCGTCAGCCAGACCGGAACCATTGGCTTTCCTCTCGTACCCGTTCGTTTGCATATTGCGGGGCTTACCGAAATGCAGGCGGCTCAAAAGATTGCGGAGATTCTGGAGGCGAATGGCTTGGTCTCCCATCCGCAGGTGATCGTTACCGTTAAGGAGAAAAAGAGTAATCCCATCACGGTCGTCGGCGCCGTGGCTCACCCCATGGTGTACGAATCGGACGGCTCCACAACCCTTCTGCAAGTTCTCGCGCAAGCGGGCGGCATCGCGCCCGACGCTGGCGACACGGTCATCATCACTCGCCCCGATATTTCCTCGCAGGATTCTCCGGGCACGCCGCCGCAAATTGGTCCCGAGGACGTCGTGCCCCTCGGTAACACTTCGGCAAACCAGACTCCGCTCCCTTCGCCCCGCTCCACGCCGGCTGCGGCAGCCGCCCCGCCGGTTGGTCCATCCGAATCTGCGGCTGCCGCCGAACCTCCGCCGCTCGGCAACACTTTAACGGTCAATCTTTCGCAGTTGATCGAGTCCGGAGATCCGACGAACAACATCCTCCTCCAGGGCGGCGACATCGTGACCGTTCCCCACGCGGGAATCGTGTACGTTCTGGGCGCGGTCGCCCGGCCGGGAGGTTTCGTCGCCACGAATGATCGTACGCAACTCACCACCCTGAAAGTTCTGGCCCTAGCTGGCGGCTTGAATCGCACCGCCAAGAAGGATCAAGCCGTGATTATCCGTAAAGATTCGCTGGGGCAACAGCATGAAGTCCCGGTAGATCTGGGCAAGATCATCGATCGCAAGGAAGAAGACGTCAGTTTGCTCCCCAGCGACGTCCTTTATATCCCCAATAGCGGCGCGAAGACTGCTCTCATCCGTGCCGCGGAGATTGGCTTGGCTGTCGGGACGGCGGTCGCGATTTACCGCATTGGAACTCGCTAAGGCGCACAAATGAACGAAGATAACAAACTGGTCCCTCGGGAGAGTGGAGCCGCCGCTCCCGTCGAGCTCCTCCCGGTTTCCTCGCGCCTTCCCGTTTGGGAACTCTCTCCGCGCGAGCCCCACCTCTACGATTATCTGTTGATCCTGCGTAAGCACCAGTGGCTCATCCTCTCCTTTCTCCTTGCTGTCGTCACCATCGTTACCATCGCGACCTTCCGCATGCAGCCTGTCTATGTGGCCACGGCGCGCATCGAAATCGACCGCGAAAATTCCAATCTCCTGCCTTTCCAGGGACAAGACTCCTACGATTACATGCTGGATATGGATACCTACATCGAAACCCAGTCCAAGATCCTCACTAGTGAAACTCTGGCCCTGCAGACCATACGTTCTCTCGGGCTCGCTTCCCGTTCTGGCTCATCGGAAAGCGCGTCCGGCGCCATCGCCACCGGCAATTTGGCGAATCAGAAGCGCCCTCCGCGGCTCGGCGAATTTCTCGCCAGTCTCAGCGTCAAGCGCGTTCAGAACAGCCGCTTGCTCGACGTCAGTTTTGAATCCACGGATCCCCAGCTCGCCGCCAGGGTCGTCAATGAGCATATCGAAAACTTCATCCAGCAGAATTTTCGAAGCAAATATGAGGCTACCACCCGTGCCTCCACTTGGCTTGCCGACCAGCTCAACGAACTGAAGATCAAGGTCGAGAAATCCGAAGACGCCCGGCTCGCTTATGAGCGCCAGAATCAGATTTGGGAGCTGGACGACAAACAGAACATAACCACCCAGCGCCTCGCCGATCTGAACAAGGAGCTTACCGACGCTCAGACCGAACGCATGAAGAAGGAAGCCCTCTACGAATTCGCCAAATCCGGAAACGTCGAGGCCGTGCCCCAGATTCATGACGATACGGTGCTTCAGGACCTTCTTAGAAAGCGCGCCGAAACCTCCACGCAATACACGGACGCCCTCAACCAGTATGGTCCCAACTTTCCCAAGGTGCAGCGGCTTCAGGCCCAAATCAAGGAAATTGACAACCTCATTGACGAGGAAAAGAAAAACGTCCTCGACCAGATCTCCAGCGATTACCAGGCCTCCACCGAGCGGGAATCCCTCCTTTCCAAGGCCCTTGACCAGCAGAAAGTGGAAGCAGGCGAAATGGCGGAACGCCTCGTTCAGTACAACATCCTGACCCGCGAGGCGGAAGCCAATAAAGCCATGTACGACGGCCTGCTCACCAAACTCAAGGAAGCCGACATTGCTGTTGGCCTCAAATCTTCCAACATTCGCGTCGTTGATCCGGCCATGATTCCCTCGACTCCCGCGCGGCCCGCCAAGACTCGCAATATCGCGCTCTCCATTCTTGTCGGGTTGGTCGGTGGAATTGGCCTTGCACTCCTTCGCGAATATCTCGACAACACAGTCAAAACTCCCGATGATGTCGAATCATTGGCCAGATTGCCTTCCCTTGCCGTCGTCCCTGCCTTCGCGGATACCAATGGTACGGGAAAGCGGAACCGGCTTTTGGGCTCGCCATCCACCAACGGCCACGATAAACGCGTCGAACTCGTTGCCCAACATCTTCCCAAATCCCAGACTTCCGAAGCCTTCCGCGCTTTGCGCACGGCTCTGCTTCTGTCGCAGGCCGATCATCCTCCCCAGGTCATTCTCGTCACCAGCGCTCTTCCACGCGAAGGCAAGACAACCGCTGCCGCCAATCTGGCCGTCACTTTGGCGCAACTCGGCGACCGTACGCTTCTTGTGGATGCCGACCTGCGCAAGCCCGGCGTGGGCCGCATCCTCGAACTGACTGAAGGCAAATATGCCGGGCTCAGTTCCTATCTCGCCGGTGTTTCCAGCCTGGATCTGGTCACCGTTCCGCACCCCGCCATTCCCAATCTCGCGGCAATACCGACGGGCCCGCTTCCTCCCAACCCTGCCGATCTTCTTTCTTCGCACAAGCTCGCTGACGCCATCGCCAAATTGCGTACCCAATACAAATTTATCGTCATTGATTCGCCTCCCATCATGGCCGCCACCGACGCCGTCATTCTTTCCGTTCAGGCTGACGGCGTGCTACTCGTCGTGCGCAGCGGCGAAACTCCCAAGGAAGCCTTTACCCGCGCGCGCGACCTTCTCATCGGCGTCAAGTGCCACCTTCTCGGCGTCGTCCTGAATGCTGTGGATTCCAGCGCGCCGGACTACTATTATTCTTACCGCTACTATCCGTATTCCTACGGATACGGTCCCCAGGAAGCGACTGAAGCCGCGAATGGGCACGATTCGATTCTTTCCAAGTCTCGCCGCAACGAGGCCTCATCCCCAGATGATGATGACCAAGCCCTTTAAGGAGGCATTTTGCGCTATCTAATCACTGGCGGCGCTGGATTCATCGGCTCCCATCTCGCGGAACGCTTGCTCGATCGCGGCGACCGCGTCGTCCTGCTCGACAATCTCTCTACGGGCAGCGTCGAAAACATTCGTTCCTTCAAGGATTCCCAGCGCCTCGAATACCACCTCGATTCCATTGAAAACCGCCATCTCGTCGCGGAGCTCGTGGATGACGCGGAGGTGATCATTCATCTCGCTGCCGCCGTCGGTGTGCGCCTCATCGTCGAAAGCCCGGTCCGCACCATCGAGACCAACGTCAATGGCACTCAGCGGATTCTCGAAGCCGCCGCCAAAAAACGGAAGCTCGTGCTCACCGCTTCCACCTCCGAAGTCTATGGCAAGAGCACTCAAGTTCCCTTCCGCGAAGAAGCCGATCTGGTTCTCGGTCCCACCACCAAAGGCCGCTGGAGCTACGCCGCCTCCAAAGCTCTCGACGAATTCCTGGCCCTTTCCTACTGGAAAGAAAAGAAGGTTCCCGTGATCATCGTGCGTCTCTTCAATACCGTCGGGCCTCGCCAGACCGGACGCTACGGCATGGTCGTGCCCAATTTTGTTGGCCAGGCTCTGGAGAACGCCCAAATCAGCGTTTACGGTGACGGCAAGCAATCCCGCTGCTTCTGTGACGTCCGCGACACCGTCGAATCCCTCCTCCGCCTCATGGATTCAGACCGCGCCGTGGGCGAGGTGGTGAACGTCGGCAATACCGAGGAAATTTCTATCGAGGATCTGGCGAAGACCGTCAAGCTCCGCACGCAGAGCAGCTCGGAAATCGTCTACGTCCCTTACGATCAGGCCTATGAGCCCGGTTTTGAGGACATGATGCGGCGTGTTCCCTGCGTGGACAAATTGCAATCTCTCACCGGCTTCCGTCCGCAAACTCCTCTTTCGGAAATCATTGATCGCGTCGCCGCCGATCTGCGCAGCAAAAAAGCTGCTCTTCCCCAGCGCGTGGCAAGCAGCTCCGTCGCCTGACCTGATGCTACAAGCCAGGTTCTCCTCGCTGTTCATCCTCGCTCGTTTTCTCTGCCTCCTCGCTGCTATACTCCCCTCTGTCTCTTTACACCGGTTTCGCCGGGAAACGGCAGCGCTCTTCGTTACAGGTCAGGCGTCCCCTTCGCCGGTATTGGGTGAGGTATGGCGCACAGTTTGAACCGAACTGGAACTGCGACCTTGCGTAGGCCCGGTCTCATTCTCTTCATCTTGTTCTTGCTCTCCGTTCCTCTTCTGAACCCCTGGGTCCGCGGCGACGGCGTCGGCTACTACGCCTTTGCTCGCGCTCTGCTCATTCAGCACAATTTGGACTTCACTGCCGATTACCAGCACGCCAATCCCAGCTTTCGAGATATCCGCATAGACGCCGTTGGCCAGCCCAAGGCGATGTTTCGCACTTCCACTGGATATCTGGATAACCATTTCACCATCGGCCCCGCAATTCTCTGGGCGCCATTTCTCCTGGTGGCTCATGCCGGTGTGCTCATCGCTCGCGGCCTTGGTTTTTCCGTCCTCGCCGATGGTTTCTCTGCTCCTTACCGCTTCGCCATGGCTTTCGGAACCGGTTTGTATGGATTTCTCGGGCTCCTGATTGCTTTCCGCATCGCTCGAAAGTACGTGGACGAAACTTGGGCCTTGCTTGCCACCCTTGGCGTGTGGGCGGCAACTTCCTTGCCCGTTTACATGTACCTGAATCCTTCCTGGTCTCACGCCCATTCCGCTTTCGTGGTCGCCTTGTTTTTCTGGTATTGGCATGACACCCGGGAAAAACGCTCACTCCTGCAATGGGTCATCCTCGGAGCCATCGCCGGCCTGATGCTTGATGTTTACTATCCGAATGCCACCATTCTGGCCATTCTTGCCGTGGAAGCCATCGGTTCGTATGGGGCGGCTTTTCGCGCCAGGTCGCCCGGACGCCCTGGCGTTTCGCAACTCCTTCTGGCTCATGGTTTGTTTCTCGCTGCTGCCCTCGTCTTTCTTTTGCCCACTTTCATCACGCGTTCCATACTTTACGGCAGCCCTTTCAAATCCGGCTACATTCCCCTTGGCTTTTGGAATTGGACGTCTCCTTACTTTCTCCAGACGCTCTTCTCATCCAACCACGGCCTGATCGCCTGGACCCCTTTGATTCTTTTCTCGCTGGTCGGGCTGGTTCTCTTTTGGCGGCAGGTGCCGCACGTCGGCGGCCCTATCCTCTTGGCCGTCGTCGCTTTTTATTACTTCATCGCGTCTTATCCCGATTGGGCAGGCATCTCCTCCTTCGGCAACCGGTTCTTTGTTTCCCTTACCGTTTTCTTCGTTCTCGGGCTCGCCATATTCTTGCAGCAGGTCGCGTCTTATTTTCGCCGCCGTGCTACCGCTCTGGCCGCCGCCTCGGTCCTCCTCGCGTGCTTCACTCTTTGGAACTTCGGCCTCATGTTTCAATGGGGCACCCACATGATTCCCGCGCGGGGTCCGGTCTCCTGGAGCGAAATCTTCCACAACCAATTTTTCGTTGTTCCTCGCGAACTTTCTTCGGGCGTCCGCGGCTATCTCTTCCATCGCAAAGCGCTCATGCGTACCATCGAACAGCGCGATCTGGAACAATTGAACCAGGCGCCGCACCGTGAACCATAAGTCCAATTCGCTTTCCCTCGCAGACAGGTTCTTGGAGTCCCGTTTTTCCGTCCGCAGCGGGGATCCCTGCGTGCCCTCTCATGTCTAGCGTCAGCGTCTACATCCCCGCCTACAACGCCGCCGAATTTCTCGCTCGTTCCATCGAAGGTCTTCTCGCTCAAACGCGCGCACCGGACGAGATTCTTGTGATTGACGACGGCTCCGCCGACGAGACTGCCTCGATCGCTTCCCGCTTTCCGCAAGTTAAATTGATTCGCCACGAATACAACCGCGGCCTCGGCGCCGTCCGCAACACCGCCTTTCGCTCCACCCGCAATGAATTTGTCGCTTCCATTGACGCCGATTGCGTCGCCGATCCCGCCTGGCTCGCGAATCTCCTTACGCACCTCGAAGATCCGAAGGTCGCCGCCGTCGGTGGCCGCCTTATTGAAGGCGTTCAGCGTTCCATCGCCGATCGTTGGCGCGCCGCTCACATGCCGCAAAACTGGGGCGCTTCCTTCGTCCGCAATCCCAAATTTCTCTTCGGCTGTAACAATCTGTTCCGCAAATCCGTCGTTCTGGAAGTTGGGGGCTACGACGAAAATATGCGCACGAACGGTGAAGATACCGGCATTTGCGAGCAATTGCGCCTTCATGGCTGGCAGTACGTTTACGAACCCGCCGCGCTGGCCACGCATTTGCGCTACGACACCATTCCCTCCATCCTCGAAACTTACTGGCGCTGGTGGAAATTCGGCGTCAATGCCTACGCCAACGGTGTCCGCTTGCGTTCCGTGATCGGCCACGCGCTTTTCGTCCATTTCCGTTACACTTTTCTCGAGCTTCTCGCCGATGATCTGCGCGCGCGCAGGCTCGGCCTTTTGCCTATGGATTTTCTTGCCCTCGCTTATCTGCCTTATCGCGACTTTCGGCTCTGGCTTGCCGCTCGTTCGGCTCCTCCGGAACCGCGTTCAGCTTCGGAGGCTTGAACTGTGCACATTCTAATCACCGGCGGCTGCGGTTTCGTGGGTTCCGAGCTCGCTCTTCGCTTTCGCGAGCAGGGCCACCGCATCGTGGTCATGGACAATCTTGTCCGCCGCGGCAGCGAATCCAATCTCGATCGCCTCAAGAATCATGATATTGCTTTTGTCCACGGCGACGTTCGCAACGCCGAGGACTTCGCGAATCTTCCTCGCGGCATTGAATTTGTCTGCGATACCAGCGCCCAGCCTTCCGTCGTCATCGGCTACTCGAATCCCGTATTCGACATCACCAACAACGCTCTCGGCGTCCTACACGTCCTCGAATTTGTCCGCCATCATCGTTGCCCGCTTCTTTTTTTCAGTTCCAATCGCGTCTATGGCGCCGACCGCCTCAACGCTCTTCCTCGCCGCGAAACCCCCACTCGATTCGAATGGGACGCCGCCGCGTGGCAGAACATTCCCGCGCACGAGCGCCCTCGCGGTTTCGATCCCGTTCACGGCGTCTCCGAGGAATTCAGCATTGACGGCGGCCAACGCAGCATTTATGGCCTCAGCAAATTGATGGCGGATGCCTCCTGCCAGGAATACGCGCAGGCCTTCGATCTACCGATTGTCGTCAATCGCTTCGGCGTCATTTCCGGTGCCGGACAGTTCGGGAAAGCCGATCAAGGCTGGGTCGTCTGGTGGGCCGTCGCCCATTATTTCGGTCTTCCCTTGAAATATATCGGCTGGGGTGGCAAGCAGGTCCGCGACATTCTATTCCTCGACGATGTTTGGAATCTGGTGCAAACGCAGATGAGCCGGATCTCGGACTTCCGCGGCGACGTTTTCAATCTCGGTGGCGGCGCTGCAAATTCCCTCTCGCTCCTCGAAGCCACTCGCCTTGTCGAATCCCGCCTCGGCCGCTCCATCACCATCCCGCACGAAGATACCGTCCGTGCCGCGGACATCGCTCTCTATTACACCGACAACCGCAAAGCAGGAAAAATTCTCGGCTGGAAGCCTCAGGTCTCTTGCGAGGCCGGTTTCGAACTTATCTTTGCTTGGATTCGCAATAATGAAGCGGAGCTTCGCTCACGCTATCTTTCTGCAAGATAGTTTTTCAAAGGAATCTTGTTGAATCCCAAGGCCACCCAACAGTCAACGGTCAGCTCATCTGGCTCTGAGAATTCCGTGCAGAAAGCTGCTCATACATCGTCGTGTCCCGCGTGTCTTCTCGTTTCCAGCGAACCTTCTCACGAAACCTTCTACTCCTTCACGCTTCACGCCTGCCCTCATTGCGGCCTGCACTACTGGGAGCCGCGCAATCTCCCCGACTCCGGCTGGTATCAGCGCATGTACCACGGCCGCGACGTCCGTCTTATGCCTCTCGAGCCCGGCCATCGGCTCTTCTTGCGCGATCCGAAGGCTCCTCGTGCGGGCTCCTTGCTCGATATCGGCTGCGGCACCGGCAATTTCCTGGTCGCCGCTCAAAAAGCGGGCTATGCCGTCACCGGAACTGAGCTCGATCCCAGCGCCGCCCGCTTTGCCAGCGAAAAGTGCGGCTTGCCTCGCGTTCTCTCCTTCACTCTCGCGCAGTTCGTGGATCAATACCCTGACGAAAAATTTGACGTCGTCACTTTTTTTGAAGTGCTGGAACATCAAGCTGATCCGTTTCGATTCCTTTCGAATGCCCGCTCTTGCCTCCGGCCCGGCGGCTGCATCGCTCTCAGCGTCCCTAACCGCCGCCGCTGGCGAGTTGGCCTCGACCCCATTGACTATCCCCCCAACCACTTCCTCCGTTGGGATGCTCCTTCCTTGAGGCGATTCCTCGAGGCCCAGGGCTTTGAAATCCTCACCCTGTACGAACAACCTGCCGGGATTTCCTATACCGCACAGATGATCAACGTTTCGCTTCGTACCGGCATCTCTCGCGCCGTGGTCCCCGATTTGCCTCCCGTATTTCGCGACACTATCCAGGAAAAAGGCGATTGGGACATGCAGGCTTCCTTGCGCGACCCTTCTGCGCGCCGTCGCATCTTCGAAGCCCTCTCCAGCGTCAAGTTTGCTGCCTGCTTCCCTCTGGCCGTTCTTTGGATGCCAGTCGTCAGGCTCCGCGGCTATCGCGACGCTTTCCTCTACTGTCTCGCGCGGAAAAAGGATTGATCGCGGGCCTGCCGTGCGCCTGTTTTTTTCGCGCGCGCAGTACTTCTTTCTCTTGCTCCCATTGCCTCCTGGAACTCTTCTAAGCTAGCCTTATGCAAATGAAGACCATTCTGGTAACGGGAAGCAGCGGTCTCATCGGGTCGGAAGCCGTCGAGCATTTTGACCGTCAGGGCCATCGCGTCATCGGTGTGGATAACAACATGCGCCGCGAATTCTTCGGCCCCGCCGGCGACACTCTTTGGAACCTCGAACGCCTCAAGAGTGTCACGAATAACTTCACTCCTGTCGCCATTGATATTCGCGACCGCGCCGCCGTTGAACAGCTCTTCACGCACCATCCCTTCGACCTCATCATTCATTGCGCCGCGCAGCCCTCGCACGACAAAGCGCGCGACATCCCCATTCTCGATTTCGAGGTCAACGCTCTCGGCACCCTCCTTCTTCTCGAAGCCGCTCGCCGGCATTCGCCCGAAGCCGTTTTCATTTTCATGAGCACCAACAAAGTCTATGGCGATGCTCCCAACGAAATTCCTCTCCAAGAGCTCGAAACTCGTTACGATTACGCTCGCTCGGACGATTTCAAAGGCATCACGGAAGATTGCCGCATTGACCGGACACTGCATTCTCTCTTCGGCGCTTCCAAGGCCGCTGCTGACCTCGTCGCCCAGGAGTACGGCCGCTATTTCAAGATGAACGTCGGAATTTTCCGCGGCGGCTGCCTCACCGGGCCCTCGCATTCCGGCGTCGAGCTCCACGGCTTTCTCTCCTATCTGGTCAAAGCCACGCTCACCGGCCGCCAGTACTCCGTTTTTGGCTATAAAGGCAAACAGGTCCGCGACAATATCCACAGCCACGACGTCGTGTCCGCCATGGAGGCTTTCGCGGAAAACCCGCGTCCCGGCGAGGTCTACAATCTGGGCGGCGGCCGCGAAAACAGCATCTCCATGATCGAAGCCATTGACCGCATCAATCGAATGACCGGAAAGAAGCTCGAATGGCGCTATATCGAGGAAGCGCGCAAGGGCGACCACATCTGCTACATCTCCGATCTTTCTAAATTCCGCTCCCATTATCCCGGCTGGCGCATCACCCGTTCTCTCGACAACATTCTGGAAGAAATCGTCGCCGCGCAAAGCCAGTTGCAGGCGGCTTCGAGCGGCTCGTGACCCGCTGCGTGGTTCAGGAGGCGGCGCTCCTCGTCCGCTGAACGATGCCCTTCGCAAGCGTACTCATTGACACCTTCAATCATGAATCGTTCATCGAAAAAGCTGTTCTCAGTGTTCTTGAACAGGATCTTCCCGCCTCCGATCGCGAAATCATCGTTGTGGACGACGGTTCGAACGACCGCACTCCGGAAATCCTCCGCAAATTTCAATCGCAAATCCGGGTGATCCGAAAGAAAAATGGCGGCCAGGCCTCTGCGTTCAACACCGGCATTCCGGAATGCCGAGGCGAGATCATCGCTTTTCTCGATGGCGACGATTGGTGGGCTCAGGGAAAGCTCCGCCGCGTTGCGGAACTTATGGCCGCCGATTCTTCGCTCGGCATGATCGGACATGCCATCATCGAATCTTTCAACGATGGTTACGAGCGCGCCGTCGCGCCTTCGGCGGAAAAACGCTTTCGGCTCGACTCGCTTCCCTCCGCGGAATTTTTCCGTTCGAACCGCTGCTACTTCGGCACCAGCCGTCTTACGTTATGCGCGCGTCTGGCTAGAAAAATCCTTCCGATTCCCGAATCCATCATCATCGAAGCCGACGAATATCTTTTTACTCTGGGAGCCGCCCACGCCGATTCGCTACTGCTAACCGATCCGCTTACTCACTATCGCATTCACGGCGCGAATCTTTTCATGGCCTCTAG
>Ga0335079_10006633_pt1 | contig 13243 bp, 13 predicted proteins | sample Lox_Sample_33_FD_206719 | JGI IMG/M metagenome (GOLD analysis project Ga0335079, IMG submission 206719) | Soil microbial communities from Loxahatchee National Wildlife Refuge, Florida, United States - Lox_Sample_3.3 | ecosystem: Environmental > Terrestrial > Soil > Wetlands | place: USA... | reverse complement strand
GCACCAGAACGCAAATCGCCGAACTGGCCGGCGACAGTTTGAAATTGAGCGCAGTTCCGGTGAAACCAGATGACCAGAAAAATCCCGCCGACTTGTTCATCCACACTACGATTTTCGTGGTCGTGGACAAGCACGGGCGATTGCGCGGCAGCTTTGAAAGCGAAGGGGAGGGCGTTGAATGGTCGAGAGTCAAGCCGCACATTCTGTTGACGTTGCGCCAACTCGAACACGAGCGATGACCCTCCACGATTTGCCCGCTGTCAACGCATCGCTTAACGGCCTGAGCGCGGTTTGTCTGACGGCGGGTTTCGTTTTTATCCGGCGCAAAAACAAAGTCGCGCATCGCAACTGCATGTTGGCGGCGTTTGTGACCTCGATTTTTTTTCTGGCCTGTTATCTGACTTACCACGCCTGCGTCCGGACAGTGACGCATTTTCGCGAGCCGGAATGGTTCAGGCCGATTTACCTGATTATTCTCGCGACCCACACCGTGCTGGCGGGCGTTATCGTACCGCTGATTTTGTTGACGCTCTGGCAAGCGAAAAAGGGGCGATTCGAGCTGCACAAGAAAATTGCCCGCTGGACGTGGCCGCTGTGGATGTATGTTTCGGTGACCGGCGTGGTGGTTTATCTGTTGCTCTATCAGGTTTTCCCGCAGACCAGGCCTTAGCCGCTGATGTCAGAAGCCTCTGAATGCCCAACTCTGTCAAAGTAACGATTCACCCCAGCCAGTTTCCGGAAAATGTCCGGCGCGATTTGCTGGCCTCGCTGCGCGCACGACGCGTGAATCACAAGTTTCACTACGACAGCGTCAAGCAGACGCAAAAGTGGCTCGCGCTGCATCAGGCGTATTCGCCAGCCCGCAACGACGCGGATGGCCGGGCCATTTATGAGAGCAGTTTCGCGGCGGCGGTAGCACGGATCAAATCGCGCCGCGTTCATGTCATCGGCCTCGGCTGCGGTGGCGGGCAAAAAGACACGCGCTTGCTGAAACTCTTGACGCACGGCGGCAACGAAGTGTTTTACGCGCCTTGCGACGTGAGCACGGCGATGGTTCTGACCGCCTGGCGGACGGCACTGGCTGTGGTGCCGGAGAAGAATTGCTCCCCCTTGGTTTGTGATTTGGCAACGGTGGCCAATTTGCGGGAATGTCTTGTCACCCGTCACCCGTCGCTCATCACCTTTTTCGGCATGATCCCCAATTTCGAGCCGCAACTTATTTTGCCGAAGCTTGCGTCGCTTATTCGTCCGCGGGATTTTCTGCTGTTCGGGGCGAATCTGGCGCCCGGCAACAATTATGCCACCGGAGTGAACCGGATTTTGCCGCAGTACGACAACCCGCTTACGCGCGACTGGCTGATGACGTTCCTGCTCGATCTGGGGGTCGATCGGCGCGATGGCGATTTGAGGTATGGCATTGAGCATGGCCATTTCAATTTGAAGCGCATTGCGGCGCGCTTTTATTTCCGCCATGCGCGCCGGCTTGAAATCGATAGTGAAACCTTCAAATTCAAACGCGGCGATTCCATCCGGCTTTTCTTTTCCTACCGCTACACGCCGCAACGAGTGCGTGGAATTCTCAACCGGTACGATCTGAAAATCTGCGAGGAATGGATTACAAAATCGGAGGAGGAAGGGGTGTTTCTCTGTCGCAAGCCGTAGGACAGGCGGCTCGCCCGTCTCCATTTTCAAACCTTCTGGCAAATTCAGGAACCGGCGGGGCGCCTGTCTTGCGTTAAAAAGCATCCATCGTTTCCAGTACGGCCCTGATGCGCGGGACTTCGTGGGTGCGGAACAGGTCGGTTTTACCCAGCGCGGCCAGCACGGCAAAAAACGGTTCGGCGCAGCGGACTTCGTCGCGGAAGAATTCAAAGGCGTGGGGCAGGGCCTGGCAAATGGGAAAGCCGAGTGTCCGTAGCCGGAATGTGTTCAGGAAAACAGTCATCTGATGCCGCACACGGACGGCGCTGTCCTGCAGATTGCGGTAGTAAAAGCCAAGACCCGGGTCGAGCAGAATTTTCTTCACGCCGTTGCGCTGTGCGATTTCGATCTGCCGTGCAAAATAACCGCGCATCGCCTCAATCGGGTCGGTGCTGAAATCAAAGTCCCCGACCTCGCGGACGTTCTTGCCCTGGACGTAGCAGATGATCACCGCGGCATCGCGGTCCGCGACCATGCGGAACAATTCATCCGCACCGTCCGCGCCGGTGAGATTCAGAATGTTTGCGCCGGCTTCCAGGCAGGCGCGCGCGACGGCAGGCGAATACGTTTCGACCGAAACCAGGATGTTTGCGCTGCGCAGTTGCTTGATGACGGGCAGCAGCCGCGAATTTTGCGTCAGGTCGTCAAGGCGCGCAGCCTGGGCGAGGGTGGATTCCGCGCCCACATCCACAACGTCCGCGCCTTGTGCAGTCAAAACCCTGGCGCGCAGGACCGCCGCTTCCACTGTCAGGCAGACGCTTTCGCGATACCATGAGTCGGATGAGAGGTTGACCACGCCCATGATGGCGGGCCGCGAGTTGAAAGCGAATGGCCGGTGACCGATGGAGAATTCCTTAACGCGCGCGGCTGCGGCGGCGCGATTTTTCCCCGCCAGTTCAGCCAGTTGTTCCAAGTTCAGCATTGCGAATGAATCGTAAATGGTAAATCGGCAAGCGTAAATGGAAAGTGGCGCGCCCGGCGGGAGTCGAACCCACGACCCTCTGCTTAGAAGGCAGATGCTCTATCCAACTGAGCTACGGGCGCCGCCGCAGGGACATTAGACGCAGCGCGGTTGCGACGCAAGCGCCGGGGATGCCTGGCAGCCATTGGATTTGATCGCACAAGCTCGAAGTACTCAGCTGCCGATTTAGTTCTCCAGGCAACCCGGTTGGCTGCGGTCGCATTCAGGCTTCGGCGTTGTACTTCCGAGTCGGGACGGTCCGCACACAGAAGATCGCCACGGCTTGTCCGGGGTGATACCGGGTCCAGAAGCTTTGGGCCGTGCTGTTCGAGCAACGGCAGCACTGGTCGGGGCTCCGGCGCGGCCAGCTTCGGGCCGAGTCGCGCTGTCAGGGACTCGTATTAGATTCCCTGTGACCATGTCCCATTTAATGGCAAAAGGCCTGATTTTTCAGGACGAATTGGCGACGTAACCGTTTGTCCAGGAGAAGGCACTTAACCTGCTGTATTTGCTGCAAATCCTGAGCTGTCTTGCGTATTCAGGTCCCGGTTATGAAAGCAATTAACTGTAATGAACGGCCATTGGCTGAAGTCGTCTCCGGCTCGCCGGACGAACGCCCCGTCAACCGTTCGGAAACTCCGGATTCCGGGGAGGCCGGCGGGTTGCTCGCGCAGGAGAACCAGCGGCTTGCCCAGGAGAACGCACGGCTCCGGCAGGAGTACGATTTGCTGCGGACATTGATTGACAGCCTGCCCGATCGCATTTTCATCAAAGACCGGCAGAGTCGCTTTTTGCTTAACAATCCTGCTCACGTGCAGGCCATGGGCGCGACTTCCCAAAACGAGGTGATTGGCAAAACCGACCTCGACATCTTCCCCAAGGAACTGGCCGGACAGTATTACGCTGACGAACAGGCTGTGATGGAATCGGGCCAGCCGCTGAATCGGGAAGAAATGACAGTAAATCCGCGAACCCACGAAACGCGGTGGCTGCAGACCACGAAAGTGCCGTTGCTGGATAAACAACACGCGGTCGTAGGATTGCTGGGTATCAGCCGGGACATCACGGACCTGAAGCGAACGGAGGAAGGCATGGCCGATGCCCACCGGCTGTTGGAGACCATTCTGGACAATGTGCCGGACCGGATTTATTTCAAGGACACCCAGTCCCGGTTTATCAAGCTCAGCAAGGCACTCGCTAAACGTCTGGGCGTGAAAGACCCTGAAGACGCTGTCGGCAAGACGGATTTTGATTTCAACGCCAGGCAACAGGCCGAAGAATATTACCAGGATGAGCAACGGATCATCCGCACGGGCGAGGCGCTGATCAACAAGACCGAAAGGCAGGTCCTGCCCGACGGCGAAGTCGCCTGGACGTCCACCACGAAGGTACCGCTGCGTGACCAGACGGGCAAAGTCGTCGGCATCGCCGGCATCAACCGGGATATCACCGTACAAAAACGGACCGAAGAGGCGTTGCGCCAGTCGCGCGATGAACTGGAGAAACGGGTAGCCGAGCGCACCGCCGAGCTTTCTGACCGGAACGCGGCGCTGCAACAGCAAATTGCCGAGCGGGAGCGGGCGGAGGAAGCCCTGGTCGCGGCCCAGCGGCTCTTGCAAGCCATGCTGGACAACGTGCCCGACCGGATTTATTTCAAGGACACCCGGTCACGGTTCCTTAAGATCAGCCGGACGCTCGCCCAGCGCATTGGCTTGACGGACGCGGAACAGGCCGTCGGCAAGACGGACTTTGATTTCTTTCCGCCCGAGAAAGCCCAGGAATTTTTCCAGGACGAGCAAAAGATCCTCCAGACGGGCCAGCCTTTGATCAACAAGATCGAGATGCAGACCCGGCCCGATGGCGCGGTCACGTGGGCGTCGGTGACGAAAGTGCCGCTGCGGGATGAAGGGGGCAAAGTGATCGGCCTCGCGGGCATCAACCGGGACATCACCGAACAGAAACGCGCGGACGAAGCACTGGCCCGGGAGCGCCACCTCATGCGCACCTTGATTGACAACCTGCCGGATTGCATCTACGCCAAGGACACCGACGGGCGGAAGACATTGATCAATTCCGCAGACCTGGGAAATCTCCGCTGCCAGACCGAGTCCGAAGCCCTCGGCAAAACTGATTTCGATTTCTTTCCCCGGGAGATCGCCGAAAAATTCTGGGCTGACGATCAGAAAGTGATTCAGGGCGAGCCGGTCATTAACCGGGAAGAGTATTTCCTGGGCGCCACGGGCGAAAAGCGTTGGCTCTTGACCAGCAAGCTGCCGCTGCGCGATCAAAGCGGAAAAATCATCGGGCTGGTGGGTATCGGCCGGAACATCACTGAACACAAGGAAGCGGAGGAGGCGCTGGCCCGGGAACGCCTGCTGTTGCGCACCTTGATTGATAATTTGCCGGACTTCATTTACGCGAAGGACAAGCAGGGTCGGTTTGTGTTGAACAATCGGGCTCATGCGTTAAACCTCGGCGCGAAATCACCGGAGGAATTGAAGGGCAAACGCGATTTTGATTATTTTCCCCGGGAATTGGCCGCGCAGTTTTTCGCGGATGAACAGAACATCATCAGAACAGGCAAACCGGTCATTAATCAGGAACAATACAAGGTCAACCCCGGCGACACATCGGGCCAGAAACGCTGGTCGATTACCAGCAAGGTGCTCTGGCGGGACAACCAGGGAAACGTTTTGGGAACGGTGGGAGTGACGCGCGACATCCACGAGGTGAGGGAGGTCCAGGAAACCCTGCGCAAGAACGAGGAGAAGCTGCGCCAGTTCACGACCCAACTTGAACGCAGCAATCGCGAGTTGCAGGATTTTGCCTATGTCGCCTCGCATGATTTGCAGGAACCGTTGCGGAAAATTGTGGTTTTTGGGGAACGGCTCAAGGAAAAGTCCGGTGAGCACCTGGACCCGGAAGCGGGTGATTGTCTGGAGCGGATGCAGAAGGCAGCCTCGCGCATGCAGAACCTGATCAATGAGCTGTTGACTTTTTCGCGCGTCACCACCAAGGCAAAACCGTTCGAATCAGTGGATTTGGCCAAGGTGGCCGACGACGTCCTGAGTGATTTGGAGGGCCGGATCGAACAGGTCAAAGGGCGCGTGCAAGTGGGAACGCTGCCGACGATCGAAGCGGAAGCGTTGCAAATGCGTCAGTTGCTGCAAAATTTGATTGGCAACGCCCTCAAATTCCGCCGCCCCGAGGTGGCGCCCGTAGTAAAAGTCGAGGCGCAAATCATCTCCGGGCGCCGGCCCCAGGCCGGGCCGGATGAACCGGAGGAAAAACTTTGCCGCTTGACGGTCAGCGACAACGGCATCGGTTTCGACGAAAAATATCTGGACCGGATCTTTAATGTGTTTCAGCGATTGCACAGCCGGAACGAATACGAAGGCACGGGCATGGGGCTGGCAATCGCCAGAAAGATTGCGGTGTTTCACCATGGTGACATCACCGCAAAAAGCAAACCGGGAGCCGGGGCCACATTCATCGTGACATTGCCGGTAGCCCACCCCAAAGAAATGAACAACAACGACGTGCAAACCGAATGAGGAGACCATGAAAAAGGAAGGGAAAATGATTACAATTCTTTTGGCGGACGACGATCCGGACGATCGGCAATTGACGCGGGATGCTTTTGCGGAAAACCGTCTGGCCAACGAACTCCATTGCGTGGAGGACGGCGAGGAATTAATGGAGTACCTGCGGCGGCGCGGCCGCTACAGCGAGTTGAACGGCGAGCCCTTGCCGGGGCTCATCCTGCTCGACTTGAACATGCCCCGCAAAGACGGCCGCGAGGCGCTCAAAGAAATCAAGGCGGACCCCGTTCTGCGCCGGGTCCCGATCGTTGTCCTCACCACCTCAAAAGCCGAGGAGGATATTCTGCGCAGCTATGATCTGGGTGTGAATTCCTATGTCACCAAACCCGTGACCTTCAAGTCACTCGTGGAACTGGTCAAGGTTCTCGGCCAGTATTGGTTTGAGGTCGTCAAACTGCCGCAAGACGGGGTGTAATCCGATTTTATGTCCGACTCCGCCGTCAGAGTCCTGTTGGTGGATGATGATGAGGATGACTATATCATCACGCGCGATCTCGTTTCTCAAATCGGGAACCCTCCCTATCGGCTGGACTGGGTTGACAAGTACGATGCCGCCTTGGCGGCGCTCCAGCGTCGCGAACACGATGTGTGTTTGCTCGATTATCGCCTGGGTGAACGGACCGGGCTCGAATTGTTGCGCGAATCGCAGTCGTTCAGTGGCAGGCCACCGATGATTCTGCTGACCGGCCAGGGCGATCACGAAATTGATCTCGAAGCGATGAGGGCCGGCGCCGCTGACTATCTGCTCAAGGGCCAGTTGGACGCCGACAAACTGGAACGCGCCATCCGCTACGCCATCGAAGGTCAACGCGCCAAGGAACGTCTCCGCCGCGACCGCGATCTCATCAGCCGCATCATGGAGACAAGCCCCGTGGGTATCATCGTTACCGACCAGTCGGGAAAAATCACTTTTGCCAACCGTCGGGCCGAGGAAGTGCTTGGGCTGACCAGGGACGCCATTGCCCGGAGGACCGGCAGTGTTTTGAATTGGCGCTCGACCGACCTGGAAGGCAATCCCCTGGCGGAACAGCCTTCACCGCTGAAACAAGTGCTCGATTCCGGCCGGGCGGCGCAGGACATTCGCTATACGATCGATCAGCCCAGTGGTCATCACACTTTGCTCTCGGCCAACGCAACACCCCTGTTTGATGCCGCAGGAAAAACTGACGGCATGGTGGTCACGGTCGAGGACGTCACGGAGCGGCTGACACTGGAAGCCCAATTGCGACAATCGCAAAAAATGGAATCCGTCGGCCAGTTGGCCGCAGGTGTGGCGCATGATATCAACAACATTTTGACCGTCATCCAGGGTCACGCCGGGCTGTTGCTCAGCACCACCTCGCCGGATTCGCACTCCGTTCGATCATTGAAACAAATCTCCGCTGCGTCAGAACGGGCGGCCAGCTTCGTCCGGCAATTGCTCACGTTCAGTCGCAAACAAATCTTTCGTTCGAAAATCCTCGATTTGAACACGGTGCTCCAAAATCTGGGAAACATGCTCCCGCAAATGCTCGGCGAGGACATTGCGCTGGAAACCCGTTATCAACCCAACCTGCCACACATCGAGGCGGACACCGGCATGATCGAGCAGATTGTCATGAATCTCGCCGTTAATGCGCGCGACGCCATGCCCAGGGGCGGCAAAATGCTGATTGCGACTTCCACCGTTGAAATCGGGGCTACCCACGTGCGTCAACATCGCGAAGCCCGGCCGGGTTGGTTCGTTTGTTTGACGGTGACGGATACCGGCTGTGGTATGGACCACAAGGTGATGCAACGCCTGTTCGAGCCATTTTTTACCACCAAGGAGGTGGGCAAGGGGACCGGGCTGGGTTTGGCCACCATTTACGGGATGGTCAAACAACATCAGGGCTGGATTGAAGTTCGCAGCGAGATGGGCACGGGCAGCACGTTCCAGGTCTTTCTGCCGGTGGCTACCGAATCCCGTCCCGCGCCCGCTGCGCCGGCCGCTGAACCCAAACCGGTGCAGGGCGGTGAAGAAACGATTCTGGTCGTCGAGGACGAGACCGGCCTGCTGGAATTGGTGCGGAATGTTCTGCAGGGCTATCGCTACCTTGTTTTGGCCGCTTCGTCCGGTGCCGAGGCGCTGCGGATTTGGGATGAGCACAATGGGCAGGTGGATTTACTCCTGACGGATATGATCATGCCGGGCGGCATGACGGGCAATGACCTGGCCACGCAATTAAGAAAACAAAAGCCCGGACTCAAAGTGATCTACACGAGCGGTTACAGCTCCGAATTGATGGAAAAAGATTCCAAAGCCGGCAGCACGACTTTTCTTGCCAAACCTTATCTGCCGCTCCAATTGGCGCAGGCGGTCCGCAAGTGCCTGGATACCGGTGCCGAAAGCAAGCAGTCGCACGCGCCCGCACCCGCCGGCGCTGTTCCTGCGCCCGCCCCGGCATTGCCGGCGTAGCCCGATGGGATATTCGTGCCCTGGCGAGGCCATGGTTTCGGTCCCGGCGTCGTGAATGACGCGGCGCCGTTTAACATTTGGTTGAAAACGGCGGCCGCCTTGCGCACCCTTGTAGCATGAAATGGACAGGATTCATTCCCCTGTTTCTAATCGGGACGTTATTGGCCGGCTGCAAAAAACCCGGGGAGACGGCCGCAACTCCGCCGTCCCCGGACGACCGGGTTCCCACCCATGCGCAACTGAAATTGCCCACGATGAAAATTTATCTTGGCGCGGAAACCCTGGACACCGAACTCGCACTCACGGAACAACAGGAACGGACCGGCATGATGTTCCGCACGAACATCCAGGAAACCGACACGATGTTGTTTGTGTTGCCGGTGCCGCAACGCGCGACCTTCTGGATGAAGAATTGTCCCGAGTCGCTTTCCGCCGCCTATATCGGCCCCGATGGCGTCATCGAAGAGATTCATCACCTTGAGAAAAACGACACCAACACCGTGCTCGCAGCGAGTGACAACATCCAATACGTTTTGGAAACCAAGGACGGCTGGTTCACACGGCACAACATTGGCACCGGCACGGCCATTCGCACGGAGAAAGGTTCGTTGGCCGCGACGTTCTTCCCGAATCGGCAATGAATTCATCGGTCCAATCCGAATCGCTGTTTGCCGAGGCGTTGCAATACATTCCCGGCGGAGTGAACTCGCCGGTCCGCGCCTTTCGCGCCGTTGGCGGGCAGCCATTCTTCGTCAACCGGGCCAAAGGCGCGCGGGTCCGGGACGTGGACGGCAACGAATACATTGATTACGTCTCCACCTGGGGGCCGGCGATCCTCGGCCACGCTCATCCTAAAATCATTTCCGCAGTTAAGGACGCCGCCAATCACGGGACGAGCTTCGGGATCCCGAATCCGTTCGAGGTGACCATGGCGAAATTGATTTGCTCGCTCGTTCCGAGTGTGCAGAAGGTGCGCATGACCAATTCCGGCACGGAGGCGTGCATGAGTGCCATTCGCCTGGCACGCGGATTCACCAAACGCGACCAGATCATCAAATTCGACGGCTGCTACCACGGACACGCGGATTCGTTGCTGGTCAAGGCCGGTTCCGGCGCGCTCACGTTTGGCAACCCGGACAGCGCAGGTGTGCCCGCTGCGTTCACACAACACACCATCGTTTTGCCGTTCAACGACGTTGACGCGGTGAAGGCGGCGTTTGACGCGAACAAAAAGCAGATCGCCGGCATCATTCTCGAACCGGTCCCGGGCAATGCCGGGGTTTATTTGCCCAAACCGGGCTATCTGGAATTTCTCCGCGAAATCACGAAGGCCAACGGCGCGTTGCTCATTTTCGACGAAGTGATGACGGGTTTCCGCCTCGCGCCCGGCGGCGCGCAGGAACGTTTTGGCATCACGCCGGAATTATCCACGTTTGGCAAAATTATTGGCGGCGGCCTGCCCGTGGGCGCATTCGGCGGGCGCGCCGACATCATGGATTTGCTCGCGCCGCTGGGACCGGTCTATCAGGCGGGGACGTTGAGCGGCAATCCGCTGGCGATGGCGGCGGGAATTGCCGCGCTGCATCAACTCGCTGCAAATCCGAAATCCGGAAACCGGAAAGTAAAATCTGGCAACGCCTACGCGCGGCTTGAACAACTCGGTGCGCAACTTGAAACCGGCATGCATGACGCCGCCAGGTCGGCAGGAGTACCGGTTACATTCAACCGTAGCGGTTCAATGTTTTGCGCGTATTTTACAGACAGGCCCGTGTGGAGCCTGGCCGACGCGATGAACAGTGACCGTGACCGCTTCAAAAAGTATTTCCACGGAATGCTGAGCGAAGGCATTTACCTCGCCCCGTCCCAATTCGAGGCCGGTTTTATTTCCACGGCACACACTTCAGCGGACATTGAGCGGACGGTACGAGCGGCGGCGAAAGTCTTGCGCGGGCTGTAACCTTTCGACACCCTGCGCGTCTGAGGCAACATGCCGCCGTTCCATTTTGGCGCGGTAGAGTTTGCCGATAACGATCGAGACACTTTATGAAATTTGCGAAACCCTGGATTTTCACGAGTCTGGTCATCGGCAACCTGCTGGCGTGGGCGGTTATGCTCCCGGCGCAGGATACCACCAATACGCCGCCGCACGCTCCACCGCCAGGGAGTCTCTCGCCAGGTGGGGCCTTCGGCGGGCCGGGCATGAGAGGGCAGCCTAACTTTGACTTCATGGCCCGGCAACTCAACCTGACCGACGAACAAAGACCAAAATTCGTGTCCATCATGGAAACCCGGATGCAGAAGATGCGCGACCTGCCACAGGAACCCGGCTTTGCCAGCATGTCTCCGCAAGAGCGGGGAGCCAGAATGCGGATCATCCAGAGCGACATGGAAACACAAATGAGAGCCCTCCTCACTCCGGAGCAATTTCAGAAGTGGCAAAGGATACCTCAGCTGGGTATGCGCGGACGCCAGATGGTTCCGCCGCCGCGTGGGCCGAACGCCGGGAGCACCAATGCCCCGGCACCGCCGGTGGCAAGACCGCCGCCGTGATCATTTGTGGGGTAACATACGTAACACCGGGACGGCCTTGCGCCGTCCCTTTTTTTTGCGTGTAACATTTCCGGTCCGGCCTGCGTTAAGGATGGTAATATGAAAACGACCAAATGGCTCTCAATTACTCTGGCCGCCGCGCTCAACGTTGGCGGATGGATGGCGACCCCTTCACTGGCTGCCGACGGCGCGGCGCCGGTAACTCCGCGCGGGCGGATGGCCCAACGGATTGCCGAAAAGCTGAATCTGACCGCCGACCAGAAAGCACAGATTAAAGCAGTCTTGCGCGGCGAAAAAGACACACTCATGCCGTTGGTTGGCCAATTACACGACGCGCGAAAGGGTTTACGTGCGGCGATCCACGCCAGCGACGCAAATGAAACCACCGTGCGCGCTGCCGCGGCGAAGGTAGCCGCCGTCGAGGGCGATTTGGCGGTTGAACGCATGAAAATTTACGGCAAAATCGCGCCCATCCTGACCGATGAGCAACGCCGGCAAATCGCCGATTTCGAGCAGCGCACAGACAATTTTGTGGACAGCGCCCTCGGGCGCATCGGCGAACGGTTGGGCGACTGAACCGTGAACGACGATGCCGAATTGCTGGAGCGAATCCGCAACGGCGCGACGGACGATTTCGCCGAGGTCGTCCGCCGCCACCAGGGCCGCGTTTACGCCATTTTGCATCGTTACGAGCGCGATGCACACAAAATCGAGGACCTCGCGCAGGAAACGTTTGTCAAAGCCTGGCGCGCCCTTGATCAATTCGATGGCCGCGCGCCTTTCGATCACTGGCTTTCAAAAATCGCCGTGCGCGTGGCGCTCGATCATTTGCGAAGGGAAAAGCGGCGGCAAAACGAGATTGGCCTGCCCGAACTCGGCGACGATGCGCTCGACTGGCTGCGGAGCGGCGACGAACAAAGCGAGCTGGATGGCCGAGCTGCCGCGGAACTGCTCGACCTGGCGATGCGCGAACTTTCGCCACTCGACCGCGTCGTGATCACGATGCAGGAAATCGAAGGCCGCAGCGTGAAAGAAATCTGCGAGGCGACCGGGGCCTCGGGCGTCGCCGTGCGCGTGCGTGCGCTGCGGGCGCGCGGGAGATTGCGGCGGGCGTTGGAAAAACTGATGAAAGGCGAACATGAGCAAACGGAAATTGAACCTGCTGTTTGAACGGGCTCGGAACGAACCCGCGCCGGTGCCGCCGGAAGAATTTGCGGCGGGCGTGCTGCACGCCATCCGTCATGAACCGCCGGGCGCCGTGATGGAGGCGCCCTCGATTTTCGACCGGCTGGATCTGTTGTTTCCGCGGATCGCCCTCGGAGCCGTGGCGGTCATCATCCTGTGCGCTGTGCTGGATTTTGGTTTGACGGCGGCGGGAATGCCGGGGTTGCACGATGGCTTGTCGCAGATTTCGGCGCAGTGGCTTTTAACGCCGGACGAATTTCAATTATGAAAACGTTCAAATTGCTATTGCTGGTCGGGCTGGTCTTTTTGGCCGGTGCAGCCGCCGGTGTGGTCGGCACGCGCGTCGCCATTCGCCATTGGGTGCGTTCGGCCATTCAACGTCCGCAAATGGTCCAGACGGTCATCGAACGCAGACTGCAACGGCGGTTGCGGCTCGACGCGAACCAGCAGACGCAGGTGCATCAGATTCTGACTGATGCGCGCGGCCAGTTGAAACATCTGCGCCAGGAATATCGTCCGGAGTTCGTGCTGGTTGTCAGCAATGTGGATGCGGAAATTTCTGCCGTCCTGACCCCGGCGCAACAGGAGCGCTTTGAAAAAATAAAGCGGGAAAACCGGACGTTTCTTCAACCAGCCGAACCGGATCGGTAACGCTCGTCAGCGCGAAGTCCATTTAGGCGGCGTTGTGCTAAGCGTTGGTCACGCTGCACGGGCACGGTTTAAAGCCGGCTGTCCGCGGGTAAAGCTGTTCCTTGCGCACGTGCCCGTCCGCGTATTCCTTTCCCAATTCCTGCAATAAGGGGATGA
>Ga0335079_10006630_pt1 | contig 13246 bp, 15 predicted proteins | sample Lox_Sample_33_FD_206719 | JGI IMG/M metagenome (GOLD analysis project Ga0335079, IMG submission 206719) | Soil microbial communities from Loxahatchee National Wildlife Refuge, Florida, United States - Lox_Sample_3.3 | ecosystem: Environmental > Terrestrial > Soil > Wetlands | place: USA... | reverse complement strand
TCTGCCGGCTGGTGCCGGCGCTCGCGGTCGCCGCGACGACCCCGAGAACGGCGACGATCGACGCCGCCGCGATGATTCGTAGTCTCATGAACATCTCCTCGAGCCGTCGACGTCAGACCTCGGCGCGGAGAAGCCCCGGTGGCCTTCAGGGGCGCGCGCGATGGTCGATGCGCCGAGTGGTCTGTACCAACTGGCCACGCGCGGAGGCTTGCACACCAGACCACCTGTGTCAAGGGGGAGTCCGGCCGGTGCGCGGACGGCTCTACGCCGAGGCGCTCGGGCCGAGCTCGGTGACGATCCGGTAGCGGTCGCCGCGGTAGATCGACTGGACGAACTCGACCGTCCTGCCGTCCGCGTCGCGGCTCGTCCGCTCGAAGAGGAAGGCCGGCGAGTGGAGCGGGACGCCGAGGGCCGCGGACTCCTCGTCGTTCGTCACGGTGGGCTCGATCGACTGGGTGCCGCTCGCGATCGTGATCCCGTACTGGTCGCGGAGCAGGTCGTAGAACGAGCCGGTCAGGCCCTTCGCCGTGAAGCCGGGGACGAGGGCGCTCGGGATGTGGAGGGTCTCGATCGCCATCGTCTCGCCGTCGGCGAGCCGAAGCCGCTTCACGACGACGATCTCGTCGCCGGGCGATGCGTTCAGGAACCGCCCCAGGCGGGCCCCTGCGTGCTGGGTCTTCATCGACAGGGTCCGGCTCCCGGGCACCATCCCGCGGCGCCGCATGTCCTCGCTGAACGAGGTCATGGTCAGCTCCTGCGAGATCTTCGGCTGCTGGACGTAGGTGCCGGAGCCGCGCCGGCGGACGAGGTAGCCCTCGCGCGCCAGGTCGCCGAGGGCGGCCCGGACGGTGAGCCGCGAGACGCCGAGATCGGCGCTCAGTTGGCGCTCCGACGGGATCGCCGTCCCCACGCCGAGCTGTTCGATCAGGTCGAGCACCTGCTGCCGCGTGGCGCTCGTCTTGGTCACGCGCGGTGCGCCGGCAGCCGTGTCGTCGTGTTCGCGTCCCGCCATGACCTGGTGACGACTATAGCCCGCTCGGACGGAATTGGTCAATGCCATTGCAATCCGGCGCCGCGGCCGGTATAGATGGGGCAGGTCCCGTGGGAGCGATCATCCTCGACAAGGTGACGAAGGTCTACGGCGGCGGCGTGGTCGCGGTCGACGCGATCTCGCTTTCGATCGAGAGCGGCGAGTTCCTCGTCCTCGTCGGTCCTTCCGGCTGCGGGAAGTCGACGCTCCTGCGGATGATCGCAGGCCTCGAGGAGGTCACGGACGGGACGATCTCGATCGCCGACCGCGACGTGACCGACCTGCCGCCCCGCGCGCGCGACGTCGCGATGGTCTTCCAGACGTACGCGCTCTATCCGCACATGACGGTGCGCGAGAACCTCGGCTACGGGCTGAAGGTCCGGAAGACGCCGAAGTCGGAGGTCGTGCGGAAGGTCGACGAGGTCGCGGGGATGCTCGGGCTCGAGCAGCTGCTCGACCGTCGCCCCGGCGCGCTCTCGGGGGGCCAGCGCCAGCGGGTGGCGATGGGCCGCGCGATCGTCCGCGAGCCGAAGGCGTTCCTCATGGACGAGCCGCTGTCGAACCTCGACGCGAAGCTCCGCGTCGGGATGCGCGCGCAGCTCTCGGCGCTGCACGCGCGGCTCGGGACGACGACCGTCTACGTCACGCACGACCAGGTCGAGGCGATGACGCTCGGCCATCGCGTCGCGGTGATGCGCGACGGCAGGATCCAGCAGATCGACACGCCCCAGGAGCTCTACAACAGGCCCGCGAACCTCTTCGTCGCCGCGTTCATCGGGTCGCCTGCGATGAACCTCGTCGAGGCCGACTTCACCGGCAACGCTCTCGAGTTCGGCGGGTACCGGATCCCGGTCTCGATCGACGGCTCGGTCCCGTCCCGCGTGATCGTCGGCATCCGCCCGGAGGCGTTCTCCGACGCGGCCACTGCGAGCCCGTCGTCGCCGACGATCGATGCGCCCGTCGAGGTGATCGAGGAGCTCGGGCCGGACACGCTCGTCCTCTTCACCGTCGCGGAGAGCAAGGTCGAGGTCGGCGAGATCCACGAGGAGGCCGGCGACGAGGAAGCCCTGCTCAAGATGGAAGGCGTCGCCTTCACGGCGCGGCTCGATCCGCAGAGCACGCCGCGACTCGGCGAAATGCTTCGCCTCGCGGTCGACACGAGCCGCTTCCACTACTTCGATCCCGCCTCGGGCCTGCGTCTCGAGCCGCAGCTGAAGCCCGCTGCGCTCGCGCCGGCGCAGTAGCAGGGCCGCGATGCGGGCGAGGCTCGCCGTCCTCGCGGCCGCCGGTGCCGTTGCGCTCGCCGGCGGCTCGGCGGGCGCCGCCCCGACCGCGCCGTTGCGGTCGCTCGCCGGCGGGTCGATCGTCGGCGCCCTCGAGAGGGCTCCGAGCGCCGCGTTCCTCGCGCGTGTCCGGGCCGGCGAGCTCGGCGGCGTGATCCTCGTCGGACGCTCGTGGACGGCGTCCGAGATGGCGGCGACCACGACGCGCCTGCAGCGGGCCGCGTGCACCGCGGGCTCGCCGTTGCTCATCGGCGTCGACCAGGAGGGCGGCGTCGTGCGCCGGCTGCCGTGGGCCGCGCCGTTCGACTCCGCCGCCGCGCTCGGAGCGGACGCCGACCCGGATCGCGTGGAGGCAGAGGCGGCCGACGCGGCGGCGGCGCTCCATGCCGTCGGCGTCGACGTCGACTTCGCTCCCGTCGCGGACGTGCGGTCTCCGGTGTCGGCGTGGCTCGGCAGCCGGACGTTCTCCGGCAACCCCGCGGTCGTCGCGGCGCTCGTGCCGCGGTTCGTCGACGGCCTGCAGCAGTCGGGGATCGCGTCGACGGCGAAGCACTTCCCCGGGCTCGGCCACGCGCCCGCGAACACGGACGACGGCGTCGTCGCCGTGCGGGCCGGCGCGACCGCGCTCCGTCGCGACCTCGCGCCGTTCCGCGCCGCGATCGACGCGGGCGTGCAGCTCGTGATGATCTCGAGCGCCGCGTACCCGGCTCTCGACCCGAGCGGAACGCCGGCGATGTTCTCGCGGCCGATCGTGTCGGGTCTGTTGCGCGCGCAGCTCGGCTTCCGGGGCGTCGTCGTGACCGACGCGCTTGACGCGCCGGCCGCGGCGCGCACGCCGCACGCCCCAGCCCGTGCGATCGCCGCCGGTGTCGACCTGCTCCTCTACACGAGCGAAGCCGCGAGCGAGGCCGGCTACGCGAGCCTCGCCGCCGACGCCGCCGCGAGCCCGACCCTCCGGCACCGGCTCCAAACCGCGTCGGCACGCATCGCCGCCCTCAAGCAGTGGCTCGCCGCGCGCGGCGGACCGGCCTGCGGCTGACCCCGCCCGAGCCGCTCCCCCGCCCTGGGTGGGGTCCGCGTCCCTCCGCCCTCGGCGTCGACGCTATCGGTGAAACCGATACGGGCGGGTTGCAGTTCTGTCCGGAAACCGTGTCCGAGAGGTCGAGCGTTCGCGCGGCGATGTGGCGGCGACACGCCGCGCGCCACTTGGCGCGCAAGCGGCGTTCAGAGCCCGAGCCGCTCGAGCGTCGCCTCGTCGCGGCGCCAGCGCGGGCGCACCTTGACGACGAGCTCGAGGTATACCGTCCGCCCGAGCAGCTCCTCGATCTCGGGCCGGGCGCGCGTGCCGATCTCGCGCACGATCGCGCCGCCCTTGCCGACGACGATCTGCTTCTGCGACTCCGTCTCGACGAGGATGTTCCCCCGCACGACGGTCTCGCCCACCTCCTCGACCTCGACCGAGATCGCGTGCGGCACCTCGTCCCGCGTCAGCCACAGCGCCTTCTCCCGCACGAGCTCGGCCACCTGATGCTCGAGCGACAGATCCGTGCGCTGCTCCAGGGGGAAGTAGAGCGGCCCTTCCGGAAGCAGCCCGACGAGCTCGTCGCGCAGCGCTGCCACCCCGTCCCCCGTCTTCGCGCTCACCGGATGGAGCGCGTGGAAGTCCCCGAGCCTCGCCGCTGCGTTCATCTGCTGCGCGATGTGCCCGGGCTTCAGCCGGTCGACCTTGTTCAGCGCGATCACGACGGGCACCCCGATCCCGAACACGCGCGACGCGATGAACCGGTCGCCCGCACCGATCCGCTCCCGCGCCGACAGCACGAACAGCACCGCCTCGACGTCCTCGAAGGCGGAGTCCACCGTCCGCTGCATGCGCTCCGTCAGCGCATCGAGCGGACGCTGGAACCCGGGCAGGTCGACGAGGACGAGCTGGTGGTCGTCCGCGTTCGCGATGCCGAAGATCCGCCGCCGCGTCGTCTGCGGCTTGTCGGAGACGATCGCGACCTTCCCGCCGCACAGCGCGTTCACGAGCGTCGACTTGCCGACGTTCGGCCGTCCCGCGACCGCGACGAACCCCGACCGCATCACTCGGGGAGGTTCCACGTGTCCGGCAGGAGCGCCGAGCCGGCGTACTCGGCGATCGTGCCGTCCTCGCGGCGGAAGTAGACGCGGCCGACACGCCACTCGTGGAGCCACTGCCGGCAGCCGCCGCACGGGGACGCGGTGATCCCGATCGCCTCGACGTCGCCCGGTCGAACGCCGTCGCTCGCTGCCTTCGCGATCGCGGTCTTCTCGGCGCAGATCCCGAGCGGGTACGCCGCGTTCTCGACGTTGACGCCGTCGAACGTGCGCCCGTCCGACGTCAGCACCGTCGCGCCGACGAGGTATCGCGAGTACGGCGCGTACGCATTCGCCGCCGCCGCCTCCGCGCGCGCGACGAGCTCCTCGCCCGTCACAGCGCTCCGCCTCCGTAGAGGAAGTGCCCGTTCTCGGTGACGCGGAGGTCGAGCCCCGGGATGTCCTCCGCGCTGCGGTAGTGCTTCACGATCCGGAACTCGCGCCCGTCGGCGAGGCGGCGCGTCTCGATGCCGGTCTGCGTGCGGCTCGTGTGCGTCGAGTCGCTCGGGGAGCCGTTGTCGACGAGGAACACGCGGCCTCCCGGCGCGAGCGCCGAGTGGACGAGCGCCCAGAACGCGTCGAGCCGGTCGTCCGGCACGTGCGAGAGCCAGAACCCGAAGAAGCAGAGGTCGAACCGTGCCGCCGGCTGCCAGTCGAAGACGTCCGCGACGACGTGCTCCGCTCCGAAGTCGTTCAGCGCGAGCGTCTCGGCGTTCGCGTCGACGGCGACGACCCGCGACGCGAGCGGCACGAGCCGCCGCGTCCAGATCCCCGTCCCCGCCGCGAGCTCGAGCACGTCGCCGAGCGGCGCGAGCTCCGCGACGGCGCCCTCGACCTCCGCGACGTCCGCGAACCAGCGCGCCTCGTCGTCGGGCTCGAGCGCGTACCGGCCGCGACGCCACCACCAGTCCTCGTACTCCGGCGCCCGGGCCGCGTAGTAGCGGCGCTGCTCCGCGAGCAGCGCCTCGCTCACGAGAGCACCTGGAACACGACGAGCGTGACGAGCGCGCCGAGCACTCCGCCGTAGAAGACCTCGAGCGCCGAGTGGACGCCGGACTCGACGCGCGTCTGGGCGACGAGCAGCGCCATCACGAAGAAGAGCGACGAGACGAGGAAGCGATGGTCGTCGCCGATCACGTACGTCGCCGCCATCCAGCCGGCGAACGCGACTGCGGCGTGGCCGGACGGCAGCCCGCCGCGGAGGGGCGTCCCGCGGCCGGTCCACGCCTTCGTCGCGATCACGATCAGGACGACGAGGACGAGCGCGACGAGCGTGATCTCGGCGGGCGCGTCGCGGACGCGGTCGAGCAGCCGTGCCGTCCGGTGCGCCGCCGCCTCGGAGAACACGAGGTAGCCGATCGCGAGCGCCGTGATCGACGAGATGAGGACCGCGCCGGCGGCGATGTCCTTCGCGAGCTTCGCGTTCGGGTCGAACGACGTCGTCGACGCGTCGATCGCGCCCTCGATCGCCGAGTTCATCATCTCCGCGACGAGGACGAACGCGATCGCGAACAGGAGCGCGATCAGCTCGAGCCGCCCGACCCCGATCCACACCGCGGCGACGATGACCGCGATCGCGATGCCGAAGTGGATGCGCAGGTTCCGCTGCGTGCGGAGCACGTGGATGATCCCCTCGAACGCGTAGTTGAAGCTGTCGAGCAGCGTCGGCGCGCGGCCGGGCGCGGGCGGCGGCGCGACGCGCGGCCGGCGCGGCGGCTCGGGTGGCCGCTCCTCGCCCTGCGGGCGCGGCGTCGTCACGCTCATCGGTGCAGCGCCTCTCGCGACTCCATCTCGGCGCCGTGGTCGTAACCGACGAGGTGGAGCACCGCGTGGACGAGCGGCGCGCGCCACTCCTCGCCGACCACCTGCGGACAGACGACGACGTCGCCGAGCTGCCGCGGCATCCCGTCCGGGATCTCGTCGAGCCCGTCGATCGGGAACGCGAGCGCGTCCGTCGCCTCGTCGATGCCGAGGTGCTCGAGCTTCAGCGCGCGGCTCTCGTCGGGCCCGACGAGGACGAGGCCGAGGTCGCCGTCGTCGACGCCTTCCGCGCCGAGCACGTCACGGACGAGCTCGACCGCCGCGGTCTCGTCGAACGCGACGCCGGAGCGGTTCTCGACCTCGACCGCGATCACGACTGCCGCGCCGTCCCCGTCTTCTCGGCGTGCTGCTTGTACGCCTCGACGATCCGCTGCACGAGCTTGTGCCGCACGACGTCCTGGTGCGAGAAGTGCACGAACGCGATCCCGTCGATCGACTCGAGGATGCTCTGCACCTGGATCAGCCCCGACGCCTGCTCGCGCGGCAGGTCGATCTGCGTGATGTCGCCGGTGACGACGACCTTCGAGCCGAAGCCGAGCCGCGTCAGGAACATCTGCATCTGCTCGGGCGAGGTGTTCTGCGCCTCGTCGAGGATGATGAAGCTGTCGTTCAGCGTGCGGCCGCGCATGAACGCGAGCGGCGCGACCTCGATCGTGCCGCGCTCCATGAACGCGTTCAGCTTCTCCGGGTCCATCGTGTCGTAGAGCGCGTCGAACAGCGGCCGCATGTACGGGTCGACCTTCGCGAGCACGTCGCCGGGGAGGAAGCCGAGCCGCTCGCCGGCCTCGACGGCGGGCCGCGTCAGGATGATGCGGCCGACCTGCCGCTCCGACAGCGCGGCGACGGCGAGCGCGATCGCGAGGTAGGTCTTGCCGGTGCCGGCAGGGCCGATCCCGAAGGTGACCGTGCGGGTGCGGATCGCGTCGACGTACCGCTTCTGCGTCACCGTCTTCGGCGTGATCCGCTTGCCGCGATGGGACCAGACGACGTCCTCGAAGATCGTGCGGACGTCCTCCGCCTCGTCCATCGCGTTGAGGACGGTGTCGATCGTCCCCGCGCCGATCTCCTGGCCGCCCTCGACGAGCTCGACGAGCTCCTCGACGACGGCCCGTGCCTCGGCGACCTTCAGGTCGTCGCCCTCGAGGGTCAGCCGGTTGCCGCGGAGGTTGACGCTGCAGCCGAGCCGGTCGCGGAGCGCGACGAGCACGCCGTCGCCGATCCCGGCGAGCTCCGCCGCGACCTCGTTGGGGACGTCGAGGACTTCCTGCACCCTCCTCAGTGTAGGTCGAGCGCCGCCCGGAGCGGCCTAAGGCGACACGCGGACGGTGCCGGGGTCGCCCCGGTTCCCGGCCTCGTCGACGGCGGCGACGGTGACGACCTTGCCGCGGACGAGGGCGGCCGGCAGCGACACCGAGGTCGCCTTGACGACGACCGGCGCCGCTCCCGCGAACGAGACGCGGTAGCCCCGCAGGCCGATCGGGTCCGGCACGCGCGGCCAGCTCAGGACGACGCGCTTCCCGGACTTCGCGGCGTGCACCGCGCGAACCTGGCCCGGCCGCACCGTGTCCTTCGTCAGCTTCCCGCTCGCATCGACGATCCCGTAGCCGACCTTGAAGCGAAGCGTGGTCGCCGGGCCGAGGAACCCCCCGTCGTCGACCGTCCTGAGCACCCAGGTCAGCACCTGCCCGATCGACGCGGTCGTGACGATCGCGGGGTCCTGCGTCTCCTGCTGGAAGGTTCCGTCCTCGTCGTAGATCCGGAGGTCGACGTCGTTGTTCTCCGGCTTCGTGTCCCAGCTCATCGTGACGGCGAGCCCGTCGCTCGTCGCGGTCGCGACGAGCGCCGGCGCCGGCGGCAGGGTCACGTCGAGGTCGTACAGGAGCCCCGAGTCCCGGACGTCCCACCACGATCCGGTGTGGCCGTAGTAGTCGTCGCGCCCGACGTCGAGCTGGAGATTCGCGAGCGAGTCGCCGTCCGCCAGCACCGCCTTCATCAGGTCGTTCGGGCTGTCGCACACGTGCCCGCCGTTGCACGCGTGCGGTGCCTCGCCCGGCACCGCGCCCATGCCGTGCGTCATCTCGTGCGTCGCGACGACGGCACGCGTCGCGTCATCGCTCTCCATCCCGCACGTCTGGAGGTAGACGATGCTGAACGCCCACTCGGGGTCGGCCGTCGCGCCCTGGCCGCAGACGCCGAACTCCTCGCCGACGTGGAGCGATCCGTCGTAGTAGACGAGGTAGCCCTTGTCCGGGCTGTCGAACCCATCGGCCTCGAGGTCGGCGACGATCTGGTTGTACGACTCGTCGCCGTTCGCGTGCGCGAGGTGCGCGACCGAGATGTCGACGCGCTCGTAGTCGCTCGCGCAGCCGGGCGCCTGGAGGAGGTCGAACCGCGGCCTCCGCGTCGAGTCCTGTCCGAGCCACCAGTCGCTCATCGCGGCGACGTCGCCGACGATGCGCGGCGCGAAGTAGCCGAAGCGGTCCGGCCCGCCGGACGGGATCGCGTAGATCGCGTGCCACTCGAACGCGCTGACGGCGTCGGGCTGGTCGGTCGTCGGCTCGCCGCTGCCGCACCACGGCAGCGGGCCGGCGGCCGCGTTCCCGGGGAGGGACAGCGCGACGACGACGGCTGCGAGGACGACGAGCGCGGCCGCGACGCGCGGCCGCACTAGGCGAGCTTCTCGCGGACGATCTGGCTCACGACCGAGCCGTCGGCCCGGCCTGCGATCTGCGGCATGACGTCGGCCATCACGCGGCCGAGGTCGGCCATGCTCGTCGCGCCGACCTCCGCGATCGCGTCGTCGACGATCTCCTCGATCTCGTCCTCGGAGAGCGGCTCCGGCATGAACTCCTCGAGCACCTCGAGCTCGTACTCCTCGGCCTCCGCCTGCTCCTCGCGGCCGCCGGTGCGGAACGCCTCAGCGGCCTCGACGCGGCGCTTGCGCTCGCGCTGGAGGACCTGAAGCTCCTCGTCGTCGGAGAGCGGGCGCTGGAGCTCCTTCTCGGAGCTCTTCAACGCGTTGAGGATCAGGCGCAGCGCGTCGCGGCGGTCCGCGTCGCGCTCCTTCATCGCGTCCTTCAACTCGTCCTCGATCGTCGCGATCAGGCTCACGCCATCCTCCCGGTCAACCCTCCGCTCAACACGTGCCAATGCAGGTGGAAGATCGTCTGGCCGGCTCCCGGACCGGCGTTGACAACGACACGGTAATCCGTCAGGCCCTCTTTGTCAGCAACCTCGGCGACGAACTCGAGCATCCGCTTGGCCTCGTCGGACGGGAACTCGGCGATGTGGTGGAACGAGTCGATGTGCCGCTCGGGCAGGATCAGCAGGTGCGTCTCGGCCTGCGGGTTGATGTCGCGGATCGCGACGAAGCCGTCCGTCGAGGCGACGTGGTCGCCCTCGCGGTAGAGCGTGCAGAAGAGGCAGTCGTCAGGCAGCGAGGATCCCCTCCTCCGAGACGGTGGCTCCGGTGACGCGTACGAGCTCGCCGACCGGCGCGGATTCGGGGACGAGCCACGGCGAGTAGTCGTCCCCGTAGCCGCGGCCCGGGCGGTCGACGAGGACGAGGTCGTCGCGGCCGATCTTCGTGCGCCACCGCGCGAGGCAAGCCTCGTGCGACGCGGCGCGGAGACGGGCGCTCCGCTCCTTCTTCGTACGCGGCGGGACCGTGTCGTCGGCGGCGGTGACGGTGCCGGGACGCGGCGAGTACGGGAAGACGTGGATCTTCGTGAGGCCGGCGTCCCGCGCGGTCCGCAGCGTGTTCGCGAACGCGGCCTCGTCCTCCGTGGGGAAGCCGACGATGACGTCGCTCGTGAGGTTGAACTCGTCCTGGAGCGGCGCGAGGCGGCGGAGGTACGTCGCGGTCGTGTAGCGGCGGCCCATCGCGCGGAGGACGCCGTCGTCGCCGGACTGGAGCGGGACGTGGAGGTGCCGGCTCACGGTCGGCGTGTCGCGGAGCGCGGAGACGAGCTCGTCGTTCACGTGGTTGATCTCGATCGAGGAGAGGCGCAGCCGCTCGAGCCGGGGCGTCGCGCCTGCCTCGCGGACGAGGCGCGGCAGGTCGAAGCCGGCGGCGCGGTCGCGGTAGCAGCCGAGGTTGATCCCGGTCAGGACGACCTCGCGGTGGCCCTGGTCGACGCGGCGGCGGATCTCGGCGAGGACGGCGTCGGCGGTGCGGCTGCGCGAGGAGCCGCGCACGAGCGGGATCACGCAGAACGCGCACGAGAAGCTGCAGCCGTCCTGCACCTTCACGAAGGCGCGGACACGGTCGAGGCGCGCGTCGGCCTGGACGCAGCCGATCGCGCCGACGTCGCCCGCGACGAACTCCGGCGTCTCCTCGCTCCGCCGGGCGACGACCACGACGTTCTCCGGGAGGCCGGCGAACGCGTCGGCGGCGAGGTTCGCACCGCAGCCGGTGACGTAGACGCGGCGGTGCGTCCGCGCGGCGCGCGCGGCCTCCTTCCGCGACTTCGTCACGGCCTCGTGCGTGACGCAGCAGGTGTTGACGACGGCGACGTCGGCGTCGCCGGTGCGCTCGGCATGCCCGTCTGCGAGCAGCCGCTCACGCACGTCGTGCGCGTCGACGTGCGAGACCTTGCACCCGAGGAAGCGGATCGAGAACGTCGTCATGGCGCCGAATCGTATTCGGTTCGGCGGCGCCGGCCGGCGGCGCACCCCCACCCTTTGGGTGGGGTCGCTTCCCTCCGCCCTCGGCGGTGACGATACCGGCCGACCTGCGCCGGGGAGGATGCAGGTTCCTCGCATCGGTGCGAATTCTTCGTCACGAATCGCGTGAGAGTCCGCAACGCACGATGGGGCGGCGCCCCCGCGATCGCGGCTAGCCGGTACGCCGGAGCAGGTCGGCGGCCCAGCCGTCGGCGGTGCGGCGGCCGACTCTGTCCCAGCCCGCGGGCGCGGGCTCGTCCCGGTCGAGGTAGCCCGACGTGACGAAGAGCGGCGCGTGGATCCGTGGGGCGATCGCCTCGACGACGTCGAGGGCGACGTTGGCGACGGCGACATCCGTTCGCGGCAACTCGTCGGCCAGGCCGTTCGCGACGAAGTTCGTGACCTGGACGCCGTTCGCGCGTGCGTTCGCGGCCGTCGCCTCGATCGCGGCTTCGTCCAGATCGATTCCGATGACCGGTGCGAAGCCGAGCTTCGCGGCGCCGATCGAGAGCACGCCGGAGCCGCAGCCGACGTCGAGGAGCGAGCCCCGGTCCAGGTCCTGGAGCAGCGCGAGCGACAGCCGCGTCGTCGGATGCGCGCCCGTTCCGAAGGCGCGGCCCGGGTCGATGACGATCGGCTCGAGGCCGGCGGCCGGCTCCTCCCACGGCGGCCCGACCCAGAAGCGGCCGACCGCGACGCCGTGGTGGAACTCGCGCCACGAGTCCTCCCAACCCTCGCGGACATCCTCGGTCTCGACGACGTCGAAGCCGATCGGCGGCTCGTCCGCGTAGACCGCGTAGGCGCCGTCGAGCTCCTCGACGCCCTCCGGGAACAGATGGAGAAGGAGCACGAGCTCCGCCTCGCCGCCGACGATGACGTAGCGCTTCAGCGGAACGCGCTCTTGATCTTCCCGAAGATGCTCTCGTCGCGCGTGTACGTCTTCTCGTCCGCGCCGGCCGCGAAGTCCTCGAGGAGCCGGCGCTGCTCGTCGGTGAGGTTGTGCGGCACGACGACGTTGACGAGGACGCGCTGGTCGCCGCGACCGAAGCCCTGGAGCACCGGCATGCCGCGGCCGCGGAGGACGACGACCTCGCCGGGCTGGGTCCCCGCCGGGAGCTCGAGCTCGTGCTCGCCGTCGAGCGTCGGGATCGTCACCGTCGCGCCGAGCGCGGCCTGGGTCATCGTCAGGTCGACGGTGGAGAACACGTCGTCGCCCTCGCGGACGAAGCGCGGATCCGGCTTCACGTGCACCTGGACGTAGACGTCGCCCGCATGGCCGCCCGGTCCGCCGGTGTGGCCCTCGCCCGGGATCCGGATTCGCTGGCCGTCGTGGATGCCCGCGGGAATGTCGACCTCGAGCGTGCGCTCCTCGACGACATGGCCCGCCCCCTGGCAGACGGTGCACCGCTGCTCGATCCTGCGCCCCGTGCCCGAGCAGGTGGGGCACGTCTGCGTGCGGACGAACTCCCCGAAGACGGTGCGCGAGATCTGCTGGAGGCGGCCGGCGCCGCCGCACGTCGGGCACGTCGTCACGGCGCTGCCGGGCTCTGCGCCGTCGCCGTCGCAGTGGGAGCAGACGACCGACGCGCCGAACAGGACCTCGCGCTTCACGCCCCTGGCCGCGTCGACGAGCTCGATCTCGACGAGCGCGCCGACGTCGGCGCCACGGCCGCGGCCGCCCCGTCCGCCGAGCAGGTCGTCGCCGAAGAACGCGGCAAAGAGGTCGGAGAGGCTGCCGAAGTCGACGGAGCCCGGCTGGAAGCCGCCGCTGCGGAGTCCCGCGTGGCCGTAGCGGTCGTACAGCTCGCGCGTCTCGGACTTCGAGAGCACCTCGTACGCCTCGACGACCTCGCGGAACCGCTCCTCGGCGTCCGGCGCGTCCGAGACGTCGGGATGGAGCTCGCGCGCGAGGCGACGGAAGGCCTTCTTGATCTCCGCCTCGCTCGCGTCTCGCGGGACGCCGAGGAGCTCGTAGTAGTCGCGCTCTGCGGTCGCCATCAGCGCTCGTCGTAGATCGACTCGACGAATCGGGAGAGCTCGGTCGCTGCGGACCGGACCGCGCCGACCGCCTTCTCGTAGTCCATCCGCACGGGGCCCACGATGCTGACCGCGCCGAGCGCGCGGTGGACGAGCCCGTAGCAGGCGCCGACGAGAGCGATCTCCTCCAGCGCGGGATGCGCGAGCTCGTGCCCGACGCGGACGTACGGGCGGCGCGTGTCCTGCGGCGAGCCGAGCACCTCGAGCATGGCGGCGCGCTTCTCGACGAGCTCGAAGAGGCTCCGATACGCCTCGAGCTCCTCGTTGCGAACGCCGCCGAGAAGATCCGCGG
>Ga0335079_10006629_pt1 | contig 13246 bp, 10 predicted proteins | sample Lox_Sample_33_FD_206719 | JGI IMG/M metagenome (GOLD analysis project Ga0335079, IMG submission 206719) | Soil microbial communities from Loxahatchee National Wildlife Refuge, Florida, United States - Lox_Sample_3.3 | ecosystem: Environmental > Terrestrial > Soil > Wetlands | place: USA... | reverse complement strand
TCGGCGACGAGGGTCAGAACCGCCTCAAATCCGCGTTCGGCGCGGACAAGTACGCGCGCCTCGCGCAGATCAAACGCCGCTACGACCCCGACAACGTGTTTCGCCACAACCAGAACGTCCGACCCGTAAATGGTGGCCAGGGGCGGAATCGAACCACCGACACGCGGATTTTCAGTCCAGTGCCCAAAACGGAGTAAGTCGCGGAAATAATCGCGAAAACTTCCGTCAGAGCGTCCAATATTTCTGCGAGATACGGGCACTTAAGGCCCTGATTCCCCGAGATAGCGCCACTTAATATTGGACGCTCTATTCGGTCCGAAACCCCGGTTATACACGCCTGGTTCTGATCGCCGTAGAACCAAGGTCCAATTGGCGACCTGCGCGGCTTCGAACTAGCTTGAGGCGGGTTTCGCTCATTGCAGAAGCTTGATGCTTACCGAGGTCGCCGTCGCGGTTGGATGACGGGCCCCACGCGGCAAGAAGCAGGAGAGCACCATGGGATCGAACTACGAATTCACCGGCGGCTATCCGACGCCCGATACGATACGAAAGGCGTATGACGATGCCGACTACTGCCGCGCCGTGCAGGCCTACAAGTTCTTTTACCCGACTGTCTCGTTCGAGGGGACGTGGCGCGGCAATATCGAGCAGGGGGCGGTCCCCAATAAAAGGTTCCCGTTGTTGGAGGGAACGCCATTCCAGCTCGTCTTCACCCCGAATTCGGATACGCCCTATTCCGGCCTACCACTCGATCTCAGCAACGGCCCGATGGTGGTTGAACTGCCGCCCGGACCGCTCATGGGCGCGGCGAATGATTTGAACCAACGCTGGGTGCTGGACCTGGGTCTTCCCGGTCCTGACGCCGGCAAGGGCGGTAAGCATCTGCTGCTGCCGCCCGGCTACAAGGAAAAGGTGCCAGATGGCTACTACTCCGCTACCGCAACCATGAACCGCGTGCTGGTCTTGCTGCGGGCTATCCCGCCAGGCGGCGACAATGAGGCCGCTAACGCGCTTATGCAGACGGCCAAGGTGTATCCACTAAATCCGCAAGCAAACTGGAAAGCCCCAGAATGGGTACGCCTGAAGAAGGGCGACTTCACGCCGCTTCAATGGGAATCAAACATCAAGTACTGGCAGGTACTGCACGAGATTATTGAACTTGAGCCTGCCTACGACGGGTATCGGCCCTACTACGGCGAACTCGCCGCCCTCGGGATCATCAAGGGGCAGCCCTTCAAGCCCGATGCGCGCCTGTCGTCAATTCTTGAGCGCGCAGCTGCAGATGCCAGCGCACAGATGCGCGTGCAATCGTTCGCGGATCGTCGCGCCGATCGAGCGGCGTGGCCCGACCGCCAATGGGAGTGGGCTACCCTGCGGCCCGAGAATGGGACGTTCGACGCGCCAACCTATCTGGACCTGACCGCCCGCGAAAAGTGGTTCTTCCAAGCGCAGGTGGAATCCCCAGCGATGTTCCGACGCACGCCAGGTGCCGGCTCCCTCTATTGGCTCGGCACACGGGACGCAACAGGTGCGTATCTGGAGGGCGGCAAATCCTATCGGCTGAGAGTGCCGCAACCGGTACCCGGCAAACTGTTCTGGTCGGTCACCGTCTATGACACCGAGACGCGCTCCGAGATCGACTCGGGTCAGGGCCACGCCGCGCTGCGCTCACTCTTCGAGCTGAAGAACGCACCTTCCGGAAAGGATGTTGAGCTTCGTTTTGGTCCGAGTGAGCCGGCAACCTTGAAGTCCCAATGGATCAAGACGATCCCCGGCAAAGGCTGGTTCGTGTACTTCCGCATCTACGGACCGGAGAAGCCGGCCTTTGACGGCAGCTGGAAGCCCGGAGATTTCGAGAAGGTTGTGTAGAGAACCAACGGCTACCCATTGGCCGTAACACGACGCTACTAGCTGGGCCACTGAGAACCGTGTTAGCCAGGCGAACAGCGGACCGAAATATTGGACGTCGGTGCCCATATTGGACAATGAGCCGATGCGCTCCGACGCAACTCTTTGATCTAACCTTGTGCTTCCTGATTGATGGGTGATTGGATTGGTGGCCAGGGACGGAATCGAACCACCGACACGCGGATTTTCAGTCCACTGTCCAAAGCAATCTAAGTCATGGAAATGACAGCGAAAATCCCGGTCACAATGTCCAATATATCTGCGAGATACCGGCAGTTAAGGGTAACCGTCCGGTGATTACCGCGTAGCTTGGTGGCTGGTCGGTGCCGATGATGTGCCAGGTGGGCACATCGTAGGTGTCCACGTAGGGTTTTAGGTGGACACCTCCGCGGAAGAGAGCGTCGAGACGGATTCCCTTGGTCGACGTACCGGGCCTCGCCGTCAGCACACGATTGAAGAGAAGGTGCGCATCGTCAAGGAGACGCATGTGCGCGGAGCTTCGGTCGCGACGGTGGCGCGCCGCCACAACGTCAACCCGAACCAGGTGTTCGCCTGGCGCCAGTTGTACCGGCGTGGACTGCTGGATCCGAACGCTGTGCAGGAGAGTCCACCGATGCTGGCGGTGAAGATCAGCACGCCGACGGTGGTGCCGACGGAGGGAGCGCGAGCGGCGGAGCCGAGGAACCGCCAGCGCAAGCGGTCAGCCAGGCTCATAGAGATCAAGCTCTGTAACGGTCACAGCATCGTGCTGCACGGGCGGATAGATGCCGAAGCGCTCTCGCGAGTGATCGATCTATTGGTGCAGCGGTGATTGCGTTGCCTGCGGGAGTGAAGGTGTGGCTGGCAGCCGGAGCGACCGACATGCGCAAGGGCTTTGATGGTCTCGCCGCAGTTGTGCAGCTGCAGCTGGCAGAGGATCCATTCTCCGGGCAGCTGTTTGTCTTTCGGGGCAAAGCGCGTGATCGGGTGAAGATCCTGTGGTGGAGCGCCGAACGGGCTCTGCGAGCCGTGGCCTTGGGGCGCAAGAACTGGCTGTTTGCCGGCTCCGATGACGGTGGCGTGCGCGCCGCGGCAATCTACACACTCATCGGCACGGCGAAATTGAACGAGTTGGATCCGGAAGGCTATCTGCGACACGTTCTCGAGCGCATCGCTGACCACCCCATCAACAAGATCGAAGAACTACTGCCTTGGAATGTCGCCGCTCGCATACCGGAACTGCGCCTGGCAGCATAATCACCAGTCAATGTGCACTTGCCGGACGCTTACAGTTAAGGTCCTGATTCCCCGAGGTACTGCCACTTAATATTGGACGGTGTTTCCCGCGCTAGGCTCTGGTTTTGGTTGCTCGCCATCGGACCAAAAGGCAGAGATTGACCCGTCATGCGAAGTGGAGGAAGCGGCCGGTCGCTGGGCTGAGGGAATACAAAACAACGGAGCGGGTCCGCCGCCGATTCGTGGAGCATTCAGCCGGTTCTAGTTCGGAAACTTCAGCGCCCGCTCAATCGCCTGGAAGCGCGGCTCGTTGCGTAGCGGGTCGAGAAGCTTGCTTACTTTGATGTCCTCCAAAGCAGGAGCGCGACGGCGCATCGCCGCTTCAAGCCAACCGAGCGCCCGCGCGCTATCGCCCCACTGCGCATAAACCCTTGCGTAGTCCACCGGCCTGGCATCGCCTTGCAAAGCACGTAACTTCGCGAGCGCGGCCTCTGAATCCCCGTGCCGCCCCAGCTTCTCGTAGGTCATCGCCAGGCACTAAGACTTCGTGTCTTCGTCTGCACCTTCGCACGCCGCCCGTGCGTTTTGAAAGTCGCCGGCATCGTAATAACCGATTCCAATCATTCCGTTTGCGGATTCCGCTGATGATGAACGGTCGCGCCGGAGGATCGTGAACGGTGCGGCGGCCGTGGATGCTGGCGTGTTGGTTTTTACGTCAGGTGTTCACGATGCGTCAAGCTCTCGAGCGATATCCCCGTAGTCCACAGCCCGCAGCCGGCGGACGGCGCGCGGCCTGAGCACCGAAGCGCGCCAAGCGGCCGGGCGAGCGGAGCGAGCGGCTGTGGACCCACGGGGATATCGCGGTGGGGTGAGTTTTTGGGCGCAGCGGTCGGAGAGCGGCTTCACAGGAAGCCGCAGGAGCGGCGATCGCGAGGGGTCCATGGTGTGGCTACCCCTGGATTTCGCGCTCACGCATCGAGGGGCCGGTGAGTGCGAGTCGGTGACTGCGATGCACGAGGCGGTCGAGGATGGCGTCCGCCAAGGTGGGTTCACCGAGATACTTATGCCACTCCTCGACGGGCAGCTGCGAGAGGATCGCGGTGGATTTCTCCCCGACGCGATCGTCAAGGACTTCCAGCAGATGAGCGCGGTCCTGGGCGGTGCTCGGAGTAAGACCCCAGTCGTCGAGCGCGATCAGGTCCGTTTTGGCGATCTTTCTGAGCAGTCCCATGTAGCTGCCATCGGCGTGCGCGATGCGCAGCTGTTCGAGGAGCCGGGCGAGACGCCAGTAGCGCACGGACTGTCCTTGCCGGCAGGCCTGGCGGGCGAGTGCGCAGAACAGCCAGCTCTTGCCGGTTCCGGTTTTGCCGGTCATGAGCAGTCCCTGACCGCGGCGGATCCACTGCCCGGTGGCCAGAGTGGCGATGAGGCGCTTATCGAGTTTACGGTCGGCGCGGTAGTTGATGTCCTCGACGGCGGCCTGCGAGAACTTCAGGCGCGCCTGACGCAGGAGGCGCGTGGTGCGGCCGTTCTCCCGGTGCAGCCGCTCACGATCGACCAGCAGTCCCACGCGCTCCTCGAACGCGAGGCTCGCGGTGCTGGGGTTCTGGAGCTGCTCCTCGAAGGCGGTAGCCATGCCTTGGAGCTTGAGGGCCCTCATGGTCTCGAGGGTGGGATTACTGAGCATCGAGTTCTCCTTCTTAGTGGTAATAGTCCGGGCCGCGCACGTTCTCGTGCGCCGGCAGGGCGAGTTCATCGGCGCCGCTCACCGAGCGCCGATCGAGGCTGCGCTCGAGGATCGACTTGACGCTGTGCCGCGTGAGGGAGCCGATCGAGACGGCGCGCGTGGCGGCGGCTTCGAGCCGCTCGGAGCCGTATTGCTTGACGAGTGCCAGGAGTCCGAGGCACGCCCGATATCCCTGCTCGGGGTGCGGCTTGTGGGTGAGCTGGTAGGTGACAACGGCCTGGGTACTCGGGCCGATGGTCCCGGCCCAGTGGATGAGGCGGCTCGGGCTCCACTCGGCGTGCTTCTGGTGCGCCTTGGGCATGTGCTCCGGGATCGTCGTGTGCTTGCCGACCTGGTAGCTCCTCTCATGCACGGCGATGCGCCGCGCGTTGAAGAAGCACTCCACGGTCGCGGCGCTGAAGCGCGCCTCGACCTCGTGGCCGACCAGATGGTGCGGGACGCTGTAGTAGTGACGCTCGACCTCCACGTGGTAGTCGACGCCGACGCGCGCCCGCTTCCACAGCGCGTACTCGTACGGGGTGGGCGGCAGCGACTTCATCGCCGGCCGATCGAGCGTCTCGAACGCCGTGCGCCGGTTGCCGGGCAGTCGCTTGAAGGGGCGCTCGTTGAGTTCGATCATGAGCGCTGCGATCGCAGCGTTGAGCTCATCCAGGCTAAAGAAGCGCCGGTGCCGCAACCGCGCCAGCACCCAGCGCGAGACCAGGAGGACCCCTTGTTCTACCTTGGGCTTGTCCCGCGGGCGGAACGGACGCGCGGGGATGACGACTCCGCCATAATGCCGCGCGAGCTCCTCGTAAGAGCGTTGCAGGATCGGCTCGTAGCGATCGGCCTTGGTGACCCCGACCTTCGGGTTGTCGGGCACGTAGATCGCCGGCGCACCTGCAAATGCCCTCAGCGCCCGAACGTGCGAGCCCAACCAGTCGGGCAGCGATTGCGTGCGGGTGGCCTCCGCGTAGGTGTAATTGCTCGCGCCCCAGACCGCCACGAACACCGAAGCCCAGATGACCGGCTCGCCGTGCGCGCCGTAGATCGGGACCTGCCTCCCGGCGTAATCGACGAAGAGCTTCTCGCCTGCGATATGCCGCTGGCGCATCGAGCGCGCCGCGTGGCGCTTCCAGCGCCGGTAGTGGGTGCAGAACTCGCTGTAGCTGTACGCTGCCGGGCCGTGCTCGGCGCGGTACTCTTCCCATAAGAGCTGCAGCGTGACATGCCGATCCCGCTTGAGCTCCTGGTGGATCGCCGCGCACGAGGGCATGACGAACTTCGACGGCCGGCTCACCGTCTCGCCGTAGACCCGCCGCTCGAGCTCGGCGTCGTCCCAGTCCTCCGGGACCGGCCACCCGACCCCCGCCGCCCGCGCCGCGTTCAGATACTTCGACACCGCCCCGATCGACAACCGCGCGCCGGCTGCCACCTGGCGCACCGTCAACCCCGCGGCCGACAGCCGCAATACCTCCCGGATCCGGTACATGGAGACCCTCTCGCTCGGCATTCGCCTTCCTCCCCGCCAAAAAGCTGGCGGGGACAAGGCTCGCCCAAACGGGCATCTCCAGCACCCACGGCTGATTTACGCGACCGTGAACACCCGTTACGCGATCGTGAACATCGTTTACGGAAAACCCCGAAAACTGTTCACGATCACGCCCATTCCGTGTTCACGCTCGCCCGTAATCCGTGTTCACGATCCTCCGTAAACCCTGTTCACCATCGAGCGGCGCCCGCATTCCGTTGGCGAGCTCGGTGAGAACGGTGTTGGTAGAGAGAGCTTTGGAATACGTATAGGCCGCTATCCCTTCCTTGTAGCGGCGCGCGAACAACAAAGCGTAGCCAAGTGCGGCGTGATTCCACGCATTCAATGGGTCCAGCGCAACCGCGCGCCGCGCCGCGGCGAGGCCAGCTTCGGTGTGCCCCATTTTGACTGCGAACTGGCCGTACTCTCCCAATAGCCTTGCATTCCCCGGTTCGAGCGCCAGAGCTCGTTCGTATTCCTCAGCTGCGTGTGTGAACTCGAGAGACGATTCGAAGAGCGATCCCAGCGCGAGGTGTCCTTCGCCTAGGTTGGGGGCCAACGTGATCGCTTTGCGTGCATCCGCCTCCGCGTGCATGAAGCTTGCGCGGACCGCCGGGCCCTCGGCCCAAGTTGCCGCGAAGTAGCTAAGGGCAAGCGACCGGTCAGCGTAGGCCAAGGCGTAGTTAGCATCCAGGCGAATTGCCTGCGTGAAGCCGTCGATCGCAGCCCGAGAATCCTTAGCGTCCCGTGCCGAATAGTCCTCGCTTAAAGCATGCAAGTACGCATCGAATGCAGCTGGATTGCGAGTGCCGCCCACCTCGATCTTCGCCGCAACGTCACTGAGCAGCGTGACTTTGAGTGCGTTGGCCACTGCGTTCGCAATCTCGGCCTCCAGTTGCAACACGTCGCTCAGCTCCCGGTCATAGGTTTGTGACCAGAGGTGAAATCCCGTTATCGCATTGGTGAGTTGGGCGGTTACGCGGATCGTGTGCCCTGAACGTCGTACGCTCCCTTCAAGGACCGACGCGACATTTAACTTGTGTGCGATGGTGGGAAGATCGGCATGCTCGCCCTTGAAGTAGAAGGATGAGGTCCGCGCCGCAACCTGCAGCTCATTAATACGAGAGAGTGAGTTCAGCAGCTCCTCCGTCAAGCCGTCGGAGAAGTAATCCTGCTCCTTGTCCCCGCTCATGTTCACAAACGGCAGCACCGCGATGGAGTGCGGCGGCGGTGTAAAGGCAGCCACCGTGGTTGGAGTAGCACTTGCGATCGGGGCTGTTTGAGCGATGTATGCAGCGCCGGAGGGTTTCGGTATCAAGAACTTGTCGATGGCGATGTACGTCAGGGTCAGAGCAAGCACGCTGATGATGGTTATAGCAAGCCAGCCTCGGGTGAGGTTGCGAATGGATTGGCTCTGCGGCACTTCGACCGTGGGTGTCACGGCTTGGTTTTCGGCGGCGGAGTGCGGCGACTGCAAGGGTGACGCGGGGGCGTCCGCCTGACCCGGCCGAACGACCGGCGCGATCAGTCGATAGCCGCGACGCATCACATTGGCGATGTATGAAGGATCCTTGCTGTCGTCCCCGAGCACCCGCCTCAAGGCGGCAATTGCGTGATAGACCGAGTCCGGCGTGACGACAACGTCTTTCCAGACCTCATCCAGTAGCTGCTCGACGCTGACTACCTCACCTGCATGCCCGGCGAGGCAGAGCAGGAGCTGCATCATCTTCGGCTCGAGCTTGGTTGTCTCGCCGTCCCTGGAGATCTCGTCAAGCGCAGAATCGACGCGCCAGGTGCCGATCTGGATGACCGAGGAGGGGTCTCGCGACTTCACGCGCCGCATCTCCCTATAAGCCCTTGATCAGGAGGCTGTTCTTGTCCAATGAGCAGCCGGCCACCATTCTAGCCGGGCCGTATCGGTATGTATGGGAATCCGATCCTGCTACGCGCTCAGCCGATCTTCGGCGGTTCCTCACCCCGTATTCAGTCCGTCCTCAAGACTCCGCGCTTCGCCTGACGGCAGTGTCTCCCGCACCGGATGCAATCGCTTCTCGCCGGTCACGAAGGAGATAGCTGATGGATACTCAGAGACATCTTCAATGCCCCTCATCGAGTGCTGTCATTGCCGCAGCCTGCATAGCCATTTCGGCAGTCGCGCCGCTCGCCGCTTTCGCCGATCCGGCCATCGTACCGGCTACCCTTACTCTGGAATCCAAAGTCTCGCTGGCGGACCTAAATCTCTCGACTGAAAAAGGGGTTCGCGCCGCGCACAAGCGCCTGGAACGCAAAGCAGAGCACCTTTGCCGCCAGCTGTGGGATAGCACCAGTGCCACCTTCCGGTGGACCTACGCCGCATGCGTCAAGGAGACGCTCGCCGAGGCCGTCCAACGGCTTAACGTGCCTGCCATGGCAGCGTTGGATCAACCGCGGGCCACGCACTAGTTTCTGTGGGTGCTGAATCAAACAGCTTGCAGCGCGACCTTCCGCAGATTCGTTCTCAGCCAGTTGACTGATTGGGGAGGTTACCCCTGCCCGCGCCCGACCAGCCGAGTGCACGTGTTATCGGGCTGATGGCTCTCTGGCGAATAACCGCTCTGGAGAAAACTACGCCACGGTCGCGGGCGCCTGCTGTGGCCGTAACACGAGGGTTCCAACCGTGCCCACAGAAGCCGTGTTAGTCAGGCGAACAGCGGACCGAAATATTGGACACCGGCGCCAATATTGGACAAAGAGTCCATACGCCCTGGCGCAAGTTCCTGATTTCAAATATTGGTCTAATGGTGGCCAGGGGCGGAATCGAACCACCGACACGCGGATTTTCAGTCCGCTGCTCTACCAACTGAGCTACCTGGCCGCCGCCGACGAGAAGGGCGCGTATTAGACCGGGCCCGGGCCCGGGCCGTCAAGCAATCGACCGGCTAACTCTTTGATTCCGCGCGCTCTGCGAGCGGACGAGACGGCGCGACGCGCGCAGGCGGCAGCACCTTCGCAGTGGCTCCCTCACCCATGCGAGAGAGTCGCAGCCCTGCCTGCGGAAATGCGCCCGGGCCCTACTGCCGAAGCATTTAAGAGCCGGGGTCCGCATACAAGAATGTCCCCTCGGCGTTGGCCGTCATGGGCTGCCGCTGGACATGGCACAACGCTCTTGGGAGGACCCCATGCGCCACTCTTATTCATTACTGGCTGCCGCCGCAACCGCCGCACTCCTGGTCAGCGCCTGTGCGCGCAACGAGGCGGCGCAGCCGCAGGCGGCGTCGGCGCCAGTGCCGCAGGTGACGGTCGCGGCAGCGATCTCACGCAAGGTCACGGAGTTCGATGAGTTCACCGGACGTTTCGAGGCGGTGGAACGCGTCGAGATCCGGCCGCGCGTCTCCGGCTATATCTCTTCGGTCAACTTCAGCGACGGTACCGAGGTGCACAAGGGCGAGGTACTGTTCGTCATCGACCCGCGCCCCTATGTCGCGGAACGCGACAAGGCGCGGGCGCAGCTCGCGCAGGCGCGCTCGCAGCTCACTCTGGCGCGTTCCCAGCGCGATCGCGCGGCGAAGCTGCTTGCGCAGCACGCCATCTCGCAGGAGGAGTACGACACCCGCACTTCCGGGGCCGAGCAGGGCGATGCGAATGTGCAGGCCGCGCAGGCCGCGCTCGATGCCGCCGCCTTGAACCTCGAGTTCACGCGCGTAACGGCACCGATCTCCGGGCGCATCAGCCGCGCGCTGGTCACCAGCGGCAACTTCGTGGCGGACGGGCAGACACTGCTCACGACGCTGGTCTCGCTCGACCCGATCTACGTAACCTTCGACGGCGACGAGCAGGCTTACCTGAAATACAGCAAGCTCGCGCGTGAGCGTGCCGGTCACGAAACGCGCAACCCCGTGCAGGTAGGACTCGCCGACGAGAACGGCTACCCGCACCAGGGCGCCATGGTATTCGTCGACAATGCGCTCGACCCCGCCACCGGCACCATTCACAGCCGTGCGCTGCTGGAGAACCATGAGCGCATCTTTACGCCGGGGCTGTTCGCGCGGCTCAGGCTTCTCGACGGTGCACAGCACGACGCAGTCCTCGTCAACGACAGCGCCATCGGCACGGATCAGACCGTGCGCTACGTACTGGTAGTCGGCCCGGGCAACCGGGTGGAGTACCGCCCGGTGCAGCTCGGCCCTGTCGTCGACGGCCTGCGCGTCGTGCAGAGGGGTCTCTCGGCGGGTGAGACGATCGTCGTGAACGGTCTGCAGCGCGTGCGCCCGGGCGCGCAGGTGCAGGCACAGCGCGTCGCCATGGGCGAGCGCCATCTGCCGGCAGACGCAACTCTGCTTGCGACCAACGGGGCGACCCGGTCCGACGCGACAGGTGCGCCCTGATGAAATTGTCGAACTTCTTCATCGACCGTCCGATCTTCGCCGGGGTCATCTCGGCGTTCATCACCATCGCGGGCCTGTTGGCACTCTTCGAGCTTCCGATCAGCGAGTACCCGGAGGTCGTGCCGCCCCAGGTGGTAGTGCACGCCTCCTATCCGGGCGCGAACCCGAAGGTCATCGCGGACACGGTGGCAGCGCCGCTCGAGCAGGCGATCGTTGGCGTCGAGGACATGCTGTACATGTCCTCGACCTCGACGATGGACGGCTCGTTGACGCTCACGGTGACTTTCCGCATCGGCGCCGACATCGACCGTGCGCAGGTGCAGGTGCAGAACCGTGTCTCCCAGGCGCTGCCGCGGCTGCCCGAGGAAGTGCGCAATCTCGGCGTCAACACGGTCAAGGCCTCCTCCAACCTCACCCTCGTCGTCAACCTCACCTCGCCCAACGGTCGTTACGACTCGCTCTACCTGCGTAACTACGCGGTGCTGAACATCAGGGATGTGCTGGCGCGACTGCCGGGTATGGGCGACGTGCAGGTGTTCGGTGGTGGCGACTACTCGATGCGTGTCTGGCTCGATCCGCAGAAACTCGCGGCACGCAATCTGACCGCCGGCGACGTGGTCGAGGCGATCCGCGAGCAGAACGTTCAGGTTGCGGCCGGCCAGCTCGGTGCCCCGCCATCCACCACCGAGTTTCAGATCGCGCTGAACGCCGCGGGGCGACTCACGGACGAGCAGCAATTCCGCGACATCATCATCAAGACCGGCTCCGACGGCCAGGTGGTGCGGCTCGGTGACGTGTCGCGTGTCGAGCTCGGCGCGCAGGCCTACGGCATACGCAGCCTTCTCGATAACAAGCCCTCGCTCGCGATCCCGGTGTTCCAGTCTCCGGGGGCCAATGCGCTCGAGCTCTCCAACAACGTGCGCAAGACCATGGAGGAGCTCAAGAAGAACTTCCCCGAAGGCATGGACTACGGGATTCTCTATGATCCCACGCAGTTCGTGCGTCAGTCGATCGATGCGGTACTGCATACGCTGCTCGAAGCCGTGGCGCTCGTGGTGCTGGTCGTCATCCTCTTCCTGCAGACCTGGCGCGCTTCACTCATTCCGCTGATCGCGGTGCCAGTGTCGGTGATCGGCACCTTCGCGGTGCTGCTCGCGTTCGGCTTCTCGATCAACACTCTGTCGTTGTTCGGGCTAGTGCTGGCGATCGGCATCGTCGTGGATGATGCGATCGTGGTCGTGGAGAACGTCGAGCGTCATATCGCCGCAGGCCTCTCACCGCGCGAAGCCACCAAAGTGGCGATGAGCGAGGTGAGCCGACCGATCATCGCCATCACGCTGGTGCTTTGCGCCGTGTTCGGCCCGGTCGCGTTCGTGAGCGGTCTCACCGGGCAGTTCTACCGGCAATTCGCACTCACCATCGCCATCTCCACGGTGATCTCGGCATTCAACTCGCTCACGCTCTCACCGGCGCTCGCGGCCGTGCTGCTCAAGCCTCACGGCGCCGCCCCGGATGGCCTGTCACGCGCGATGAACCGGATCTTTGGCCGGTTCTTCCAGCGCTTTAACCGCGCCTTCGCCCGCAGCGGCGACAACTACTCGCGGGCGCTGAGCATCACCATGCGTCATGGCGCCGTCGCGCTCACGATCTACGGCGGCCTGATCGTGCTCACCTGGTTCGCCTTCAATGCCGTGCCGGGCGGCTTCATCCCCGAGCAGGACAAGCAGTACCTGGTCGCAGTCGCTCAGCTGCCGCCGGCCGCCTCGCTCGATCGCACCGAGGCGGTCACGCGGCGGATCGCGGACATCGCCCTCAAGCAGCCCGGTGTCGCGCACGCCGTGGAGTTCTCGGGCATGTCGGTCAACGGCTTCACCCAGAGCTCGAGCGCCGCGCTCGTCTTCCTGCCACTCGATGACTTCCCGCGGCGCACCTCGCGGACTTTGTCGGGGCCGGCCATCGCCGCGGCACTCAACGCCAAGATGGCCTCCATACAGGATGCGTTCGTGATGGTGGTCACGCCGCCGCCGGTAATCGGGCTCGGCACGCTCGGGGGCTTCAAGCTCGAGGTCGAGGATCGCACCGATGCCGGGCCTGAGGCACTGTTTGCCGCACTGTCGGAAGCCCTCGGCAAGGCCAACCGCAACCCGGCCCTGGGCGGTGCCTTCAGCACCTATCAGATCAACGTGCCGCAGCTCAACATCGACGTCGATCGCGTCAAGGTCAAGCGCGAGAACGTGAAGCTCTCCGACGTGTTCGAGACGCTGCAGGTCTATCTCGGCTCACTCTACGTCAATGACTTCAACCGCTTCGGCCGCACCTACCAGGTCGTGGCCCAGGCCGATGCGCCGTTTCGCTCGCAGCTCGACGATGTGCTGCCACTCAAGACCCGCAACGCGAGCGGCGAGATGGTGCCGCTCGCCTCGGTTATCAACGTCTCCCAATCCTTCGGCCCCGATGTCGTGCAGCGTTACAACGCTTATCGCGCGGCCGACGTCAACGGCG
>Ga0335079_10006627_pt1 | contig 13247 bp, 14 predicted proteins | sample Lox_Sample_33_FD_206719 | JGI IMG/M metagenome (GOLD analysis project Ga0335079, IMG submission 206719) | Soil microbial communities from Loxahatchee National Wildlife Refuge, Florida, United States - Lox_Sample_3.3 | ecosystem: Environmental > Terrestrial > Soil > Wetlands | place: USA... | reverse complement strand
GATCGGACGCAGTCGCTTCACGCCTATACGGGTCCGCCGTGAGCCACGCTGAAGAAATTGGCCCGTTTGGTGGTCGTCGACTGAGTCCCTGGTGCGTCCCGCTCGATGGCCAGCACGGGTTAACACAGTCTTTCAGCGCCCACGCCGCCGGTCGCGAATACGCTGCATTTCGCAGCTTTCCGTGGCCTTCATTGGCGTGTGTTCACCAGCCGGTTCCGTCTCGACAAGGCGGAGGTCGCTGGTTCGAGCCCAGCATCGCCCATCAGTTCGGTTGCAGGGGTTCGTCGGTCAGGGGGGTTTGGCGAGCGTTGCGACGCTGTGTGCGGCCTCGTCGTCGCGCTGCCGCTGCGCCCGGCCCGGGGCGGAACTCGATCGCGCCGGGCTCGTAGGCTTTGCCGCATCGGTCGCAGCGGAGGTCCGCGCCGATGTTTCCGCCGCAGCCGACATGAACCGTGAGGCGGGGTGGGCCGCCGGGGTCGGGGTAGTAGCGGTCACCCCACTTCATGAGGACGAGTAGGGCGGGCGCGAGGTCGCGGCCCTTGTCGGTCAGCAGGTACTTGGGCCGGCCGGGGCGCTCCGGATCTGGAACGCGCTCCAGCACCTGCTCGTCGCAGAGCAGCTTCAGGCGGTTGGTGAGCACGTTTGAGGCGATCCCGAGACTCTCCTGGAATTCCTCGAAGCGCTCCATCCCTGCGACCGCGTCGCGCAGGATCAGCAGCGTCCAGCGCTCCCCGACCACCTCAAGCGACCGAGCGATCGAGCAAACCTGATCTGGATAGTCACGGTGAAGCACGGAAGTGATCATAGCTGACTTGCTTGAAAAAAGCCAGAGTCTCGAGTACGCTGTCTTTTATGACGCAAGCTAGCCTTCGATGTCAGGCACCGCGCGAGTGCCATCGCGGCACTCCTCCCCGCGTTCACCGCACATCGCGTGGTGCGGATACGAAGGGTGCGGACGGCCGAGACCCCACCACGAACGTGCCCGGGGCATACACGGGCGCGACGCGGGCGCGCGTCACGCAGACTTAGACACGACACCTCTGAAGGAGGCAGTACCAATGGAACGCAAGTGGTGGACCCTGCTCGCAAGCTGTATCGCGATCTTCATGCTGCTGCTCGACGTGACGATCGTCAACGTCGCGCTGCCGTCGATCGAGCGCAGCCTCGGCGCCAACTTCAGCGACCTGCAGTGGGTGATCGACGCCTACGCACTGACCCTCGCGGGCGTTCTGCTGGCGGCGGGATCGCTGGCCGACAAGGTCGGCCGCCGGCTCGTGTTCATGCTCGGGCTCGCGGTCTTCACCGCATCGTCGCTGGCCTGCGGGCTGGCTCCCGACCCGCTGTTTCTGGAAATCTCGCGCGCGGCGCAAGGGATCGGTGGGGCGATGATGTTCGGCACGTCGCTGGCACTGATCGCGCAGGAATTCCAGGGTCGCGAACGCGGGACCGCACTCGGCATCTGGGGCGGGACCACAGCCCTGGCGGTCTCGACCGGGCCGCTCGTGGGCGGCGCGCTCGTGGACGCGCTGTCGTGGCGCTGGATCTTCTTCGTAAACGTGCCGATCGGCCTGGCCGCGCTCCTGGTCGCGCGCCTACGGTTGCGCGAGTCGCGCAACCCTGCCGCCTCCGGCGTCGACATCCGCGGTGTCGTGCTGCTATGCCCCGCGCTCTTTCTGCTCGTCTACGCACTGATCCGCGGGAACGACGAGGGCTGGGGCAGCGCACTCATCATCAGCTGCTTCGCGGCCTCCGCACTGCTGCTCATCCTGTTCGTCGTGGTCGAGCGCCACGCCGCCGACCCGCTGCTCGACCTCTCGCTATTCCGCAAGCCGGCCTTCACCGGCGTCACGACCGTCGGCTTCGCGCTGTCGGCATCGATTTTCTCGATGTTCCTCTACATCACACTCTTCTTCCAGAACGTATTGGGCTACTCGCCGTTCGAAGCCGGGCTCCGATCACTGCCGGTCACCGCGCCCATCCTGTTCGTCTCGCCGATGAGCGGCCGACTAACCGCCCGGGTGCCGGTGCGACTGCTGCTCGGGACCGGGCTCGCGTTCGTGACCGTCGGGCTGCTGCTGATGGCGAACCTGTCCGACACGTCCGGATGGACCGCGCTGCTGCCCGGCCAGATCCTGGCCGGCATCGGAATAGGCCTCGCCACCCCGGCGCTGGCCTCAACCGCCGTCGGCGTCGTACCGCCGCAGCTGAGCGGCATGGCATCGGGCGCAAGCAACACAGCCCGCCAGCTCGGGCTCGCCACCGGAATAGCCGCTCTCGGCTCAATCTTCCAATCAAAGATCGAATCGACGCTCACGCCGCTCATCGCGGGCACGCCCGCGTCGCCGCACCTCCACGAGCTCGCGCGGGCCGTCGCGTCGGGCGGGACGGGCCGCGCGTTGCAGGCCGTGCCGGCCGCCGACCAGGCCAAGCTGGCGCACGCCGCGCACCACGCGTTCGTGACGGGCTTCGACACGATCGCGCTGGTGGGCGTCGCCGTCGCAGCCGCCGGATCCGTCGCGGGGTATGCCCTGGTGCGGTCGCGAGACTTCGTGGCCGCCGGACGCCCGGCGGGAGCTCCACAGGAGCCGGAGCCGGAGCCGCAGCCGGAGCCGGCGCGAACCTGATCGGCGCCGCTGTCCGTGTCACTCCCACGATTCGCCCTCTCGGACCACACGAACCCAGCACTGGGGCGCAGCCGGATTCTCTACGGCACGAAGCGGGACAGCGGCGACGGTGACTCTCGGAACCCTCCGAACAACAGAACTACGCCTCCTTGTCCCCGGGCGCGGGCGCTCAAGCTGATCAAGTGTCGCGGGTGAACGCGTCCGCCAGTACGAGCGCGAGCGCGGCGGCGACGAACGCGGCGATGCTGATGATGCCGTCGCGGAACGCCGAGGCGAAGTCGCCGTGGGATGACGCGAGCTGGTCATAGAAGACCATGCCGGTGATCGCGATCCCGGCGGCTGAGCCGATCCGCTGACCGGTCTGCAGCACGCCGCCGGCGCTGCCGGCGCGCTCGACCGGCACCCCGGACAGCGTGAGGGTCAGGTTGGGCGAGATCACGAGCCCGCTGCCGATGCCGGCGATCAGCAGCGGCAGCGCGATCCACAGCGCGACGTCGTAGCCGGGGTGGGCGCGCACCGCCAGCCAGACGCCGGCCAGCCCGACGAGCACCATCGCGAGCCCGAAGGCCACGAGCTTGGGGCCGCGGCGCAGCGCCTGCCGGCTGCCGGCCGACGCCACCAGCGCGCTGCCGATGGCGAACGGCGTGACGGCGAGGCCGGACTTCCAGGCGGGGTAGCCCAGCCCGAGCTGCAGGTACTGGGTCTGGATGAAGAACAGCGCGATGAACCCCGCGAAGAAGATGAGACCCACCGGGGCGCCGAGCGCATAGGAGCGGATCCGGAACAGGTCGAGCGACACGAGCGGCTCGTGGGTGCGGCCGTAGCGGCGCTCATGCAGCACCCACACGACCAACAGCAGCCCGCCCAGCGGGAACAACGCCACCCGTAGCGAGCTGTGCCACGTGCGCTGCTCGATGAACGGCACGAGGATGCACAGGATCGCCGCCCCCAACAGGATGACGCCAAGCGGATCCATCGCCTGGGCCCGGCGCTCGGCCGCGGTCGGCGCCGGTAGGTATCGGCGGGCGAGCAGCAGGATGCCCGCGCCGATCGGCAGGTTGACGAAGAACACCGCCCGCCAGCCGTTGTGGGCGCCGAACAGCGCGATCAGCGCCCCGCCGGCGAGAGGGCCAATCGCGCTCGACACGCCGATGGTCGCGCCGAACAGGCCGAACGCCTTGCCGCGCTCCTCGCCTCTGAACAGGCTTTGGATCAGGCCCGAGATCTGCGGGGTTATGAGACCGCCGGCGAACCCCTGGACGACTCGCGTCAGCACGAGGGCGAGCGCCGTCGGCGCCAGGGCGCAGGCCGCGCTCGCGACCACGAACAGCGCCACCCCGACCATGAACACCGGCCGCCGGCCGTGCGCGTCTCCGAACCGTCCCGCCGGCACGAGCAGCAGCCCCAACGCCAATGCGTAGCCCGCGACGATCCACTGCAGCTCGTTCTGCTGCGCGTGCAGCCCCCGTTCGATGCTCGGCAGCGCGACGTTGACGATCGAGACATCGAGCAAGGTCATGAACCCGGCGGCAAGGACGACGGCGAGCGCCATCCACCGGTCCGGGTCGGGGCGATATTCGCCCTGAGCCGGCGGCGCCGGAGGAGTGGCGGCTGCGGAGGCCACGGTCCGTGGCTCGTCGGTACCGGGACCGCTGATCTCCGGCGCAGGCTCGTGGCGTACGACCTGGGATGGCGCAGCTGATTCAGTTGACATGCCGACACCGTGCCATCGCGCGCGGGCGTTCGCGCCCGTGCGCACACCGGTCACATGCGGGATGGGCTCGCCCGTGGCCCGGGCTCCCGGTGTCCCCGCAGCCGCCCCACGAGCTGGCGCGGCACGAGCGACTCCGAGACTCGATCGTCGAGGGGCTGCGTCACGTCCGCAGCAACCAGGCGCTGCTCGGATCGTTCGCGATCGACCCGGTGGCGATGATGTTCGGGATCGCGCGCCGGCTCGGACGCGTCGTGATCTGGGCCATCGTCGTCTGGGGCACGACGATCGCGTTCGCCGGCCTCGCGCGGACTCTGTGGCTCGCCGCCGCGCTGTTCGCGCTGGCCGGCGAGCTCGACATGACGCGACTCGTGCCGTCTCACCCCCGGACCGATTCGTTTTCGACGCGCCGTGTGCCCCGGTTCGGGGCGAGCGCTAAGCCGCGCCCCCGTCGTGCGCCACCCGTGCGCGCGAAGCGGCGATCTCGGGGGAGGGAACGACGACCACCGCACGATCCGCGTGCTGGACGACCTCGTGTGAGACGCTGCCGAGCAGCAGCGACTTGACGCCGGTCAGCCCGCGCGATCCCATCACGATCGCGGCGGCATCGATCGCGTCGGCCTCGGACAGGATCGTGCGGGAAGTGGTGTTCGACTCCGAGACGGACTTGGGCTGGGCGGTCATCCCGAGCCCCCGCGCGAGCTCGGCTCCTTCGGCGGCGGTCTCCTCCGCCGCCTTCGCGCTGGCCTCGTCGATCTCTTCAGGGTCCGGGGTGAACGGCACGAGGCCGATGCCCAGGGAGGTTCGGGCGGCCATCTGGACGAACGGCTCCCACACGGTGAGCACCGTCGCCGGCTCCTCGCCGAACAACTCGGCCGCGCGCTCCACCGCCGCGCGGGAATCGGGGGAGCCGTCGTAGCAGATCAAGATCATTCGCGTTCTCCGTGTTACACCTGGATCGGAGTCCCAGATTAACTGGTAGTCCGTTCTCAGACCCGTTGGTGCCAGGCTGCAACAGGGTCAGAAGCTCTTCACAGTTGACGGTCATCCCATTCGGGTGATGCCCCGCCGGGGCGGCGCAGGATCGTTCCGGGAGGTGAGCCAGACATCGATCGACGACTCGGGGGCGACGGCGAGCTGGGTCGGATCTCCGCGCGCGTTCATCGCGCCGCTCGCGCTCGCTCAGTTCATCTGCAGCTTCGCGGGCTCGAACATGAACGTGATGATCAACGACATCAGCCACGACCTCAACACGGACGTGAAGGGCGTCCAGACCTGCATCACGCTGTTCCTCGTGATCATGGCCGTGCTGATGATTCCGTGCAGCAAGCTGACCGACCGCTATGGCCGTAAGCGATGCTTCCTCGGCGGCCTCGTGCTCTACGGGATCGGCACCGTGTTGAGCGCGATCGCCCCCGGTCTCGGAATTCTGATCCTCGGTAACTCGGTGTTCCAGGGCGTCGGCACCGCGTTCCTGATTCCTCCCGTGTACATCCTCACGACGATGGCGTTCACGTCGATCGAGTCGCGGGCGAAGGCGTTCGGCGTGATCAGCGGCTTGGGAGGCATCGGCGCGGCTGCGGGGCCGCTGATCGGCGGTCTGATCACCTCTGGGATCAGCTGGCGGGCTGCGTTCGTGTTCCAGGCGCTGGTGGTCGGAACGATCATCGTCCTTGGACGGCGAGTCGTCGATCCGGTGCCGCCCGATCCGAAGCGGCCTTTCGACACGGTCGGGGCGATCCTGTCGGCGGTCGGGATGTTCTGCCTGGTGTTCGGGATCCTCCAGGCTGGGGTCAACAACACGCTGCTGGTCGTGTTCCTCCTGCTCGGCGCTGCGTTCCTGGCCGGCTTCTTTGTCTTCATCCGCTCGCGCGAGCGAGCCGGCAAGGAGGCGCTGCTGTCGCTGGACCTGTTCAAAAACCGGACGTCGAACCTTGGCCTGATCACGCAGAACTTCCAGTGGCTGCTGCTGATGGGCGTGTCGTTCGTCGTGTCGGTGTTTCTCCAGACCGAACGCCACTACAGCGCGATCAAGACCGGAGTGATCTTCACCGCGGCGACCCTCGGCGTCCTTGTCTCCTCGCTCGCCGCCGAGCGGCTGGCCAAGAAGTACCCCCAGAAGACGCTGATCGCGGCGGGCTTCGTGATGACGGCGGTGGGTATCGGCCTTCTGCTCGGACTCGTCCATGCCGCCTCGTCCAGCCCGTGGGCGTTCGCGCCCGGACTGCTGCTGATCGGCCTCGGGCTCGGCGTGATGCTGACCCCGTCGGTCAACATCGTCCAGGGAGCGTTCCCCGAGCAGAAGCAGGGCGAGATATCCGGGCTGTCGCGCAGCATCTCGAACCTCGGCTCGTCGTTCGGCACCGCCATTGCCGGGACGATTCTGGTCTCCAACCTCGCCTCCGGGAACGGCACCTATGTCGCGGCGATGATTGTCCTGGGCGCGGTGGCGCTCGCCGGGCTTGGCGTCTCGATTCTCCTGCCCGCCAATCCTCTAAGGACCACGGGAACCAAGACCGCGCCCTCCAGCGCGCCTCGAGACGTGCTCGATCCCGCCGTCTGACTCCGCCCCACGCGCGGCTGACACTCACTTACCGTCAGCGAATTCATCGCCTGACTGTCGGCTCCCACGGTCCGTCGACGGCGATCGCCTCCCCGTCTCCAGGCCAGCGCGGCATTGTGACTCCCACGGCCGCAAGGGGCTCAGGGCTCAGGGACCGAAACTGGAACCGCGTGCCGAGTGGAATCGTCACGCAGACGTCAGCCGACACCTCGACAACCTCCTCCTGCTCGGCGGACTTCCGCCACATCTCCCCTCTCCCCCGCAGGAAGTACCAGATCTCCTCAACGGTCCTGTGCTCGACCGCCATCGAAGTCTCCCCCGATCCGAGCTCGAAGTGCGCAAGTCCCCCGGCGGCGACGGCGAGCAGCACGCGCACGTCGGACCCATCCGGCGCGACCACGTCCGGGCGCCCGGGCAGCCTCAGCGTCTCGAACCTTTGCTCGCCTTCGGTCGCCACCCGGGCGGGTTTAGCAGTTCATCGCCGTCGTCGCCCCGTTGGGCACCTCGCACGGCACCGCCGAAAGTGCATGTCAGGTCGTCGTTCGGCGACCAGGCGCCGGGCTCCCATGTGATCGAAGAACCGCTCGCTGTCGGCGTTGTTGCCTCCCTCGTCGAGGTGCAACATCACCAGCAACTTGTGCCGGCGAGGGTGGACGGCTGAAACGCACATCGGGCCGCCGCAACCGACGGCCTGGCGTTGCAGCTCGCCAGGGCTCACCGAAGCGGGCGTAGACTCGCGCAAAACTCGAGCCAGGAGGGTCCTCGAATGATCCGCAGCCCGTTTCCGGACATCGAGATTCCAGATATGCCGTTCACCGATTTCGTCCTCGCGCGCGCGGGCGAGCGAGGGGACAAGGCGGCGCTGATCGACGGGTCGAGCGGGCGGACTATCACCTACCCGGAGTTGACCGAGTCGATACGCGGGCTGGCCGCGGGGCTGGCCGAGCGTGGCTTTCGCAAGGGGGACGTGTTCGCCCACCTCGCGCCCAACCGGCCCGAGTACGCGGTCGCGTTTCACGGCATCGCCACGGCCGGTGGCGTGAACACGACGGCGAACCCGATGCTGACCGAGGACGAGCTCGCCAAGCAGCTCGTGGACTCGGGCGCGCGCCTGATGGTTACGGCGCCCGAGCTGCTCGAGAAGGCGGCCGCGGCGGCACGGCACTCGGCCGTCGAGGAGATCTTCGTGTACGGCGAGGCCGCCGGCGCGACTCCGTTCGCGTCGCTCGTGCAGCCGGGGGGCGAGCCACCCCATGTGCAGATCGATCCCGCCAACGACCTGATCGCGCTCCCGTATTCGAGCGGCACCACCGGCCTACAAAAGGGCGTGATGCTCACTCACCGGAACCTGGCCGCGAATATCGCACAGTGCACGCACCCGGATGTCTCGCCCAAGAGCGACGACGAGCTCGCGGCCGAGCGTGCGATCGCGGTGCTCCCGTTCTTTCACATCTACGGCCTCGTCGTCCTCATGAACATCCCGCTGTTCCGCGGTGCGACCGTGGTGACGATGCCGCGGTTCGACCTCGCCGAGTTCCTGCGGGTGATCCAGGACTACAGAATCACGCGCGCGTGGGTCGTCCCGCCGATCGTGCTCGCGCTGGCCAAGCACCCGCTCGTCGACGAGTACGACCTGTCGAGCCTCGAGTACATGAACTCGGGGGCCGCGCCGCTGTCGGCCGAGCTCGAGGTAGCGTGCGGAGAGCGGCTCGGCTGTCACATGCAGCAGGGCTACGGGCTCACCGAGACGAGCCCGGTCACGCACTCCGTCTCGGACAAGCTCGCCGGGACGATGCCGGGCTCGATCGGACCCGCCGTGCCGAACACCGAATGCCGGATCGTCGACGTCGCAAGCCAGGAGGATGTCCCCGATGGTGAGGCGGGGGAGCTCTGCATCCGCGGCCCCCAGGTGATGAAGGGCTACCTCAACAACCCCGATGCGACCGCCCACGCGATCGACGACGACGGTTGGTTCCACTCCGGGGATGTCGCGCGACTCGACGAAAACGGCGCGCTCTGGATCGTCGACAGGATCAAGGAGCTGATCAAGTACAAGGGCTACCAGATCGCGCCGGCCGAGCTCGAGGCGCTGCTGCTCGAGCATCCCGCGATCGACGACGCCGCCGTCATCCCTCTCCCCGACGAGGAGGCAGGCGAGATCCCCAAGGCGTTCGTGGTCGCGAACGCGGCGCTCACCCCCGACGAGGTGACCCGGTTCGTCGCCGAGCGCGTGGCGCCGTACAAGAAGGTACGCGCGGTCGAGATCGTCGAGGAGATTCCGAAGTCGCCGTCGGGCAAGATCCTGCGCCGCGTGCTGATCGACCGTGAGCTTGAGCGGACAGCCGCGCTTTCGGACTAGCGTCACATGAAGGCAATCCAGTACCGCCAGTTCGGCGGCCCCGAGGTGCTCGAGGTCGTCGAGCTCCCCGACCCGCATCCGGCCGCCGGTCAGATCCGGGTTGCGGTTCGCGCCGTCGGAGTGAACCCGATCGACTGGAAGCTGCGCAGCGGCATCAGGGGCGGCGACCTTCCACGGAGGACCGGGGGTGAGGTCGCGGGCGTGGTCGACGAGGTCGGCGACGGGGTCACGGACGTGGCGATCGGCGACAGGGTGTTCGGGTTCGCGGCCGGCTTCGACGGCGCGGCCGAGTTCGCGCTGTCGGCGGAGTACGCGCCGATCCCGCCGTCGCTCGACTTCGCAGGTGCCGCCGGCCTCCCGGTCGCGGTCGAGACGGCCGTGCGCACGCTCGACCTCGTGGGTGTCGGCGCCGGCAGCACGGTGGTCATCAACGGCGCCGCCGGCGCGGTCGGCAGCGCGGCCGTACAGATCGCGGCGGCGCGCGGCGCCCGCGTGATCGGCACGGCCAGCCCCGGGAACCACGAGTACCTCCGATCGGTGGGCGCGGAGCCGACCACGTACGGCAAGGGCCTGGCCGCGCGACTACGTGAGCTGGCGCCGGATGGCATCGACGCCGCGGTGGACGCGGCCGGTGGCGGCGCCCTCCCCGCGCTCGTCGAGCTCGCCGGCGGCCCTGAGTACGTAGTGACGGTCGCCGATCCCGCAGGCGCCGAAGCGACTGGCGTGCGCTACAGCGCCGGGGTGGACCCGAGCACTGTGCGTGCCGTGCATGCGCTCACGGACATCGGCGAGCTGATCGAGGCCGGCCGGTTCTGTATGACCGTGGCGCGGACGTTTCCGCTCGACCAGATCGCCGCGGCCCACCGGCTGAGCGAGACCGGCCACGTTCGCGGCAAGCTGGTCCTGCTCGTCGGCTGAAGCGACTGCCTGGCGGCCTACGTCTGGGGGATCGCTTGACGTCTCCGGGTCTCGAGCCAGATCGCGACCGCGACCGCGATCACCGCGGACGCCAGAAACACAACGCGGAAGCTCGTGTGCCCGATCGTGAGCGCGCCCAGCGCCTGCATCGGCGCCTGCGGGCCGAATAGCGCGAGCGTGATCGCCGCCGACACGCGCCCCTGGAGCCCGTTCGGCGTCAGCCGTTGAGCGAGGTTGAGGGTTGCCAGGAACACCCAGGGGAGCATTCGCGCCCAGCGTAACGTATCTCAGACTAAAGCCTCATCAAATATGAGTCTTCGTCACTGAGATGTGAGTGGATTCCGTGGCTCACATGACTACGCGGCGCCTTCGACGAACGCGCGGAGCGCGTCCCGCGCACCTCCGACGATCGGGTCGCCGTGCGCGAGCAGCAGCAGTTCGAAGTCGAGGTCGAGCAGCCCGCGATAGGCATCGCGCAGACCCCGCGTGGTCTCATCCGGGTCGTCCATAAGGAACTCGGGAACGAACTGCAGCTCGTCCCCGCCCTCCCAGCGCACGACCCCGTCGGCACATGCCAGCGCCCGATGGCGCGGGATGTGCAGCGCGGTCTCGTCGGGGCAGATCGCGTCGACCTCGTGGACGATGATCTCGCCCGGCAGCTGATCGCCGAACTCGAACGGTTCCACCGGACCGCGCCCCTCGATCTCGTAAACACCGTTGCTGATGCAGTGGACGGTGCATCCGAACGCGTCGCGTATCCGCCAGGCGTCGCGATCGTGGTGGCGATTGGTGAGGATCGCGTGCTCGGGCGGGCCGTGCTGCTCGAGCCACTCGAGGCCCTCGGGCGGGATCATCGCGTCGATCAGCACGCGCTCGGCCTGGAGGTAGTAGGAGCTCACCTCGGTGCCGATCGAATCGCGCCGCGCGGTCCAATGCCACAGGCCGGTGGCGATCTCGATCATTGGGCGCTAGCGTAGCCACACGTGTGCCGGGGCGCCGGCGACCGCCCGGATCCGTTGACCGGTCAACTACAATCGACGCTATGGACACAACTACCGCGATCGAGGTTCCTGCGGGGGCGTGTGCCCCACGGACCGAGGACGGTGCTTCGAGCCTCGAGGGCGTCGCGCTCGAAGCCTGGCGGAGTTATCTCCAGAGTCACGCGACGATCGTCCGGCTGCTCGACGCGGAACTGATCTCCGAGCACGGCATCACCACGCGCGACTACGAGGTGCTGCTGTACCTGGCCCAGGCGCCGGATCGCAAGCTCCCGATGTCGGCCCTCGCCGAGAGCACGATGCTCACCCGGTCCGGCATAACCCGGCTCGTGGACGGCCTCGTCGCCGCGGGATTCATTGAGCGCGTCTCGTGCCCGAGCGACGCCCGCGTCTCCTATGCGCAGCTGACCGACGGCGGTTTCGAGAAGCTCCGTGACGCGGGCTGCACCCACGTGGGCAGCATCCGCCGGCTCTTCCTTGAGCATTTCGACGCCGACGAGACCGGCCAACTTGCCACACTGCTCGCCCGCCTCCCGGGCGCCCAGCGCGGCGGCTCATGCACGGTCGAATAGCCGCTCCCGGTCGGACGCGCGTGGTCGCCGCCGACGCGGATGCTTGATGCCGCAACTAATTATGCTAGGATAGTTGCAGACTCAATCAACCCCCGTCAAACGGAGCCCAATGTCTGCCACCAGCATTTCCCTAGACACCATTCCCGCCGGTACCTACAACGTCGATCCTGCGCATTCGAGCGTTGGCTTCGAGGTCCGCCACATGGGAATCGCCACCGTCCGCGGCGCCTTCAAGAAGTTCGAGGGCAATGTCGACGCCACCGGTGAGGCGCCCGTCCTCCAGGGCACCGTCGAGGTCGCGACCGTCGACACGAACGACCCCAATCGCGACGGCCACCTCGCCTCGGCTGAGTTCTTCGACGCCGAGACCCATCCGCAGATCAGCTTCCACTCCACCGCCGGCGAAGCGATCGATGGCGGCAAGATCCGCCTGAATGGCGAGATCACGATCAAGGGCATCACGAAGCCGATCGAGCTGACCGGAGTCGTCGCCGAGGGCGGCGCCGACCCGTGGGGCAATGAGCGCATCGGCCTCGAGCTCGAGGGCATCATCGACCGCCGCGAGTTCGATCTGAAGTGGAACCAGACGCTCCCGAACGGCAACCTGCTCGTCTCGAACGAGGTCAAGCTGCTGCTGAGCGTTTCCGCAGTGAAGGCTGCGTAACCGCGAATGCGGATCCTGGCGATTTCCGGAAGCCTGCGCAGGGCGTCGCACAACACGGGGCTGCTGCGTGCCGCCGCGGAGGTTGCGCCTGACGGCGTCGAGGTCCAGATGTTCGAGGGCCTCGACCGCCTTCCCCACTACAACGAGGACGACGACACCGAAGATCCTCACGGTGAGGTGACGCGCCTTCGTGACGAAATCGCAGGCGCCGACTTGGTGCTGATCTCGACCCCCGAGTACAACGGCAGCATGCCGGGGCATCTCAAGAACGCCGTCGACTGGGCCTCGCGCCCGTTCGGTCCGGGATCGTCGCTGTGGGGGAAGCCGGTCGCGGTGATCGGCGCGAGCGTCACCGACTACGGCGCCGTGTGGGCGCAGGACCACCTGCGCAAGTCGCTCGGTCTCGCCGGCGCCCGCGTGCTCGACCTCGAGCTGGCGATTCCCAAGGCCGCGGACCGGTTCGGCCCGGACGGCGAGCTCACGGATCCCGGGACCCGCGAGCAGCTGGCCGAGGTTATGAATGGCCTAGTGGCCAATTTCCAGCCCTCCGCCCCGGTGAGTGCGTAACCATGGCCGCCACACCGACACCTGTCGAGGGCAACGTCACGGCGCGGATCGACCCCGCGAGCGCGATCGGGACGGTGGCGCTAACCGTCACCGACCTCGATCGCTCGCGGGCCTTCTACGAGCGCGCGATCGGGCTGCGGGCGAGCGAGCTCGACAACGGGACACTCGCGCTCGGCGCGACCGGGGAGCCGGCGCTGATCGAGCTGCGCGGCGACAGCTCGGCCGCGCGCCTGAACCGCCGCGCTCCCGGCCTGTACCACCTGGCGATCCT
>Ga0335079_10006626_pt1 | contig 13250 bp, 4 predicted proteins | sample Lox_Sample_33_FD_206719 | JGI IMG/M metagenome (GOLD analysis project Ga0335079, IMG submission 206719) | Soil microbial communities from Loxahatchee National Wildlife Refuge, Florida, United States - Lox_Sample_3.3 | ecosystem: Environmental > Terrestrial > Soil > Wetlands | place: USA: Florida... | reverse complement strand
GATCACAAAGTCAGACGGTCCGTCATGCACGATTTTCATCGTGCTGCGGTTGGGCGCGGCATGCGGATGGTCTTCGCGCATGCAGCCCTGCGCCACCAGATACCCATCGTGCTCGAGCATGTCGAGCTTATAGTCCGCCACAATGCGATTCGTTTCCCTGATGGCCCAGGCTTTCGCCGCTGGCACGCCAATATCGATTGTCTGTCCTTTGAACTCTTCCGGCTTCCAGTTTTCCGGCAAATCATTTGTCAGCCATGTCCGCACCTCAGGATCGCGCGCGTTTAGAGCACCCCCCGCCGTGCTGAGCCCTGCCTGAGCCCAATCCACCCACAACCCGAATTTCATCCCCTTCGCATGAGCTTCATCTGCAATCGGACTGATTCCGTGCGGAAACTTCTTCGGATCAGGCTGCCAATCGCCGACTCCTCGAAACCATCCCGCATCCATGTGAAACATCTCGAACCCCAGGTCGCTGGCGTCGCGAATCATGTGCCGCGCGATGTCTTCATTGATAGCCATCCCTCCGCCCCAGCTGTTATTCACGACCAGGGGATAGTGCGGGTCGTCCCAGGCTGCCGCATTGGTGAGAACTTCGCGAACCCAGCGTCGAAGAACGTTGCCTGTCTCGTCAGGACCGCCACTGCTCGCGCCCAGAAAAATCCGTGGAGTTTCGAATATTTCACCCCGTCCAAGTCGAGTGCGAAACGGACCTGGATTTGGGTTCAATCCAACCTTCCCACTTAGCGATTCACCCTTGCGAGCAAGCGTCAGATGGACGCGGCCACTGAACTCGACCCCGACATACCAGCTTGATCGCGCTATATCGCCTCGCGAGATCATGAAATAAGGAATGATTTCACGCGCTTCACCCGGACGCGGCTGCGCGTACGTACTCGATTTCCCCTCCCATTCGTATCCGTCCTTGATCGCTACGCGATGAGTGCCCAAGTCCGAAGGAGTGTCCGCCCCTTTTTCAACATAGAATTGTTCAAGTTTGTCGTTCGGTGCAGTCTGCCAATCGAAGGCGAAGCTCTCCTGCAGTGGAAGCCAAATCTCATTGGCCTCCCGATTTTCGATCCGAATCTGGTGCTCGACCGGCCCGTGTTCAGAACGAACTTCCCACTCCCATGTAAGCCGCAAATATGGGGAAGTCGAGTCATACACGAAGCTCACCAGTTTCTTTTCCACGCGGCTCTCTGATGCGTTGAATGACCAATGAATAGGGATCGACTTGCCTCCCGATTCAACGCTCGTAATCAGATCCTCGGCCGCGCGGTTTTTCCAAACGGCTTGTCCATGCCTCAAAGAGGACAGTTTCGGAGCACTTGCGTCCGCTTCAAATTGCAACTGCGTATCGGAGGTTTCCATGCTGGCTGTGACTTGTGCGATCGCGCTCGAAGACACGAGCAGAGCGATCAATAACGTCAGGCGCTGCTGGAGTCGATTTTTCATCGCAGACAAAACGAGCCTAGCTTACCGCAATGAAACAGCGATAGGCGGGATGGAAAAGAACGAGTATAAAGGTCTGAGATTCCTGGGAAGGACCATGATGAAGATAGTTCGTCCTTTTTTTTCTGTACTCCTTGCAGTTGCGATCGTCTCCTTCTGTGCATTCGCACAAAAGCAACCTGGTCAATTGGCCAACTCGTCGCTCGATCCTGACATATCTCAGCTCAAGGCTCTCACCAACCTTCTCGACGACCAATGGCGCTACCATCCGGGCGACATCCCCCATGGAGAAGACCTCAATCTCGATGACAGCAATTGGAGCATAGCCAAACCTCGCAGCGAAGCCCCGCGAGATGCTGTGTGGTATCGCCAATGGATCACCGTTCCACCAACGCTCAACGGCTACGATCTCACCGGCACGAAACTCTGGTTTCAATTTGTCGCCAATGCCAATGGCTCAGTGCCAGAGATCATTTATTTCAACGGCCGCCGTGTAGCAATGGGCGAAGACCTGGAACCAATTATCCTTCTCGACCCCGCAAAGCCCGGCGACAGAATTCTGGTTGCGGTCAAACTCCTGCAAACCGTCGACAAGAAACGCTTTGACGATGCTGTCGTTCGCATCGACTTCACCACCAGCCGCCCGAGTCCTCTTGACTTGCTCGAAGAGATCGAATCAGTCGCTGCGCTCGCGCCTTCACTCGGTGAGAAATCGCCATTGGTTACTCAGCACCTCGAAAACGCGGCGGGTACCGTCGATTTTGCCGCCCTCGCTAAATCAGACCAGCGCGCCTTCGATCTATCGCTCGAAAAAGCACACACGCTGCTGTTGGAGATCAAGCCCGATCTCCAGGGAACCTCCGTCGAGTTGACCGGCAACGCTCACATCGACGCTGCCTGGCTCTGGCCATGGACAGAAACCGTTGACGTTGTCCATCGCACATTCGGCACCGCCTTACAACTCATGTACGAGTATCCGCAATACACCTACTCGCAATCAGCCGCGGCCTACAACGAATGGATGGAGGAGAAATATCCATCGCTGCATCAGCAGATCGCAGAGCGCGTCAAAGAAGGGCGATGGGAATTAGTTGGCGGCATGTGGGTTGAGCCCGATCTCAACATGCCCGATGGCGAATCTCTCGTGCGCCAGTTACTGATCGGCAAGCGCTACTTCCAGCAAAAATTCGGCGTCGATGTCCGTATTGGCTGGAACCCCGACTCCTTCGGTTATAGTTGGCAACTCCCGCAGATCTATAAGAAATCGGGAATCGATTACTTCGTTACTCAAAAAATGGCGTGGAACGATACCAATCAGCTCCCGCTCAAGCTTTTCTGGTGGCAATCGCCCGACGGTAGCCGCGTCCTCACTTACTTCCCGCACGACTATGTGAATGACATCATTCCCTCCAAGATCGCGGCCGACGTTGCTGTCGCCCGCAAATTAAATCCCGGCACGCCCATGATGCTGCACCTCTATGGCGTCGGTGACCACGGTGGCGGCCCAACCCGCAGCATGCTCGATAGCGGCCTCCACTGGATCAATCCCGACCGCGTCGCTCCTCCGATGCAATTCGGAACCGCACAAGCCTTCTTCTCTGACGTTGAAACAAAACTCGACACCGGGCATGCTCCGGTCTGGAATTACAAAGTGATGGCCAGCGGCAATCACGATCTGCCCACCCCGCCCGAGGGCAAACTTAGTCTTCCCGTCTGGAACGACGAACTGTACTTCGAATACCACCGCGGAGTAATGACGACCCAGGCTAATCACAAACGCAACATGCGCCTCAGTGAGGAAGAGGTGCTGAACGCAGAGAAGTATTCATCCATTGCCTGGCTGTTTGGCGGTCCGTATCCACAAGATCGCTTAAATGAGGCATGGAAGAAGGTTCTGTTCAATCAATTTCACGACCTTGCCGCCGGTTCGGGCATTGGCGTCCTGTATAAGGACTCGCAACGCGACTATGACGTCGTCCGTTGGATCACCGAAGACGCGACGAGAAATGCTTTGAAGGCCATCTCCTCCCGAATAAATACTGGCATTTCATCGGCGGGCGTTCCCATCGTTGTCGTCAACCCTCTAGCCTGGTCGCGTACTGACCTGGCCACTATCGATGTGCAAATGCCCTCGCCGCCCAAGACCACGCTTTCGCTTCTCGACTCTCAAGGCAAATCTCTTCTCTTCCAGAAAATAGGCGGGAATTCTTCCACGAACACCTACCATCTGCTCGCAGAGGTTAAAGACGTTCCCTCGCTTGGATACGAGGTTTTGCATGTTATCGATCGCGCCAGCCCGGCTGCAACAGACCTGAAAGTTAGCGGGCTGACCCTCGAAAATTCTGTGCTCCGCGTCGTGCTCGATCCGACAACCGGCTGCATAACTAGCATCTTTGACAAGTCAACAAAGTTCGAATCAATCACCCCTGGTGGCTGTGGCAATCAACTCCAGGCTTTCCGCGACACGCCCAAGAATTACGATGCATGGAACATCGATTCGAATTTCGAAGATCACGTTACTACTCTGGATAAAGCTGACTCCGTTTCATTGATCGAGAAAGGACCGGTCCGTGCCACGGTTCGCATTACGCGCACGTGGCAGGACTCCAAGTTTGTGCAAGATATCAGTCTCTATGCCCACCTTGATCGCATCGACATAGCCAATAAGATCGATTGGCATGAAACCCATGTCCTCCTCAAGGCAGCATTTCCCTTGGCCGCTTCCGCGCCCTTTGCCACCTATGAGATTCCCTACGGCACGATCGAACGCCCAACCACCCGCAACAACAGTTGGGAAGCGGCCAAGTTCGAAGTCCCCGCGCTCCGATGGGCCGATCTGGGCGACGGCGCCCACGGCTTCAGCCTCATCAACGAATCAAAATATGGATACGATGCCAAAGGCAACGTTCTACGGCTCTCTTTGCTTCGGTCTCCCACCTGGCCTGATCCCGAAGCCGACCGTGGCCATCACGAATTCAGCTACTCGCTATATCCCCATTCTGACGATTGGAGGCATGCCTTCACCATCCGCCGTGGCTACGAATTCAACTACGGTCTGAGCGCGTTTCAGGTGGAAGCTCACAGTGGCGTCTTGCCACCCCATAACTCGTTCCTTAAAACTGAAGGAGAGAACGTCGTACTTACAGCGGCCAAGAAAGCGGAAGATACAGATGCCATCATCCTTCGCTTATATGAGTGGGAAGGGAAGTCTGGAGAGGTCAACATCGACTTACCACAGAAACCTATTCGCGCGTTTATCACTAATTTGATGGAAAAGTCTGAGGCGACGGCTTTACCGCTCCACGATAACCAAGTTAGTGTGCGCGTGCGACCCTACGAAATCGTCTCCGTTTCCGTGGAGTTTGCCAAAGCGACAAATTAATAGGCCAACCTATTGCGAACCGTTCGTCGCAAAGGTGACTACCACTCTCCCGCGCTTGTATTGACTATCTTCCCCAGTTAGCTGGGGTTTGATGGTGATGCGGTACAATCCGGGCGATAACTGTTTTGCGCTGCCACCCGCTATATTTGTAATCGCCCAACTCGAACTGAGATCAAAGCCGGATTCAACCGACGGCACATAATCGAAGTTGACCGTATATACGTTCTTTGCCAATCCTGCCTCTATGATTTTGATACCCTTGCTTGCTTCGCCGATTTGGAGCTGTGGCGGATCCGGAACTAGGCACACTCCACCGCTATAGCTGATCGCCAATTCCGAACTCCCGTGCTGAGCTTTGAACTGAACGCGAGCATGACTATCCTGCGGATGCTCCTCTAACTGAGCTGCGACAATCTGATTCCCCAAAGAAGCCTTGCCGAGCTTGGCGCCTTGCGGAATCTCCGGCTCGAAGACAATGTTCACCGGATCGCGTTCATTCTCCAGTTCGAGACGTATGTCATTTGCGGACTGGGTTATCTTTAGGCTGATTTCCCCCGCTCCCATACGAATACCTCTTAGATTTACGGACTTCCAGTCCGCAGGAAAGTGCGGTCGCAAGGTAAGTCGGTTCGACGGTTCGTCAATGTCTAGGCCTGACAGTCCACTTATAGCCGAACTAAAGAACGTTGCTGACGACCAGGTTTGCTCGGGTACCGATTCCACTTCTTCATGATAGAAATCGCCCGCTAGCACCTCATGCATATGACCGAAAGAATCCAACGAGTTCCATGCACTGAGTGCATCCCAGATCGGCCACGCAGTCGAGGGACGATGCGCTCTCCAGAGCTCAGTCGCCATACTGGCCGTCCCCGTCCCCCATACACTTCCCCGCGAGTACGAATTCGGATCATAAGTTGCCGCAGTCGAAGCATTGCTTCTCGTTCCCCAGTCCGTCTCGAAGTCCGATCCGGCCAACTTACTCAAGAGATCGCTAAGCTCTTGTTCAGAAACCAGCGGCTTTCCATTTATCTCTGCGGGCCCAGTTCCTCGACCCAAAAGTCGCTTTCCCGATTGCATATAACCCATGACCCATAAATGCTGTTCTTTATCCCAGTACCTTTCAGGAATTGCCCGAAGTGCGCGCTCGCCCGCCGTGACCGCCTGCTCGGCTAACTCTTGGTGCCCGGTGGCATCTGCCAGATTCGCATAAGCCTGCGCTCCCCTCGCCCAACTTACCGACAGTGTCAGTTCATCGCTCAACGGGTCTTGCTCCCAGCCTCCTTGTTTATCTCGCGGAATTTTCGGCAGGCCGTCTTTCGGGTCGATCAAGCTTCGGCAATATTCAAAAGCAGATTGAATTGCAACCCAGTGTGTCTTCAAGAAATCCAGATCGCCCGTCTGAGCGAAGTAACTTCCCACTGTCTCAAGAAACTCAAATGTCAAATTCACGTGCCCAAACATATACGGATACTTTTGCCAATCGATCAATCCCGCGCTTTGCGAAAGCTCATGCCAGATCATGCCACTCTTCCGGTCCTGATACTTGAGAATGAATTCCAATTCCTCGCGCGCCCGCTCATTTTGCCCGGCAGCCAGCAGGCCTTCAATCGTCACCATGCCATCGCCGGCAAAAAACCAGTCGTATTGTGGCCGCCTCGCGTTTCGTGATGGTCCGTAACCAGCAACCAAGCCACAGCCTAAGTCAGGGTTGCAAACCCAAGCCTGGTCCAGCGCAATCTCGGCCCAGGCCAATGCACGATTCACGTCGGCATCCGGAGTGTCAATCCGCAGGGAATGACTTAGTAACTCAGCATAGTGCCTGACTGTGGTAGCTTCCAAATCCTCGAAGTTCTCCAGCAACTTCTTAGCCGCGACACTCACGTCCTGTCCGCCATTGCTTTCCGCGATGATAACCCGTGCACTTTTATGGTTTCCGCCGGCCCGTACCGTGAACGCCAGTCCTGGAGCTTCGCCAACCTGCTGCCCAATGTTCGGGGTTTCATCGTGTGTCACAATATCCGGCGAGCCAATGCTAGCCGTGAATCGGTGCGTCGATTCCCTCAGCAAATATGCCGATGAGCCCGCGTTCCACGTCGTCGCCTGCCCCCCGATTGACGCCGGCCACATTACATCGAGCACCGGAATAAATCGAATGTCGATATCAATCGAACGGGCGCCCTCTACCTCATAAGTAATGATGGCGCCTGGTTCATCGAGCGGCACGAACAGCTTTTCGCGGACCACAAAATCCGGTCCCGCATAAATTCGCGTCACTGATTCGGGACTGTAAATGATCCGCCGCAGTATCTGCTGTCCGTCGATACCTGTCGTCGCGCCCTCCATGCGAAACGCCACTCGATAAGAACTGAGAATTTGTACCGGGTAAGCCCAAACCTCCAGACCGTTCGACAAATGGTCCGGCCTGCTGCTTTGCGGATAGCCAAAGATCGCCGCACGTCGCCCATGTACAGACACGAAGCGCCGCGGTCCGGTGGAATCTGTGCTCCAGCGAAGCCAATCCAGAGTCGGAGGAGCGTCCCCATCATCCTTTTTTCTCTCTGCGCTCGCGAAGCAGCCGATGGAAATAACGAAAACCGCGAGCACGATGCGCCCGTATCGGCAGAGAATATTCTTCCGAGCGTGCCAAATTGCGCGGGTCATTGAAAGGGAATGTACAGGAAACCGAGAGATTATGGGAACAAGGCTGCTCCCGCGCTATTGTCGCTTCCGCACCGCCAACAGTTGCGTGCCGACCGGAACGCCGCGCGTTACTTTTACGCGAAGCAGCGCTTCAAATGGTTCCACGACGTTGCCCGAGCGAGTCCCGAGCCTCCCCAACAACTCTTCAAGCGAATCCTTTGCGCAAACATACTCGACCGCGGCCTGTGTCCCAATGGTTGTTGTGCCGGCCAGAATCAACACATGCCGGTCCGGATTCAAGCCAGGCACCAACGCGACTATCGCGTAGTCTTCCGTCAGCGGTTGAGTCGAGTCTGTTGGATAGAAAATGGCTGGTTCGTCCGCCTCGGGGTGCACATTTAGAATCCCCAATTCGCCTTTGTGTCCGGCGACGTCCGAGCGCCGGAATACGAACTCCTGACTCCCCGGCAGATCAAGTAGCGTCAGGTTTTCCGCAGGAGACCCGACGAAGATCAAGTCATTTTTCTTTGCATCGTCTAGCGTGAACAGACTACCGCGTTTGACCTCAATCGGATGGTTCAGCCTGTTGAAGACCTCGTCCAGTTCGTGAACAGCCAAGACCTCGCCGACTCCGGTGTAGTGGTCCAAAATAAGATCGCCGGAATCTCGGGCCGGATTCATGTATCGCATTCCGGTTTCCGGTCGCCCAACAAACGCCGCATTGCTGAAGATCACCCACGGCGCATCAGGACCTGAGGCGAACTGGCTCCAGAAATCACGCAACGCCGGCGGCACAGCCGCCGACTCATTCCGGTTTTCCTGTCGCGCGATGCTGAGCGCCATCCAGAGCATCACGATAGCTATCAGCGCCACCGCGAGGCCAACCGCCAAACCTGTTATTGCAATGATCCATCCTTTGCGGCTTTGACGCGGCTTTCTCCGTTCCACCGCAATCGCCACAGGAGCAGGTTGGACCGCCATTGCAGGTTGAGCCGCTACCGCCGGCGCAGTGATATCCCGAAAATGGAAGCTCAGCGAATAGACCCCGTTCGGCATCTCGACAACAACGCGGTCGTTTGCTCCCTCGTGTGCGTAGTAGTCGAGCAGTTTGAGTCGCAATCTTCCCGCCTGTACTCGAATCGCCGAATCTGATTGCGGATCGAAATCCTCCGATCGCCCAAACACTTCTGTCGCGATTTGATATTCCTTGACGGGCACGCCTGGTTGGGTGATCGCATGTTCCGCCAAATATCGAAGCAGTCGGCAAAGAGATTCGGCTTTCCGTAGCGCGTGGCTCTGGATGATCTTTTCGACCTGCTCCAAAAAGCGCTCTCGATCAGTGATTTGGACAGATGTAACAGACATGTGACGCTCGGCTGGCTCCCCCACATCCTTAAGAGAGGGAAGAAGATTGGTCTTCTTGTGACGCGTAACTGACACTCTGATACTTCTAATTGAAATCAACTAGAGAGAGTATTCGCTGTTGCAATGTTTGCCTGTTCAGATTCAAACATTGTCATCCTCTGATTGACGGGTAACGAAAAAACTGTTCCTGATGCTACTCCAATGCGCAATCCAATCGCAAGCGCGTGGGACAGAACCGCAACTGCAAATTCCGTTTTTCATAACTTCCGCTGTGACAGCTCTGCTGATTCGACGACACAAAGGCTACCGAAACTGGAGGCTGGGAAATGAAAATGATGGACGCGGTCGGACCATTAGTTCCTCTTCGTAAGACCGGTTTGTTTTTCTGGCTCCTTCTGAGCCTGTTGGTCATTTTCCCGCTGTTCATACAAAACGCTTCCGCACAAGCTGTGTATGGTTCGATTTTCGGAACCGTGACCGACAGTACCGGCGCTGTGGTTTCCAACGCCACCGTCACTGTTTCAAACACAGCCAAGGGGATCTCGACCAGCGTTCAAAGCGATGGCAACGGGGATTACCGCGTCCAGCACCTCATCCCCGACACCTACGATGTCACGGTAGAGGCCCAAGGTTTCACCAAGGTGATGACTCCAAACGTCGTCGTCTATGCCGATACCGCCCCCAAAGTCGACTTCACGATGCAAGTCGGCTCCGTAACTAATCAAGTGACAGTTACTGCGGAAGCCCCGCTCCTTCAAACTGAGCACACCGACGTCAACACCATCTTCAACGAGCGCGCCGTCGAAAACTTGCCCAACCTTAATCGCAACTTCACTTCGTTCGAGTTGCTGACGCCCGGAACCACATACATTGGCTGGGATGTTGACGAATCACAAAACCCGCAACGCAGTCAGCAGATTGAAGTTGACGGCCAGCTTCCTTTTGCCACCGGGTACGAACTTGATGGCACCGATAATCAGGATCCGGTCATCGGTATCGAGGTTATCAATCCCAATCTTGACGCTGTCTCGGAAATGAAAGTAACAGCGCAGAACTACGATGCCGAATTCGGTAAAGCGGTTGCCGGCCTCGTCACCGCGCAGACCAAATCCGGCAGCAACAGTTTCCACGGATCTTTGTTCGAATTCCGCCGTTCCGACGCTCAACAGGCACGTGACCCGTTTGCTGAGTCGAGCCCGAACCCGGTCACCGGCAAATTTATTCCGAGCACCTTGCACAACCAATTCGGAGGATCTCTCGGCGGCCCCATCGTCAAAGACAAGCTCTTTTTTTTCGGGGATTACCAGGGCTTGCGCGAGAGAAGCGGGGTGGCCAGCCTATTCAGCGTTCCTACCTCGCAGATTCGTTCCAGTTGTCTAGCCGCGGCCGCCGATCCAACAGGTGCGACAACCTGTGACTTGAGCACGTATCTCAATCCGTTGAATGGCGGCATTCAGATCTACAATCCCGGCACCGATACCACAGGTGTTCCCGGCGCCGGCACGGTCCCCCGAACCGCATACGCAAACAATCAGATACCCGGTACCGATCTTTCGCCTCAAGCAATTGCTCTATTGCAAGATATACCGGCTCCGAACGCGGGCGCGCCCGGACAGCTCTTCAGCAACTACGCCGCCTCCGGAAGCGGTTCCTTCAACACGAATCAATTCGACATCCGCATCGACGACCAAATAAAGGAAAAGCTGCACCTCTTCGGGCGCTACACCTTCTTCAATTCCACTCTCGACGGAGGTTCGGTGTTTGGTCCCGCAGGCGGCTCCGGCTTCGGCACAAATGGTTTCGCGGGCCACGACACCAGCCAGGACCACAGTCTCGCCTCCGGTGGCGACTACACACTCTCTCCAAAGTGGCTCACCGACTTTCGTTTCGGATGGTTCCGTTTCCACTTCAACGAACAACAGCCCGGTGCTAACGAGCCCTTGGGGACGAATTTGGGAATTCCGGGAGTGAACAATCCCCCTCTCTCGCTGAATGGAGGCCTGCCATCTTTCAACATTGACGGTCTTTCAACATTCGGAACAACAACTGCGCCTTTCATCGAAACCGAAAACTCCTACCAAGGCAACAACAACTGGAGCCATAGTATTGGCCGGCACGAGGTAAAATTTGGCGTCGATATTCGTTACGCCAACCAGTATGCCCTCGGCCTCGATAACAATAACTTCCGCTCCGGTAATTTCCATTTTGGATCCTCCGTAACAGGTTCAACTACATCTCCTGGAGTCGGCTTAGCAACATTCCTGCTCGGTGATGTCGGCCATTCCGGCGGTTCATTCCAGAGGACCCAAACCGCAAACACCAGCGCGGAAACCCACCAGTGGCGTGCCTTCTACTATGGCCAGGATCGATGGCGTATCACCAATACCGTCACGCTGAGTTACGGCTTGCGCTGGGAGTGGTATTTCCCTGAAGCCGTGAACGGGAAGGGGCAAGGCGGTTTGCTCGATCTTGATACCGGCAACGTCAACATCGCGGGATATGGTCCTTACAACAACTCGATCAATGTCGCGAGAAATTGGCACGCCTTTGCGCCCCGCGTCGGCATCGCGTGGCAAGCACGCCCGAACACGGTCGTCCGGACCGGTTATGGCCGCGTTTATGGTATCGGTTGGTCGGGCAACACCTTCGGCGAGGTGCTCGCCTGGACCTATCCTGTCCAATACTCGCAAAACCTCAATCCGATCAGCCAATATACAAATCTGTACGTTAACAGTTCGGGGCAAACCGTTCCCCTCACCTTGGCCGGTGGCCCACCCGCGCCTTCATTTCCGCCGATTCCCTCCAATGGTCAATTCCCGCTGCCAAACGGATATGGCGTTCCGACTCGTCCGCTGCAAGTGCGCTTGCCTACTCTCGACGCCTGGAATCTGACGGTCCAGCAGGAGATTACAAAGTCGCTCGCCTTGTCGATTGCCTACGTCGGTACTCACGGCTATCACAACATGTTCGATTCCTCGAACCAGTTCGATCCGAATCAACCCACGATCAACGGCTTCCAAGAAACCAACCCGGCGACCGGGTTGCCTTATACCTTCAACGACCGCCAACCGTATTTCGATGGCATTGCCCAAACCTTGGGCGTCACTTACGGTCATCCCTTTGGCTGGACGCAAGGCCTCCGTTACAACCTCAATGAGGCAACCAGTAGTTACAACGCGCTTCAGGTGAAGCTGGAAAAACGCTTCACCGACGGTCTGCAATTCCTATCTCACTACACCTGGTCTCGTGCCATGTCGCACGAGTCCTACTACTTCGGGATCGACCCGAAAGTCGGCTACGGAGCCAGTTATTACAACCGTCCGAATGCCTTCGTGTTCGCAGGAAATTATGAGTTGCCCTTCGGCAAGGGCAAACAGTTCGGAGGCAACTCATCCCGCGCTCTCGATTACCTGATTGGTGGCTACGCCCTCAACGGCAGTCTAACCATCCAAAGCGGACTGCCTTACACACCCGGTTACGAACTCTGTGGGCTGGACAATGACACCGCCGCAGGGTACGGTGGTTGTCGACCCAATACCAATGGTCAAGCCTACAACCTCGGCACTGGCCATTTCGATCCAGCGACTCTCTCTGTGCCTTATTTCACGGCCTCCCCCTACGTCCTTGGCGGTTCGTGCCCAACGGATCCGGGCGGCGTTTGTCCGACAAGTTTTGGCCCCTACGTGCGTCCCGCCATCCGAACCTTCGGAGACATCTATCGCGACTCCGTCTTCGGTCCGGGGTACTGGGATACTGACCTGTCCGTCGTAAAGAGGTTTCTCATCCGGGAGGGAATGTCTGTACAATTCCGTGCCGACGCATTTAACCTGTTCAACCATGTCAATTATGGTGGGCCAAATTCGTGCGTTGACTGTGTCGGTCAAGGCGCGGGCCTGATTACCAGCACCGTATCTTCTCAGGATGGAACATCGATGCGGCGCATGCAGTTTGCGCTTCGCTTGGAGTTCTGATTAAACGAATTCTGATCCACGCAGAATGGCGCGGGAAACTGATTCAACGAGGAAAATGAAGGATCGCGATCTTGGATGATCAGATCCCGGATGATCGCGATCCTGGATGATCAGATCCTGGATGATCGGATCCTAGGCGATCTAAGATGATCTAGTTCGGCCACAATTCTTGCTATCGTCACTGTTAGGGAGCAACGAGATGCGGGAGTCTTGGCCACGCACCCATACCCGACACCTTAGGATCCAACTTATGAGATCCTTCCGGGCAGCGCTCCTCTGTGCTGCGATTTTCACGACCGCCGCTTCTGGTCAAAGTGCCCCCGCGCCTCCAAACGACCGGAGCCTTAATCCGATCTTGGCCTATATCCATTCCGGTTGGGATTCCCTCACCCGCTCCACAAGTTTCCGCGCCGCAGTTGTCGACCCAAAGCTCGCAGCGCCGC
>Ga0335079_10006621_pt1 | contig 13253 bp, 11 predicted proteins | sample Lox_Sample_33_FD_206719 | JGI IMG/M metagenome (GOLD analysis project Ga0335079, IMG submission 206719) | Soil microbial communities from Loxahatchee National Wildlife Refuge, Florida, United States - Lox_Sample_3.3 | ecosystem: Environmental > Terrestrial > Soil > Wetlands | place: USA... | reverse complement strand
CGGCTCGCCCGGAGGCCTCGGCATAGGTGTCGCGGGAGTCGTAAGAAGCGGGTGTGCCCGCCGATCCCGGCAGCGCCAATCCGATCGCCTCGGAGACGCAGGCCATGGTGTTCGCGGTGAACTGTCCGCCGCAGGAGCCTGCGGAGGGACAGGCGACGCACTCGAGCTCGTGCAGCTCCTGGTCGCTCATCTTTCCGACGCTATGCGCACCAACGCCTTCGAACACATCGACGATGGTCACGTCCTTTCCGTGAAACCGTCCTGGCAGAATCGAGCCGCCGTACATGAAGACGGAGGGCACGTTGAGGCGCACCATCACCATCATGATGCCTGGTAACGACTTGTCGCAGCCGGCAAAACCCACAAGCGCATCGTAGCAATGCCCGCGCATGGTGAGCTCGACGGAGTCTGCGATCACTTCGCGCGAGACCAGCGACGATTTCATGCCCGCGTGGCCCATGGCGATCCCGTCGGTGACGGTGATCGTCGTGAACTCGCGCGGGGTGCCGCCGGCCGCGGCGACGCCTTTCTTTGCGGCCTGGGCCTGCCGCGAGAGCGAGATGTTGCAAGGTGCCGCCTCATTCCAGGTTGTGGCGACGCCGATGAGCGGCTGAGCAAGTTGCTGCTCGGTCACACCCATGGCGTAGAAGAACGAGCGGTGCGGCGCCCGCTCCGGGCCCGAGGTAACGTGGCGGCTCGGCAGCTTGGATTTGTCGATCGGTGGCATCTTGACATCATCGGGCATGGTCATCTCCCTCTTGCTATCGCGATGCAACGGACGAGTTTGACAATCTACGCCGAACGGCCTCCCCGTGAAATACAATGCAAAACCCAGCTGTGGCGGTTCGGCCCAAGATGAAGAACTCGACAGTAGCAAGCCAGATTTCGATCCCTCAGGCAGACGTCGCTCGCCACGAGACCGTCCGCCCTTCCGGAACCAGGCCCTTGAGGAGAGTGAGAACCGCCTGGACAACAGCAGGCGTGTCAAAGAATTCGATAACGAGTGGCAGATCGACCAGCAGCCGCAGAATGTCCGACGCATGGACTTCGCCGGCGTCGCCCATTCCGGCAATTCCCCGAAACACGGTTACTGCGCGCACCCGATGTTGGTCCTGAAGCACGTTCAAGACTTCCTTCATAAGTGTTTTCCGGCGACCGTGATCCGCCTCGCTGAGATAGATGCGGACCATCGTGACCTCGGTATCCATGTCCAGGCTCCTCAGAGGTTTCTCGCGATGAAGGCACCGCCGAAGGCTCCGACAAGCCCCAGCACAAGAGACAGCGCGGCGTAAAGGGCGCTTTTGCCAGCATCGCCTTGCTCAGCCAGCAGCAGGGTTTCCATCGCAAAAGTAGAGAACGTCGTGAAACCACCGAGAAAGCCGGTGAGAATACCAATGCGAAATTGTGGCCCGAGCGTCAGACGCTCCAATGTCTCGATGAAGAGAAAGCCCATGAGAAAGCTGCCGAGCACGTTGATCGAGAGAGTCGCGTAGGGAAAATCTCGCCCATAGATCGCTTGAACCAGGTTGGTCATCGCGTAGCGAGCCCAGCAGCCCAGAGTACCCCCTATTGCAATCGCAAGGTACGCATGCATGCAGTTGTGGTCCGGTTGACGTTAGAGTAGTGCGATGAAGAGAATGATGACGAGAAGCGCGCCGATCAGCGACAGGTAGAAATTGAGACTGCCGGACTGGATGATCCGGAGTCTCGTGGCGACGGCGCCCACCAGTCTCTCGAGTGGCGCAAAGAGATAGGGTCCGAAGATCGGCGCCACGTCATGCGTGAACACCAGTCGCCGGATGAAGTAGGGCTGGCCGTTCGATTGGTCGGCCAACTCATGCTCGGTTTGAACGCTCGGCCGATAGATGAAGCTATAGAAGGTGCGGAGCGCGTTCGAGAACGTGAGCGCCGTCGTCGTGGCCTCTCGAGGATCTTGGTCGCGACCGCCGTACCACACGGCGGCACGGCGGACCGCGAAGCGCCGGCTCAGCAACAGCATGGCCAGCGGGATGAGAGCCAGGAGTGGCATCACGATCACCAACAGGCTCGGCGAGATGAAGGCGAAGGTGCCGTTGAGCCTGATGGGGGCGCCGGTTGCCGGCACCAGCAACGGTCCAACGTGCATGTCGTCGACGGCCGCCGTAGCGAAGTTTGTCGCAGCGGCCGGCGCGAGCGCATCGAGCCAGACCGGCATGCCGACGGCGAGTGCCAGGACGAGCAAGCCGAGAATGCCCACCGGCAAGGCGCCCGCGCCCGATATGCGCTTGCCGTTGTGCTCGGGTCGGCCCAGGAGACCGATGCCGAAGACCTTGACGAAAGTCGCGAAGGCGATGGCGGCGGTGAGTGCCAAGCCGGCCCCGGCGAGCGCTGCCGTCAACCGGCTTGCGAGGCTCGTCAGGTGAAACCCTTGGAAGAAGGTTTGAAAGAGATACCACTCGCTCACGAAGCCTGCTTGAGGCGGCATCGCGGCCAAGCTCATCGCCGCGAAGAGCGCCCCGAGCCCAAAGATCCAGGGACTGCGGGTGAGGACGCCGCGTTGCACGAGCTTATAATCGCCCGTCGTGCGATAGACGCCATCGGCAGAGAGAAACATCGCCCCCTTGGCCAAGGCATGGCCCGCCAAGTGAAGGAGGGCCACGGTCCAGGCTAGACCGGCCAAATCCATCAACCCGTCCTGCCGGAACATGAGGGCCACACCGACGAGACAGACCGCGATTGAGCCATTCTCGGCGGAGGAAAGGCTCAGCAGCTCGCGCCATGATTCCTGTTGGAAGGCGTAGAGGGCCGTCAAGATTGCGCTCGCCACCGCGATCGCCACAACGAAGATTCCGGCGAAGGAGACCGGCAGGGCGTGATCAATCGGAAGCCAGGCGATGAGGCTGCGGCTCAAGGAAAAAAATGCGGCATTGAGGACGACGCCGGAGAGGAATGCGCCGGTCGCGCCACTTCCGGCCCCGTAAGCGCCGGGGAACCACTCATAGAACGGCAGCAGACCGAGCTTCGCGCCAAAGCCGACCAGCACGAGGAGGCCGACAAAGAGCTGCTCCGCGCGCGGCATGCTTGCCGCGGCGTTCCCGAAGTCGGCGAAAGAGAGGCTGTTGCCGTGGGCGGCAAGGAGAATGAAGGCGAGGATCAAGGCGACTGCACCGGCCTCGAGCAAGGCCAGCATGAACAGAACGGGGCGGCCGGTCTCCTGGGCGAGGTTGTCGCCAAGCAGCATAACCGCGCCGCCGAGGCTCATGATCTCCCAGGCGACGAGGAAGCTTACGGCGTCCTGCAGACCGAAGACACCTAATGCGCCGATGAGGCTCGCAGCCGCGCCGAATATCCAGGTCCACTGCCGCCGCTCCGGCGGTCCGAGCCAAGCGGCGAGAACGGCGCTAAGCAAGCCAAAGCCCAGCAGCCACAGCGCCTCCGGCGGCAGCTGAAACTGAGCACCTCCGGGTCCGATACCGAGCGGCAGATGAATGGCGGCAAGTCCCTGGGGCAGGGTTGTCGCGATCACCAGCAGAACCAACACGCCGCCAAAGCCGAGGAGAACCCGGGCGAGTGTCGCCGCGCGACCGCTCAGTGCCAAGATCGCCGCGACGAGCCAGGCGGCCAAGGCCACCAGCAGCAGCTCATTCGACAAGGTGACCCCCTTTGATCTTCTGCGGCGCGCGATCGAGGAACATCAGCAGGGCCTCGATGATCGCCGCGGGATTGGGTGGGCATCCCGGCAAATAGAGGTCCACGGGGAGAACGCCCTCGAGCCCGTTGCCACAGGCGTAACCGCCGCTGGCGATGCCGCCGGAGACCGCGCAAGTGCCGACGGCCATGACCCAGCGCGGCTCGGGCATGGCATCGTAGGCGCGCCGCAATGGTTCGTGCATGGCGTAGGTCACCGGACCCGTGACCAGGAGAAGATCGGCGAAGCGCGGCGACGCGGTGAAGAAGATGCCGAGACGATGCAGGTTGTAGAAGGGATTGTTGAGCGCCTGCAGCTCGGATTCACAGCCGTTGCAGGACCCGGCATCGACGTGCCGGATATGCAGGCTGCGGCGGAAGCCATCGCGGGCGTATCGCTCGGACGGCTTCGTGCTCGCTCCAGTAACCGCGTCCGAGAGCAGCAGATCGGCTCGTTCGCAGGTGCCGAACGCCCAGTCGAACGACGCGACGGCGGCCTCGTGAGGACAGGCCTCGACACAGAGTTGGCAGACGATGCAGCGGCCGTAATCGACAGCGAGCCGATCCGTGCCCTGCTGGTCCTTTTCGACTGTGATCGCGACGGTGGGGCAGACGGCGGCGCAGTCATTGCACCCGGACCCGCACCGCTGCGGCTCGAAGCGGGGCATACCGAGGACACCCTGCTGACCAGCGGACCCGCCGTCTCGAGGCCAGGGGGTTGTGGCCTTGCCCTTTTGCAGCCCGAAGAATGTCCAGAGTGGCATGGCTCCCCCTAACGATCGCAACCCGCGACCGTGAGGCCGAAGCTCGCCTCGTTAATCGCGTAGTCCATCATGTTGCTGTCATGGACGGTGAACGGGAAAACGCGCCAATTGGAGAAAGACGGAGACTTGATCTTCACCCGCGCGAGATTGCCGTCGGGACCGATATGAACGGCATAGAAGAGAGAGCCGCGTGGCGACTCGGCCCAACCGAGCCCCTCGGAGTTGGCGGCAGGCGTGCATTCGGCGCGAACTGGACCGTCCGTGAGCAGGAGCAAAACTCGTTGGATCAAGCCGATGCTCACGTCTATTTCGGCGATGCGGACTTGCGCGCGAGCGTGGGCGTCGCCGGTGGCCTTGACCGGCACTGTCAGTGGCAGCTCGGCATAGCCCGCATAAGGGTGATCGCGGCGAAGGTCGCGGTCGAATCCCGAAGCGCGCTGGATGGGTCCGGTCGCCCCCTGGTCGAAAGCCAGTTGGTGCGGGAGAACGCCCGTGGTGATGAGCCGGTCCAGATGGCTGTTGGTGTTTTCGAGCATCGCGACATAGGTGGCAGTCTCGCGACGGAGCGCTTCCAAATCGGCGCTGAGCCACGGTTTCGGATCGAGATCGCGGCGCAAGCCGCCGGGTATCAGAAGACTCCGGAGAAAGCGGCTGCCGGTGAGACGTCCGTTGAGCTGCTTGGCGCGTTCTTCGAGAAGCTTCCCTTCGGCTTCGCCGACCTTGAGTGTCGTCGTGCCGCAAAGGTGCCCGAGATAGTGAAGATGGTTGTAGAGCCGCTCGAGCTCCGCGAGAAGCGAGCGCAGCATCAGGGCGCGTTGCGGCACGACGCAGCCCGCCGCCTGCTCGACCGCCTGGCAGAAAGCGAGAGCGTGAGCAAAACTGCCAACACCAGACACGCGTTCCGCTAGAATGACGGCGCTCGCGAGCGAACGTCCCTCGAACCGCTTCTCCATACCACGATGCTTGAAGAAGAGCTGTGGATACAGATGCAGGATGTGCTCGCCGACGTAGAGGAAGATGAGCTCGGCCGACTCAACCACGTCGGCGCGTACCGGCCCGAACGGCAATCGTTGAACATCGCCACCGGCAACCTCGGGGATCCCACTGTCCGCGGGCGGGAACGGCAATTCGGTGTCGGCCGGGTAGTTCGGATCGAACGGCGGCAGCTTGGGGCTCACGCCTTCATGGAGGACAAGCGGCCTGGGTTCCGGATGGCCGATGAACTCGATCCCGAACAGATCGGTGATCTCGCGCTCATACCAGCCGAGGAGCGGTGAGATCGAGGCGACGCTTGGAACGGCGCCTCGCGGGATGCAGCGCCACAGGAAATAGTCCTCCCGAGGTCCGCGGCTCGCCAGATAACGCAGCTCGACACTCCCAGGAGCCGCATACCACGCGTAGGCCATCTGCATGCGACCGCCGCTGCGGATCAGCTCGGTTATGGCGGACGGCAGACGCTCTGGCTCGATCGTGAGCGGCTCGGCTGTCAGCTCGTTGGCGGCGACGGCGCTCACGGCAGCCCCGGCGATAGCGACTGGGCGACCGAGGTCAGATAGTTCCAGACACCGGCCGGCCACCACAGTCCCAAAACCAGAATCGGTGCCAGAGCAAGCCACATCGGCACGGCGCACCACGCGCTCACCTGGCGCGTGGGTGCCGCTTCGGCGGGCGCCGGGGCGTAATACATGCTCCGGAAATGGTTCATGAAGCCGATGAAGATCACCACCAGAAGGGCCGCCATCACATAGACCGCCCACGCGAAGGAGGGCTTCAGCCCCGCTCTCATGATCATGAATTCGCTGAGAAAGAGCCCGAAGGGCGGCGCGCCGGTAATGGCGAGGGCACCAGCGAGCCATAGCGCGCCCTGGGTCGGAAAGAATCGTCCGACACCGGTGATTTTTGGGATCTCTTTGGTGCCGTATGCCCGCATCATGTTACCCGCGCCGAAGAACATGAGGGATTTGTTCAGCGAGTGGTTCAGCATGTGATAGAGCGCGCCGGCCACGCCCAAGCTGCCACCGAATCCGAAGCCCAGCGCAACCACGCCCATGTGCTCGACACTCGAATACGCCATGAGCCGCTTGATCCCCTGCTGACGCACGATGAAGAGCGCGCCGATGAGGAGCGACAGAGCGCCGAATGCAACCAGCACAAGCTGCGGAAGCTCGCCTAGATTTGCGGCTCGGGTGACACCGAGAAAGCGCACGATGCCGATCATCGCCGTGTTCAACAGCGCACCCGACAGCATCGCCGATACCGGCGCCGGGCTCTCGCTATGGGCATCCGGGAGCCAGGTATGCATGGGTGCGAGGCCAACCTTGGTCCCATAGCCGACCACGACGAGCAGGAAAGCGAGCGCCATCAGCGTGGGGTTCATCTTCGGTGCTGCGCCGGCGAGCACCGACCAGGTCATCTGATAGGTGGGGCCGAGGACGAAGCTTCCGGCCCAATAAAAGAGCACGGTTCCGAGCAAGGCGAGGCTGATCCCCGCGGACACCACCATGATGTACTTCCAGGCTGCTTCCATGCTCTCGGCAACGCGCTCGAAAGCGACCAGGAACGTGCTGACCAGCGTCGTCAGCTCGATCGCGATCCAATAAATGCCGATATTGTTCATCAGCGGGCCGACCAGCGTCGTGAAGCCGAACCCCGCGAACAAGGCATAGAAGCTGAAGAGGCGCTCTTCCTCGTGGAGGAGCCGCATATAGCCGATGGCATAGATCGAGGCGAGGAAGTAGACGACCGATGTGCACAGCACGATCCAGGCTGCGGCCCGGTCGATGATCACGTAATCGTTCCAGAACAGAATCTCGTGGCCATCGATAAGGAAGGGCAGCGGTAAGGTACAAGCGAAGGAAACGCCGCTAGCGATTAGGTTCAATGCTTCGCACACTCGAGGCCGGCGCGCGACGAGGCAGCCGAGCAGTGCCGCGAGCGGCGCTAGAGCGAGGATGAGGAGCAGCGAGCCGATCATCAGCCGACGAGCCGCTTCAAATGGAGGGTACTGGTTGTCCCGACATGGGTCAGGAGATAACTGACAAGCACACCGAAGCAGGCAACGATGATCAGCAAGTCGAAGAGAATAACGAGCTCGATCAGCAGCGGCATGCCGGGGACGAGGATCTGCGAGCCGAGGAAGATGCCGTTCTCGAGCACGAGCAGGCCCAGGATCTGGCTGATCGCCTCGTGCCGAATTGCCAGCATGAGAAAGCCGATGAGCTTCATCGAAAGCATCACGGTGAGTGCCAGGACGGCGACAGTGAGTTCGAGCTGGAATTCGGACGCAACTCGATAAGATATCGTGAGCGCGAACATGACGAACAGCGCGCCGACGACGACACCCGTGCTGGGCTGCAGAAACTCGTGGATTTCCCGATCGACTTCGAGACGGCGGATAATTCGCCAGATCAGATAGGGCAGCAGTAAGCCGCGGAACACCAGCGTCAGGATCGCAATCAGGTAAAGCTCGGGGTAGTTACCGTAGTAGCCGACGGTCGCGGAGAGCGCGGCGATCGCCCAGGACTCCGCGGCAAAGGCGTAAAGGTAATTCTTGAGCCAGCGCGAGCCGAGCATCACGAAGGAGAGCAACAGGCTCGCAATGGCCAGCAGGCTGAACAGCGAGGAGGCGAGCGGGCTCAGATGTTGGACCAGCATAGGCGTCAGCTTAGTTGAGTTCCGACGATCGCGAGCACCGCCAGCAGGAACGACGCGGCGAGCGGCTCCTGGTAACGATAGAAGCGCAAACGCGACTGCGCGGTCTCGACGAAGACCACCGCGCAGGCGACGAAGGTGAATTTGACGATGAGGCCGACGGCAGCGCCGACCGCGCCGAGCGCTGTTCCCTGCATCGAGAGTCCCCAGGGAAGGATCAGCACGTTGCAGAAAATCGTGTAGAGGATGAATTGCTTCATTGCGGACGCCCACCTAAGGAGCGCCAGCAGAGGACCGGAATATTCGAGAATCCGTCCCTCCTCGATCATATAGACCTCGATATGCGTGCTCGAATGAATCGGCATGCGGTCGGTCTCGACGAGAAGGAGGATGAAGAAGGCGGCGACGAGGAAAAGATGCGCTGGGCTCCAATAGGTTGCCCAATTCGTGACCAGAAGGTGGTTGACGACGAAGGGCAGCATGGATTTCGCGAGGAGAGTGATGCCGACGAAGACGAGGATCAGAGTCGGCTCGGCCAGGATCGACACCATCACGGCGCGGCTCGAGCCGACTCCACCATAGGCGCTCGATGTGTCGAGACCCGCCAGGATGATCATGAAGGAGCCGAGGGTTAGGATCAGCCCGCCGCCGAGAATGTCACCCATATCCGAGAACGGCAGCGGAAAATCGGTCAGGACCGGGATCAGGATCGGCACCGTCAGCATGCAGGTGAAGGCTACAATCGGTGCGATCCAGAACAGCCAGGACGCGGTCTGCGGGATCACGAGCTGCTTGTGAAAGAGCTTCCAGAGGTCCCGATATGGTTGAAAGATGCCTGGACCCTGCCCCCGCTGTACCCGTTCCTCGAACTGGACGATGATGCCCTGGATGAATGGCGACAACAGCAGCACGGTCAGAACCTGTCCGATCTGCAGGAGGGTTTCGCGCGTCGTCATGCGGCGCCCTCCAGTGGCCAAAGCGGGCGCACGGAAACGCTACCTCGCCGGCACAATCCGCATGTCTTGGTGGGTCGCCTAGGGCATCTCATGCAAACTCCTCCTACATCCGCAGACGTCTAGGAGGAGTCATCAGCCCCGAGGGCGGTTATAGGCGAACTCCATCGCCTTAGTATTTAGATAGCATGTGAAAGCCTTCGCGCGTTGTCAATACCCTCGGCGGCGATTCGTGTGCCGGCGCCACTTGAGATTGTCACATTGGATCGGCTGCCGCTTGACGACGCACGGCCTTCGGCCGATATATTTTACTGGGGATGGAGTTCCCCGTAACCGCCGAAAAGGCTGATGACTCCTACTGCGCGGCACGCGGCGGGAGTCTATTTTTTCCTGCTGCAGGTGGTCAACGCCTCGCCGTGCTTGTGGTTCGCTCTCGCACGTCGAGGAGGAGCATGCTCGCAAGACACCTTAAGCGACCGGCGCAGCGGCATCGAACTTCGGTCGCCCCTCAAGGGGCGCGCGGGGGGCGGCGATGAGGATCGCGGTAATGAGCGATCTTCACCTTGAGTTCGATGCGGGAGAGGTGGGTCGCGTTGAGCAGGCAATGTCGAGCTTCTACCTGCGTCCTCCGGGGCCGCAGGCGGACGTACTCGTTCTGGCCGGCGACATTCACGGCGGGGCTCAGGCCGTCAGCTGGGCGGATCGGCATTTTGCCATTCCGACCGTGCTCATCTGCGGCAACCACGAACCTTACGGCCGGGAACTGTTTCGCATCATCGCGAACTGCCGGCAACGCGCGAGCGCAACCAACGGGCATGTCTCGTTCCTCGAGCGGGCGACCTGGACCTACCGCGCAGCATCGGGTGAACAGGCTCGCTTCATCGGCGCCACGCTTTGGACTGATTTTCGGCTCTACGGGACGCCGCAGGTGTCGATGGAGATCGCCCGAGAGCGGCTCGAAGACTTTAGCGTAATCAAGATTGAGCGCGGCTACAGACTGCGCCCGCTACGCCCGGAGGACTCGGCGCGCATTTGCGCCGCATCGATCGACTTTCTTCGCCACGAGCTGAACCAGCCATTCGATGGCATCACGGTCGTGGTGACGCACCACGCACCGTCGCCGCGATCGATCGCGCCCGCCTTCCAGAACGATCCTCTCAATCCCGCTTTCGCATCCGACCTCGAAAGGCTCATTAGCACCCACGCGCCAGCACTTTGGATCCACGGCCACACGCACGACTCGTTCGACTATTGGATCGGAGAGACTCGGATCGTCTGCAATCCGCGGGGATATTCTCCCAACCAGCTCAACGCCCGCTTCGATCCGCTCTTCGTAGTCGACATCGTTCGAGATCACCGCCCAGCGATGCGGGCATGAAATTGCGGTGAGGATCATGCCGCATGCCTTCGGGGGAGAGACGGATGCGTAACCTGAACAGTCGATCGTTTGTCTGGGCTTGGCAGGCGCTTTATGGTGCCTCGAATCCAAATCATCTCAAAGATCATTGGCGGGTTGATGGTGTCGAGTGGCGAAAGGAACGTCATGCCTATTGGGGGGTAGACTACTCGGTGCAACACGAGGTGCATCGGCTCGAGTACCGCCACGGCAACAAGCAGGATTGGGAGCTGCTTGTGGTCGTGGAGCGTTGGTGGGGCGCCGACCGCGACAAGAGCATCCGAGATATCTGCTGGGCTCGCGCGATCACCGGTAGGCCCGATCGAATTCTCGCTTGGCTCCGGAAGCAAGGGGCGCGACAGCCGCCGATCGAGGCGACAACCGCGGCATCGAATGTATAGGCGCATTCTCGTAGCAAACCGCGGATCGATGGGTGCGGACGGCGCCCTCGAGCCGGCATTGATGTTGGCAAGCCAGTCTAACGCTGAACTGCATATGCTCCTCGCCATGCAGCCTTCCCGGCTTCCGACGACGGTCGGCGAAGTGCCGAGTTGGGCGTTTGGTTTCAGACGCATGCAGGTACGGCAAATTGGGAGAAGAGGTTATTCGGTTCATTAGTGACAACAGGATCGACCTGCTGGTCGTCGGACCCCTCAAAGGCTCGCCGCTGCAGTCCGCATTTCTCGGTGATCCCGTTCATCGCATAATTCGAGCCGTACCCTGCGCCATGCACGTGGTGAAGTAGGTGCCTCCTGTTTGGTTGTCACCCTACTCCGTCGAGGTGACGCGTCTCGTTGAGGCGCACGATTCGGATTTGACCGCCCACGACATCGAATTCGTTGAGGCAGCACGGCGTCTGCGAGAGCCGCCAATAGGCGGAAAGCGGCTGATCAAGGAGCTGCAGCAGCAATGCACGATTGACGCTGTCGTGCCCCACCAGCACGATCACATCGGTCTGCGACGGGTGACGCTCGATTGCCAATCTGAGCGCGTTGGCCGCCCGGGCGACAAGATCCTGAAGTGAGTCGCCTTGTGGAAAGCGGACGAGGTGTGGGGTTGAAAGCCAGGCCCGAAACAGGTCGGGCCACGCGCCTTCGACCTCGTCATAGCTTTTCCATTCCCAAGCACCGTAGTCGAGATCGTTGAGCTCATCGAGGACCTCGCTCTCGATTTGGCACGCCGAGGCGATGTGGTAGCCAGTGGTCACGCAACGGCTCATCGGGCTGGCGTAAACACGACTGGGATGCCAGGCACCGGCAATACGGCGTGCGATGGCCGTCGCCTGAGCCTCGCCGAGCGCAGTGAGCGGCAGGTCACGACGGCCACGGAAACGGCCGGGATCGATGCCTTCCACATGCCCGTGGCGGGTCAAAAGGATCTTGGTCATCGCAGTTGACGACTCGCGAGTTGGGGATCGATGTTGAATTCAGCCACAGACCCTATCCAATCTGCCCAAATATTTGCTGATAGACGTCAACCCCAAAACTCTTCGGTAAAGGCCTCGCCTGTCGAAGACGGAAGTCTCGTTCGCCATCCTCGGTGCGATCCGCGCGCAGGAACAGTACTCTATCGCTGCTCAGGAATGAGCGGGCGAATTCGTACATATGCGACACAAAGAAAACTGTGATGTCATTCTCAAGAAGAGCCGACACGATCTGGCGTGCGATCTCTGACCCTTCTCGTTCGTTGGTGGCGGCGAAGGACTCGTTGAACAATACCATTGCGCGATGGTGGGCCCGGTCGGCGATGGCGCTCATCCTTACCAGCTCCTCGTCGAACTTTCCGCTTCGCATGCTACGGTCTTCTTCCCGCTTGTAGTGCGTGAAGAGACCTGTGTGCAGCGACGATGCGAAAGAGTCGGCAGTGACGAACATCCCGCACTGGAGCATCAGCTGAGCGAGACCGACGCTGCGCAGGAATGTCGACTTTCCGCCGCGGTTCGCGCCTGTGATGATAACGAGCGGCTTGTCCGTCGCGTCGACATTGTTGCCGACGATCCCGCCTTCCATCGTCAAGCCAAGGCAGACATCGCGCAGGTTGCGGCAAGCAAAGCATTGCGGTGCATCCAGTGCTTCGGGGAGCGCAATCGATTCGCCGATCCGGGCTAGGTGATCTCGGAGATTGAGGCAGCCGATATAGAACGCAAGCTCGGCGCGGAGCGCCTTCAAGAAGCCAAGGACGTGCTCGGCGGATTGGTAGAGAGCATCCGAAATCAAGCTGAGACCCCTGCCCCGCAACTCGGCAAACGCCTGCGCGCCTGCGTCATCGCGCGGGTGCAATTGCAACGTGTGACTGGGAGTACCCGCCGTAAGGAACGCTTGAATCCAGTACAGGTCGCGCGGTTGCGGTTTCCGGAGCATCGTGCCGACCCCCTTTCCTCCGTCGCCGATCTGAGCACTGAGGAGCGTGCCCTTTCGGAACGTCAGGTTGTTGAGGTCCGCGGTGGCGGCTTCCAAATAGGTATCGTCGAGATCGCGCTCGAGCCTAGCGAAGAAGTGCCGGAATCCCGGTGACGTGAAATTGGCGGCGTGGGCCGAGCAGGTATTGCGCAGGCGGCGGAGCACCCCGAGGCTGCTTTGGAGCGTTCGGACAGCGCTTGCGACCATCGAGGAGGCATCTCGCCCGAAAAGGCTGAAGTCCCAGCTTCGCTCCCGGCCGAAGGGTTCCAGGGCGACGGCATAGAACTGGCGCACAATGGCCGGGTTGGCCAGACAGTCTTTCAGAATTTCCTGCCGATGGCGGATCGTATCGATGTCGTTCCCCCATGCGCCCGCACAGGCCGCCGCCATGATATCGTAGATATCGCGGTCGCCGGCGGCAGCG
>Ga0335079_10006620_pt1 | contig 13255 bp, 8 predicted proteins | sample Lox_Sample_33_FD_206719 | JGI IMG/M metagenome (GOLD analysis project Ga0335079, IMG submission 206719) | Soil microbial communities from Loxahatchee National Wildlife Refuge, Florida, United States - Lox_Sample_3.3 | ecosystem: Environmental > Terrestrial > Soil > Wetlands | place: USA: Florida... | reverse complement strand
CCGGCCTGACCGTCTTCGCGGGCGGGGAGGTCGTCCAGATCGAGGCCTGGGGCGAGAGCGGCACTCGGGTTCGCTCAACCCTCGGCGGCGCGGTCGCAGAGACGCCCGGCAGCGCTCTGAGCGACGGAGCCGTCGAGGCCCGCGTCGAGATCGACGCAGGCCGGGCGCGCGTCCGCAACGGTGAGCTCGTCGTCGAGGTATGGGTGAACCCCGAAGACCGGTTCGTCCCCTTCCCGCCTCTGATCCGCTTCCTGCGGGCGGACGGCACCGAGCTGCTCCGCGAGACCACGCCCCATTTCACGTCGCCCGCGCAACGGCGCTACCGCCGTGCGGGCGGCGACCTCTTCGCCTGCGACGTCACGTTCGAGGCTCATCCCGGGGAACGCTTCTACGGCCTGGGCCAGCACCAGCACGGTCTCCTCGACCAGAAAGGGGCCGTCATCGACCTCGTGCAGCGCAACACCGAGGTCTCTGTGCCGTTCGCGCTCTCGAGCCGAGGGTACGGCTTCTTGTGGAATATGCCGGGCGTCGGGCAGGTCGAGCTCGGTGCGAACCGGACGAGGTGGGCCGCCGCCGGCGCGCGACAGATCGACTACTGGGTGACGACCGGCGCCACGCCGGCCGAGATCGTGGGCCGGCACGCGAGGGTCACGGGTCTCCCGCCCATGCTCCCGGAGTGGGCCTCGGGTTTCTGGCAGTCCAAGCTTCGCTACCGGAACCAGGACGAGCTGCTCGAGGTCGCGCGCGAGTACCGTCGGCGCGGCCTCCCGCTCTCGGTGATCGTCTGCGACTACTTCCACTGGACACGCCAGGGCGAGTGGCGCTTCGACCCTGCGGAGTGGCCGGACCCGCAGGCGATGGTCGACGAGCTGCGCCGGCTCGGCGTCGAGCTGATGGTCTCCGTCTGGCCCACGGTCAACCCGAACAGCGCCAACTACGCCGAGATGGACCGGCGCGGCTTCCTCGTCCGCAACCTGTCCGGGCTGCCCCTGCACCTTCCGTTCTGGGACAAGGGCACCGACGGCCAGGCCTTCATGCGCTTCTACGACGCGACGAGCCCCGACGCGCGGCGCTACGTCTGGAACAAGGTGGGCGAGGGGTATCGACGCTTCGGGATCCGCGCATTCTGGCTCGACGCGTGCGAGCCCGAGATCCTCGCGGACCATCACGAGGGCGCCCGGTACTTCCTGGGCCAGGGCACCGAGGTGCAGGGGGTGTATCCACGGGAGCACGCCCGGGGCTTCTACGAGGGGCTCCGGGAGAGCGGGGAGGACGAGGTGCTGCTGCTCTGCCGGTCCGCCTGGGCGGGCAGCCAGCGCTACGGCGCCGCCGTGTGGTCGGGCGACGTCGACTCCACGTTCGACTCGCTGGCGAGGCAGATCCCGGCGGGCCTGAACATGGGCATCTCGGGGATCCCGTGGTGGACGACCGACATCGGTGGTTTCAGGAAGGGGGATCCGACCACGGACTCCTTCCGCGAGCTCGTCGTCCGCTGGTTCCAGTTCGCAGCCTTCTGCCCCCTCTTCAGGCTGCACGGCGTCCGCGAGCCGGGCCCGCTGGTCGGCTCGTCCCAGACGGGCGCTCCCAACGAGGTCTGGTCGTTCGGGGACGAGGCCTACGGGCTGATCCGGGAGCAGTTGTTCGTGCGCGAGAGGCTCCGTCCGTACGTGATGAAGCAGATGGCGACGGCGAGCGCCGTCGGACTGCCGGCGTTGCGCGCGCTGTTCCTGGAGTTCCCGGACGAACCGCCTGCGTGGGAGGTGAGCGACCAGTTCATGTTCGGTCCCGACGTGCTGGTGGCGCCGGTGGCGACGCAGGGAGCACGCGAGCGCGACCTCTACCTCCCGGAAGGGGCGACCTGGCTCGACGCATGGACCGGCGAGCCGGTCGGCGAGAACGGCTGGGTGACAGCCGCCGCGCCGCTCGAGCGGATCCCGGTGTACCTGCGAGCGGGCGGCGATCTGAGCGGGCTCGCCGGGAGACCGGTGTGAGATGACGACCTCGTCCGCGCGTCTGTCGGGATGGCGGAGGCAGCAGCTCGCGGGCTGGCTCTTTCTCGCCCCCGCGATCGCGTATCTCCTCTTCGCGTTCGCTCTCCCGATCGTCTACAACGTCATGCTGAGCTTCGAGCACACGTCGCCCGCGACGATCGCCAACTTCACTGCCCCGTGGGCCGGGCTCGACAACTACCGCTTCATCCTGCACGACCCCGTGAGCCGGTCGGCGATCGTGCGCACTCTCGTCTTCACCTTCGGCTCGTTGCTCGGCCAGTTCGTCATCGGCTTCGCGCTCGCCCTCCTGTTCAGCCTCCGGTTTCCGGGCAGGACGTTCGCGCGATCGCTGATCATCGTTCCCTGGCTGCTGCCGCTGATCGTGACCGGCGTCATTTTCAGGTTCCTGTTCCAGGCTGAAGGGGGAGCCGTCAACCAGGTGCTGATCGACGCGGGCGTCGTCCACCAACCGGTCCAGTGGCTGAACGATCCCCACATCGCTCTGTGGACCATCCTCATCGCGAACATCTGGCTCGGGGTGCCGTTCTTCACCCTCCTTCTCTACAGCGCGCTCCAGGACGTGCCGCTCGAGGTCAGAGAGGCGGCCATCATCGACGGTGCCAGCGCGTGGCAACGGCTGCGCCTCGTGATCGTGCCGATCATTCTCCCGGTGATCGAGGTGACGTTGCTCCTCGGTTTCGTCTTCACGGTCAAGGTGTTCGACCTCGTCATCGGCCTGACGGGCGGCGGTCCTGCGAACGCGACGCAGCTGATCACCACGTGGTCGTACAACCTGTCGTTCCAAGTCTTCTCGTTCGGCGAGGGTGCGGCGCTCAACAACGTGCTGCTCGTGATGGCGCTGATCTGCGCGCCCGTGTACCTATGGCTCAGCCGGGACTCGCTGCGACGGAGCTCGGGGACCGCGAGATGACTCCCTTCCAGAGGTCGAGGGCACTGCGCTGGCTCTGCACGCTCGCCGCCGTCGCCGCGCTGGTCGTCATTCTGTTCCCCGTCTACGCGATCCTCGTCGGCTCGTTCGAGTCGACCGAGACGCTGTTCAGCGGCAAGTTCTACTGGCTGCCGCACGCCGCAACGCTCGACAACTACCGGACCGTCCTCGGAGCCGCCTCGCAGAGCACGCAGGAGACCGTGACCGGGGCGCAGTCCGGAAACGTCCTGACGAGCCTGATCGTCGGCCTGGGGACGGCGGCGCTGGCGCTCGTGATCGCCGTTCCGGCTGCCTACGCGCTCTCCAAGTACCGCCTCCGGGTGACGATCGTGTTCGTCAGCGCGCTGCTCGTCGCGCAGATCGTCCCTTCGATCGTCCTCGCGACCTCGCTGTTCGTGTTCTTCCACTGGATCCACCTGGTGAACTCGTATCCCGGGCTGATCATCGCCGACGGGACCTACGCGATCCCGTTCGCGATCCTCGTCCTGCGGGCGTTCTTCTTCAGCCTCCCGAACGACCTGATGTATGCGGCCCGCGTCGACGGCGCGTCCGAGTGGCAGACGTTCCGTCTCATCGTGATTCCGCTCGCCCGCTCGGCGGTCATCACCGTCGCCGTGTTCGCGTTCCTGGCGGGCTGGGGGGACTTCATCTTCGCTCTGACGATCCTGAACGGCGCCGGCATCGAGCCGATCACGCTGGGGATCTACAACTACCTCGGCAACTACTCGACCGACTGGGGCGCGGTGATGGCGGCAGCCGTCTTCGCGATGGTCCCGGCCGCGCTTCTGCTGGTGATGGCGCAGCGCTACATCGCGAGCGGCCTCACCGCCGGTTCGGTGAAGGGGTAGCCGATGCCGGGCTTGCCGCTGCACAGGTACTCGGTGAAGGCAGCGAACCCCCCTTCTGTGCATGGAGGGAGGTGGTGGTGAACAAAAGCTGCGAATGATCGGAAGACGGTTTTTCGTAGTGATCGGTCCTTCATTCACCCATCGAAGAAAAGGAACGGAATCGCTGTGAAACTATTGACGAGTAAGCGGCTGTGGGCGCTGATCGCCTTCACGGCCGCGCTGAGTGTCACGGTCGGAGTGTTCCAGTCGACCAGTTCCGCGGCCGGCAAGATCACGATCACCGAAGAGGACTACTTCAACACGCCCGGTCAGATCGCCGCGCTGGCTGCGTACAGCAAGCAGTTCGAAGCCGCTCATCCCGGCGTGTCCGTGAAGAGGCAGTACGTCCCGTTCGCGAACCTGGACACGAAGCTCCTGACCCAGGCGGCCGGCCACGACCTGCCGAATCTCCTGGCAGTCGACAACCCGTTCGTCTCCACGATGATCTCGACGGGCCAGGTCGTTCCGCTCAGCGGCCTGAAGGGATTCAGCACCAAGGGGTACTACCCGGCGGTGATCAACGAGGGCCTGTCCGGCGGCAAGTACTACAGCTATCCCGTCGCAGGCGCGAACTCGATCGCGCTGATCTACAACATCGCGATGCTGAAAGCGGCGAACCTCACTCCGCCCAAGACGTGGGCCGATCTCGTGACCGACGCCAAGGCTCTGACGACGTCCGACCACTACGGGATCGCGCTGACCTGCGAGGCCGCAGAGGACACCACGTGGCAATGGGAGCCGTTCTTCTGGAGCAACGGAGGCAAGGCGACGTTCTCGAACATCGCATCCGCTCCGGGCGTCCAGGCGCTGACGCTCTGGCAGACGTTGATCAACGACGGCTCCGCCTCGAAGGACTGCCTCAACTGGAGCCAGACGCCTGCCGCATCGACGCAGTTCATCGACGGCAAGGCCGCGATGATGGTCAACGGCCCCTGGAACTTCCCGACGATGAACCAGAACAAGCTGTTCTACGGCAAGCAGTTCGGGATCGTCCCGGTTCCGACCCGTGTCGCCGGCCAGCACACGATCGTGCCGCTCGGCGGTGAGGACTGGATGGTCAGCAAGAGCGGCGGAACTGCTGCCCAGCAGGTCGCCTTCGAGTACATCCAGGGCATGCAGACCCCGTCGAAGGAGCTGCAGCTCGCCAAGCTCTTCGGGTATCTGCCGGCGAAGATCGCCGTGGCGAAGACCTACCTGAAGCAGGCAGGGCCCGAATGGAGCGTCTACATCAACCAGACCCTGTACGCGCATCCGCGCACGCTCGGCCTGGGCGTCAAGTACCCCAAGATCTCCCAGGCCGTGTGGACCGCGATTCAGTCGGCCCTGTCGGGCTCACAGTCCGTGCAGGACGCGCTGAACACGGCGCAGGGGCAGATCTCGACCATCCTGAAGGGGTAAGGAGTCGCTGGGGGGTGACAACGACGGACCGGCCGCTCTGACGGAAGCGCGACCGGCATTGGCCGACACCGGTACCGGCCGCCCGACCCACCTCGGGCGGCGGTACCGGGCGGCCCGTCCTTCCTTGCGACATCCTTCAACGACGATTCGCCCGGAGACCCGATGACCAGAGAGACGGAGACGACCGCCACGAGCGTTGCGCCGACGGCGTTCGCTCATGTACGTCTTCGGCCGATCGACGCTCGTGGCGTCGTCATCCGAGACGGGCTCCTGGCCGACCGGCAGCGTGTCAACCGCGAGGTCACGCTGCTGCACGGTGCCGAGGAGCTGGAGCGGGCAGGCACGCTCGACAACCTCCGCATCGCCGCCGGCCGGGCCACCGGCGAGCGCCGGGGCATGGTCTTCAGCGACTCAGACGTCTACAAGTGGCTCGAGGCGCTCGCCTGGGAGCTCGGCCGCGCGCCTTCCGGTGAGCTCGAGCGGCTCGCGCGCGACACGACGGAGCTCGTCGCCGCCGCGCAGGAGCCCGACGGGTACCTCAACAGCTGGTGTCAGGTCGTCGACCCGTCATGGCGGTTCACGGATCTGGAGATGGGCCACGAGCTCTATTGCGCCGGTCACCTGTTCCAGGCGGGAGTCGCTTCCGCGCGTGCGGTAGGGGACACCACACTGCTCGGGGTCGCCCGCCGCTTCGCCGATCTGATCGACCGGGTGTTCCGAACGGATGGGGACGAGCGGACCGACGGACATCCCGAGGTCGAGGTCGCGCTCGTCGAGCTCTACCGCCAGACGCACGAGCGTCGCTACCTCGAGCTGGCCGAGACGCTCACGGCGCGGCGGGGATACGGACTGTTCGCGAACGGCCGCTTCGACCTCGACTATTACCAGGATGCCGAGCCGGTCCGCAGCGCACGCTCGATCGTCGGGCACGCGGTGCGCGCGCTGTACCTCGCAGCCGGCGTTACCGACATCTATGCCGAGACGGGCGACGAGGCGCTGCTCGGCTCGGTGCTTCGCCAGTGGGACGACCTGACGGCTTCGAAGACGTACCTGACCGGCGGTGTCGGCTCGCGCCACCACGGTGAGGCGATCGGCGACCCCTACGAGCTGCCGCCCGACCGCGCCTACTGCGAGACGTGTGCGGCGATCGCCAACATCATGTGGAACTGGCGCATGCTCCTCGTCACGGGAGAGAGCCGCTTCGCCGACCTGCTCGAGCGCACGCTCTACAACGGCTTCCTGTCGGGTCACTCACTCGACGGCGCGTCGTTCTTCTATGCCAATCCGCTGCAGTCGAGAGCGGGTGAGACCCGCCACCACTGGAACCCTGTCGCGTGCTGTCCGCCGAACGTCATGCGGCTCCTGGCGTCGCTGCACCACTACCTCGCGACGGCGACCGCAACCGGCGTCCAGCTGCACCAGTATGCGTCTTCGACGATCCGGGTTTCGCGGCCCTCGGCCGGCCCGCTCGAGCTCCACGTGGACACGAACTACCCCTGGTCGGGTGCCGTTTCGGTCGAGGTCGCGTCGACCACGGAGGCCGAGTGGACCTTGTCACTGCGAATCCCGTCGTGGGCCCGAAGCGCGACCGTCGACGGGGAGCCGGTCGCACCCGGTGGGTACGCGACTGTGGCCCGCCGCTGGCGTGTGGGCGACCGCGTCGAGCTCGAGCTCGACGTCTCGCCCAGGCTCACCGTCGCCAACCCCCGCATCGACGCCGTCCGCGGCTGCGTCGCCCTCGAACGCGGTCCGGTCGTGTACTGCGTGGAACAGCAGGATCTTCCCGGCGGGGCGGATCTGGCCGACATCGTCGTCGATGCGGCGGCCGACCCGGTCGACAACGGGCCGGTGCGGAAGCTGGGCGGGCTGCCCGGCGTCGTGCTGACGGGGATCGTGCGCGACCTCGACGGCTGGCGCCGGAGCGAGTACCGCGATCTCCGGGAGTTGCCGGCGGAGACGCCGGCAGCCCCGGCACCGCTGCTCGCGGTTCCCTACTTCGCGTGGGGCAACCGGGACGGGGGCGGGATGCGCGTCTGGATCCCCGCGACGGACAAGGAGTAGAGGAGTGGCGACCCTGTCGCTCGAGGAGGTGAGCAAGGTCTTCGCGAACGGCGTCACGGCCGTGCGGTCGATCGAGCTCTCCGTCGACGAGGGCGAGTTCGTCATCCTCGTCGGCCCGTCGGGCTGCGGCAAGACGACGGTGCTCAGGATGGTCGCCGGCCTCGAAGAGGTCACCTCCGGCGTGATCCGTCTCGACGGCAGGGTCGTCAACGACCTGTCGGCCAAGGAGCGGGACGTGGCGATGGTCTTCCAGAACTACGCCCTCTACCCGCACCTGAACGTGCTGCAGAACATCGCATTCTCCCTCCGCGTGCGCGGCGTCCCCAGGCACGAGCGCGACCAGCGGGCGCGCCAGGCGGCCGAGATGCTCGGGCTCACCGAGGTGGTCGAGCGCAAGCCCGGCCAGCTTTCCGGCGGTCAGCGCCAACGCGTCGCGATGGGCCGTGCGCTCGTCCGTGAGCCCGCCGTCTTCCTGATGGACGAGCCGCTCTCGAACCTTGACGCAAGCCTGCGCGTGCAGATGCGCAGCGAGGTCCTCCGCATCCAGCGGCGCGTCGGCGTCGCGACGCTTTACGTCACGCACGATCAGACGGAAGCGATGACGATGGGTGATCGGGTGGCGGTCCTCCGCGACGGCGCGCTCCAGCAGTTCGCGCCGCCGCAGGAGCTGTACGAAAGGCCTGCGAACCTATTCGTGGCGTCGTTCATCGGTTCACCTGCAATGAACCTGTACGAGGCGACGGTCCGCGGGAACGCGGATCGGCCCGTCCTGTCGCTCGGGGAGCAGCGGCTCGCGCTCTCGGCCGACGTTGCGCGGCGGCATCCCGGCCTCGTCGGCGACGGCCGCTCGATCGTGGTCGGGATCCGGCCGGAGCATCTGACAGTTGCCGCTGGAGACGGCGACGAGGCCGCACGGGAGCGCACCCTCGCCGTGCGCGCAGAGCTCATCGAGTCGCTCGGGAACGAGTCGCTCCTCCACTTCGTGACCGATGCGAGGACGGTGCGCAACCGCGGCGGCGTCTTCACCGCGACAGAGGACGTCGAACCTTCCGGGGACATCGCGGCCGCCACCGCGGCCGAAAGCATTGCCCGCCTCGATCCCCGGGTGCGGATTGCCGTCGGCGACCGCGTGGAGCTCGCCGTCGACACCGATCGCATTCTCTTCTTCGACGCCGAGACCGGGGAAACGATCCGCGCGGTTGCATCGCCGTCGGCTGTCGGGTCGGTTCCGCGATGAAGCCGCTCGGGCAGTTCGAGGTCTGGCTCGTCGCGGGGAGTCAGGAGATGTACGGCTCCGAGGTGCTGCGGCAGGTCGAGGAGCACGCCCGCGAGCTCGCCTCCGCGCTCGACGCGGAAAGAGCCGTTCCGGTACGCGTGGTGCCGAAAGGAGTCGCGACCGGCGCGGAGACGATCCTCGCCCTGATGCGCGAGGCAAACGCCGCGCCGGCCTGCGTCGGTGTCGTCGCATGGATGCACACCTTCTCGCCGGCGAAGATGTGGATCGCCGGCCTGACTGCTCTTCAGAAGCCGCTGCTCCATCTGCACACGCAGTTCAACCGCGACCTGCCGTGGAGCGAGATCGACATGGACTTCATGAACCTGAACCAGTCCGCGCACGGCGACCGCGAGTTCGGGTTCATCGAGACCAGGCTGCGGCTGCGCAGGAAGACGGTCGTCGGCCACTGGCGCGATCCGGCGGTCGTCGGCCGGCTCGCCACGTGGACGCGCGCAGCCTGTGGCTGGCACGAGGCCGGGACGCTGGCGGTTGCGCGCTTCGGCGACAACATGCGTCAGGTGGCCGTGACCGAGGGAGACAAGGTCGAAGCCCAGATCCGGCTCGGGATCGCGGTGAACGGCTACGGCGTCGGCGAGCTCGCGGACGCCTGCGAGTCCGTGCCCGAGGCGGAGATAGACCGCCTCGTGGCCGTCTACGAGGACGCGTACGAGCTGGCGCCGGGGCTGCGCGCGGACGGCGAGCGGCGAGGCTCGCTCCGCGACGCGGCGCGGATCGAGGCAGGGCTCCGTGGGTTCCTGGACGAGGGCGGCTTCGCCGCCTTCACCGACACGTTCGAGGACCTCGGCTCCCTCTCGCAGCTCCCGGGCCTCGCGGTGCAACGGCTGCTGGCCGACGGCTACGGCTTCGGCGCCGAGGGAGACTGGAAGACGGCCGCCCTCGTGCGCATCGCGAAGGTGATGAGTGCCGGCCTCGACGGCGGCACCTCTTTCATGGAGGACTACACGTACCATCTCGCCGCCGAGGGCCCGAAGGTCCTGGGGGCCCACATGCTCGAGGTGTGCCCCTCGATCGCCGCGGCGCGTCCCTCGTGCGAGATCCATCCGCTGTCGATCGGCGGTAAGGCGGATCCGGTCCGGCTCGTCTTCACCGCCGCTCCCGGGCCCGGCGTCAACGCTGCGATCCTCGATCTCGGGGATCGTTTCCGGCTCCTGCTCAACGAGATCGAGGTCGTCGAGCCGGACGCAGACCTTCCGCGGCTCCCCGTTGCACGGGCCGTCTGGGAGCCGAAGCCCGACTTCGCGACCGCGGCCGAGGCATGGCTTACCGCCGGCGGACCGCATCACACCGTCCTCTGCCGGGCGATCGGAACGGAGGCGTTCCACGACTTCGCCGAGATCGCGGGCCTCGAGCTCGCGGTGATCGACGGGCGAACGCGGCCGCGCGACTTCGTGAACGAGCTCCGGTGGAACCAGGCGTACTACCGGCTCGCCGGAGGCCTGTGACGCCCCCGCACCGCGAGCTGCGCGAGCGCGTGCTCGAGGCGAACGTCGAGATCGTCCGCTCCGGTCTGGTCGCCCTGACCTTCGGCAACGCGAGCGGTGTCGACCGCGATGCCGGCCTGTTCGCGATCAAGCCGAGCGGCGTGCCCTACGGCGACCTGACGCCGGACTCGATCGTCGTGGTCGACCTCGAAGACGGGGCGGTCGTCGCCGGCGATGCCCGGCCCTCCTCGGACACGCCCACCCACCTCGTCCTCTACCGCTCCTTCGCCGGTGTCGGCGGCATCGTGCACACCCACTCGCCGTATGCAACTGCGTGGGCGCAGGCGTGCCGCGAGCTGCCGTGCCTCGGGACGACGCACGCCGATCACTTCGACGGGCCGGTCCCGGTGACACGCGGGCTCGAGCGCTTTGAGATCGAGGGGGAGTACGAACGACTTACCGGCATGGTGATCGTCGAGGAGTTCGAGCGGCTCGCGCTCGATCCGCTCGACCGGCCCGCCGTTCTGGTCGCCTCGCACGGCCCCTTCGCCTGGGGAGCTGACGTCGAGACGGCCGTCGAGAATGCCGTGGCGCTGGAGCTCGTGGCTGCGACCGCGTTCCGAACGGAGGTGCTGCGCCCCGGCGTGCAGGCGGTCGGGGACGACCTGCGCCGGCGGCACTTCCGCCGCAAGCACGGCCCCGGCGCCTACTACGGCCCGGCGACGTGAAGGCCCTCCGCCTCCACGGCCCGTCCGATCTTCGCCTGGGCGACGAGGCGGAGCCGAGCCCGGGCGAGGGCGAGATTCTCGTCGACGTGACGGCGGTCGGGCTGTGCGGCTCCGACCGGCACTGGGTCGTCGAGGGGGCGATCGGCGACGCGGCGCTGCAAGCGCCGCTCGTCCTCGGGCACGAGTTCGCGGGCGTCGTCGCGTCCGGCCCGCGCGCCGGCGAGCGGGTCGCGCTCGACCCGGCCGCCCCGTGCGGCCGCTGCGCAGTGTGCGCCTCGGGCCTGCCGCACCTCTGCCCGGACATCCGGTTCGCCGGCCACGGTTCGACGGACGGTGCTCTGCGGACGCGAATCGCCTGGCCCGAACGGCTCGCCCATCCGCTCCCGGACGCGATCCCCGACGCCGAGGCGGCGCTCCTCGAGCCGCTCGGAGTGGCGCTCCATGCGCTCGAGCTCGGCCACATCCGCGCGAGGACGACGGCCGGTGTCTTCGGCTGCGGACCGATCGGTCTTCTGATTCTGCAGGCGCTCCGCGCGAGCGGCGCGGACGCTGTGGTCGCGAGCGACCCGCTGCCCCACCGGCGCGCCGCCGCCGAACGGTCGAGCGGGGCGCGGGCCGTCGGCCCCGACCAGCTCGCCGACGTCCGGCTGCCCGGCGGGACCGGAGTCGATGTGGCGTTCGAGGCGGCGGGCACCGACGAGGCGCTCGCGGATGCGATCGAGGCCGCTCGGCCCGGTGGCCGCGTCGTGCTCGTCGGCATCCCGGACGGCGACCGGACGAGCTTCACCGCCTCGGCGGCTCGCCGGAAGGGCCTGACGCTGCTTCTCTGCAGGCGGATGACGCCCGAGAGCCTGCCCGACGCGATCGCGCTCGCCGGGGCGGGGCGCGTCGACCTCGCCGGGCTCATCGGAGAGCGTCACCCGCTGCAGGAGTGGGAGCAGGCGTTCGCGGCCCTCGTCGAGCGGCGGACGCTGAAGGTCGTCGTCGAGCCGCAGCGGGATCGGTCGTGAGCGCGGGGCGGTATGCCGTCGGCGTCGACTTCGGCACGGAGTCCGGCCGCGCGGTCGTGGTCTCGCTCGACGACGGGAGCGAGCTCGGCACGAAGGTCTATCCGTACCGGAACGGCGTGATCGACGAGCGGCTGCCCGAGCCGCACGAGCAGGTCGAGCTCGGCCAGGACTGGGCGCTCCAGGATCCCGACGACTATGTGCGGACGCTGCAGGAGACGCTGCCGCCGCTGCTCGCCGAGACGGGCATCGACCCGGCGGACGTCGTCGGGATCGGCGTGGACTTCACCTCGTGCACGATGCTGCCGACGCTCGCCGACGGGACGCCGCTCTGCCGCCTCGACGCCCTTCGGGCAGAGCCGCATGCGTGGGTGAAGCTCTGGAAGCATCACGCGGCGCAGCCGCACGCCGACCGGATCAACGAGGTCGCGGCCGAGCGCGGCGAGACCTGGCTGCCCCGGTACGGCGGCCGCTACTCGTCGGAGTGGTTCTTCTCGAAGGCGCTCCAGATCCTCGACGAGGCGCCCGGTATCTACACGAGAGCCGAACGGCTGCTCGAGGCGGCCGACTGGGTGGTCTGGCAGCTCACCGGCGTGGAATCGCGGAACAGTTGCACCGCCGGGTACAAGGCGCTCTGGTCGAAGCGCGAGGGCTTCCCGGGCGACGCGTTCTTCGCCGCGCTCGATCCGCGGTTCGCGGGCGTGGTGGACGAGAAGATGTCGCGGCAGATCGCCTCGATCGGAGGCCGTGCCGGCGGATTGAGCGAGCGCGCGGCGGCGTGGACGGGGCTTCTGCCGGGGACGACGGTCGCGGTCGCGAACGTCGATGCGCACGTCTCGGCGCCGGCGGCGACCGTGACCGACGCGGGGTCGATGGTGATCATCATGGGAACGAGCAACTGCCACATCCTGCTCGGTGACACGGAGCAGACCGTCGAGGGGATGTGCGGCGTGGTCGAGGACGGCGTCGTGCCCGGGCTGTTCGGCTACGAGGCCGGCCAGTCCGGCGTGGGAGACATCTTCGCGTGGTTCGCGGATACGTGCGTGCCGCCGGAGCTGCACGAACGCGTACGGGTGGGCGGGACGATTCACGACGTGCTGGAGCACGAGGCGGCCCGGCTGCGTCCCGGCGCGTCGGGCCTGCTGGCGCTCGACTGGTGGAACGGCAACCGCTCGGTGCTCGTCGACGCCGATCTGCGCGGCCTGCTCGTCGGGATGACGCTCGCGACGACGGCGCCGGAGATCTACCGAACGCTCCTCGAGGCGACGGCGTTCGGCACGCGGGTGATCGTCGAGTCGTTCGAGCGCGCGGGAATCCCGGTCGACCGGATCGTCGTCTGCGGCGGCCTCCCGGACCGCAACCGCCTGCTGATGCAGATCTACGCCGACGTCACGGGGCGCGAGCTCTCGGTCGCCGCGGCGAGCCAGACGCCCGCCCTCGGCGCCGCCATGTTCGGCGCGGTTGCGGCCGGCGCCGGCCGGGGCGGCTACGACTCGATCGTCGAGGCGTCCCGGCG
>Ga0335079_10006617_pt1 | contig 13259 bp, 7 predicted proteins | sample Lox_Sample_33_FD_206719 | JGI IMG/M metagenome (GOLD analysis project Ga0335079, IMG submission 206719) | Soil microbial communities from Loxahatchee National Wildlife Refuge, Florida, United States - Lox_Sample_3.3 | ecosystem: Environmental > Terrestrial > Soil > Wetlands | place: USA: Florida... | reverse complement strand
GGCCATCTGGTGGACGTCATATACGATCTCCGGATGCCATAGATTCTCGATGCTGGCGGTGTTGCGCGTTTCCGGCTGCGTGAAGATGTACCAGTCGCGATTGTCATCGTGACCGACATAGTGGTGGTAGAGCTCTGGCGGCGCCGACCCGTCATAGGGCGTACCGCGCGTCTTGCGATACCAGCGCGTGACGATATCGACTCCATCGGGATTTTGCGAAGGTTCGAGCAGCAGGATCACGTTATCGAGAATCGTTTTGAATCGCGGGTTTTCCTCGGTGAGCAGACGATAGGCGAACTCGATCGAGGTGTGGGTGGAAGCGACCTCAGTCGCGTGGATGGAGCAGGTGATCATTACGATCGTCTTGCCCTCCTCTTCCAGACGCGTCGCTTCGGCCGGTGTGATCTTACGAGGATCGGCCAGGCGGCGCTGGATATCGAGGTAATGATCGAGGTTTTTGATGTTTGCCGCCGAGGAAATCGTCACCGCGATCTGCGGGCGGCCTTCGACGGTCTTACCGAGTTCCTTGAACTTGATGCGATTGCTCGATTTTTCGAGCGCCTGGAAGTAAGTGACGACCTTGTCCCAGTCGAGCAGCTCATTATCGACGCCGATCTTGTGGCCAAAGTGGCTTTCGGGCGTAGGGACCGCGGCGAACGCCGGCAACAGCAGCAGAGAAAGGGCGAGCGTGTGTTTCCAAGACATGTTCTTCCTCTCCGGATTCTCGCATAACGTTGCCGATCGGATTCAACGCGACGCGTTCTTGTAGACCTTCCCGCCTTTCATCACGAACATTACCTTGCGGACGTTTGTGATGTCATCGATGGGATTACCTTCTGTCGCCACCAGGTCAGCCTCCATACCGGGGGCGATGGCGCCGATTTTCGATCCCAATCCGATCGACTCGGCCGCTCGCGACGTGGCGCTGACGATGGCATCCATCGGCGGCTGTTTGCCGTCTTGAACCCGCATAACGAACTCCTCGCTGTTATGGCCGGGCAAGCCCGCCACGGCGTCGGTGCCGAACACGATCATGACTTTCCTGGCCATGGCGCGTTGAATCAGCTTGAACCGGATCGGCAAGTCTTTGGCCATTTCAGCGAATCCCTGTTCGGTGAAGTTGCCGAGCCCGAGAAACGCTTGCTGGTGGTTGATGTAGTTGGGAACGTTGGAGAGGTTCGGGTCGAGATACACACCGCGCTGGGCCATCAGGTCGAGCACTTCGTCGGTGAGAAACGTCCCGTGCTCGATGCTGGTGCATCCGGACAGGACGGCGGGCTTGGCTCCGCCGGAAGCGTGGGCGTGCACCGCCGCCGGACGTCCTAGCGCTTTGGCCTCGCTGCAAGCGGCCTCGATCTGCGCATCGCTCATGGTCTGAGCGCCGCCGTCGCGGCTGCTGGCGGTAGCGAACAATTTGATCACGTCGGCGCCTTGGGCGACCCGCTCGCGGACTTTCTGCCGAATCTCTTCGGGCGCGCCGGAATGCTCGTTGAACGTGGCGAGCGACGTGAGAATCCGCGGTCCGGGCACAACGCCTTCCGCGATCAGATCGCGAAATTCCTTGTCGGAGTTGGCTCCCACGCTTCGCACGGTGGTGAAGCCCCCCTGGAGCGTATCCCAGAGAGTCCCTTCGGTGCGCAGCGCAAACTCGGCCGGAGATTCGCCTCGGGTATCGGCGCGCCCGTCTTTATTGAAATGTCCGTTGACGTGGACGTGCGTGTCGATCCAGCCGGGCATCAGGGTCAAACCGGTCAGGTCGTAACTCACCGGGCCTTTGCTGTCCGCCTCCACTCGAACGATCTTCGATCCGTCGATGGTGACGCGCACGTTGCGCCGGACGGCGCCCTTTCCATCCAGCATGGTCGAAGCGCGCACCGTGATCTGCGCGTTGAGCGATACGCTCACAGCGCACCCCAGCAGGGCCGAAAACAGCAATCGCATGGTTAGAATTCCAGCCTCGCCCCGAGCATGATCCAACGGCTGCTCGCCTGCCGGTTGGCGGGAACCACCGTGCTGGAGATCACGCCGAAATTACTGGTGCTGCTGCCGGTTAAGGGCAGGCTCGGATTGGAGAAATTCGGGTGATTGAACAGATTGTAGAAATCGAAAGACACGCCGACGTTCACTCTCTCCCGAATCGGAATCCGCTTTCCAACCGACGCGTCGGCGTTCCAGAAAGGCAGACCGTATAGCGGATGCCCGTATCCATCGACGTTCTGGCCGAGCTGCACGTAACCGAAGTCGTTATAGGCCGTTTGAGGATTCGCAAACAGGTTGAGTCCGGTTCCGCCGGTGGCGGGATTTCCATTGGTGCCGATGCTCCCCGAGCCGGCGATGTTGGAGTGCAAACCGGGGTTCAGGGACGAAGGCGCGACGAGCGGAACCGCGGGAATGGTCAGCAGGGAGCGCTGCCCGCCGCCCCAAACCGAGCTGGATTCCGTCACGTACAGCGGCGAACCGCTGAGTACGGTAACGATTCCCGAGACATACCATCCGCCGACCACGGAATTCAGCGCGGCCGGCAACTTGCCGTAGGTCTTCGGCAGGTTGTATACGAACAGGGCGTTGAAGATGTGCCGGTGGTCGAACTTCGAAGGACCATAATCCACGCCCGGCTCGAGCGGATTCCCAAGCGTGGTCGAATCGTTTTGCACGCCCTGGTCGGTATCAAGAGACTTGGACAGCGTATAGTTCACGTCGAAGGTGAAATTCGTGCCGGTGTGACGAAGCGTGAGCACCATGGCGTTGTAATTCGACCACCCATAGTTCATTACCTGGGCGAGTTCGTTGACCTGCGTTTCGTCATATTGCTGCAGGCCGAGCTGCGAGCGCAAGAGATTCACACCAGGCGTGCTCGCGCTGGTGCTGTCAAACAGGCTCGACGTCGAACCGAGCGTGAAGTAAGAAGCGTCCTTGCTGGCGAGAAAAGCCGTGCTGGAGGCAACACCATTTTTCGGGCCGAGCCCTGGCAACTGATTTTCGAACCACGGCTGCACCGGCACCGCTTGTCCCGCGCGCAAGGCGTTGGCGACTGCGTCATAGGCTTGCGCGAACGTCTGGCCCGATGAACTGTCTTTAAACATGTAAGGGCTCGCGTTCAGTTGCGCGTAAGAGTATAGATTCCTGCCGTATCTGCCGGTCCAGGCAGCCTCGAGAAATATACCGTGGCCTAAGTTGCGCTGGATCGTAAAATCGACCGTGTAAATCCGCGAATTCTTGAGGTTGGGATCGATGCCGGGCGCGTAGAGTTCACTGTAATTGCCGGCCGGGATATAGGGAGTGGTGATAGTCTGCGGATACGTCGGAATCGGGATGGTGCCGTCCACGCCGAGGCGGAAGGCGCTCAACGCTGGATTTGTCGTGGCGGAGGCATTGCATCCCGCACCGCCTGCGCCGGTCGCATTGCAGGCTGTCAGACCGGTGGTAATGGTCGAACTGAAGCCGGCGTTCAGCCCCGCGGATACGACGCTGTCTTCACCACTGAGCCGATTATAAAACATCCCAAATCCGCCGCGGAACACAGTTTTGTTCCCGCCCAGAAGTTTTCCCAGCAGGCCATGAGTATAATGCGGGCTCCACGCAAGAGACACGCGAGGCGCGACGTCGCCATAGTCCGTGTTGTACGGGCCCGCCCGGTGCAATTGCGTAACCGGCTCAAATCCCAACGGTGGATTATAAATCTGGCCCTGATTGGCAGCAGCAAGCTTGGCCTTCAAATACGCCAACCCCGAAATTGGCTGGCCGGTGCTGGTGTCGATCAGCATGGTCTCCTCGCGGTTCCCGAAGTTTTGCGGAGTCTGGAAGCTGTACGACAGGCCATAAGTCAACGTCACCGAGGGCCGGATTCGCCAGGTGTCCTGTCCGTAGAAGGAGGTGAAATAACTCAAGGCGTTCATGTCGATGAACGTTCCAAACGGCTGGGGCTGCAACTGGCTGTTGCGGACCAGAAGCGTATTGTCGTCGTTCATCAGGCCGAGCGCGGTCGCGTACAGCGAATCCCAGGTGGACGTTTGCGACGAGGGCAGGCACAGTGTGGTGATAGACCCTCCGCAGGTAGGGGGCCGGTCCGCGGTGGGGATTACCAGAAAGGACGAATCGGCCGTGGTGGTCGCGTTCAGTGAGTTCACCGCGCCGCCGACCTTGCCGCTATGCAGGTGAAACATCGGCATCCGCTGGAGGTTGCCACCGGCCTGAATCAGATGGGTGCCCTTGGTCCAGCTCACGTCGTCCACAAACTGATCGTTGACGTCGTTGTTGAACTGCGACCGGACCGTGTTGCTCATGCTGATAGGGGGCGCGAAGACATTGGGCGAGACGGCCACGTATCCATCCGGGGTATTCGTGCCGGGCAAGGCCAACTCGGCGGCAATAGCCGACAACTGCGGGCGCAGGCCGCCGTTTCGGTTGCGAATGTCTCCGAAGCGGATCGTATTCACGACATGCGGCGAGACTATGTAGGTGAGCCCAAAGATGGCAGCGCTGGTCCATGCCGGGGTGAAATCCTGGTTCTGAACGTCCGGGTTGCGAATATCCACCACCAGCGGCGAGGTGTTATAGGCCAGGTCGCGCGAGTAGCTATAGCTGCCGTTGAAATGCAATTTTTCGCTGATGTTATGGTCCAGGCGGAAGGTGCCGAAGTCGTCGCTGAGCGGCGACTGCACATTGGCTGTAAATCCGGTGGTGTTCAAACCGTCGGTGCCGGACACGTTGGGATTATTTCCTATCGGGTCCAGCGCCATCATCGCCTGCATGGTCGGGCTCAGGCCGATCCCGCGGGGATCGCAGGCCGAGTTTCCTGACGTACCGCAAGCCGCAGACGTGGCGAGATTGTAGGAATCGACGTTTCCCGCTGCATCCTTGAAGCGGAGAATCCCCTGCCTCAAGGTCGCCGTCGGCACCACATAATTGAGGTGGAACGTCTCCGGATAGCGCCGCGTTTCGTACTCGGCGAAGAAGAACGTCTTGTTCTTGATAATCGGGCCTCCCAGCCGGCCGCCGCCCCGATTGTCCTCCACATGCGGCTGAGCCAGTCCGAGCCGGTTGTTGTCCCAGCTATTCGCGTTCACAGCGCTGTTTTGCGTGTACCAGAACAAGGAGCCATGAAAGTCGTTGGTCCCGCTCCTCTGCATCAGCGACACCTGGCCGCCGGAGCCGCGTGTAAATGTCGCGTTGGCATTCGCCGTGGCGACGCGAAACTCATCGGTGGCCTCCACCGACACAATCAGCGTGGGACGCGCTCCCTGGTCGCTGTTGATGGTCGAATTCGTGTTGTTGTCGGTGATGTCGATTCCATCCAACGTGAAGGTTGTCTGGTCGTTCAACGCACCCGCGATCGACCCGCCGCTATCGCCTCCCGTTTGTGGCGTGGTCCCCGGCTGAAGAAGCAGCAATTCCTGCGCCTGGCGCAAGCGCGTGGGAAGCCGCAGCAGCGGCTGCGTACTAATCACGTCTCCAACGGTCGAATCCGCGCGCTGCAAATCGACCTGCGCGGCCGTTCCGCTCACTTCCACCGTCGAGGTGACCTCGCCTATCTCCAGCGCGATATTCACGGTCGTGCTGCTGTTGACCTGAACGCTGACGTCGTTGATGACGGTAGTCCGGAAACCTTTGGCTCTGGCTGTTACCGAGTACGTTCCCGGCGCGACGTTGGGGAACGTGTAGGCGCCTTGGGCCGAACTCACTCCAGCCGTCTTGACGCCGGTATCTCTGTTCATAAGCTCAATCTGCCCGGAGCCCACGGCCGCTCCGCTCGGGTCGGTCACCGTCCCGAGGACGGCGCCCGTGGCGGCATTTTGGGCTTGGCAGATGGTTGGAACGAGTGCAAATACAAAAAGAGCGGCGAGCGCCGTGACGGCGCGTATGGACGACATGACTACCTCCAAAGACTTAAGGGTTTGGATCAGTATACGCTTGAAAACGGTAAAAGAATCGGCGCGCGCCGAAAATATGTATGAAATTTTACAGTTTTGCCGGCGCACCCTTGTAGATCCTGCCGGCTTTCATTATGAAGGCTACGCGGCGAAGCGATGTGATGTCTTTGAGCGGATCGCCTTCGACGGCGATGATGTCGGCCTCCATTCCAGGCGCGATCACCCCGATTTTGTCGCCCAGGTTCATCGATTCCGCGGCCAGCGACGTAGCGGAAACGATTGCCGCGCCGGGATCCTGGCCGCCCTCCCGCACCCGATACACCAGTCCTTCGATGTTGCGGCCGTGCGCGCCGGCCACGGCGTCGGTTCCGTAGACAATCTTCAAACCCTTGGTCGCGAGCGCCCGCTTGAACATCGCCAGCCCGACCGGAAGATTCTTCTCCATCGAGGCGAACCCCTCCTCGTTGTAGTTGCCGATGCCCAGGTACCGGCTCTTGTTGGCGAGATAGTTCTCCGTAACCAGTCCGATCGTCGGGTCGAAATACGTGCCGCGCGCGGCGAGGAGGCGCAGCACTTCGTCGCTGATCAGCGTTCCGTGCTCTACGGTAGTGCAGCCCGCTTCCGACACGTCGCGGATGGTTTCGGCGTCGTAGACGTGTACCAGCGTTCGCAAGCCATGCGCCTTGGCCTCTGAGCAGGCGGCTTCGATCTGCTCCCGGCTCAGCGTGCGCCCACCGCCGTCGCGCATGCTTTTGGATGCGAAAACCTTGATCAGGTCGGCGCCGTCGGCAGCCACCTTGGCGATATATTCGTGGATTTGGTCCGGCGTGAGCTGCGGATTGCTCAGCGGATGAAGCGCCGTCAGGATTCGCGGCCCGGGCAGAACGCCGCGATTGATCGCGTCCCGCGCAGGTCCGTCGATCGGGCTGCCGACGCTTTGCACCGTCGTGAATCCGGCCATGAGCGTCACGTACGCGTTTTCCAGCGTGTAACCGAGGGCGGTGACTTGCGAGTCGTCGCGCGGCTGGTAGCGCCCGTCCGGACCGAAATGCCAGGCGATGTGAACGTGGGTATCGATCAGGCCCGGCAGCACTGTCAGATTCCGCAGATCGTAGCCCGTTCCACTCGCCGCCTCGACCTTCTGAATTTTTCCGTTCTGAACCACGATGGCGACGTTGTGCCGCACGCCGCCCTTTCCATCGAGAAGCGTGCCGGCGCGCAGCACCATCGGCTGCTCCTGGGCAACCGTCAGGGTGGAACACAGCAGTAATAGAGCGCTCGCGAATTTCATGTTCTTCAGGCTACCTCAGTTTTTCGCGCTGCGAGTATGCTGGAAGACAACGCGATGCGCTTTTCTATTTTTCTTCTGACCTCGGCCGGTCTGTTCGCCCAGGAACAACCGGTTCTACTCAAAGCCCCCACCATACTCGACGGGAAAGGAGGCGTACGGCACAACGTGACGGTGGTGGTGGAAGGCGGCACTATCCGGAGCGTCGGTGCATCGCCGCCGGCGCGCGGCGTGACGTACAACCTCGCGGGACTGACGTTGATGCCAGGGCTGATCGACACGCACGTCCATCTGGCCTCGCATTTCGGTCCGAATGGCAAGCTGGCCGGGGGGCGCGGCGAATCGCCGGCCACCGAGTTGGGATACGCGCTCGAGAACGCATACTTGGACCTGATGGCGGGAGTCACCACGGTGCAGAGCGTCGGTAGCCCCATCGATCGCGACGTGCGTGAGGCGATCGGCCGCTTTGTTCTGCCTGGGCCGCGCGTTCTGACGTCGGTGCGCCAAATTACCGATACGCGGTTGACTCCCGACCAGCTTCGCGAGTTGGTACGGCAAACCAAAGCCGACGGTGCGGACCTGATCAAGCTTTTTGCCTCGAAGAACTTCCGCGACGGCGGCGCACAGACCATGAGCGACGATCAGATTCTGGCGGTTTGCCAGGAAGCGCGTGCCCAGGGATTGCGCGTGCTGGTGCACGTCTACAGCTCGCACGCGATTATGAGCGTTTCCCAGGCCGGCTGCACTTCGGTGGAGCACGGAACGCTGATCGATGACGAAGCCCTGCGGTATCTCGCCGCGCATGGAACGTACTTCGATCCGAATATCGGCGTAGTGGCGCAGAATTATGTCCTCAACAAGGAAAAATTTATCGGCACCGGCGGATTCACCGAGGAAAGCATCAAGGGAACGGAAACGCGGCTCATTCCGGCGTCGCTTGAGATGTTCAAACGGGCGCTGGCAATCAAGGGCCTCAAGTTTGTTTTCGGAACCGATGCGGTGGCCGGCGCGCACGGCCATAATGCCGAAGAGCTGATCTACCGCGTACAAAAAGGCGGGCAGGACGCATCCGCCGCGATCGTCTCGGCAACGTCGGTTTCTGCCGAATCTCTCGATATGTCCAACCGCATCGGCGCGGTTGCGGTCGGCATGGACGCGGATCTGATCGCGGTGGAAGGCGATCCGCTGAGCGACATCACCGCGCTCGGCCGCGTGGCTTTTGTGATGAGGGGCGGAAGAGTGTACAAATCTCCGCCGCGGTGAGTACCGTGAGCCTCTGCCTCTCTATCGTCCCGGCTGCAGATGCTCGTAGACCTTGCCACCCTTCATCACGAACACCGCGCGACGCGCTGCGTTCACGTCATGCAACGGGTCGCCGTCAAACCCCACGATATCCGCTTGCATTCCTACCGCCAGGGAACCGATCTGGTCGCCGAGGCCGAGCGACTCGGCGGAGAGCGAGGTGGCCGAAATCAGCGCAGCCATGGGATCCTGGCCGCCGTCGCGCACGCGAACGATGAACTCCTCGTAATTGCGCCCGTGCGCGCCGGCCACTGCGTCGGTTCCGTAAATGATCTTCAGTTTCTTGTGAGTGAGGGCCTTTTTGAACGTGTCGCGCACAATCGTCACGCCCTTCTCCATGAACGCGAAGCCCTCTTCGTTGTAATTTCCCTGTCCCAGGAACTTCGCCTTGTTCTCGAGGTAGTTTTGCAATACCAGCCCGATATTCGGATCGTAGTAGGTTCCGCGCTCCTCCATCAGCGTGAAGACATCGTCGGTGATATAAGCGCCGTGCTCGATCGAGGTGCAACCCGCCAGCGTGGCTGCCTTCGCCGACTCCGCCGAATGTGCGTGGACAATGGTGCGCAACCCTAGCGCTTTGGCTTCTCCGCAAGCAGCCTGAAGCTGTTCGTCGGTCATCGTTTGCGCGCCGCCTTCGCGAATGCTTTTCGAGGCAAAAAGTTTGATGAAATCGGCGCCCTGTGCTTTCCGCTCCCGAACCAGCTCGCGAAGCTTATCCGGCGGCCCGCTGTTTTCCATCAGCGGCTGCAACGACGTGAGAATACGCGGGCCCGGAATAATGCCGCGAGCGATTGCGTCGCGCAGGTCCTTATCCGCCAATTGCCCGGGACTCTGAATCGTGGTAAATCCGGCATCGAGCGTCATCACCGCGTTATCGACGGCGCGCAGAGTGGACTTCGCGGGGCCCTCGCCTCTGCCTCCATTGCGCCCGTCGTCGCCGAAATGGTAGCCGATATGGGAATGCGTATCGATCCATCCGGGCGACACCGTCAGCGCCGTCAAGTCGTATGTCAGGGCTCCCGCCGGCGCCGCTCCGCCGATTCGGGTGATCTTCGATCCTTCCACAACAACCGTCGTATTCCGAATCGTCCCGCCTCTTCCGTCATAAACCGTGCTCACCTTCAGCACGATCGGACGGTTCTGTGCCATCGCCAGGGAAGGCAACCAGGCCAAGCTTCCCACAATCAGCCCGAGTGATTTCATGTTCATTGGATTCCTCTCCACACTGAACAGTTTAGTTTACATCGGCGGCCGCGGGAGGGCATTGGGGGCATCCACCCAGTTTGACAAGCAGCCCCACGGCCGTTGTATGTTGTCACCAATGCCCAGATTTTTGCTTTCCCTTCTGCTCGCGCTGGTTCCGGCCTGCGCCGCCACCCCCTGCATCTCGGCCACGTCCGCATGCACCGAGTGGGTCACCTTGGGCGGCGGGCCATCGCGATCGATGATCTACCGCACCTATTCGCTGGACGTGCGCAACGAACAGATCACGCGCGCGCTGGTCATGATCCATGGCACCAATCGCGACGCCGACAACTACTACCGCAATGCTCTCGCTTCGGCCTTCCTGGGGAATGCCCTCGAAGACACCGTCGTGATAGCCCCGCGGATTGCTTCCCACGATCGCGGTTGCCAGGACACGCTGGCTCCTAATGAGGTGAGCTACAGTTGCGGCGGCGACAGTTGGCGCTCCGGCGGGACCGCTTCGAACAACGATAAGCTAACCTCCTTCGACTTCATCGATGAGGTTCTGCGCAAGCTGGCCCGCAAGGAAATCTTTCCCAACCTGAAACATATCGTAGTGGCGGGACATTCGGCCGGCGGCCAGTTCGTCAACCGCTACGAGATGGCCAACCAGGTTCACGAAACGCTGGGCGTGCCCGTCAGCTATATCGTCGCCAACCCTTCCAGCTATGCTTATCCCGACAACACGCGCCCAACGCCCGCCGATTGGCCGGTGAACGCCGGCGCCCCCGGTTATGTGCCTTCGCCGGAGGCGGGGCGCGGAGGCCGCGGCGGTGCGGGAGGCGAAACGGCCGGCGGTGCGGTGTTTCGACCATTCGGCGATGGGCGCAATTGCACCACCTACGATCAGTGGCCTTACGGCTTTGAGCACCGCAGTGGTTATACGGCACGGCTCACCGACGAGCAACTGAAGAAGCAGCTTGCCTCCCGTCCCACCACCTACCTGGTTGGCGAATTGGATATTCTCCCGCTCGGCGGCTTCGACAGTTCCTGTCCCGCCATGGCACAGGGTCCCACCCGCCTGGCGCGCGGCCTGGCGTTCAATAAATTTGTCAACCAGAAACTTGGCGCCCACCAGGAAGCCGTGATCATCCCGGAGTGTGGACACAACGCCCGATGCATGTTCACCGACGAGAAGGCCTTGCCGATCGTGTTTCCGAAATAGCGCCGGTGCTCGCCAGCCTAATTTTCGGTCGGCCTCTCGGCGTGGTCGATCACGAGCACTTCGACGGGTACCTTTTGGGCATGCAGTCGGAATCCGAGCTGCTCCTGGATCGCGGTAAATATTGACGGCCCCTCGATCGCTGCGCCATCCACTGGTTTGGCGGGCGTTGCGCTCTCGGGAGTCCAGTGCAATCTCAGATTAAAGACCCCTTCCAATCCCGTATGGTTAACCACTGGCAGGTCCATTTGCCGCGAGAGAATTTCCGCGAAGCGGTCCATGGTGGTGTTCGTGGCAATAATGTCCCCTCGGCCATTATTGGTTTTCGAATCGCCTCCATCGCCTTTCTCCAGCTTGGGTCCGTTCTTCCCAATTTCCAGGACGTAAGCCTGTATCGGCTTCGCCTCACGGTGGAGCGTCAGTTTGAAGCGGTCGGCCAGCAGTGTTTGCAGCATTGCCATCAGGAGATGGTCGCCGACCGGTTGCTCAGCTTTGGCGGTGATCTCGAAACGGTCCGACTCCAGCCAGTCCGGGCCGCCGAAGACCTGGTTGGGTCCGACCGCATAGGCACCCATGATGCAACGCTTCAGGGTCACGTTGCTCGCGGCGAGCCGTCCGTGCCCGGTGTTGATGCCGGAAGAACCCGGATCGGCATTGCTCGGCTTGATCGACGCTACCTCAAATCGCGGCGCGCTCCCGGACTGCGGGAAGAGCAGCCCGGAGACGCATAACATCAAACCGGCAATTCTTCGAGACACCGCTGCTCCTCCCGGGGTTAGACGGTGCCGCTTGTTGAAATGTTTAGCGGATACCATCCTCTGGTGCTTTAACGCACCAACTCTATTCTTAACTGAGAGGGAACGCCCTTGCACTCCGGTAAACCTTCCCATGCCGCCGCCCGGATGGGCTAGTGCCGGACAACAGCCCGGGGTAAGCTCAAGGCATAAGAACACCACGATTGCGCGGCAGGAGGGGTTATGAGCACCACCCGTGAAGATCAACCACGAGAGCTCATGCGCAAGGAGACAGATAGCCTGGGCGTGGTCGAAGTCCCTGCCGATAAGCTCTGGGGCGCCCAGACGCAGCGCTCGCTGGAACATTTCAGTATCGGCAAGGACCTGATCCCACGGGAGATGATCACCGCATATGCCACCCTGAAGAAAGCTGCTGCGAACGCGAACCACGCCGCCAAGCGGCTCGACGACCGGCGCCACGATCTTATCGTGCAAGTCTGTGACGAAATCCTTGCGGGGCGGCACGAAGACATGTTTCCGCTGCACGTGTGGATGACTGGAAGCGGCACGCAATTCAACATGAACGTGAACGAGGTGATCTCGAATCGTTGCTGCCAGCTTTCCGGCACGCCGCTTGGAAGCAAGACGCCGGTTCACCCCAATGACCACGTCAACATGTCGCAGTCGTCGAACGACACCTTTCCCTCGGCGATGAACATGGCGGCGGCCGTCAGCGTGAAGCAGCGGCTGATTCCCGCGGTAAAGGCGCTGCACGATGCCATCGCACGGAAGGCTGAGGAGTGGAAGGACATCGTGAAGATCGGCCGCACACATATGCAGGACGCCACGCCTCTGACACTGGGCCAGGAATGGATCGGATACGCGGGCATGCTGGCGGACAATCTGGAGCGGATCGAGGATGGCTTGAAAGGTGTGTACCGCCTCGCGCTCGGCGGTACGGCGGTCGGCACGGGCATCAACGCCGCGCCGGGATTCGGAGAGGCGGCCTCCGCGGAAATCGCCAAACTTACGAACCTGCCGTTCGTCAGCGCACACAACAAGTTCGCTGTGCAGGGCGCACACGACGACCTGGTTCAACTTTCAGGGACGCTGCGTACGCTGGCGGTCTCACTCTACAAAATCGCCAATGACATCCGGCTGATGTCGTGCGGCCCGCGAGCGGGGTTCGCCGAACTGCAGATCCCCGAGAACGAGCCGGGCTCATCGATTATGCCGGGAAAGGTAAACCCCACCCAGGCCGAGGCGTTGACCATGATTGCGGCGCAGGTGATGGCCAACGACGTGGCGGTGGGGTTCGGGGGCGCCGGCGGCTATCTGGAAATGAACGTTTACAAGCCGCTGATCATTTTCAATATCATTCACTCGGTCACCATCATGGCGGATGGATGCACAAACTTCCGTAAATTCCTCATCGAGGGAACCAAGCCGGATCTGAAGCAGATTATGAACTACGTTGAGCGTTCCCTGATGTTGGTGACGGCACTCTCGCCCGTTATCGGCTACGACAAAGCGTCCAAACTTGCGCACTACGCATTCGACAACGACCTGACGCTAAAGCAGGCCGCGCTAAACCTGGGGTTTGTGACGGAAGAGGAGTTCGACCGCGTCGTCGATCCGGCAAACATGGTTCATCCGTA
>Ga0335079_10006616_pt1 | contig 13259 bp, 11 predicted proteins | sample Lox_Sample_33_FD_206719 | JGI IMG/M metagenome (GOLD analysis project Ga0335079, IMG submission 206719) | Soil microbial communities from Loxahatchee National Wildlife Refuge, Florida, United States - Lox_Sample_3.3 | ecosystem: Environmental > Terrestrial > Soil > Wetlands | place: USA... | reverse complement strand
AGTGCAAGGCCCAATAAAAATCCGCTAATCACCCACTTCTTCATATTTCCTCCTCAGCGACGTTTGAGCCTGTAACTGCAATCGCCGAAATCAATCTCCGGAGGCCCGTTGACGCGCCTGTTTCCTAGTGCAAATGAGGCATGAACACCGAAACCTTACCGAGCGCATTTTACATCGGATTGACGCAACCAAGAACCACCCAGGCATCGTGGAACGCGGCGAACCGTCAAACCGTTTTGTCGACAGCTCCTGGTAAACGCGCTATCTCTAATGAGGCCGGCCGTCGTCAAGAGCTTTCTTCATCTTTTTTTGCCTCTTTGAATCTCTTGTGCTTCTTCATCGGGCACACCCATGCGCTGGCGCAGGAGCGCCCTTTCCCTAGGGGATCCTTTCCCGTCATCGATCGCCCGTGTCCCCCTACGCGCTCAGCTCCGTGTTCCTTCATCCCTTCGGTACTGCCCACCAAACATCTCTTCGATCCTGGCGGATCATGATGAGGTATTCGAACTCCCTGGCTATCCAAGGAGGGCGGGTCGCCTAATCAATCGGCCGGTGACCACTTGCACCATTCCCGACTTCAAGCATCCCCGCACAGGCGGCACTGCATTGCTTCTGCCCGCGACGACAGAACTCTTCATAATCGATCTGATCGTGCAGCATGATCCACAAGCGAATGCCTAGCTTGCGGGCTGACGCCTCGCGTGCTTTCTAACCAGCGGCGCGAGCTTTCTCTGTGAACCCAGCCTGTCTGCCAACTTCCAGGGCCCGCTTGGGATTGAGGAAGCCGTAAAGCTGGATGATCTTGGCCACGAGTCCGGTCCAGCCGGTTTGGTGACTGGCGCCCAGCCCGGCGCCATTGTCGCCATGGAAGTATTCAAAGAAGTAGATATTGTCGCGCCAGAACGGATCACTCTGGAACTTTTCCGTGCCGCCGTAGACGGGCCGCCGGCCATGCTCGTCGCGCAAGAAGATCCGAGTGAGACGGTCAGAGATCTCCTTACTGACCTCAAAGAGGTTCATGAGCTTCCCGGATCCCGTGGGGCATTCGATTTTGAAGTTGTCGCCGTAATACAAATAGAAGTTCAGCAGCGCGCGGATGATGAGCGCGTTCACGGGCATCCAGACGGGTCCGCGCCAGTTGGAGTTGCCGCCAAACATGCCCGTGTTCGACTCGGCTGGCAGGTAGTCCACTCGGTATTCCTGGCCACCGGTATGGAAGATATACGGGTGCTGTTCGTGGAACTTGGAAAGCGAGCGGATACCGTACGGACTCAGGAACTCGTTTTCGTCGAGCATCCTCGTAAGGATCCGGCGCAGCCTCTCCGGTGTAACCAGAGCCATAATCCCCCGTTCCGCCACGCCGAAGTGTCCCGGGCCCGTAGGATGGATGGTCTTCATGAGTTCAGGCATCCGGCGTGTGCGTTCGTAGAGGTGAGCAGCTACCCCCGGGACGCGCTCTCGATCACTAGCTTCGATAACTGTCGTCGCACACAATGGAAGGAGTCCCACCATCGAGCGCACCTTGAGCCGCGTCGCGCTGCCATCCGGGAGCCGCAGAAGGTCGTAGTAGAAACCATCCTCCTCGTCCCACATCCCGTCCGGTCCTGGCTTGTTCATGGCGGAGGCGATGTAGAAGAAGTGCTCGGCGAATTTTATGATCATGTCCTCGTAAGTGGGTTCATGGCGGGCGAGCTCATAGGCGAGTTCCATCATGTTCTGACTGAACAAGGCCATCCACGCCGTGCCATCCGCCTGCTCCAGGTGGCCGCCGGTGGGCAGCGGTGCGCTACGGTCAAACACGCCGATGTTGTCGAGGCCGAGAAAGCCGCCTTCGAACACGTTCTTCCCGAAACGATCTTTACGGTTCACCCACCAGGTATAGTTCAGCAAAAGCTTCCGGAACGTTGTCCTAAGGAACTCGAGATCCGCCTCGCCGCGCAGGGCCTGTTCGGTCTTGTTCAGAAAGAGGGTCGCAAACGCGTGGACTGGTGGATTCACATCGCTGAAGTTCCATTCGTAGGCGGGCATCTGGCCACTCGGGTGCAGGTAGTGGGCGTGGAGCATCAACTCCATTTGCTCCTTGGCAAAGTCGGGGTCAACGATTGCGAGCGGGAGTGTGTGGAAGGCCAGGTCCCAGGCCGCGTACCAGGGGTATTCCCACTTGTCCGGCATGGAGATGATGTCGTGGTTCAGCATGTGGAACCACTCTGTGTTCCGCGAATTCCGATATCCGGTGTGGAGCGGGTTGGAGTGGTGCTCGTCCAACCAGTTGTCACCATCGAAGAAGAAGAACTGCTTGCTCCAGAGCATGCCGGCGATGGCTTGACGCATCACTTTGGCGGCATCCTCACTCACCGATGGTGGCGTGACCGATTTGTAAAACTCATCGGCTTCACGAAGCCGGTTCGCGAAGATTTCATCAAATTGCTTTCCGAAGAGTTCGCGCTTCTGGTCTGGAGAACTCTTGGAGAGCCGCAGGCGAATCACTTTGGATTGACCAGCATCGATCTTGACCCGGTAGTCGGCCGCGACCTTCGTGCCTTGCTTAGCAGGATTCACCGCGCCGAGTTTGCCCTGTACCACGTAATCGTTGATGCCGTCCTTGACATAGGGACTCTCGTTCTTTTGTCCTGGGAAAAGCCGCTCGTTGTTGGTGTCGTTCTCGGTGAAAAACAGCGGCACTTCGCCTTCGCAGGATAGGACAAGTTCACCGAGCAGCGGGTGCGTCGCCGCAACCGCACTGGTTCTTGCCGGCGCCGGAATCTGCTTGAGGTTTGGTTTCTTAGGGGTCCGATTGGATTCGGCAATCCACGACGCCCAGTTGTTCCGGAACCAAAGTGTCGGCAATAGATGAAGTTCTGTCGCGTCCGGTCCACGGTTGGCCGCCGTGATTCGGACCAGGATATCTTCCGGCCCGTCCTTGGCATATTCCACAAACACATCGAAATACCGGTCGTCTTTGAAAACGCCGGTGTCGAGAAGTTCATATTCCATTTCGTCTTTAGAACGACGCCGGTTCGCCTCCACTAGATCGGCGTAGGGATACGCCGCCTGCGGGTACTTGTAGAGGTACTTCATGTAGGAATGTGTCGGCGTGCTGTCGAGGTAGAAGTAGTACTCCTTCACATCCTCGCCGTGGTTGCCCTCGCTGTTGGTCAACCCGAAGAGTCGCTCTTTGAGAATCGGGTCCTTGCCGTTCCACAAAGCCAGCGCGAAGCAGAGATGCTGTGTGTCATCGGAGATGCCGGCGATGCCGTCCTCGCCCCAGCGGTAGGCACGTGAGCGCGCCTGTTCGTGGGTGAAGAAATTCCAGGCGTCACCATTTTCGCTATAGTCCTCGCGGACCGTTCCCCACTGCCGCTCACTAAGATAGGGTCCCCACTTCTTCCAAGAGAACTTTTCTTCTCGTGCATCATTTAACCGTTGCTGCTCCGCCGTAAGCATAATCTTCCTCCACGCCGAGATTTTGCCCCATTGTGTAATTCCTTCGGCATTTAATGGGTTCCACATGCAATCCGACATATGCGCGCGTGTTTTCCATCGGCAAAAACCGCTGTAAGACAGCGATGAACAGGGCTAGGTTCACGCAGCAGTCTATGCTGCCGGGAAATCAGCCACAAGGTCAGGAATCACAGTTGGCCGCGTAGCTCCTCCAAAGCCGTACTGCAGAGGTGTTACCCTAAGTCGTGATTGACTTTACGGGGTCCTGGTACATCCATGTTTGGTTATCTGACCGATCGGGAGCCCAACTTGGGGCCATTGGTCTACGAACTCGAGCGTGCAACAAATCTGTCAACGCCCGCACTAATTGGCCAATTGCGTAAGAGCGGCATGCAGCTCTAATCTACGGACACCAGAAAATGTTTGATATGCACGGGCGCTCCAAGTGTGGGGCGTGGAGCCCTCATTTGCCGACAGAAAACGGCGAGGCTGTTCCGAACGGTAGAGCCGAGAATTCGGCAAATTCTTGATCAAATCGACCTCCTAAAATGACTGCATTTGTGCTGCACGGAATTCGTCTTCGCAGAAGGTTTTTGAGAAGCGGGACGTGGTTTTCGTCCCGCTTCGGTGCGTGTCAACGACCTTGAGACAGGTGCTCACGGAATTTAGTGAGTTTTTCATGTGACTTGAACCGGCTTGTTGATCCAGACTTCGCTGGGAAGGACCGGCGGTTTGGGAGCGCTTCGTACGAAGCGCTCCGGGTGACGCTGGTAGGCAACATCGAGCACTTCCTGGCGTTGCCGCAGGATGTTTTCAGCTTGGCCATAGTGAACCATCGCCGGTGTCAATAAGCCCACGCCAGAGTGACGGTGCTCTTCGTTGTACCAGCGAAAAAATCTCTGGCAGAAAGCACGACTGTCCTGGATGCACCCAAAGCGATCCGGGAACTCCGGCCGATACTTGAGGGTGCGGAACTGGCTCTCAGAATACGGATTGTCGTCAGAGACATGAGGCCGACTATGCGTCTTGGTGACGCCTAAATCGGCGAGTAAAAAAGCTACCGGTTTGGACCTCATCGACGTGCCACGATCCGCATGGAGCGTGAGTTGACCAGGCTGGATGCGTTGTTTTTTGCAGCTCTCCTCGATCAGTCGCTTGGCCAACTCCGCGCTTTCACGATAAGCGACCATCCAGCCGGTAACGTAGCGGCTGAACACGTCGAGGATCACGTAGAGGTAGAAGTAGGTCCACTTAACGGGTCCGAGCAGCTTGCTGATGTCCCAGCTCCAGAGTTGATTGGGGGCGGTGGCCAATAGTTCTGGCTTTTTGTAAGGCGGATGAATCAACTGATCGCGGCGCTCGCGGGACTCCCCGTGCCGTTCGAGCAAGCGATACATGCTGCGAATGGAACAGAGATATTCCCCTTCATCGAGCAACGTCGCATAAACAGCAGCTGGCGAGCGATCTTGAAAGCGTTCTTCGTGCAAACGAGACAAGACCGCCTCTCGTTCCGCCGGGCGGAGTGCGCGTGCCGGCGCAGGCCGCCAGCCCGCCACCGCCGGAACAGAAGCCTTACGGCGGTCCCGGTAGTAGGAAGCACGAGGCAGAGCAAGAGCTTGGCAAGCAGCGCTGGTGCCCACGTCCGCCGCTAGTTCGGTGACCGCAGTCATCAGGATTGTTCCTCGGGGTCCTGTTCCGGAATCGGATTCCCCAACAGCGCGGCCACTTTTTTTTGCACGTCGATGATGATCTGCGCCTTACGCAGATCTTCGGTCAAACGCGCATTCTGACGGCGCAGCTTCTGATTTTCTTCTTCGAGTGAATTGCGCTTGGACTTCGGCCCGCGTTTCTGCGGAGTCAGGGCCTCGAGGACTCCTTTGGCCCGCTCTCGCCGCCAATAGGTCAGCAGAGACGAGTACAGACCTTCGCGGCGGAGCAGAGCGCCAAGACCACCTCGCGTCGCAGCAACAGCTTCAGCTTCTTCGAGGATGCGTTGCTTATATTCTGCGGTGTAGGTCCGCCGCTTTGGTTTGGCAACTACTTCGGGGTCCGGCGGTGAGCCAGAGACCGAAGCGGCGCCCGCTTTGGCTGTCGCTGCACTGCGCTGCGGCTCGCTACGCTCGCCTTCGCTCCGTTCCGCGACAGCCAAACCCCCAGGGGAAAGAACAACACCAAGAGAATTCCCGTTCATCTCTGTCTTCTTCTTTCTCGCCCTACTGCTCATTAATTAAGGGTACTAAACCTGTCTCAGAGATGTTGGCACGGGGGGGAGTGCCAAACTGTGCAATTCTGGACAGACAGATGCCCTCCTTGGCGCTAGTGTGGTTGGTAGTTGCAACTTGTTTGACAGAATTTCATGAAGTTCTGACTTTACAATCGGGCGGCTCTTAATCGGGCCGCCCTTTCCATTCACCGGAAGACCACTGACCTGGCGGTCCGACCTCCGGTTCATTTTTGCAAGTCAGGATCGACTACTTTGCCGCAGCCTTGGCTTTGCCGAACTCGGGGACTACGCCGAGCTGCTGCATAAGGCCAAGTGCATCCCAGTTAACGAAGCCTTCCACCAGCTTGCCGTTCGCGAAGCGTGCGATAGTTACCCCAGAGATAACGAATTGCTTCCCCGTTGGTGCGACTCCGCTGAATTCACCTCGATGCGCTCCTCGGCAGTTCCAACGCGCCACCACCGTCTCCCCGTCGGCCATCATGTCCTCGATCGTTAACCGAATGTCGGGGAAAGCAGTGCGATAGAGTGTCACTCTCTTCTTCTCACTCTCGGGCCCCCGCCCAACCTCGGGCGTCGAGGCGTCATGGTGAAAGTAGGTTGGCGCGATGAGTTCGTCGGCCACTGGCAGATTGCCCTTATTCCAAAGCTCATCAAATAGACGACGGACAGCAGTTTTGTTCTGTTCTGACATAGTGATTCCCCTCTTCGTTTGAAATTCGAAATTCCTACGCGCCTTGAGCGAGCAGGGCTTGAGTGGTGTGTCTGGAACCGCTGGCGTCTAGGGTGTGCGAGCCTGTACGTCGGACAGGGGGTTACGCCCCGCGCGAAGGAATTAAAAGGAACCCAGGAGGTTCTGCCCTCTTACTTCTCGATGCGGTGCTTGGCCTTCAGAAACGTTCGGACTTCGAAGCGGGAGTCTCGCCTCAAACGGCGAAACCTCAAGATGATCCTGTTCTCATGAAGTGCGAGAGTCAAGGATAATCGAAAACTTTCTTTTACGCCCAAAACCGTCACTCTGTCACAAACGAGCGAATTGAACATCTCGGGCAACCTCTCCTTTGGTACGCTCTTAGAGCGACATTTGAAATCTTTGGCGTGACAAAGTCGTCGTCTTTCGAATCGTCCCGGGCGATCGAGAGAACTCTCTTGGAGCGGCGCAATTACTCGGAGAACTGTCCGCTCGCGGCATAATCATCCGGAGACTTTCTATGGGGTGCTGGTAGCGTGCGGGACACTCGAGAGCCAATCGTGTTGAACTTTGGGCACCACTGGCGTAAGTCATTTCCACAGGCATTTCGCCAGGATTGCGCTCCCAAGGCCAACAATGCGGGCATGCACACCAGGACGTAGCGCGGCTCGCACGTCTGTAACTGCGTCAGGAAAGCCGTTCGGACCACGACGAACGCAACGATGAGAGCAATTCCCGGACACTGCCGCCAGTGCAACAGACCAACAAGCGCCAGACCCGCGTAGAGAAAATTGAGCAACGTCAGTCCAAGGGTGATCGCAAAACCAGTCGGGCCTTGGTGCCAGCCATCACTTCGTGGCCAAAGTTGCCCCGAGTAGGGCAGGATGGCAGTTCTCGGACTGAACCACATAGCGGCTGTGCGTGCGATCGGAATCCAGACGTAACTTCGCAATGGGTGCCTCTCACTGCGCTCGGCCGCTAACTTTGCGAAGGCCATGTTCAGTTGGCGCGTCATCCGGCGCTCACGATTATATTGTCCGAGCAGAGAAGTGACCCGGTCATACTCTTCGGTCGAATCGAAGGCATAGGTGGGGAGATCATGAATTGAAATCGGTTCTGCGGGCAGTTTCCAACTCGAAAGATAAGCATCGCGTGAGCGAAACATCCATGTCTGTGTCCACGCGTAAAATCCTGTGGGCACGTCATCACCGAAAGCTTGAGCATAGCGCGGGGCAAGGAACTCCACTCTTCCGAAGGTGTGAGCATTACGGGCTGCCCACGGAACCAATGGCACCAGCACCCCAATGATCACCCAAAGCGTAGCGAGGGTCAGTTTTTTCCAATGCACCGGGCGGCACCAGCGCAGCCAATGTACAGAAAGCACCGTTACCACGAGCAACGGCGTCTCTGGCCGAAAGAGCGTGCCGAGACCAACGACGAGTCCGCCGAAAAACCAATTCCGAACGGAGTAAAGGAGGTCACTCCTTTCTCGAATGAGATCGAATTGGTACGCAGGAGGGAGGAGGAAGATAAGAATCGCGAGTGTCGTCAGAAATATTGTTGGGACTTCCGTGAGGGGCACTGCAGAGTAGTTCGCCGTAAAGGGACAAAGTACCGCTAGCCACAGCGCTGCGACAGTGATGCGAGTTCGTACCCGCTCGCTAGCCACAATGGAAAGCTCTGCGGCTATTCCGGCGGTCAGGAGGCAAGTCGCAAGATCGATGAACGCCTGTGCCACAAACACCGGGTACCTGCCCGAGCCCGCAAGTGAATATATGGCCGCCAGAAACCCGGCGTAACCGGGCATCCGGACGTCAGAAGGATGGAGATGTCCGTTCGCAAAAATGCCATAGACCCCGTAATGCAACCAATTGCGCGCAAGTTCTTCATAGTAGGGTGTGTCTCCCGCAGCAAACGGAAATTGCCAGATGAAAAATAGCCGCAAGACCAACCCGGCAAGCAAGGCCGGGAGTAAGTGTTTGTAGAAAGTTTTAGTAAACATAGTGTGCTTGCACGACCGAGGACAGCGGCCCGGGCTAATAGGTCGTTGCAGCTCGGGCTGAATTACGAGGCGAGGCCAAAGTCCAACGGAAGAATCGGAGGTCACATGCCTCACAGCGAAACGGTCGGAAGAAAACGAAGGGCAGGATTATTCTCTCGAGTATTCCCTTGCGCCTTGATTGGTGGATCCGTTCGCAACGGCACCGTGGGCAAACCCGCCATGGAGATTCTCCGGATGCGTAAAGGCATCCCAATTGCCCCACCATTGTCTGTCACAAAAGAGTATGAATCTGTCTTCTTTTGAACACGGGAACTAAGGATATTCATCGTCAGGCGCTTGGCAAGCTTGGATCCGTCAACATGTGCGCATTTGGACAGACACGCCCCAAGAAAGCCCCTATCCTGGGGTGATTGGATCACCGATCGCTCGGGCCGCCAGCGATCAGGGAGACTTCGAGTTTCAACCATGATGCCTGCACTTTACCCGCTCTTTTCCCGCGTCCGCAGTTCGCTTGGGTTCTTGTCTGCGCTGGTGAAAAAGCTGTTACGAATGAAACCACGCGACACCGATTTAGGGCCTCAGCGGATGTGTCCATTTTGTAGACTCATCACTCCGCGCTGCGAACGTTATTGCCTGGAATGCGGCAAATCTCTCAAGTCAGTTTAGTAGTCGAAGCAGAAAGGACGACCAAGATACCATTCAGTGGAGATTGTCATCCTTTTGATTCTCTCTAGTGAGCCGCGTTTATGCTTGTGAACGCCGCAGGCGTCGGCCCCGTGCAATCCACAACTAGCTGCGCCTTGCTAGCGACGGAGAGAACCAACCCCAGCACCATAACAATCAGAACGCTCCATACCCCTAGTGGCAAAACTGATACAACACGCATGCGCCCTCACCCAGTACAACGTGGAACTCGCCGCGCCGGCCATCATGTGCGGGCCGACTCGACTTAACAGGGCTTAGGCTCGCAGCGCAACATACCGCGAGACAAATCAGGAGTGATTGCTACCGTTTTTCGGGATTCTTTGCGACGAAGAGGCCATAGACGAAATTTCCGGATGCGAAGCCGGCACGCATGGCGTGGAATGCTTTCAGGTTAGTGACAAATTCGACGCCATGCTTTGCGGCTAGGGACCAGAACGATTTGTCCTTGATGATGTCCAGACCGAGATCCCAGCTTTTCGCACAATTGAGCGTGAGATCCTGACGATGGGCGATTTGCAGACCACTGGAAACCAGAAAGTCGCTGTAGTCATTCATACCATGAAGTTCAACCATCATGCCCTTCTCGATGGGCGCGATGAATTTCTTTTTGTCTGCGGGCGACAAGTTTTCCTTCTGGAACCAGTCCGTGAGTGCGAAGCAGCCGCCGGGCTTCAGGAATTTCACCGCCAAAGCGAAGAATTTTCGCGGATCATGATAGTGAGAAATGGATTCGACAGACCAAAGCAGGTCAAACGGTTGCGCAAACTGCATCTCCTCCGCGTCCATTAGAAAAAAACTGGCGTCCAGATTGGTCTTGGCCGCCGCTTCCTTGGCCATTCGCACTTGGACGGGAGAAATCGTGATGCCGCTGACGCTGGCGCCGTACCTCTTCGCGAGGTAGAGACTGCTCCCGCCGAAGCCACAGCCGATGTCCAGAATGCGAGAGCCGGTCTTGATGTCCGCGAGCTGCGCGAGGTGATCGATGAGCTGTATCTGGGCGGTTTCTTTCGATTCATCGCCACGAATCCAGTAGCCATGGTGTATGTGCTCGCCCCAGAGGGAGTGATAGTAAGGGCTAACGACATCGTAGTGTTCAATAATTTTGTGCTTCTCGTTGACACGAGGGACGATCACAGAGGGCTGCTCAAAGACTTCCGTATGTGGCTTCTCAGGCAAGAGGCGATTCTACCCCAATAGGGGCGTTGTCGAGGACCGTAAGATTTCGGGCGGGGTCTTGCGCGCACCTTCGGAAGGTGACGCGGTGTTTGACGAACACATTCCGATTCGAAAGGCGCAATCATTCAACGCTGGAACTTTGCGGTCCTGGGGTATACAGTCCTTTCGCGCGAGACATTGGGCATAGCTGCTCAATTGGCGCAGCGACAAACGTGCATTTCATAGGCAAGTTAACGCAAGCAGATTTTAACGACGTGCCAGAACACGTTCGTTCCAATATGTATGGGCTTTCGATCAATCTTCGCGCTATATCCAAGCTCTTACTTCGCTGCTTGTCTATGCCAATAGCTTTAGCAAGCATTGCTGCCGCATCGCTCGAGGGCACCCTTTCCATCGGATGCTATGGGGCGGCCATTCTCGTCGGGAAGATCCGCCCTGTGCGTGAGACGTATCAACTTCTTTCCCGCACTTTCGACCGGTTCGTCAGCCGGCTGGGCCAAAAAGTTCTGCGGGACCCCCGAGACACGCCCGCGTTACGCATCATGGTTTCCCTCACCATTACCGCGTTACCAGTTTTCCTAATCCAACTCGTCTTAGGGAAACCTCGCATATTGCTAGTGATCGCGTTCTATCTTTCCCTATGCGGTCCCGCGTTTCAGCGGTCTGTCAGGATGTTCAGCGCCAAACACCTGGAGGCGCATCGCCCTCATGGGTATTTCTCTGATCAATACCAAAGGATCTTCGGCCGCTACGTCGAATTCTTTCTGGGGTATTTGTATGGGGACCTTCCCGAACTGGGTCGGACCGTTCATGTCCGTCTCCACCATAAAGAGAACGGCGGACCTGGCGATTATGCTTCCACCATTTCCTACGATCGAACGAATCCACTCCATTTCCTCTGGTATCTTTCGGATAACATCTGGACCGTTTTGGGGTTTGCTCCTTACGCCTACTTTAAAGCTAGACGCGATGAAAAGAACCGAAGACGAATGCTTTGGGGAATGGCACGGTACTTCGTTTATTTCGGAGCTATCTTTCTCTACGATTGGAGAATTGGGATCGCGTTCGTGTTGATTCCTCTGCTCTGCATGAATTTCATTATGGCAATCACCTCGTGGGTTCAACACGCCTTCTATGATCCGGAACATCCCGAAGATTATTTTGCAAATACCGTGACCGTCTTTGATGAAGTGAACTTCATGAACGAAGGATACCATCTGTGTCACCACCATCGATCTGGCCTTCACTGGACCGAGATGCCCGCCCACTTCGAACAAATTCGCGACAAGATGTCGGATTCCAACTCCTTGGTCTTTCGCGATTTGGATTTTATGGAGCTTTTCATCGAGTTGACTCTTCTTCGCCGAATGAACGTGCTCGCTGAAAAACTTGTTCCGTGGGAGCCCATGAATCGCGAACAACGGTTGGCTTTCCTGGAGAAGAGAACTAGGCCTGCAAGAACCGCTGCGGTTTGAAACCGTCACGGGTTGTCACGGAATAGTCTGGCAGATTCGGGAATGACCCGCCATCTGCACTGATTGTTTTGGCCAGTTGATGCCCACAGCGGTTATAGGAAAGGTCCTAGGGCGACGCAAAAATGCCCCAAGCTGATGCTTCCTTCCATCACCGTAGGGCGGTGTCTGTGGATCGTGGGATGGAATCTCTCGAATCGCTGTCGGACCGAAGACGCGCTTGCAGCGGTGGAGCAGGCGGTGCTCGAACGGCTGCCCAAGGGTAGCCGCGGAGAGAACTTGACGCTGACGACGGACAACGGGACGCAGTTCACTTCTTCGCGCTTCTTGGACACGCAGCTTGGTACGGAGGCGAAGGAGACCGCTCCGGGTGCCGTAAATGCAGCCCGGCCGACACCGTGGACCCGGGGCTTGAGTGCATAGACGCCTTGGAGCGAGAAGAACTCGAAATTGTCCTTGTCGTCGAACCAGGCGCACTTGAAATATTTGAGCGGGAGATTCGACCTCCTCGCGAGTGCCAAGGCATAGATGGTGAGTTGGACGTTGTACCCGTCGCGCCCTTGCAGAAAATCGAAACCCTGGCCGCGGTAGTACGAGATGTTCTCTTTCGTGAGATACACCGGAATTTCGACGGCGATGGTTGCCGAATCGTTCACGAGCATGAACCGCTGGAGCGTCTCATGCCGCTTCTTGTTCGCGATTGCCGCGGGTAACACGGGCGCCGTTAGGCGCGTTGCGTAATTTTCAGCGAGATTCGATGGAGCGCATTGCCAACCGTTCAATTGGAACAAAAATTCCGAATGGAACAAATGCAGTCGCTTAAAGTGTTGATATGAAGGAAGTTTGGTAGGGGCGGTGGGGATCGAACACGACCCCCTATTTTTAAGTCCCGCGATTTGATGGCGTTGCAGCCGCCTACCAATTTCAATTGCTGATTCTGCTGACTTGGAACTATGCGCGACGAGGTAAGTGAATTCCCCGATCGATGACGACTTTGGTTAGCTCGGCCTTCAAGTTAGCTCGGCCTTCGTTGACTTGCCCTCCTGAGCGACCTAAGATTGCGCCAAATGGCGGACCCCTCATCGCTCATCGGGCAGACTATTTCGCACTACCGCATCATCGAGAAGCTCGGTGGTGGCGGTATGGGTGTGGTGTACAAGGCCGAGGACACCGAGCTTGGCCGCTTCGTTGCTATGAAGTTCCTTCCCGACGAACTGGCCCGAGACCCACAGTCATTGGAACGCTTCCGTCGTGAAGCTCGGGCCGCCTCTGCACTGAACCATCCCAACATCTGCACGATCCACGAAATCGGCAAGCACGATGGTCGATCTTTCATCGTCATGGAGTTCTTGGACGGCATGACGCTGAAACATCGGATCGGCGGAAGGCCTCTGGAGATCGAGGAGGTACTGTCGCTTGGAATTGAGATCGCGGACGCGCTCGATGCTGCCCACTCCGCGGGGATTGTGCACCGGGACATCAAGCCCGCCAACATTTTCGTCACGAAACGTGGGCACGCCAAGATTCTGGATTTTGGTTTGGCGAAGCTCA
>Ga0335079_10006613_pt1 | contig 13264 bp, 14 predicted proteins | sample Lox_Sample_33_FD_206719 | JGI IMG/M metagenome (GOLD analysis project Ga0335079, IMG submission 206719) | Soil microbial communities from Loxahatchee National Wildlife Refuge, Florida, United States - Lox_Sample_3.3 | ecosystem: Environmental > Terrestrial > Soil > Wetlands | place: USA... | reverse complement strand
GGTCCCGTGAGCGCCAGCCGTGTGGCCTTTAGTAGCGAGATGAGCGCGGGCGCCCCGTCCGTCGGGATGGGGGGGGCCTTCACCGACTTCCTCCGTTGGCGGTCTGTGCCCGGCGGAGTACCTGGAACGTGGCCTGAGTGGCGGCCCGCATGGGCCCGCCGACTGGGTACACCAGGGCGCCGAGCTCTGGCGTGTTCGGGTAGGAGTCGGCATGGCTCAGCGCGCCGGCAGGGCTGGACCGGTGCTTCCTGCAGCGCGTCGTATCCAAAAACCCTTCCCGCTACTTCTCCGTCGGCGGGCGTGTGGCGTCCCATTATCGAGAACCTCGATCGGGACGGCCTGGCCTTGGCCTCCCAGGCCTTCGTGTGGGCGGACCTCGGTTGAGCGATGCGGCTCCAACTCGCCATCGATACGTTGGAGCTGGCCGAGGCCGAGCGGCTCGTCTCCTCGGTGCGCGATCTCGTCGACCTCGTGGAGGTCGGAACGCCGGTCATCATGCGCGACGGCGTCTCGGCGGTCCGCTGGTTCCATGCCGCCTTCCCGTCGCTGCCCGTGGTGGCCGACCTGAAAATCGCCGACGGTGGATACCTCGAAGCGACGCTCGGATTCGAGGCTGGTGCGGCGCTCGTGACCGTGCTCGCCACCGCCGCCGATGCGACGATCCGAGACGTGGTGCGGGCGTCGGCCAAATGGCACGGGGAGGTGATGGCCGACCTGATGGGTGTGGGCGACCTGGTCCGGCGTGCGGCCGAGATTGATCGGCTGGGGGTCCGGTACATCTGTTTGCATACCCCCACGGATCTCCAGGGCGGCGGGGATGCGGAGGCGGAGCGCCAGGCGGTGGTCGGTTTGCGGAGCGTGGGCGACGTGCTGCGGAACGCGGCCCCGGCCGTGGCTGGCGGCATCACCGCAGCCAACGCCCGCGCCATCGCTGGCCTACGACCCGAGCTGGTAGTGGTGGGATCGGGAATCACCCGGGCGCCCGACCCGCGTGCCGCTGCGGCGGCGATTCGGGTTGCGCTGGACGAGGGAGAACCACGTTGAGCACGGCCGAACTCGACACCATCGTCGGCGAGGTGACCCGCGTGCTGCAGGCCGTCGATGCTGGTGCTGTGAGCGCACTCGAGCAGCGCATCGCGAGCGCACCTCGGGTGTACGTCGCTGGCGCCGGCCGCACCGGCCTCATAGTGCGGGCCTTCGCCATGCGGCTCATGCACCTCGGGATGGAGGTTCACGTGGTGGGCGACGTCACCACGCCGGCGTTCCGGGCCGGCGATCTCCTGGTGATCGGCTCTGGCTCGGGCGAAACTGGAACACTCCGCGTCCTGGCGGAGCGGAGCAAGGAGCTCGGCGGCGCATTGGCGGTGGTAACCATCGTTCCGACTTCGACCATCGGGAGGCTGGCCGATGTCGCCGTACGGCTGGACGCTTCCTCGCCCAAGATCGTTCCACGCCGTGGGGAGGCGCCGGTGAGGGTGAGCGCGCAGCCCATGGGCTCGCTATTCGAGCAGGCGCTGTTGCTGCTATTGGACGCCGTGGTGATGCGGTTAGCGGCGGCGTGCAGTACCTCGTCGGACGAGATGTTTGCTAGGCACGCCAACTTGGAGTGAAATGACCGGCACGGGCATCTGTCCCGAATGCCAGCCGGGCGCCCACGCGCTCAGCAGACCGGCCCGTCCGGGGCGTTAAAGGGATCGGTCTTTACGGGCCTGAGTACTTAGGACCGGACGTGGAGGCGAGCTGACCCGCCGCGCCCTCGAAACGGACTCCCCCGACCGTTCTATCGGGCGTACCATCCAGGATCGCTGCTCGCCAGCTCTCGCGAAAGCCCACGGTCCTCGTTCAGCTCATCTACCGGTGTCCACCCTTGGCGTGGGGGTGTCCCCCGCCCCGAGCCGGTCCAGAGTGAACAGCATGAGTTGGGCTTAGCCCGGGGCGGGACCCAGGGTGCGCTTGGTGAAAGCCTCCGCGAGGTCCTGGGTGCGGCCCTTGCTGTAACCCTGGGTGCAGTCCTCCGTGCGGGCCTCCGACACCCGTTCGGTAATACGCGGGTGCACCCGCCCAGCCGCGGCCACCCCAGGAGTGGGGACCCACCCAGCCGCGATACTGGCCCCAGCCATGATACCCGCCCCAGCCCCAGTAGCCGCCGACGCGAAACCAAGGGTGTGCGTACCAAGCGTAGTAGCGTGGCCCAAAACCGCCCCAGTATGGCGATGGGCCATAGCCATACACCCAAGGCGCTACGACCCAGCGCCAACCATAGACGGGGTAGTAGACGTATTGGTCCGGGAATGTCTGGGTGTCGCTCGGGACGTACGTGTACTGTTGACCATACGGCATCCAGACCCAACCGAACTGGCTCGTGTAGACCCACTGGCCAGCAGGCCCCGGGCTCGGCTGCGGCGCGGCGGGGGGAGCCGCAACCTGGGAGTCCGGCGGTGGCGGCTGTGACGGTGGCGCAGGCGGTAATTCGGACGGTGTCGCCTCGGACGGAGGCGGCCCTTCATCAGGTGCGGACTGGGGAGGTGGAGGCGGGGGGGGAGCGTTCGCATCGCTTGCCGCCTGTGCGAGGGCGAGCGCCGGGGTGGCGGTGAGCAGAAGCGCAAGGCGCGTGAAGCGGGACATGTCATCTCCTAAAGAGCGGCCCAGAGCCACCGCTAGAGCAATCCGGTACGCATCGGTACTTCTATCAGAGCCTGGTTGCGGAAGTGCCGATATTTGTGCGTGGCGATCGCGTAGCAAGTTGGTCCATTTGGATGGGCCCGGCTCGCGCTGGGGGCAAAGCACCGCCACCGTCCTCTCGCGAGCGACCGTCACGGCCGGGGGTGAAGGCACCTGGTGCGTATCACCTCTCGACAGGCACGCCGGACACGAGATCAGCGCGCGAGCGCCCGCCACCAAGAGAGCGCCATGGGCGCAGCGGCGAGGAGAGCCAGGCCCGGCTGGCATATCGAGCGGCTCGGCGGCCTCAGGCGGCGGCAGGCCAAGCCTTCTGCGACGCCGGTGGCGAATCCGAGGAGATGGGCGAGGAGATCGGTGTGAGCTCCCGTCCCCAGCATCCCCAGGAGCGCCACGCCCACGCCGAGCGTAAGCCAAGCTCGACGTCGCGGAACCTGAAGTGCACTCAGCACCCCGAGCGCGCCGAAGACCGCCGTAGAGGATCCGATGGACACGTGGCCGTCGCGAGCCACGAGCGCCGTGAGCACGTTCCCCGCGACGCCCGCGGCGAGGACGAGCCACGTGGCTACCGCCGGGCCGAGGCGGCGAACGAGGGCGCCAAGGAAGATCCCGATGGCCGCGACGTTGGCGGCGACGTGGGCTACGTCCGCGTGGAGCGTGAGCGCGGTCAGGGCGCGCCACCACTCGCCGTTCAGCATGCGCGCGGCGTCCGCGCTTCCCCGGTCCGCGAAGCTCTCCGCTGGCGGGAGGCCGGCTTGAACCGAGAATATGAGGATTGCAAGTCCTGCGGCGATGCCCACGAACGAGCTCCCGTAGTCCGGTTTGGCGATGGGCTTAGGCCGCGGGGCATTCTCGCTTTCCCACGCCGTGAGCGCTGCTTCCGCCGCGGGGAGGTCGCCTTCGTCGACGAGGAGCGCAAAGCCCCCGCTGGCGGTGGTCTGAACCTCATGGGGGATACCCATGGCGAGGAGGACCACGCTCTGATCGAGCGCTGCATTGCGGTCGCGCTCCTCGCGCAGCTGCGCCATGCCGGTACGGTGTGCGGTTTCGTTGTCCGAGTCGAGGGCCATCTTAGGAACGGGCGGAGAGCGGGCCCATGGAAAGGAGAAGAGGCGACGGGGAGCCTCGCTCCGTGACGCGTCACGCCGCCATTTGACGTGGACTCCCTTGTCCGGCCCCGCTCCGCCGTCCGCCAGCATCTCAGCGCGGAAACATCGCGACCCCGCGAAAGGGGGTCTCGGGGACCGAACGTGGGTCCTCTTGATTCCCCGGTGCCTATGGCGTTACCAGAGCGCGGACGGGTCCCCGGCACCTCACTCCCTAACCGCACCTTCGGCCGGGCCAGGCCCCCCTATCCCCACGAATGGGTCGCCATTCAAGAGTGCACCCTAGATTGACCTTCGTGCGCTTCCTGTCGGCCCTAAGGGTGAACTCGGGTGTCGGCTCCCGCATTGTTCCACCGCGTACGTGTCGCGCTCCTTCGAGAGCGTGAGCCGAGCCTTTCCCGGATTGGGGGATCCGGTGAGGGATTCTGGGGAGGTGGAGGAGTGAGGAAGGCCCCGGGCAAGAGCACACCCGGGGCCGGTGGCCTACAGGAGCTTGATCTGCCGATCGTCCTCGATGGTGTCGAGCCGGCGCAGCTGCAAGCGTAGCCAGGGTATGGCCGGTAGGCGGGCGAGGAGCGCCGCAGAGAGGCGGGGCGCCCGGTGGACGACGCCAGCGGCAGAGCGGAGGGCTTCGACGAGCGGTGCTCCGGCCACCCAGACAGTGACCCCGGCACGGAGCGCAATGGGGGCTACCGCATCGGCCTCCAGGAGCGCTGCATCGACGACGAGGTCGGTGCCGGTGGCGGCGAGTCGCTGGGAAAGGCCCCAGCGAGCGTCATCGGTGGGAGCGATGGTGACGGATCGGGTATGGCCGGCGTGATCGACGAGCACAGCCACGAGCCCGTGCGGTCTCGGCCAGATGCCGCAGGTAGTCATGAGACCTCCGGGAGCGCTGCCTGGACGTGCTCGGCGGTGACGGCCTGCTTCTTGGAGATGGCGGCGGCGTTGAGCGCATGATGAGCTAGCAGGTTCACCTTGCGCGGCAGGCCATTGGTCGCCTGGTAGATGGCTTCCAAGCCGGACGGTTCGAAGAGCGGCAACTCGGTCCCTGCCAGCCGGAGGAGGTGGGCGAGGTAGCGCCCCAGCTCCTCGCGGGTGAGGCCGCCGAGGTGGTGGCGCACGACGATGCGCTGGCTCAAGGCCTCGTGCACGGCCATGGAGAGCCGCCGCCGGAGCTCGGCTTGGCCCACGAGGAGCAGGCAAAGCCGATTGGCGGAGTCCATCTCGTAGCTGGTGAGGAGCCGCAGATCCTCGAGCACCTCGCTTCGGAGATGGTGAGCGTCATCCATGATGAGGAAAGGTCGTGCCTTCGCCTCGACGCAGAGTCGAGTGACTTCGGCTCGGATGACGCGGTAGAGCGCGGCGCGGCTGCGCTCGGTGGGGAGGCCCAGCTCCCAGGCGATGGACTTGTACATGTCTGTGACGTTCCCGGTAGAGAGCGAGACGTAGAAGACGCGGTAGAGGCCCGAGTGCAACGAGGCGACCACTTTGCGGCAAGTGGTGGTCTTGCCTCCGCCGGGTTCGCCGGTCACCAGGCCAATGCCGCGCAGGTCGAGCAGATGCTGGAGTCGGACCTGGAGTTCCTGCACGGCAGTGGAGACGAAGAGGTCCTCGGGAGCGAGGTCCTTGGCGAAGGGGTGGCGGGCGAGGCCGAAGTGTTTGCGGTACATGTCACTCCTCCTTCCCGGCGAGGTCGGACAGCTTGAGGCCGGGCTCGGCCGCCGGCCTCTCGCGGCGGACGAAGCAGTTGGCGCGCGTGTCGACCACCTTGGCTTCCTGCACCTGAGCGCCCTTGAGCCACACCTGGACCGGACGGCCCGGTCGCCAGGGGTCGTAGCGAAGGGTGACCGTTTCACCTACGAGTGCGGCATCGACCTCATAGGCGATGCCGTGGAGGCTCACCGTGCGATCCCTGGCCACCCGGCGCTTGGCCTCGTGCAGGAAGAGATCGTCCACCTCGTTGCCGAGGTAGCGGACCTCGTCGGCGACTCGCGCCCACTTGTCGAGCGGCGTCTCACCACCCAGGCCGCGATGCGGAGTGCGGTGATATTCTGCCTCGACCCAGACCCATAGACGGCGGTTCAAAGCCTCCAGGCTGGCGAGGTCCTCCGGGCGAAGGGTGGGCAACAGGCGAGTTCTCACGGTCAGAAAAAACCGCTCTTGCTTACCTTTGGCCTGCGGGTGATGAGCGCGAGCATGGATCAGCGTCACGCCCAGCTTGGCGCAGACGAGCGCGAGGTGGTGAGAGCGAAAGGCACTGCCCCAGTCGACGAAGAGGCGGCGGGGAGCCCCTCTCCGGAGCACCGCCTCCTTGAACACCGGCAAGAAAGTGGCGGTGTTCTCGGCGAGCGCGAAGGAAGCGTAAGGCACCACCCGTGTCGCATCGTCGATGAAGCCGATGAGGTACGCCTTTCGCTTCCTTCCCGCGGCCCAGACCGCCGGGCCGTGCATGACATCGCTCATCCACAGGTCGCCGGCCTTCTCAAACTCGAAGCGACGATGGTCCTTCGAGGGGGGAGCCTCCGACTTCGCCATGAGGCCAGCGCGGGAGAGCAGCCGGTGCACTGTGCTCGGCGCGAGCTGGAGCCCTTCGGGGACCTTTCCCAAGCTGAGTGCGTCACGGATGACGAGCTGCACGGAGTAGTCGGGCTTCTCGTCCTTGATGGAGAGCAGCAGGTCGGCCACTTCGCGCGGTAGGGCACGGGACTGGCCCTGATCGTTGCGTGGTTTGGGTTTGAGGGCTTCGAAACCGCCCTTGCGATAGTTTTTCAACCAGTCGCGGATGGTCTCGGGAGCCACCCGCACACGGGTCGAGCCAGGGATGGCGTAGTCCCTCGCCCCCTTCTCCTCGAGCAGCTTGTAAAGCCCACGGTTCCCCGCCGGCAGGTGGACCAGGTCCCCGATGAGCCCATAGCGAAACAGGGCCACCTTCTCCTGGTGCGTCTTCCTATCGTCGTCCACGGTGAGTCTCCTCGGTGAAGGCCCCGAAATTGGGGTGACCGAGTGACCTACCCCGTGCCGGACGGCGGATCCGGCCCCATGTCCTGTTGGATGCTGCTCTTCGGTCTGCGGTGTCGCAGTGGCCGGGGACCGAAACCGAGCGGCGGCGGCAACATGGCGAGGGATGAGCTCAGCTCGAGGCGAAGGCGCACGAGTGCTACCTCGGCACCGAATGCCGAGCGGACGGACCTCACGGTGGGCTTGCAACCGGCGAGGAGCGTGGGCAGAAGGCCGATAGCGGCAGCGAGCCCCGCCTGGACCAGCCGAACTCGCCGGCGCATCCAGCGCAGCGCGCCGGGCATCTCGATGTCCGGCCGGACCGTCTCGCTGGCAGCCTCGCGCGATGGCGCAGCCTCGACGGCTACCACCACCGCTTCGGCGTCAGCCAGGCAGCCTGTGAGCCGGGAGCACAGGAAATCCGGCAACAGGCTGACGGTTCGGTGCGCCGGGCGGCAGTACCACCGCGCGATCAGGCAGCCAGGCGGGTCGACCCGCTCGTAAGGCGTGTGGCGGGAGAAGCCGCAACCGCCCTCCGGGTGGAACGGGCAGAACGGCAAAGTTGCCGCCAGCCACCCCTTCTGCTTAACGTAGTCCTCGCTGGTGAGCCCGGCGTCGAACCGAACTTGCACCAGCCAAGGCCCGCACCGCTCTAACGGTGGCGGGCCATTTCTCTCCTGGGCCGAGCCCCATGCTCGGTGTGGACGCAGCGTCGCCCGGACTCAAGCGGTGGGAAAGTTTCCTGCCGCTGTCCTTGCCGCGTTCTGCCACCCGATCGAAGGTCGCACCGGTGCTCGACCATGGAGAGCGTCAGCCGGTGGCTCACGGACCTATGAAGGAAACGACAGGGGGCGGGAAGGAGGCATCGCTTGGCACGTGGCGCGCGCACGGGAACAAGGCGTCAGGAGCCTCGCGCAGAGCTCACGGCTGCGCTCGAGGCAGTTCTTTCGACCGAGGAGGTGCGCCTGGCAACAGCGGCCGCCTTCCTGGCGCTCGACGAGGCCGGCAGGCAGCGCCTTCTCGAGCAGCTCCCGACGGAGACGGCCGAGGCGCTTCGCCCGGTCCTGAACGGCGTGTTCGGCTCCGAGCCCGGACGTCTTCCCCCACCGGCTGGAAGGGCCAAGATCCGGCAAGACTGGCAGCGCCTCTGGAGCGAGTGGGCCGGTTGCATCGACGAGTCGAGCTACGAGGAGGGGCGGTACGTTCGCCAGGAGCATGACTGGGAGCCGCCCTATCTCGACCAGTCCGCAGTCACCGACGATCTCGAGGCGATCGCCAGACGGATGCGCAGCCTCATGCCCAGGGTCTGGGCGGAGGGACTCGATCCCGAGCGGAGCTTTATCGGGGAGGTCCGTCAGGCTGCCGACGGCATCGGGGCCGGGCTTCCGAATGGTTCGAAGGCGAGGGATCGGACTTCGGGCCCGAGGTCACCCGTTGCCTTCTGGAATGGGAGACGCGGGTCGCAGAGCGAGAGGGCGTGGGCCCTTTCGAGTTCGCCGAGCGTATCCGGACCCTGGAGAGTTCGCTCAAGCAGGCGGGGATCCATGGCGAGTCGGTCTGCGCCTTTGTCAAGGCGATGCCGCAGGACGAGCAGCGCGCCATCTACGGGGCAATGAGGGCGAAGCGACAGACCGCCCTGTGGTCCGAAGCGCTCGCCAATCCCCACTCCAGCTGGTTCAGGCTCCATCAACGGCTCGCGCGGAAGTGGGATCGAGCCGGATTCGACGAGAGCTGCAGGGCCCACATCGAGCAAGATTGGACGCTCGCGCTTCCGCTGGTGTCGGGACAGCTGCGCAAGAAGGAGTATTCGACCGCGCTCCAGCTCGTTGACGAGGCCATACGCTCACTGCTGTGCCTTCGCTCGGAGAACGCTGGGCACCAACCCGAGAGCTGCTCGTTGGTTGTCGGACGTTCGGGTTCTCCCGAGAATCGGACAATCAGGTATTCAAGCTGCTCGGCCTCTGGGAGAGGGCAGCGGCCGCCACGGGAGATGTTGAGACTGCGGCTGCCTTGAAAGTCCAGTGCGCCATCGGTCGGGCGTGGGACGACTGGGATCGTTCCCTGGAGGCCTTCCGGATCTCCGAGCCGACCTGCGAGGACCTGTTCGATGCCTGGCGAACGATGGTGGCGCGCGCGAGCGTCGCTCTCCCGCCGCGATCCGCGCAGGGCGAGCAGCCGGCGGAGTGGGTACGCCTGCTCGTCACCGCTGCCAGCGGAGCCGGTGATGGCCGGTCGCTCGTGGAAGGCATCCGAAGGTGGCTCGCCCGCATCGAGAAGACACCTGGCGGGATCGGGGCGTTCAAGGCCTCCATCGCCACGCTGCTTCTCGACATTGGCCCGGCCCGGGGCGCTTTGAAGGAGCGCAGCCCGAGGCTGAAGCGGCTCCTTGAGCGGGGAAGAAACGCCGGCGATCCTCTCGAGCGGTCGCGCCGCCGTTGGATGGCGAAGCTCGATGGGCACGAACTCGCGCCGGACGTGCTGGCGTTCCTAGCGAAACACGTTCAGGCCCTTGTGCCAGACCCGGCGACTTCTTCGAACTACGAACAGTGCGCAGACTGGATGGCGGCCGTGTGCTCGAGTTTGCTCCGGAAGACTACCGCACAATCCTTCGGTCCTGGCAGGGCGTTCATCGTCGACGTCGCAACCTGTGGAAGGCCATGAGCGCTCGGAGACTGCCGATCTGAAGCACCTCGGGAATGGGGCGCGTAAAGGACGCAGACGAGCCGGGTCATCTCTGCAGGGTGACGGTGACGTTCGAACCCGCGAGCCATCGCGGTGTCTATCCCGCTGGATGGCATCCTCACTCAGAGCCTTGACGCGAGGCGCGGAGCGCCCGGGTAGGAGGGGGCATGCGGCGGAGACACGAGGACGTCTTCAAGCTGTTCAGACGGGCTGTGAGGAGGTCTGACTTGCGCGCGCCGGGACAGCCGCGTTCTCGCGGTACACGGGGTGCCGGCCTGGAATCGGGGTTGCGTACTTTGTCGCGTGCTGCAGGTTTGCTGCAAAGCCTTGACGATCAGTGACGCATACGAGTCAAACACAAAGAACTTCAAGGGGTTACGCGTGCCGCGAAACCTATGGCCTTCGGATTCCCGAAGAATGCCCCAAATTCACCATAAGAAAAGGCTCCGCGCCTCAAGTCCGCGTGGAGCCTTGCGATTTGGCGCGCCCTAGAGGATTTGAACCTCTGGCCTTCGGATTCGTAGTCCGACGCTCTATCCAACTGAGCTAAGGGCGCAATCTGCTGTATTTGTAGGGATTTTTATAATGCTGTTGCCGTCGTTTTGGCCGGGAAACCCGAGCTTCCTTCTGTTGTGGGTATCATCCTGCCCTGACCCGTACCCTGCCTCAGATCCAGAGTTACGGCGCGATCAAGGCGGCTTCATACCACGTGATCCGCTGAAGTCGGCAAGTGCTAACTATGCCCCCGCGATCGGTGGGGGTACCCCTTCGAGCCGGCCGGTCTAGAGGCCTCGCCATCTGGCCGAGCCCGGGAGCCCGCAGGCGTCCGCCCACCTGCCTGCTGCCAGGAAGCGCCTTGCCTGCGCACCAAGGGGTGGCCCCTGTACGCAAGCGGAGGAACGCGTCAAAAAGCGAGCATTGTCTCCGCCCACACCAGGCACGCATCGGGATCGAACTCAACCAGGTGACGACGAAATGCCGGAGCCGGGACCGCCGCGGGAAAGAGTGGGCCCGGCCTGTGGGGGACTTCATTCGTTCGCGACAATACCGGATCACTGAAGCGCAGGGGCCTTACGACCGAATGGCGGCCCTCTCCGTCCGTGGATGGCGCCGCGGTGTGAAGCATGGCCAAATGCTTGATGCTCGGCGACAGCGCACCACTCGTCTTCGCTAGACGAGCGAGCCGTCGATGAACGCACTGTGAGTTCCGGAAAATCTGACCGCATCCGTTCCAGAAATTCTGGCCGGTCCGGATGGGTATCTCCGTCCGCCAGCAAGACCGGCGCCCCTAGCGCACGCCAGCGCTCCCGGCGAGGGAAAGGAGGATGCTCGACATGATGAAGCGGCACGAGATCCAAGTGCTGCGCAAGGCTGGTCACTCGCAGCTCGAGGTTGCCAAGTTCTCCGGTGTGTCGGAGCGTACGATCCGTCGTGTCGAAGACGAGCCAGCGGTGACGAGCATCGACGCAGGTGAGACGCGGCGGCGTGGTATTGGGCGCCCCCCGAAGGCAGAGGCCTTTCGTGAGTTCATTGCGAAGGCGCTGGCGGACGAGCCGGACTTGCTCTCGCTCGAGATTCTGCGGCGTGCCCGCCTGGATGGCTACGGGGGCGGAAAGAGCGCGCTGTATGAGCTCATCGCCGGACTGCGGCCCAAGCCGGCACGCCCGACCGTGCGCTTCGAGGGACTGCCGGGGGAGTTTTCCCAGCACGACTTCGGCCATGTCGACGTGCGCTTCATGGATGGCTCAACGAAGCGGATCCACTTCTTCGCCTCTCGGCTCAAGTATTCACGGTGGGTCGAGGTGGCCATTGTAGATAACGAGAGGGTGGAGACGCTCCTGCGCACGCTGGTCGATCATTTCGCAGCGTTCGGTGGCATCCCGTTGCTGGCTGTCTTCGACCGTCCCAAGACCGTGGCGTTACACTGGGCGAAGGACGGCACTGTTACCGAGTGGAATCCGACCTTTGCCGCGGTGGCCCTCGACCTGGGCATGGGCGTGGAGGTGTGCTGGCCACGGCGGGGCAACCAGAAGGGATCTGTCGAAAACCTGGTGGGCTGGGTGAAGGGATCGTTCTTCAAGCAGCGCCGGTTCCTCGACGAGGCCGACCTGCTGGCGCAGCTCGTGGCGTGGCAGGTGGAGGTGAACACGAAGCTGCCGTCTCGTGCCACCGGTGTCACGTCGGCCACGCGCATGACCGACGACCGTGCGCGCCTGCGTCCGCTCAAGGTGGCTCCTCAGGATCTGGCGCTGCGCATCCCGATCATCGTGGGCCCGACCGGGTACGTACTCCACGAGACGCACCTCTACTCGATGCCGTCCGATGCCATCGGGATTGCAGGCACGCTCTTCCTGTACCGGGAGCGCGTCCGCACCGTGGCAGCTCGCTTCTCGGCGTTGCACCCACGCCTCTTCGAGCACGGCGCCAAGTCGACACTGCCAGAGCACCGCGTCGAGGCGGTGGCCAGAGTTTCCGGAAAGCGCGGCAAGCGTTACCTGATGCGAGAACACCTGCTCGAGGTGGGCGGCGCGGCACTCGAGTACCTCACGGAGCTCGTGCACCGGCGGCCTGGAGCCTGGGTCGCCGAGGTCGAACGTCTCCACGCGATGTTGCAACAGCACGGGCCTGACGCCATACGCGCTGCCTTCGAGAGCGCCGTGGCGGGCCAGACCTTCGGTGCCGAATACATCCGCCATTACCTGCAGCATCCGGAGCCGGGGGCGGTGCAGCCGCCCCGTGATGGCCGCTCGGTCACCGCGAGGCGGGTGTCAGGGCCGCATAGCGCCGAGCGCAGCGAGGGAAGCCTTGACACCACGAAGCCGAGCGGTGGCCACCCGGCCACATCGCCGCGGCAGGGGGTCCTTCCACTGTGAAGACCGACATCCCGCTCGACGCGCTTCTCAAGCGCCTCAGCCTCGCCAACGCGCGCCGCATCTGGCGCGACCTCTGTAGCCGGGCGGAGAAGGAACAGTGGTCCTACGAGGACCTCGTCACTACCCTCGTGCTCGAAGAGATCGCTCATCGCCAGCAGACGCGGCTGCAGAAGCTGTCGCGCCGAGCGGGCTTCCCTTTCCTCAAGACGATCGACGATTTCGACTTTACATATCAGTCGACGGTGCGCCTCCCGCTCATCGGGTCGTATCTCTCGCCGGACTTCGTCACCGAAGGCCGCTGCCTAATCCTCTCCGGCAAGACGGGCCGAGGGAAGACCCACCTCGCCGTGGCCATCGCCTACCGTGCTATCCAAAACGGCTTCGACGCGCACTGCGTTACCGCCGCCGCGCTCATCGACGACCTCTCAGTCGCGAGCCGCCAGGGCCGACTTCGGGAGGCGCTCGCGGAGTATATCCGTCCGCACGTACTTCTGGTGGATGAGGTCGGCTATCTCACCTGCGGGGACGATGCCGCTAACCTGCTCTTCCATGTAGTGAACGACCGCCACCTCAAACGCCGCTCGATGATCTTTACGACCAACAAGTCTCTCGACACCTGGGGGCAAGTCCTCCATGACGACGACCTGGCCGCTGCCATCGTCGATCGCGTCCTCGAGCGCGGCCGCCTCCTCAAGCTCGACGGACCTTCGATGCGCACGCGACACCTGGGCCTTGACGATGCGACCGCCGCGGAGCCATCAACTCAACCGGCCAGAATTTCCGGAACTACCCCGGCGGAATTTCCAGGCATCGTGGAAACATGGCGGGTGAACCGCACGGTCGGACGGTGGCAGTGATCCCGGAAGGGGTCGAGCGCCCTCTCCTGATGCTGTCGTGTGGCACGGTTGGGCTTCCAGGCAACCAACC
>Ga0335079_10006611_pt1 | contig 13267 bp, 11 predicted proteins | sample Lox_Sample_33_FD_206719 | JGI IMG/M metagenome (GOLD analysis project Ga0335079, IMG submission 206719) | Soil microbial communities from Loxahatchee National Wildlife Refuge, Florida, United States - Lox_Sample_3.3 | ecosystem: Environmental > Terrestrial > Soil > Wetlands | place: USA... | reverse complement strand
ATGCGGTGTGGGTTTCCTTCGACGACGGCGACGACTGGCAATCGCTGCAACTGAATCTGCCGCACACGGCGAACCGCGACTTGTGGATTCATGATAGCGACCTGATTGTCGCGACGCACGGCCGCGGATTCTGGATATTGGACGACATCACGCCGCTGCGGCAAGTGAATGAGAAGGCGGCGGATGGCGACGCGGTTCTCTTTAAGCCGGCGGCAGCCTACCGTGTTCGTCGAGACACCAACACGGACACGCCGCTCCCTCCGGAAATTCCTGCGGGAACGAATCCTCCGGATGGCGCGATCATTGACTATTACTTGCCGCATGCGCCGAGCGGGCCGGTCACGCTTGAGATTCATGACGCAACGGGAAAACTTGTGCGGCGCTATGCGAGCACGGACAAGCCTGAGTTTGATGTGAACGAACTCGAGCGCACTCTTGGCGTGCCCACTTACTGGGTGCGTGCACCGCGCGTGCTGTCCGCTGAGGCGGGAATGCATCGCTGGGTGTGGGACATTCATTACGAGACGCTTACCGGCGGGCGCGGCAACTATCCCATTTCAGCCGTTCCGCACGACACTCCGCGTGAACCGGGCGGCCCGCGCGCGGCGCCGGGAACATACACCGTGAAACTCATGGTGGACGGCAAGACGTATTCGCAGCCGCTCACAATCAAGATGGACCCGCGCGTTAAATCGACGCCCGTTGAAGTGGGGCAATTGACCAGCGCTGAACTCCGCGTTGCTTCTGCGATGAAGACCAGCGCGGAGACTGTCGCCAGCATTCGTTTGCTGCAGACGGATTTGGGCGCGCTGAGCGGGAAAGTGACTGGCGCTGCCGCCGACGCTGTTGCAGCGGCGCAGAAAAAGGCAATCGCAATTGCCGGCGAAGCTCCTGCTGCGGGCGCGGGTCGCGGAGGGCGCGGTGGCGGCGGGCGAGGCGGTCCGGCTACCGGGCCTGAAACGCTTCCGCGCTTGAGCGGCGAATACAGCGCTGTCTATGGACTGATGGATACGTCAGACACGGCGCCGACTGCGACGCAGGCGGGAGTTCTTCGGACACTCGACGCTGAGTTCGCGAAGTTGATGCTCCAGTGGACGGGGTTGAAGACAAAGGACATTCCGGCGCTGAATGAGCAACTGAAAAAGGCCGGGCTCCCACCGATCGAGATCAAGGGTGGTCAGGTGGGGCCATCGCAGCTTGAAGCGCAGTAAGGGATTGTGGAGCTGAGAGTTGTGAGCTCGCCGGCTGCTGTGGCTTGATGAATTGAATTAGAATTCAATTTATCGGGGCGGATTTCATTGCCGCCCCGATAGTTTTGTCTGGGGCTATTGGCTTAAGAGCATGGCGACCTTCTACATCGAAAACTTTGGATGCCGCGCCACGCAGGCGGATGCCGCGGCTATCGAGCGGCAGCTTCTCGATCGCGGGTACTTCGCCGCAGGTGATTCCGCCGCTGCAGACGTCATCGTCGTCAACACATGCACCGTAACCGCGGCAGCCGACGCGCAGGCGCGCACCGCGATTCGGGATTTCGCGCGCGCGGATGCCGCTGCGCGAATCGTCGTGACCGGCTGCTACGCGCAGCGCGCACCCGAAGAGCTGGCTGCGCTTCCCGGCGTGGCTTGGGTTGTGGGCAATTCGCATCGCACTGAAATTCCGCGAATCATTTCGGAGATGCAAGCGTGCGAATCGCCGGTGCAACAACAAATGGTCCCCATTGCGAAACTAGCATTCCCTTCAGTCGCAAATCTGCCGCCGGACGACATCGCGCGCGCCAAGATTCTCGCCGGCGATATTTTTGCGCTTGAAGGAATTGCCGTTGCTCCAGTGGATGGCGGGGAGGCCGGGCACACACGCCCCACCTTGAAAATTCAGGATGGATGCGACAACCGCTGTGCCTACTGCGTCATTCCGTATGTGCGCGGGCGCAGCCGAAGCTTACCTCCGGATCGCGTCATTGCAGAGATTTCGCGCCTCGTAGAATACGGCGCGCAGGAAATCGTGCTGAGTGGAATTAACCTCGGCAGCTATGGACGCGACCTTGCGCCGCGCGGGGAGTTCGCGGATATGTTGCGGCGCGTTCTGGACGAGACGAGCCTCGCGCGATTGCGCGTCAGTTCCATCGAGCCGATGGACGTGACGCAGGATCTGATTCAACTTTTCGCGTCGACAGACCGCATCGCACGCCACTTTCACGTTCCGCTGCAATCGGGGTCCGATCGCATCCTTGCCGCGATGCACAGGCGATATCGCGCGGAACATTACGCGCGCCGCGCCGAATTGATTCGTGAATGGTTGCCGGATGCAGCCATCGGCGCGGATGTTATCGCCGGATTCCCGGGCGAATCGGACTGCGATCATCAAGCGACGATTGATTTGGTCGAGCAGATTCCACTGACCTATCTTCACGTCTTTTCTTTTTCGGAGCGCCCCGGCACCGGCGCGGCGCAACTACGGGGAAGCGTCCCTTCGCACGTTATCCGCGAACGTGCCCGCGAACTGCGAGCGTACGGCGCACGCAAGAAAGCTGCTTTTTCTGCGGCGCAGGTGGGCAAGCAGATTCGCGTTCTCACATTGAATACGAATGAGATGGAAAGGTCACAGGATCGCCGGGAATTTTCCCGCGCGATATCGAGCAACAATCTTGACCTGCGCGTGGCCGGACGATTTCCCGCGAATCAGTGGCTGGATGTGGAGATTACTTCTTTCGATGGCGCTCGCTTGAATGCAGATTGCGTGGACGCCGTCAGCCTTCAAAAATAACCTGCGCGAGCGCTGTGTTTCCACTGTGCGTCAGCGTGAGCGAAATATTTACGACGCCCATTCCCGCGGCGATTTCGTGCGCCACTCCATGCAGCGCGAGCGTGGGCTTGCCGCTCGGCAGACGCACAACCTCCAAATCCACCCAGCGCACGCCGCGGCGCCAGCCGGTGCCCAGCGCTTTCATCCCGGCTTCTTTCGCGGCAAAGCGCGCCGCGTACCGTTCGTAGGGATCGCGATGGCTTTCGCAGTAGGCGATCTCCGCCGGGGTGAAGACACGCTTTACGAGCGAGCGCCCGCGCCGCTCGATCGCCTCGCGCATGCGGCTCACTTCCGTTATGTCAATGCCCATCCCGACGATCACTGTTTCCCTGCTTTCCCCGCTCGGAAATATCGCGCCGCCATTATACGCGTGCATGTGGCCCCTTCGTGTTCCCTGCTATCATGATTTGCCGCCGGGATGAAACCACTCAAAAAAATGCGTCCGCGAATCAAGAAGAGAGTCTCCGCTGCCGCGAAAAGAGATGCGCTTGGGCACAAGCCAAATATCCGCGCGCGCGCGGATTGGAAAGAGCTTCGCGCCGGAACCGCGACCATTTTGCAGGCTAAGCCACTCACACGGATTAAATGGATTGTCCATGGATTCTCGACGCGGGAGGGGGGCTCGAGCAAGCTCGGCAGCGAGCAAGTGCTCAACCTCGGTTTTACAGATTGGGACTCACGACCAACTGTTGAATCCAATCGCAAGAGATTTCTTGACGCGCTAGGCGCAGGCAAGTTGGATTTAGCGGTCCTTCGGCAAATCCATTCCGATGTAATTCACACTGTCGAAAGATCACTGGCCACTCCCTTACAAGGTGACGCACTCATTTCAAATTCTCCCGGCATTATTCTCGGCGTTCAAACCGCGGACTGCGTACCAATATTACTGGCGGATACGCGCAACCGAGCCGTTGCGGCAATCCACGCGGGCTGGCGCGGCACCCTTTCGCGCATCGCAGCAAAAACGATTGGCCGGATGCAAATGGAATTTGGCGCGCGGCCTGCGGACATCGTTGCCGCAATCGGCCCCGCGATTCATCGCTGCAGTTATGAAGTTGGCCCGGAAGTGGCGCAAGCCTTTGCAGGACAATTTCCCCAAGCGCGTGAGTGGTTTGATATCCCACGCGAACTAAGCAGCGGAATGCGGGATGGCGAAATTGTCGCGGGAGAGGGCCCCAATCCCTTGAAGTGGCTCTTGATGACGCCCCCCGGGCACGATCCACCGCCGCCAACTGTGCAGCTCGATCTTGTGGCAGCGAACCGCTGGCAATTGACTGACGCAGGAGTATGCGAAGTAAATATTTCTGCCAGCGATCTCTGCACGGCTTGCCACACGGACCTCCTCTTCAGTCATCGTCGCGAACAAGGTCATACCGGACGCATGATGGCAGCGATTGGCATTCGCGTTTAGTAGGAGAGGCTATGCCCGGGTTTCGATCAGGGCGAGTTGTCCGCAGGCGGCCATGATGTCTTGCCCGCGTGAGTGGCGCACAAATGCGAAGATGCCCTTGTCGAGAAGAATTTGCCGGAACGCCTCAACACTTTCCTTCGTGGGCTTCTTGTACGGGAGCTCGCCGGGATTCCATGGGATCAAATTCACTTTCGCGGGGATATTTGCCAGAAGTTTCGCCACGCGACGCGCATCTTCCGGCGAATCATTGAATCCGCCAAGCAAAACGTATTCAAATGTGAGGTAGCCCCGCGGTCCTAAAGGATAGCGCCTGCACGCATCCAGCAAAACGGCAAGAGGATATTTTCGGTTGATGGGCATGATGGCGTCGCGCTGCTCGTCGTTCGATGCGTTGAGCGAAATCGCCAGCTTGGGGCGCACCGTTTCTTGGGCGAGCCGATCGATGCCCGGAACAATCCCGGAAGTTGAAAGCGTCACGTGACGCGGTGCGAGCCCGACGCCCTTCGGGTCCAAGAGAATCCGCAGTGCCGCCATCACCGCGTCATAATTGAGCAGCGGCTCGCCCTGGCCCATCAGTACGACATTTGTCTGGGGGAGCAGGCGGTCTCGCTGGTCTTCAAGCACGATCAGCACTTGCCCCACGATTTCCGATGCCGAAAGATTACGCTTCAAACCCAGTTGCGCCGTCAGGCAGAAATGGCAATCCACGGCGCAGCCCGCCTGCGTCGAAATGCAAATTGTTTGTCGACGAGCGTCATCGCCCACGTCCGGCATAAACACGGCCTCGACCTGTACCGCAGCGCCTGTTTCTGCCTCGAGCGAAAGCAAATACCGGATGGATCCGTCCGTGGATTGATATCGCCGCGCGATCCGTGGCAATCGAATCGTGGCTCCCGCCGCGATACGCTCACGCAGCGCCGCGGGGAGGTTCGTCATCTGCGCGGCGTCGAACCGGCGCTCCGCGTACAGCGCATGATAGAGCTGGTCTCCGCGGTATGGCGGCTCACCCCATAGTTCCGCAAGTGCGCGGAGCTCTTCAGCGGATTTTCCGAGTAATTCGATCATCAGAGAATTTCCATGCAGTGGAGATATATATTCTATCACGCGCCGAAATCGATCCGAACGGTGAACGCTGCGCTGAATGGCAATTCATGGACTGCTGTGCAAGAATGAATTGTCGCTCAATCGCAGCGGAATCCACGAAGAATGACCGTCGAACGCACAATTTACAGGGAAGTTCTGCCCAACGGGCTCGTCATCGTCACCGAGCCGATGTCCCATGTCCGCTCGGCCTCGATCGGGATCTGGCTGCGCACCGGCTCACGCTCTGAAGCGCCCGCGCGCAACGGCATCGCGCATTTCCTCGAGCACATGGTTTTCAAGGGCACCGAGCGGCGCACCGCCGAACAGATCGCCCGCGAAGTGGATAGCATCGGCGGCATGATGGACGCCTTCACCGCGAAAGAAATGGTCAGCTTCAATGCGAAAGTCCTCGACGAACATCTCCCCATCGCGTGGGATGTTCTCGCCGATCTTGCGCTGCGCCCGTTGTTTGACAAGGACGAAGTTGGGCGCGAAAAGCAGGTGGTCCTCGAAGAGATCAAGATGGATCAGGACAATCCGGAGTCCGTTGCGCACGAAATGCTATTTCAGAATTTTTGGAGCGGGCATCCACTCGGCCAGCCGATTATCGGCACGCCGGAGACGGTCCTTGAATTCTCCCGTGACGCCCTGGTGGAAGCCCACGCGCGTTGGTACGCCCCGAAGAATATCGTCGTAACGGCGGCAGGCCACGTCGAGGAAAACAAAATTGTGGATCTTGTGGCAAAGGAGTTTGCCGCGCTTGCGCCAGGCGACGGAGCCCCACCCTCCGCCGCGCCGGAACCGCACGGCACGCTCGCCTCACAATCCAAACGCGAACTCGAGCAGGTGCACATTTGCGTCGGCGTGCCTTCAGTGCACATCGCCGATGGCCGTCGCTACGCTGTCGCCGTGCTCAACACGATTCTCGGGGGCGGTATGTCCTCCCGATTGTTTCAGAACATTCGCGAACGCCAGGGCCTCGCTTACGCCGTCTTCAGCGAAGTGAATCCCTACTCCGATGCCGGACTGCTCACGGTTTATGCGGGCACCTCTCTGGAATCTACGGAAAAGGTCCTCGGACTTATCGCCGCAGAACTCCGCGCCCTTAAAAATGAACTTGTTACCGTCGAAGAATTACGCCGCGCCAAGGATCACCTGAAGGGCTCGATGATCCTCTCGCTCGAATCCACTGGCGCGCGAATGGCCAATCTCGCCCGCGCGGAAATGTATTTCGGCCACTTCTTCTCGCAGGACGAAATCCTTGCGGCCATCGAAGCCGTCACGCGCGAGGAAGTCCTCGCCGCCGCGAACCAGTTTTTCCTCTCGAATCAGGTTGCCGCCACCATCGTCGGCAATCTTGATGGCTTCCAGCTTCGCCGCGAACAACTCGCCTGTTGACTTTGTATTTTTGAAATCTCTTGCTTCTTCATATTGACGCCCGCGCCGCGCCCTGCCATCATCGCCGCAGCAATTTGTCGCACTGGGGAGCGGGTGATCGGCATCCGGGTATCCATTCTGGCGTCGGGCAGTTCGGGCAACATCACTTTGCTCGAAACCGAGCGCACACGCCTCCTTGTGGACGCGGGCCTCGGCAAGCGCGAAACGCTTCGCCGCCTTGAAGCGCTCAGCCATTCGATTGATCACCTCGATGGAATCGTCATTTCGCACGAGCACTCAGATCACATTGGCGGCCTCGCGCAAGTCCTCGGCCTCTGGCGCACCACGGTCTTTTTCACTCCCGCCACGGAAGCAGCGGCGAGGCTGGCCATCCCCGAGACGTCGCACAAGCGCCTTACTCACGTCGAGCACTTTCATCCGGGCGACCGGTTCTGCATCGGCGATATAGAAGTCGCCGCGTTTGCCATTCCGCATGACGCCGCCGACCCGGTCGGCTTTACCTTCCAGACTTCTCAGGGAAGTGAAACGGGAAAAGTTGCCATCGTTACCGACCTCGGCTATCTGCCCGAACTGGTGAAGCATCATCTCCGCGGAGCCGATTGCCTAATCCTGGAATCCAATCACGATCTCGAAATGCTCAAGGTTGGCCCTTACCCGTGGCACATCAAGCAGCGCGTGATGAGCCGCACCGGCCATCTCTCGAATGACGCTGTGAGTGAATATCTATGCGACCCGGAAGGATTTGACGGGGAAGCGCGCTACCTCGTGCTCGCGCATCTTTCAGAAACAAACAACAACGCCGACGTGGCCAAAATGAGCGCCGAAGAAGCGCTGAATCGCCGCCCGGCGGAAGTTGCCTTCCGCGGCGAACTGCACATCGCCTCGCAGCGCATCCCGATGGGCCCATTTTGCATTTCGCGGGAAGATTCCGCGCCGCCTGCCGCTCGTCGTGCAACCGCCTGATTCAGCAACTCCCGCAAACTGGCACGCCAAGAAGGAATTAGTGGGTGAGCACCTGCTCGAAAAACGCTAGCGCGCGCGGGTCGTTCGATTGCCCGAGCCAGAACATCGCCTGCTTCCGCACCGCGGGATTCTTATTCGTCTTCGCGACCTCAATCAGCCGCGGCACGCCTTCGTCCTTCGGCATCTGGCTCAACGCAAACACGGCGCGCTTTTTCACTTCGGTATCCGGATCGTTTTCAATCGCCTCCGTAATCGCGCCCGCCGCTTTTTGCCCGGCCTTCTGCGCCAGCCAGAAAAGTCCCTGACCGCGCACGCGTGTGCTCGTGTCTTCCTTGGCCATGCGGATCAGCTCATCCAATGCGCCCGGCTCCGAGCTTTGCGACAGTGCAAACGACACCTGCTCGCGCACCTTTTCGCTGGGATCGTTTTTGGCCATGCGCTTTAGAATGTCCAGCCCTGCTTTTCCGCGTGCGCTGCCAAGCCAGAAGGCCGTCTCTGATCGCAATTTCTCCGACCGCGAAGGTTCCACGAAGTTCGCAAGCGCGCGGTCCGCCGACGGATCGTTGTGCATCGCAATTGCCGTCATTGCCCCGTTCGCGGTGTTCCGGCTTTCGCTATCATCGGAATTCGCGCCGGTCACAACGCTTTCAAGCAGCGCGACACTCTCCGCGGGCTTTGCGTCCGTAATCCAGATGACGCGCAGCCCTCCCGCATCAATCTGGCAATCCTCGGTGAATGCACGCACGCGCCCGATGCGGTGATCGGCCACGCGCAAGAGCACATACATCACCTGCGATCCTTCCAGGTGAACGACACCCCCGCTCGCCCTTGGCCCGTCGGTCTCATTCATGTTGTTGCCGTTTAGGGATTCCAAACTGCACGGCCCGCAATTCCCGTCCGAACTCCAGTTGCCGCAGCACATTGTGCGGTGGTAACCACTTTTCGATTCAATCATCGGCACTGAGTAACCAATCCATGCCGGCGAGGTTTGAGACGAGGCAATCCCGCGCACCGTTGCTTCGAGCCCGCCCGAAACCGCGCGCGTCTCGACCTGTGCGTTTTTGATTTGCGGCTGGCTCTGAGCGCCCGCGGCCGCCGCGGCCAAAAAAGCAATTGCTGTGAGTGCGATCTGTCGGATTTTCATTGCCTCTCCTACTTATTCAGAATTTCCATCAAATAGTCGGTCGCTTCTTTCGAGTCCATGTTGGATAGTTGTCGCACTGCATACTTCTTAAGTTCCGTATCAGTTTCCTTCCGCGCCACCGCGATCAGGGCCTTCACATTGTCCTGGTTCGCGAACGCGCGGAGGATAGCCTGCCGGACGCTGGCGTCCTTCTCCTTGTCGTACTGTGCACTGAGAATCTCGCTCGCGCGGCCGGAATCCACATTTCCCAGCGCGCGCACCGCGGCTACACGCAAATCCACGGACCCTTCCTTCTGCAGGATTTGCCCGAGTTGATCCGCGGCGTCGCAATTCCCCAGCGCCCGAAGAATCTGGCCCTTCATTTCCGTCGAGGTTTCCGCGCCATAGAGCTGCAACAGCTCATTCACGGCATCCATATTCCCAAGTTGCCGGACCGCTTCTACGCGCAACGCCGGATCCTTTTCATTTTTCGCCACATCCAGTACGTGGCTCTTGTCATCCGCGTTTCCGAATGCGCGCAGGATGGACTTCTTTATCTCCGCGCTCGCAGAGGTCCCGTAGATTTCCGCAAGTGTCGCCATCGAATCCGTTCCTCCCGAGTCTCCCAGGTGCCGGATCGCGTCAGCCTGCAGCCCCGGATTCGATTGGCCGCGCGCTATCTTTACAAGCACCTCGTGCGCCGCGGCCGAGTCGATATCTTCAAGAATGCCGAGCGCCCTCCTCTTCAAATTCAGCGACGCATCGCTTGCCAATACCTTCTCGATTTGCGGCACGGCCACCGCCGGCTCCGCTTCCCGCAACCCGTTGAGCGCCATCAGTTTCGTTTCTTCATCCGAACTGCCCGCGGTCGCTCTCGTCTGCGCCGCAACCCCAATCGTTCCGGTGAGGATCAGTGCTATCGCAATCAGCAATCGCTTCATTTTTTTGTCCTCTCTCACTTGTTCAGAAGTTCCATCAGATAGTCCGTCGCTTCCTTCGAGTGCATCAGCGAAAGCTGCGACACAATCGCCTTCTTCATTTCCGGGTTCGTTTCGCTCCGCGCAATTTCAACCAGTCCCTTTGCATCCCCGGCAAGAAAGAGCGCATTGATCACCTTCTTGCGCACTTCCGGATCCGCGTCGGACTTGTAAATTCCGATCAGGATGTCGTCACTCTGCTTTCCCATGAGGCCGAGATAGTTGATGGCTGAAAGCCTCAAGTCACGATTCTTCTCATTTTTTGCCAGGTCCCCCATTCGCTCCCGGTCGCCAGCGAGAAATAGCGCGTTCAACACCTTCTTCCGGACTTCCAAATCGGAATCGGAATTGTAAAGGGACACCAATATCGGATCGCTCTCTTTGCCCATCAACCCGAGATAATTGATCGCGGACATTCTTAAGTCAGGATTCTTTTCATTCTTCGCAAGGTCTCCCATGCGCTCCCGGTCGCCCGCCAGAAAAATCGAATTCAGGACTTTTTTGCGAATCTCGGGGTCCGGATCAGAGTTATAGATGTTTACCAGGGCCGAGTCGCTGTCCCTCCCCATCAATCCAAGATCGTTAATTGCCTTAAGCCGCAGGGTATGGTCCGTCTCCTTCAACGCCAGTTGTTCAACGTGTTGCCTGTCCCCGGCCATCCACATCGCCTGCAGGATTTGCGTCTTCACTTCCACCGACGTTTCCGTTTGATAGAGCTGCCAGATTGCGTCCTTCGCGCCCATCATTCCCAATTGACGAATCGCCTCCGAGCGCACCTCCGGGAGCTTTTCGCCCTTCGCTGCCGCCAAGATCCGCTCCCGGTCGCCGGACATCATCAGCGCCCTCAGAACGGCCTTCTTCGTATCCACATCGCCCGTCGAAGTGAAAACTTGACTCAGCGCCTCGCGTCCGTAAGAACCTCCATACATCCCCAAAGCCTGAATGGCCTTGCGTTGCATGTCTGGGTTCGTCGAATCGCCCTTTGCAAGCTTGATGATTACGTCTCGCGCCTGCTGCGAACCGGACTGCGCCAGAATGAAGAAAGCCTGGCTGGAAAGTTTGGGGCAGTCGCTGCCATGCAACATTTTCTCGAGCAGCGGCACGGCCTTTTCCGGGTCCGCTTGCTGCAAGCCGTTCAATGCGTAGAGCTTCAGCTCGCAATCGCTCTGCGCTTCCGGCGAAACCTGTTGCCCGGACTTCTGTTTGATCTCGATTTCCAGCGCCTTCGCGTCATTCAACCAGCGGCTCTTCGGATAATCCCTTTCAAGACCCGTTAACGTGCTCAGCGCCTCATCTCGGCGGCCCAACTTATAGAGCGCGCGCGCTTTGTAATAGACCGCCGCATCGGCCTTCTTGCCATGCATCTCCGCCACCTGACTGAATTTATCGAGAGCTCTGTCCCACTTCCCATCGTCCATGGCTGACGTGCCTTCGTTATACAGTTCAGCCTCGCGGTCTTCCTGCTCGCCGGCCTCGCCGAATGCATAAACTCCGGCAGGGATCCCGCCGCTAATGCCGCGGGCAATCCCGCCACCAACCCCACTGGAAACACTTCCGCTCATGCCTTCCTGAATCTGAGCGAGCGCGCCAAGGTTCGTCAGTCCGGAGAGATCAATCGAAAAGTTTTCCAGGCGGAAGTCGTTCAGTTGCCCGATCTCCGCCAGATTACCGAGCTCTGAAAGGCTACGGAGATTGCCAATCTGCCCGGACAATTCGGCGATATTTATCCCGAAGCCGTCTAGCGTCTTTTCCGCATTTTTAATCGCCGCTTGCGCCTGTTTGATGGATTCATCGGATTGCGCCTTTTTCTGTGTACCGGTAGAAGCGCTGGCGCTCTTGCCTGCCTTGCTTGATGCGCTTCCCGCGCTCGCACTCGATTGCGCACGCCCCGGGATCGCCATCGCCAGCGCTGCAATCAATGCCAGCGTTGTGCTGATCATTTTGTTATTCATCGCCTTCACGTTCCTCGCCATCTTTCTTTCCTCTTTCATTTACCTTCTCAATTTCACAAACCTCTTGTCCCAGGCTGCGGTTGCAGTGCAGGAGTCTTCGCTTTTTCCCGCACCGACGAATCCAGCACGCGCACCTTCAGCAATAGCCCTTGCGACTCAATCCGCTTCTGCAACTCACTGAGTTCCGATCCCGACACTTCCGATGGGCTGTGCGCGATGTCCATCAGCACTGGCTCCAATTCATCGAGCACATTCGCCACCGCGTTGTCGCCGGAATGTTCCGCCGTCTGCCGGTAGATGCGGTTTTCCGCGAGCAAATTTTCGGCGCGCTTTTGTTCCTGTGAAATATCCACTTCGCCGCCTTTCGCTTCCTTGCCCGTGCCATCCGCTTCCGCGTTCGAAATTTCCAACAGCACCGTTTGCGCTCGATCAAGATGATCGCCCACCGCCACCAGCAGTATCCGCTCCCGTATCTGCTGTGGCGCGGGCTGCTGCGGACCATTTCCCGCCGTGTTCGTCGTGTTGTCTTGACGGTGCGTATATCGCCCCGCCACAAATGCGGCGACGATCAATACCGCGACTGCGCCGATGGGCACCAGCCGCCGCGGCGCAAGCCATTCACGCCACGCGCTCCAATCAAAGCCGCGCTTGTGCGTGGCAAGCTGCGGCTCGAGCGCGCGCCAAAGTTTTGCTTCATAATCCGCCGTGGGTTCCGCCACCGGCATCGCATCCACCGCCGCCAGCACGCGCTCGAGCCTTTCGTAGTCCGCGCGGCACTCCGCGCATTCGTGCAGATGCAGCGCGGCCTCCGTCCGGTCCGCCGCGTCAGCGTAGCGGTACTCCACCAACTCTTGCTCGTTCAAATGATTCATGTTCTTTTCACTCACCTGTGCTCACCAATGGTTCCAGTTGTTGCCGCAGCTTTTGCACCGCGCGGAACACGCTGTTCTTCGTCGCGCCCGCGCCCAGCCCAAGCGCCTTCCCAATTTCCTCGATGCTGTGCCCCTCGAAGTGCCTAAGAACGAATGCTGTTCGCTCCACAGGGCTAAGGGCTTTCATTGCCTCTTGCACTTTCTCTTTCACCTCTGCGCTCAGCATCATTCGGTCTGGCGCCGGGTCCGTGCTCGCCACGTTGTCCAGCGGGTCGCTTGCATCCGGATCGTCCCCGCTCGCCACCACGCGCTGGCTCGACTCCGTTTTTCTTTTCCGCATCATGTCCAGCGAGCAATTCACTCCAATCCGGTAAAGCCACGTCCCGAAATTCGCACGCGATTCAAAGCGGTCCAGCCTCCGATACGCCCGCAGAAAAGCCTCCTGCACCACCTCTTCCGCGTCGTGCTCGTTCCCAGTCATGCGGTAGGCCAGCCGGAACAGGCTTCGGCTATGGCGCTCGACCAGTGCGCGAAACGCGTCCTGATCGCCGCCCAGGGCCCGCGTCACCTGCGCCGCATCTCCGCCATCCATCCGATCCATTTGACTGGGGTATCCCCTCTGCGGTTAGGTTTTTACTTGTCCTGAAGAGGACGCCTTTTCGCGCCCACCGTTTCACCTCCGGTCC
>Ga0335079_10006606_pt1 | contig 13272 bp, 10 predicted proteins | sample Lox_Sample_33_FD_206719 | JGI IMG/M metagenome (GOLD analysis project Ga0335079, IMG submission 206719) | Soil microbial communities from Loxahatchee National Wildlife Refuge, Florida, United States - Lox_Sample_3.3 | ecosystem: Environmental > Terrestrial > Soil > Wetlands | place: USA... | reverse complement strand
CAGGTAGCGGGTCCTGACGCCGCCTCCGGCCGCCGCCCCGGCAAACTGCGCGAGCGTCAGGAACAGCGTGGCGTACGCGTACGCCGAAACCGTCAGGCCGCGGATCAACACCACGACTGTCACCGCTGCCACACACTTCGTGACGAGGTCGGCCGCGAAGGTCAGCGTGAAGCCCCGCCGGAAGCTCCGATTCAGCTCGACGGTACTGGCGTGCAACGACATCCGATAAGCCCCGCCTGAAGTCAGCCGTCGGGCGCCGCCGGGAGGGGCGGGCGTGTAATCCGCTCTCCGGCGGGTTCTTTGGCGTCGTCGGCCGGGCTCACGGTGAGAAGCAAGGTGACCACCAGCGGAGCGCCGTACTCAAGGGAGCCGTTGAACACGGCGAACGGCAACAGCACGAGCAGCGGGAGCTTCGAGCGGGCCCTGGCGATCAAGGTCCACCAGATCAGGACCAACCCGATCAGCCCGATCAGCCCAAGCTCGACGCCCGCCTGGATCACATCGCTCTGGCCGACGACGTCGTTTCCGGTCGCCCGTTCTTCGATCAGCTCAACGCTCCGCAGGCCCGTCCCGTACGCCCAGTTCAGGGGCGAGGAAACCCACCACCCGTGAATCGCGGTGGTATAGATCCCGCCGCGCCCACTGCCGAGCGCATCGAACGAGGAGAACTCCCCGAGGCTCTGGTCGTGGTGGAAGCGCTGCACCAGCACGTTGCCCACCCCCGATACGAGCACCGCCGCCGTGACCAGGGCAACCATGACGAAACCGCGCGCCCGCGCGCCCGCCCGGAACATCTTGGCGACCAACGCGAGCAGGAGGCCGGGCAGGGTAGAGCGCACGCCGGTGGCGAGTGTGGCGATCGCTCCGATCGCCGACATGGATGCCCACTTCAAACTCGTTCCCCTGGCGAGGCTGGCCGCCGTGATCGCACCGGCGAGCAGCGCCAGGTCGTGCTGGCCGCCGAGTCCCTGGATGTCCCCGGCGGCGTAGTAGCTGTGATTCAGGCCGCCGAGACCGGCGAGGAGGTTGAACGTGATTGCGATCGCGCCGCTCGTGAACGCGACTCGGCTCAACTGTTGCAGGGCGGAATCGTTCGTACCCGCGATGACCGCGTACACCGTGAACGGGAACACGATGTACTTGAGGGCCTCGATGATCTGTGCGCCGTGGGGTGCTCGCGCCAGTCCGATGACGACCGGAAGGTAAAACAGGATCATCCCCAACCGGAGACGAGCCAAGGCTCTGCTCCCGTCGTCCCTCGGAGCCGCGACGACCAGCAGCACGACGACCATCGTCCCTGCCGCGAACGTCTCGGCGAGCTTCGGCTCGACCGCGCTGAACACCACGAGCCACGGGAGCGCTCCGGCCAGGAGCAACGCCACCCCCATCACACCGCGCCGCGCCACGAAGGCGCCCGCGACGATCAGCACCACCAGGCCGAGCGCCGCGGCCAGCGATACCTGAAGTAGGGCCGCGATCAGAAGGCTGGCGAGGGTCGACGCGGCCAGCGCAAGAGCCCCCGACCGTTCGGGGTCAAACAGCTGCCCGGGCCAAGGCAGTCGCACTCGACCCGCTTCCGGAAGCCCGTTGCCCGACGGCCCAATCATGTGCGGGTCAAGCATGGACCTTCCATGCCTAAAGCTAAATGGCGCGCGCGTGAAGACCGCTCGTTGGAGTTGGCGACGCTGTACCTTCGGCCAGGCCAGGACAATAGGCGCGGATCCCGTGCTCGCCTACGTTTGCGGCAATGAAAACTCTGCACGCCGAGGCACCGACGCCAAGGCTGAACGGGACCGCGGCGCCGCCGGGCGTCGTATCGGCCAGGACCTGGCTCGGGCCAGCGCTTGAAGCCACCGAACGTCGGCTCGAACTCGACGACCTGCGTGGATGGGACCCCTACGACGCACTGTGCTCGCCGTTGTTCGGGCTACCGGTGCTGCGCTCCAACCGGGCGCTGCGATACGGCTCGCAGCAGGCGCTCAAGCGCGCGCGCTGGAACCTGAGGCCTCTGCTGCGGATCCCCGTGCAGCTCAATCCGGTCTCGATCGGGTTGTATCTGCAAGGACAAGCTCTGCGCGTACAGAGCGATCCGTCGAGCCGTCGCCGGCGGCGGGACAAGGCCCAGGCCGCCATTCGCCGGCTGGCCGCCACGGCGACGCCGGGCTACTCCGGCAGCTGCTGGGGTTATCCGTTCGACTGGGAGACGCGGTATGGCTCAGCACCGGCGGGCACGCCCACGGTCGTCGCCACCGGCATGGTCGCCAACGGTTTGTGGAGCGCGCACCAGGCGTTCAGATTGGAAGAGGCCCGCGGCCTCATCCTGAGCGCGGCCGAGTTCGTTCTGCGCGACCTCCCCCGGGTCGAGGGCCTGGACGGAAGCTTCTGCTGGACCTACGGTCCGGGAAGCCGCCAGGCGGTCGTGAACGCGACCCTGAAAGGAGCGCGACTGCTGGCTCAGGCTCATCGGCTCGACGTCAGGAGCGAGCTGCTGCAAACCGCGCGGAGATCGGTTCGGTTTGCCCTCGGCCAGCAGCTCCCCTCGGGAGCATGGCCCTACTCGCTCACCGACCGACGCACGGACAACTTCCACACGGGCTATGTGCTCGAATGTCTACGCGCCTACCGGCGCCATTCCGGCGATCACTCGGTCGACGACGCGATCGACCGCGGCTGGACCTACTACCGCCGGAGCTTCTTCACCGACGACCTGACGCCGAAGTACTACGACGATCGCGTCGATCCGCTGGATGCCACAGCGTGCGCGCAGGCGATCATCACCCTGTGCGAGTTCGATGACGTCGCGGCAGCCGCGCGAGTCGCCGAACACGCGCTACGCAGATTGGGATTGCCGGACGGCTCGTTTGCGTTCCAGTGTCGGCGCGGCCGCACGATACGCATCCCGTTTCTGCGGTGGTCGACGGCGTGGATGTACTGCGCAATGAGCCGGTTGGCGCAAGCCATCGGCCAGAGCCCAGGTCTCGAGTAGGAAGGCATAGCGATGAAGCAGGTTCTCCAGGAACGCCGGACCGGTCAGACCGTGGTCCGCGTGGTGCCGCGCCCCCTCTGTCCACCGGGCGGCGTGCTGGTCCGTAACCGATTCTCGACCATCAGCTCAGGCACCGAGCGGGCGCGGGTGCAGCTGTCCCAGAAGTCACTCCTCGGAAAGGCCCGGGAGCGACCCGACCTCGTCCGGGAGGTCGTGGCCCGCGCCCGCCGCGACGGCGTCCAGGCCACGCTCCAGATGGTCCAGCGCCGACTCGAGGAGGAGACCTCGGTGGGCTACAGCTGCGCCGGAACGGTGGTCGAGGTGGGTGAGCACGTTCGTGATCTGATGCCCGGTGACCGGGTCGCGTGCGCGGGAGACACTGCGGGCCACGCCGAATTTGTTGCGGTTCCGGCGAACCTGTGCGTTCGGATTCCCGACGGGGTGCCGCTCCAGAGCGCCGCCCTTACGACGATCGCCGCGGTCGCCCTCCACGCGATCCGCCTGGCGGGTGCCGACGTGGGCAGCCGGGTGGCGGTCATCGGGTGCGGTCTCGTCGGGCAGCTGGCGCTGAGGCTGCTGCGGGCCGCGGGGAGCGAGACGTTCGCGCTGGACATCGATTCGCAACGAACCGATCAGGCTCGAGCCGGAGGAGCGGACCATGCCTTCGCGATCGACCACGACGTTGCGAAGCAGGTGTGGGCGCTGACGGGCTCGACGGGCGTCGACGCGGTTGTCGTAGCCGCCGCCACCGACGGCAACGGGCCGCTGCTGCTCGCGGCGGACGTGGCTCGTGACCTGGGCACGGTGGTGCTCGTTGGTGCCGTACCGATCGACTTCCCGCGGGCCTCGCTCTACGACAAGGAGCTCCGCTTCCTCGTGTCTCGCTCATACGGTCCGGGGCGCTACGACGCCGAGTACGAGGAGCGCGGTCTGGACTATCCGATCGGATATGTCCGCTGGACCGAGAGACGCAACATGGAGGCCGTCCTGCGGCTCCAGGCCCAGGGGCTCGTGTCGTTCACCGATCTCGTCGAGGTCGTGCCCGCGCAAGACGCGCCGGACGCCTACGCTCGCCTCACCAATGGTGGGCGCGCGTCTTCGCGGGGCGCGTTTGTGCTGGCCTATCCGCCCGCCGACGGGACGGCCACCCACCTCGCGGGCAAGGCCATCGAGTTGGCCGGGACGACAGCCCCTCCGGGAGCGGCCACCGAGCCAATCGGGGCGGGCGAAGCTCCGGCGCGAAAGATTGGGACGGGGCGATCTCCGGTCGGGATCGGGCTGATCGGGCCGGGAGGCTTCGCAACCCGGGTGCTGGTCCCGGCCCTCCACGCAGGTGCGGCCAACCTCGTTGTCGTCGGTGGCGGCGCCGGGCCGTCGGCCGCAGCTGCCGCTCGCAACGGGCCATTTCGCCGCGTGGCCGCGAACGCCTCGGACGTGATCGCCGACCCCGAGGTCGAGGCGGTCGTGATCGCGACTCGCCACGACAGCCATGCGACGTTGGCGATCGAGGCGTTGAACGCCGGCAAGCACGTGTTCTGCGAGAAGCCCGTGGCGCTGACCAGCGGTGAACTCGATGCCGTGACGAAAGCGGCGCGTGGGGCGCAGGGAACTCTGCTGGTCGGGTTCAACCGCCGTTTCTCTCCGCTGCTGCGCGAGATGTGCTCGTTCCTCGGCGTCTCAGGTACGCCGATGACCCTCGTCTACCGCGTCAGCGCCGGCAGCCTGACCGAAGATCACTGGACCCACGACCTGGCGCAGGGGGGCGGCCGGGCCTTGGGGGAGGCCGGTCACTTCGTCGACAGCCTTTCGTTCCTCGTCGGCCACCCGGTGGTCGAGGTGCACGCCGCCGGCCACGGTGCCGCATCCAGGGCGGTTCAGGCCTACGACAACTTCCTGCTGACGCTGCGGTTCGCCGACGGCAGTGTCGGTTCGCTGGTCTATGTGTCCGATGGCTCGGGGCGCGTCCCCAAGGAGCGGGTCGAGGGCTTCTGCGGAACCCGTACCGCGGTGCTCGACGACTACGTCGGACTCGATCTGTACAACGCGCACCGCCACGACCGGCGTCGTCTGAAGACGCAAGACAAGGGGCACCGGCAGGAGATCGAAGCGTTTCTGCGCGCGACGCGCAACGGAGAGCCGGCGTTGGCGTTGAGCGAGATCGACAACGTCACGCTGGCCACGTTGGCGATCGTCGAGTCACTGCGGACGGGACGGACAGTGCGCCTGGCCACCGGAGCCAACTCGTGAGCGTGAGCGCCTGGACGCGCAGGTCGCGCGAGACGGGCACCGAACTGCGCCACCTTCCCGTGGCGCGCGGCGTAGCCACGGCGGGAATCGTGGCCACCGCCGGCCGTTGCCTGCGACGGCCCCGGGCCGGTTTGCTCGCCGGGCTCGCCGCCGGCCTGGTGGAGGCGTCCATCCTGGACCGGCTCGCCGGCCTCGCGCGCGATGTCCGCAATGCCGAGGACGCGGCGCTGCTGGCGCCGATGCTGGCCCCGGCGGACATGCCGCTGGGGACCTGGGCGGCGGAGCCCGACTTCCTGCGCCTGCTGGTCGCCGAGCTGTCCCGCGATCCGGGCGGCGTGGTGGAGCTCGGGTCCGGTGCCTCGACCGTGCTCATGGCGGCGGTGCGCCGCTGGCGTGGGGGTCCGCCGGTGATCAGCGTCGATCACGACCCCGACTTCGCGCGGAAGACTCGGGCCACGCTCGCACAGGCCGGACTGGAGGAACACGCACATATCCACGTCGCCCCGCTGGAGCAGATCTCGGTGGACGGGCACGAAATGGTCTGGTACGACCGGGACGAGATGGAGCGCGTGCTGCCGGATCAGATCGATCTGCTGGTGGTCGACGGCCCACCGTCGAGAACCCGGCTGGCGCGGTGGCCGGCGGTGGAGCTGCTGTCGACGAGGCTCAGCGACCGCTGCGTCGTGCTGCTCGACGACGGACGCCGACGCGATGAAACGGCGACCGCGCTGCGGTGGGCGCGGCGCCATCCGAACCTGGCGCTGTTCTGGCACGACACGGTGAAGGGCACCTGGCGGCTCGAGGCCACCTCGCGGGCGGACGGGCGAGCCATGCAGCTAGCTCGGCGAGGGATCCGGAGCATAGACACCCATCCAACGGGTTTCGGACGATGGTCGGTCAGACGCTGAAGTCAGGGCGGTCGGCCGGGACGTTGGCCGATGAGCTCTCCTCCCTGGTCCCCGTGGCACTACGGGGGCTGTCCGGAATGCAGGATGAACGCACCGGGCTGTTCTCCCACAAGGCGTGGATGGAGACCGGAGGTCGTCTGACCAACCACGGAGCCAATCCGCTCTACACAGGAGCGTGCGTCATCGGGCTGCTGTCGGGCGAGGAGGGTCGCGCCGAGCCATACCTCGGGCAAGCCGCCCGAGCACTCGACGCGCTTCTGCGACGGTCCAGCGAGCGCGACCCCGCCGTCCTGGCCACCACCCTGTGGGGATGTGCGCTTGCGGGACGGGTCGAAGGGCAGGCGCTGGTCGAGAGACTGATCGCCGTGGCCGAACCGCGCCGGCTGTCGAGCATGCAGCTCGGCCTGGCAGTGGCCGGGCTGGCCCAGTGGCTGCGCGCCGGCGAGCGTGACGACGGGCGCACGGCCGCCGCGGCTCGAGTCCTTGCCGCCGAGCTCAAGCGACGCTATGTCCCGCAGGCTCGCGTGTTTTCCTCGATCGGAGGGCGCGGCTGGCGCCACCCCGCGCTGCTTCGCATGACCAGCTTCGCCGCGCAGGTCTACCCGCTGCTCGGCCTGTGCCAGCTCGCTCAGGCCACCGACACCGCGCCGCCGCCCGAGGTCAAGGGCGTGTGCGATTTCCTCATCCGGTCCCAGGGTGAGCTCGGCCAGTGGTGGTGGTTCTGCTCCACCCGAGCCCCGAAGGTGATCGAGGGCTACCCCGTCTACTCGGTCCACCAGGACGCGATGGCAGTGATGGCCCTGCTGCCGGCGACCCGCCTGGGCGCCGGCGACTACCTCGACGCCCTGGCCATCGGACTGCGCTGGATCCGCGGCCAGAACGAGCTCGGGCAATCAATGGTGGACGGCGGCGCCGGACTGATCCACCGGGCGATCCAGCGTCGGGGGGGCGACTGCGACGGATTGGCCGGCTGGTCGCGCCGGCAGCGCAACGCGGCCTATGTGGCCGCGCTGACGGGTCGCACCCGCCGCGCGCCGTCGGAGTTCGAACGGCTAAGCGAATGCCGCTCGTATCACCTCGGCTGGCTGCTCCTGGCAGCGGCCATGGCCGGCGGCGGACTCTGAAGCTCTGGGATCGACGGGCGCCGCGCGGCGACGGTATGCGCGCGCAGGACATCGACGAGCGCCGTCGCGACCTGGTCCCAGCTTTCGCCCGGCGGCGGGGCGAGCTCGTCGCGACTCCAACTCCGCCCGACGTGCGCGGCCACGGCCGCGGCGGCAACGTCCTGCGGAGCGTCCCAGCGCAGGGTCATCCAGCCGGGCTTGTCGCGCACATAGGCCGTCAGCGCGTTCCCCGGGTCGCCACCGACCACCGCGAGTCGAGGGATTGGCAAGGTCAGGTACTGCACCGCCTTGCTCGGGAGCGTGGCTGGATTGTGGTTGCCCACGACGATGGCCAGGTCGTGCTGCGTCGCCGTGGCCACCACTTCATCCCACGGCCGCTGCCGGCCGATCTCCACTCGAACGTTGGGCGGCGCATGATTGAGGACCCCCGTCCAATCGTCGCCCTGCTGCGTGAACACCACCGAGTTCCATTCCCCGCTGGCGGCCAGGCGCGACAGTAACGGCACGACGTCGAGCCGCGGGCCGTAGAGGCTGCCGTAATGAACCAGCCGGAGGGTCCTGTCCGAACGCGGCCGCGGGCTGGAGAGCGTCGGTAGCGACGCGGGACGGTACCCATTCGGGCGCACCACCACGGGCAGCGCCGGAAACAGCGCGCGCAGCGCGTCGGCCTGCCTGTCGGTCGTGACCAGGGCCGCGGCGGCATGACGCCATATGAACCGCTCGCACCGGGCCGCGCGCAGGTGCCCGAATGGAGGCCGCTCGTCCGGAGTCTCGGTGAGCACCCAAGGATCACCAGCGTCCACCACGTAACTGACTCCCTCGCGAACGAGCCACCGCGCGCCCCAGTAGACCGCGGAGAACGGAAAGCCGACGAGCAGCGCGCCGTCCGGACGTTGTCGACGCCGGCGCAGCATCCACCACGCTTCGGGCTCCCAGGCGTCGAGCACGACCGGCGAGACGAGATGCGTCAGCTGGCGAAGGCGACGCCGCACGCCGGCCCGTCCCATGGGGCAGATCACCTCGGTGTCGGCGATCCGCTCAGCCGCGTCCGCGATCGCCAGCGCACGCTCGCCGCGTGGTGCCAGCGGCCGGTCGGCGGCGAAGGCCACGATGACAAGCGACGGCTTCATGCGGGCACCGGCACCGTCGCCTCGCCTAGAGAGTGACCCAACCGACCGTAGATGCTGATCAGCTCGTCCACGGGGTCGCCGGTGGCCACGAGCCCCGACACTCGCTCCCCTTGCGCGAGCGTCTCCAAGATCGCCTCGCTCCACTCCGAGACCTCCGGACCCAACGTCCGAACGCCCGCCGGTCGGACCGCGACGTCGCTGGCCAGAACGGGCACCTCCGCCGCGATCGCCTCCCGAACACTGACGGCGTCGCCGTCGGTCAGAGTCGGCCGCAGGTAGACCGCCGCGAAGGCGAGCGCCGGCGTTAGCGGCTCGCCCGAGACCACGCGGATGCGACGCCGGACGTCCGCGTCGCGGATGGTCTCGAGCAGGCTCTGGAGCTGGTCTGACTCCCGGCGGGATCGAGGCGGGCTCGCCAGAAAGATGGCGAGGCGAAGCTCGGGCCGGTCGACTGCGAGCTGAGCAAAGCACTCAATGGCCGTCTCGAGGCCGTAGATCGTCCGCCCCTGCCCGTCCAGGGTCAGCCGATAGGCGGACACCAGGAGATTCGTCCCGTCGCGGAGGAAGGCCTCCGTCTCCGGCGACAGCGCGGCCTGATGACCCTCGGCTGGGATGTAGGCCGGGATGACGTCGACCGGGGGACCAACATCTCGAAGTGATTGTTCGATCTCCACCGAGACGGCGATCAGCACGTCGAAGCCCCCCAGCGCCAGCCGGGTCAGTCGGGCGATGCCCGGGACCGGGCTGCGGAGGTAGGGCTCGAGGCTCCGGCCGTGGACGGTGGCGACGGTCGATCCGGTGCAGTGGCGCAGCGCGAATGCGGTGGCCATCAGAGTGGACCAACGCGAGTGGTGGTAGTGGACGACTCGCGCGTCGACGACGCGCAAGGCGCGCCAGTAACGCAACGGGTTCCGGCGCAGATCGCCGGCGAGCAGCGGATCGCGGCTCGGGCCTCCGAAGTGGTTCATGACCCGGACGTTCAGGCCGCGCGCCCAGAGTGCCTGAGCCAGGCGTTCGACGTGGGCGGAGACTCCGCCGTACGGTGGTGGATACGGGCCGACGAGAAGAACGTCGAGCTCAGTCATACGCGTCGTCCGCAAGCTCGGCGAAGGCGCAGACGGCGCCCATGACTACTTATCCTGGAGCTTCTCGGTGTACCGGTAGCGGCTAACGTTCCGCAGCGCTTCGATCCGGCGGGCCGGTGGAGTCGGCCGGTACTGGTGTCCGTTGCCGTTGGCGATCGGGGTCACCGGAGCGAGATCACGCCTGGGCGCGCCGCCACTGACGTTCCCGCCATCGATCGGCCGGGTCCGGGCGACGGCGTGGCTCGCGCCGACGGTAAGGAAACCCAACGCCATCACGGGCAACCTGGAAAGCGTGCCAGAGAGATCCTCGATCACCCGCGGCCGGACCGGGTCCGGCAGCGCGACGATCACCGCGTCGGCGAGCGTGCTCAGCGTCTGAGCCTCACCGGAAGCGAGTAGCGGCGGAGCGTCGATGAGGACGAGGTCATACGGGGCGCGCTTGAGCTGGTCCAGCAGATCGGTGACCGCTCGCGTTCCCAGGAACCCTGAGTGCGGCGCCGGCCCACCGAAGGGAAGAACATCGAGGTGGCCGCCGAGCCCCGGATCCGACGCGATCTGGGGTGAGCGTCCATCGCCGTTGCCGTCCACGCCGGGCTCGCCGTCGCTCGGGGCAGGCGACGATGAGCCGAGCGATGGGTCGCTGATCGGCACAACGGCATCCTGGAGCGGGGTGCCGGCGAGGATCATTTCGGTGACGCCGGGCAGCCCATCGAGTTGAAAGAGGTCACCGATCGCCGGCTGGCGCGCGCTCAGATCGCATAGGAGAACGCGCTGTCCCGCCTGGGCAAGGGTCACGGCCAGGTTGGCGACTGTCTCCGCTTGACCGCTGTAAGGCCTCGCGCTCGTGAACAGCAGCGACTTGAAGTCGTGCTCCAGGCGAGCGAACTCCAGGCTGGATTTCAGGACGCGGAAAGCCCTCGACTCGCGTCCGTTGGGATCGTCGAGCACGACCAGCGAAGCCGCGCTGCGATCGCGACGGTTCGACTCGTTGAGATTGAGCATCGCCCTGACCTCGCGCTGCCAGCGGCGACCGGCGGGAATCGAGGCGAGCCGAGGGAGCTTGAGACGGCGTTCGATCTCTTCCACGCCCACCCGCTGGTCGAACGTCTCCATTAGGAAGGCCAGGGCGACGGCGAGGACTATGCCGACGAGGAGTCCCTCGGCCGCGGTGCGGGCGGGATGCGGTCCGACCGGGACAGCGCTCTGTGCACGCTGGGCGAGCACCGCGTCGCTCGTCCCCGAGGCGGCGGTTGCGATCAGCGCCTCCTGCTCGCGGCTGAGCGTGTGGAACGTCGCGCTGGTGGTCTGGCCCGCTTGCGTGAGGCGAGTGAGCTGGGCGTTGACCCCGTTCAGCGCGGCGGTGATCGCCTGGTTGTCCATCGCCGTCCGGTAGGCCGTGTACGCCCGGGCGTAATTGGTGGCCAGCAACTCGGCGCGGGCCGGAGAGGAAGCCTGGACCGAGAACTCCAGCAGGTCCGAACCGTTCGGACTCGAGACGCTCGACTCGGCCAGCAGGTCCGATCCGGTCGCGCGGACGTGCGACAGCGCCAACGCCTGTTGTGCCACCGCCGGATCTCGCGCCAGCGCCTCTTGGGTGGCGACATTGCGATCGGGCGAGCTCCCCGGATACTGACTCGCCAGGCCGTTCAAGCTGGCGCCCGGGCTGGAATAGGTGAGCAGCACCTGCGCCGAGGCGGAATATGTCTTCTGCTCCCCGCGCGCGATGAGCAGCGCCAGGATCGGCACCAACACGACGGCAGGAAGGATCACGGTCCAGCGTCGTGCCAGGACGGAGAGGTAAGGACGGAGGTCGGCGCTGATCTGCGACACCGCGAACGACGCTAATCAGCCCCGGCCGGTCTGCCTACAGTCCATCGGGTTAGCTTCGACGGCACGCCTAAACGGTGGTCTAGGTGCCCTGCCCGCCCCGCGCGCCAGAGGGCCCACACCAGGAGCAGCCATCCCGACAGCTCCAGGCCCTCCTTGAGCCCGACCTTCACCTGATAGGCCCAGCTGTCGGTGCCCCACCCGAGTGCTCGCACCGCATCCGGCCCGAGGACGTGCACCACGTATGAGCCTGTCAGCGCGACCAGCGCGACGCGAAGCACCGTCAGCTGGTCAGTGCCTTCGACCAGTCGGAGTACGCACACGACCAGACACGCCAGAAGCGGTACGTAGATCAGCTTGCCGTGGCTCAGGCGGTCGACCTGGACGTGGGCGGGAGATACCTCGACCACGAACAGCAAGATCAATCCGGCGGCTGCCGCGCCCCACCAACGCCGACGTCGGGCTGCTCGGCCAGCCCGCACCGCCGCCAGTCCCCCACCGAGGAGGAGCGCCCCGGCCGTGGCTCGATGCGACCAGCTGGAGGCGAGGTTGGCGTTGAGCAAACGGATGCGCTCACCGTCGGCCTCGAAGTCGACGAGGTTGGTGAGCACGACCGCACTCGTAACCCCCACGGCCAGCAGGACCGGTCGCGCGAGCCCGGTCCTGTCTATGAGACCACCACGAGCGGAGGGCTCACCAAGCCGTTGACGTGGGCGTAGTGGCTTGCCTCGGTCCGGTTGCCGACGTCGAGCTTGCGGTAGACGTTCGACAGGTGGAACTTCACGGTCTGTTCGGTCACCCACAGGCTTCGTGCGATCTCGACGTTCGTGGACCCGGCGGCCACCAGGCGGAGCACCTCGAGCTCGCGCGTGGTCAACGCGGAATCGACCTCGCTCGATGCATTCGCGGAGTGCTCGACGGGCGGATCTAGCCGCTTGTAGCGGTGGACCACGTGGCCTCTGACCGTCTCGCGCACGAGCGTCGCCAGGGCGGCCGGGTGTGTCGACTTGGAGATCGCGCCGTTGGCCCCCGACTCGAACACGGCGTCGAGCCATTCGGCGTCCATGTCCATTGTCAAGACGATCACGGCGATGTCGGGCAGCGCCGACTTCACACCCCGGATAAGCGCCAGCGCCTCATCGGCACGATCCATGTCGTCGATCAGCACGACATCGGGAGATGCATCGACGATCGAGCGCCAGGAGACGGTTCGACCGTCGAGTTGGCCCAGAATCCTGAACTCGCCGCTGTGCCGCAGCCCGATCGATATCGCTTCGAGGATTAATGAGTTGTCGGCCGCCACGACGAGCCGTTGCATGCGTTGCCCCTTAGAGCCGGTCGCTCCGGATCAGTTCACGTACCGTAAAGACGGCACCGTGCGGGGAAGCTGAACCAAGGTTTAGATGCCTTCCCCCCCTCCCGGCCGGTCTTCGTAACCTGGCCTAGCGCGACGCCGCGACGTCGGGTCATCCTCTGTCACCAGATGAGCTCCGTCAAGCCAATGGAGGCGGATCGGACGCCGGGAGCTCTCCTCGAGGGGGGCGTTGAGGCGGCGCGAGGTGTTGCGAGCGAACTCGCGGAGACGATGGATGATCGGACGCGCGCGTTGCTCGCGCGAGCGCGCGGCGCACGCCGGTCGCGACTCGTCCCGCCCAGCCTCGTCCTCGCCGACCTCGTCGGGCTGAGCCTCGCCTATTTCCTCGCCGCGATCCTGGCCGGCGGCCATGGCGCGCTGGGGTCCTCGGGCGAGCTGCCGGTGTTCGTCCTGACGCTTCCGTGCTGGGTGCTCGTGGCCAAGTTGCACGGGCTCTACCAACGAGATCATGAGCGCACCGATCATTCGACAACCGACGAGTTCGTGGGGATCTTCCACCTGGTCACCATCGGGGTCTGGATCCTCCTGGTGGCTTCGCGCCTGGCGGGGCGGACAAGTCCCGGCATCTATCCGCTGATCGCCTTTTGGGG
>Ga0335079_10006604_pt1 | contig 13275 bp, 12 predicted proteins | sample Lox_Sample_33_FD_206719 | JGI IMG/M metagenome (GOLD analysis project Ga0335079, IMG submission 206719) | Soil microbial communities from Loxahatchee National Wildlife Refuge, Florida, United States - Lox_Sample_3.3 | ecosystem: Environmental > Terrestrial > Soil > Wetlands | place: USA... | reverse complement strand
CCGGCGCGCCGGCGGTCGTGGCTCCGTCGGCGCTCGAGGTCGCCGCCGGGACGGTGTGCGTCGGGGACGGTGCGCTCCGTTACCGATCGTTGCTGGAGGAGAAGGGCGCCGTCGTGCCGCCCGGCGAGGACGAGCGCCACCTGCCGCGTGCGCGCTTCCACGCCGCGCTCGCAGGCGACCTCGGCTCCGTCGACGCGATCGAGCCCCTCTACCTGCGCGTGCCCGATGCCGAGAGGACCATGCGGTGACGACCATCGAGCTGCGCCGGCTCGGGCTCGCGGATCTCCGCGCGATCGAGGAGATCGAACGGCGCTCGTACCCGACGCCGTGGTCGCGGTCGATGTTCGCAGGCGAGCTCGCCAAGCCGAGCTCGATCTGCCTCGGCGCCTTCGACGCGGACGGAGAGAACGGGGTGCTCTGCGGCTACCTGATCGTCTCGCGTTACGTCGACGCCTGGCACGTCATGAACGTCGCGGTCGACCCAGAACATCGGAGTCGCGGCATCGCGACGATGCTGCTTGAGCGGCTGTTCGAGCTCACCGCCTCCGACGCGCGGCGCGGGTACACGCTCGAGGTTCGCATGTCGAATGCCACGGCGATCGCTCTCTACGAGCGGCTCGGTTTCGAGTCGCGCGGCATCCGCCGCGGCTACTACACCGACAACCGGGAAGACGCGCTGATCATGTGGAAGGAGCCGGTCGCGCGCTCCGCGCGCGACTAGGCGTGGCGTTCGCGGCGCGCAAGCGTCTCGCTGAGAGCGCGCATTCGCTTCGGGCCGACGCCGCGGACGGAGAGCCATTCCTCTGGATTGGCGTCGAGCACGGCCGCGACCGACCCGAAGTGCTCGAGGAGTGCTTGCGCGGTGACGGTCGAGATGCCGGGGACGGCGGCGAGCATCGCCTCGGCGGCTTCAGAGGCGGTCGGCCGTTGTGCGTAGACCCGGGTGATCTTGTGCCGTCGTCGTTGCCGGTTTGCGAGGACCTTGAGCCACAGAGCGGAGTCGGCTGGGCCACTCGACCGGATCACGCCGATCCCCAGTTCAGCGACGGCAAGCACCGCACCGCGGATGGAGGCGGCGCTCAAGGCGCCGGCGTCGAGATCGACGCCCTCGACGAGCAAGTACGGCCGAAGCGTCGTGCGACTGAGGCGACCGGTCTGCGGCCAAAAGCGCCCCTGGATGATCGCGAGGTGCAGATCGCGCACGCTCTTGCGTTCCACCAATGCAGCGCCGGCGACGTAGTCGGCTACGGGCAGCAGCCTGCGCTCGACTCGCACATCGAGCGACCGCAGGGCCTCAAAGAGCCGGCTCTCCTTCTCGCGAACGTCCGCGACGATCGATGTCTGCACATTGGGAAGTCTCTGGCGACCGGCATCGCCTGCCTAGTGGCCGTCCCGGACGGCCACCAGTGATCCTCGGCATAGAGACTTCGTGCGACGAAACCGCCGCCGCGGTAATCACGCAGGACGGCCACATCGGTTCCAACGTCGTCTCGTCCCAGGCCGACCTCCACGCCCGCTTCGGGGGCGTCGTCCCCGAAGTGGCGTCGCGGCGTCACCTCGAGCTGGTCACGCCCGTCATACGCGAAGCGCTCGGAGCCGCGGGAGCGACACTCGACGACATCGATTGCCTCGCGGTCACGCAGGGTCCGGGTCTGATCGGCGCCCTCCTCGTCGGTCTCGCCGCGGCGAAGGCGATCGCCTGGTCGCGGCGGCTGCCGCTCGTTCCCGTCGACCATCTCCACGGGCACGTCGCCTCGCTCTACCTCCAGCCTGAGCCGCTGGAGCCGCCGTTCCTCTGCCTTCTCGCAAGCGGCGGACACACGATGCTGCTCGACGTGCGCGGACACGGCGACGAGCGCGTGCTCGGGACGACGCTCGACGACGCCGCCGGCGAGGCGTTCGACAAAGGCGCCCGGTTGCTCGGGCTCGCGTATCCCGGCGGCCGCGAGATCGACCGGCTCGCGAGGGAGGGTGATCCGAACGCGTACGAGTTCCCGGTCGCGCGCGTCCCCGGCCTCGACTTCTCGTTCTCCGGGCTCAAGACGGCGCTGCTGTACACGACGCGGGAGCTGGGCGAGGGCGAGCTGGCGGCGCGCCGTGCGGATCTCGCCGCCTCGTACCAGCGCGCGATCGTCCGTGCGCTCGTCGGGCGTGTCCGGGACGCGGTCGAGCAGACCGGCCGGGCAAAGGTTGCCGTCGTCGGCGGTGTCGCCGCGAACTCCGAGCTTCGCGCCGCGCTGCCAGACGTCTCGTTCGCGCCCCTTTCGCTCTGCACCGACAACGCGGCGATGATCGCCTCGGCTGCGCGCTTCGCGGCACCGGTTCCCTACCCGGGTTATCTTGGCCTCGATGCGTACGCCTCGCGCTGAGCCGCGGCGCGCCCTTTTCCTCGCGCTCCTGACGGCGATCGCGACTGCGGCGCTGCTCGCGGCGGGCGGCAAGAGCGCGGGGCAGGCTCCTGTCGCGACTTCTGCGGCCGCCACCTGGCGCGGGCTCGTCGGCTCGCGGCCGCGCGTCGCGCTCGGTGCCCGCGTGATCGTCGTGCTGAAGACGCCGTCGCTCGCGCAGCATGTCGTCGCCAACCACGGCGCGGCCGCCCCGCAACAGGAGCGCAGCTGGACGGCGGCCGCGCTCGCAGCCCAGAGGCGCCTCGTCTCCCGCCTTGCGCGGAAGGGCATTCCGCTGCACCCCGACTACGAGTTCGCGCGCGTTCTCGACGGCTTCTCGGCCGTCGTCGACAACGGCGCCGTCCCGCTTCTCGAGCGCGACCCGGACGTCGCCGGGGTCTATCCGGTGCGGGTCGCGTATCCGGCGGCGATCTCCACGCGCGTGCTCTCGCGCTCCGATTTCGGGCCCGCATCCGGGCATGAGGCCGGGGTCCATGTTCCCGGTCTGGACGGCCGGGGCGTCACGATCGCGCTGCTCGACACGGGCGTCGATCCGGCGGTGCCCTACCTCCGCGGGCGCGTGCTCGCCGGGGCCGACGTGATCGGTGGAGATGCGGGCGCGCTGGCCGCGGTCCGCCCCGGCGATGCGACCGAGGTCGAGCGGCACGGCACCGAGATGGCCGGGCTGCTGGTCGGCGCGGGCGGGCCGTCAGGTCTCTCGGGCGTTGCGACCGGTGCGGCCGTGCTGCCCATTCGCGTCGCAGGCTGGCAGCCCGACGGGCTCGGGCACTGGGCGATCTACGCGCGCAGCGACCAGATCGTCGCCGGGCTCGACCGAGCGGTCGACCCCGACGGCGACGGCGACGCACACGACGCTGCGCGCATCGCGCTCGTTGCGCTCGCCGAGCCGTTCGCGGGCTTCGCCGACGGCCCGGAGGCCCGCGCGGTAGCGGGTGCGCTCGCGCTCGACACGCTCGTCGTCGCACCGGCCGGGAACGACGGTGCTGCGGCGCGGGGGTACGGCGACGTGTCCGGGCCCGGTGGCGTGCCCGCCGCGCTGACCGTCGGCGCGCTCGACGCACGCCCGCAGGTCGCGCGCGTCCGCATCCTCGTGCGGAGCGGGCTGACGACGCTCCTGGACTCGACCGCACCGCTCGCCGGAGCCGTCGCCCCGGCGGGCCGGCTCGAGCTGAACCTCGCCCTCCCGCGCGGGAAGGCCGGCGCCGCGCAGCAGGCGGCGCCCCGCCTGTCCGACTTCTTCACGCGGGCCGGAGCGAGCCTCGTCGCCGGTCGTGCGGCGCTCGTGCCCATGGGGGCGTCACCTGCTCCTGCGTCCGAGCGTGCCGCTGCGGCGGGTGCGGCCGCGGTCGTGCTGTACGGCGGCACAGCCCCGCTCGCGGCGGGCGGCCTCGGCCTGGACGAGGCGGTTTCTGTACCCGTCGTCTCGCTGCCGGCCGGCGCGGCGCGCTCCGTGCTCGCACGGCTGGCCGCGGGAGCTCCGGTGACGCTCGCACTGCGCGCGGCCGGCTCGGCGGCGAACGCCGAGCAGGGCCGGACGGCGAGCTTCTCCTCAGGCGGGCTCGGGTTCGACGGCCGTCTGAAGCCGGACGTGGTCGCGGCGGGCGTCGCGCTCGCCACGTCCGACCCCGGCGCGAATGCCGACGGATCGCCGCGCTTCGTCACCGTCAACGGCTCGAGCACCGCGGCGGCGATCGTCGCGGGGGCCGCGGCCCTCGTCGCGGAGGCGCGGCCTTCGCTCGACGCCGGCGCGTTGAAGGGGCTGCTCGTCGGCACCGCCGGGCCGCTCGCGCGCGACTCCGTCCCTGCGCAGGGAGCGGGCCGTGTCGACGCGGTTGCTGCGGCCGCAGGCGAGATCGCGGCGGCTCCCGTGACGCTTGCCATCGGCCGTGCGAGCGGACCAGGACGTCGCCCGAGCGCGACGTTCACGCTCGAGAACCTCTCCGCGCACGCGGTGCGCGTGCGGTTCGGTGTCCACATGGAGGACGACGGAGCAGCGGCAGTCTCGCTGTCCGTTCGCCCCGCGCGAGCGCTCCTGGGAGCGGGACGCAGCGTGGTCGTGCACGTCGACGCGTTGATCCGCTCCCGCCCGGTCGGTGCCGCGCCCGCGGACGGCGCCGTTGTTGCGAGGGTCGTGGGCGGGGGCGAGATTCGCGTGCCCTGGGCGATCGCGTTCGGGCCTGCGCCGGCCGGCCTCGTTCGCTCGGCGAGACTGTCGGCACGGACGTTCGCGGCGTCCGACACGACACCCGCGCTGCTCTCGCTCGACGTCGGGCGCGTCTTCGAGGTGTCCGGTCGGCCTGCGATCGTGCCGCTGCGCCGGCTCGACGTCGAGCTGTGGCGCCGCGGAACGGAGCTTGGCCTGCTCGCGCGCATGCGCGACGTGCTCCCCGGCCGGTACACGCTCGGGCTCACCGGCCGTGGCCCCGGCGGGCGCCGGTTGTCGCCCGGGAGGTACGTCGTGCGTGTCGTCGCCTATCCGGTCGATTCCGGCTCGGCGAGCAGTAGAAAGCTCGGATTTACCCTCCGATGACCCGTCGTATACTCGCGCTGTATATGCGCTTTTCCTCCTATTTGCTCAGGAAAAGGAGCAGGTTGTGACCACAGTCGAAGTACCGGTCTCGCATCTTCGCGAGAACCCGTTCGAGATCGCCCGCGCGCAGTTACGCCGGGTCGCGGCGATCTTCGGTATCGATCAGAACCTCGTCAACGTCCTCGGCGAATGCAAGAAGGCCGTCGAGGTCTCCGTCCCCGTCGCGATGGACGACGGCTCGACGCGGTCTTTCAGGGGCTATCGCGTGACCCACAACGTCGCGCGCGGCCCGTCCAAGGGTGGCATCCGCTACCACCCCGACGTCACCGTCGACGAGGTGAAGGCTCTCGCGATGTGGATGACGTGGAAATGCGCGCTGATGGGTATCCCCTTCGGCGGCGCGAAGGGCGGCATCGTCTGCGATCCCAAGAAGATGTCACGTGGCGAGCTCGAGCGGATGACGCGCCGCTACACGAGCGAGATCATCAACGAGATCGGCCCGGAGAAGGACATCCCGGCGCCGGACGTAGGCACCGACGGATCCGTGATGGCGTGGATCTTCGACACGTACTCGATGAACAAGGGCCACTCGGTGCTCGGCGTCGTGACCGGTAAGCCGCTCACGATCGGCGGCTCGCTCGGGCGCGAGGAGGCGACCGCGCGTGGAAGCCTCTTCTGCATCCGCGATGCCGTGGCGAAGCAGAACCGCTCGCTCGCCGGCATGCGCGTCGCCGTGCAGGGATTCGGCAACGTCGGAAGCTTCCTCGCGAAGTTCCTCCACGAGGAGGGCGCGACCGTGATCGCGATCTCCGACTCGACGACGGCGCTGTACAACCCGAAGGGCATCGACGTGCCCGCCGCGTTCGCGCACAAGCGCGAGCACCATACGCTCGCCGGGCTGAAGGACGCCGAGCTGATCACGAACGAGGACCTGCTGCTCCTCGACGTCGACATCCTCGCGCCGTGCGCGCTCGAGCAGGTCATCACCGAGCAGAACGCCGCCAAGGTGAAGGCATCGATGATCTGCGAGGGTGCGAATGGACCGGTGACGCCGGCGGCCGACGCGATCCTGGAGGACAACGGCGTGCTGATCCTGCCGGACGTGCTCGCGAACGCGGGCGGCGTCGTCGTCTCCTACTTCGAATGGGTGCAGGGCCTCCAGGAGTACTTCTGGAAGGAGGCCGAGGTGAACGCGAAGCTGAACGACATCGTCAGCCGCGCGTTCGAGGCGACCTGGGAAACCGCGCAGAAGCGCGACGTCCCGATGCGCGTCGCCGCGTACGGGCTCGCCGTGCAGCGGGTCGCGGAGGCCACGATCACGCGTGGCATCTATCCGTAGACCGCATGTCGTCGTCTACCACGCCGCGGGCTGCCACCTTTGTGAGCGGGCCCGCGGCGTGGTGGCGGATCTCCACGTCGAGCTCGGCTTCGAGCTCGACGAGATCGACATCACGGACGACCCGGTTCTCGAGGCCGAATACCGGGAATGGCTGCCGGTCGTCGAGATCGACGGCCGGCGCCGGTTCACGTACCACGTGCACCCGGACGCCCTCCGGCGCGCGGTTGCACAAGCAGGCACATAGTCCCGCCTGCTAGAAAGGCGTCGGCTGTTACAAGCTCGACCAGAGGAGGACGTGTGGCGGATCGCCTGACGGTCGGCGTCGCCGCCCGCCTGTCGCGGTATCTCCAGGTGCTGACGCAGGCGCGGAAGATGGGAAAGACCCGGATCTCCTCCCAGGAGATCGCGGAGTACACGAACATCAACGCGACCCAGATCCGGCGCGACCTGTCTGCATTCGGCAAGTTCGGCAAGCGCGGCGTCGGCTACAACATAGACTCGCTGCTCGGCGAGATCCGCAAGATCTTGCGCACCCAGGGGCAGCACAACATCGCGCTCGTGGGCGCCGGCCGTCTCGGGCAGGCGATCGCGAGCTCGCCGATCTTCGGCGAGCACGGGATCAACATCGCCGCAGTCTTCGACACCGACCCCGAGAAGATCGGACGGCCGATCGGGCACGTGGCGGTCAGCGAGTACGGCACGCTGCCGGACGCCGTTCGCGAGAAGAACATCATCGTCGGGGTTCTCGCCGTTCCCGCCGGCGGCGCGCAGCAGGCGGCTAACGACCTGATCGCCGCCGGAGTCAGGATCATCTTCAACTACTCCGAGGCCCTGCTCGAGACGCCGTCCGACGTGACCGTGCACACGTCGAACCCGGCGGTGGAGCTCTTGTACGCGCTGTATTTCCATTTGACGTGACTCGGGTGCCTGGCACCGCGGAGCGGTGCCAGGCACCAGGGGTTTAGGGTCGCCAGCATGCGCATCGTCGTGTGGCACGGCTATCTCCTGGGCGGCACCGGCTCGAACGTCTACACCCGTGCGCTCGCGCGCGAATGGAGTCACGCCGGGCACGACGTCACGGTCGTGTGCCAGGAGCGCCATCCGGAGCGCTACGACGTCGGCGGAGCAACGATCGTCGTGCCGGACCTCCCGAGCGGCCTCCTGCCCGTGTTCGTGCTCGACCGTTACGAGGGACTGGAGGCCCGGCTCCTCCAGGACTTCACCCCGGAGGAGCGCGAGCGGTACGTCGAAGCGAACGCGGCCGCGCTGCGCGCCCTCCTGCCGGCCGAGCTCGTCTTCGCGAACCACGTCCTGCTCGGCGGGCCGGTCGCCGCCGCGTCGGGCGCGCGCTTTGCCGTCAAGGCGCACGGCTCGGAGCTCGAGTACTCGATGCGCGGCCGGCCGGAGCTCGAGAGCTGGGGCGCGGAGTCGCTCGCCCGTGCCGACGCCGTCTTCGTCGGCTCGGCGCACATCCGAGCGGTGCTCGAGGACGTGGTCGGTCACGTCGAGCGCGTGTACGAGGTGCCGCCGGGCGTCGACGTCGAGGAGTTCCGGCCGGAGGAGCGCGCACAGGCTCTCGCCGGCCTGCTCGACGAGGCGCGCCGAGACCCACGGAACCCGGGGAACGCGGACGAGCGGCACGCGGACGAGGGCAACGCCGAGCGCTTCGCCGCCTTCTTCGCGAGCGAGGAGCCGACCGTCGTCTACGTCGGCAAGCTGATCGAGAACAAGGGCGTCCACGTCCTGCTCGAGGCGCTGCGCGGCCTCGACGTCCGTGCGGTCGTCGTCGGCTTCGGCGACTACCGCGGCGAGCTCGAGGCGCAGGCGCCGCCGGGCACGCTCTTCACCGGGCCGCTCGAGCACCGGCATCTCGTCCACCTGCTCCCGCTCTGCGATGTCTCGGTCGTCCCGTCGATCTTCCCCGAGGCGTTCGGGATGGTCGCCGCCGAGGCGGCGGCCGCGGGCGTGCCGCCGCTCGTGGCCGAGCACTCGGGCCTCGCCGAGGTCGCGGCCGGCATCGCACGCGAGTACCCGCCGGAGCGGGGGCACCTCCTCGCGTCCGCACCCGGTGACGCCGTCGTCCTGCGCGAGCGCCTGGCCGAGCTGCTGGCGCTGCCGCGGGAGGAGCGGCGCGCGCTCGGGCTCGCCGCCCGGCGCGCGGTCGAGCGCAACTGGAGCTGGGCACGCGTGGCCGAGCGGCTGCTCGAGCCGTTTGCGGTTCGGCCACCCGCTGGGGGCTAGGCTTCCGCCCATGGGTGACGAGCAGAAAGTCGGCTACGGGGAGCTGCTCGCCGCGTCCCGGGCCGCGTTCGAGCAGGTGCCGGACTTCACGCTTGCGGTGGAGGAGGAGTTCGCGCTCCTCGACCCGGCGACGCTCGAGCTCGTCAACCGCTTCGAAGAGCTCCAGCAGGGCGCGAGGGGCTCGGAGCTCGGGCCGCACCTCGTCGGCGAGCTGATCGCCTCCGAGATCGAGGTGCGCACGGGCCGCTGCGACACGTTCGCCGACGCGTCCGACCGCCTCGGCGAGCGGCGGGCGCAGCTGCGCGCGCTCGCGGACGGCTTCGGCGTCACGCTCGGGTCGACGGGCACGCACCCCTGGAGCCCGTGGCAGGAGCAGCGGATCATCGACACCCCGCACTACCGGCGAAACGACGAGCTCCTGCGCTATGTCGTCTGGCGCAACAACACCTTCGGGCTGCACGTGCATGTCGGCATCAACGGCCCCGATCGCGCGATCCGCGTGACGAGTGCGCTGCGCAACTACCTGCCGGAGCTGCTCGCCGTCTCTGCGAGCTCCCCGTTCGTCGAGGGGGTGTACACATACCTCCACTCGGCGCGCACGCAGATCTTCACCCGCATGTTCCCGCGCTGCGGCATTCCGGACTGGTTCGAGGGCTGGGACGACTGGGAGGCGTACGTGCGCTTCCTCTACGAGACGGGCTCGGTCACCGAGCACACGCAGATCTGGTGGAGCGTACGGCCGCATCTCGTCTTCCCGACGGTCGAGATCCGGATCTGCGACGCGCAGCCCGAGCTGAGCGAAGCGCGTTCGCTCGCGGCGCTGTGCTATTCGCTCACGGCACGCATCGCCCGCGCGCTCGACGAGGGTGAGCCGCTGCCGTCCTGGCCGCACCGGCTGCTCGAGGAGAACCTCTGGCGAGCGATCCGGCACGGGCTGTCCGGCGAGTTGATCGATCTCGAACGGCGCGAGACGATTCCCGCGCGGGCGCGCATCGAGCAGCTGCTCGAGTGGGTACGGCCGGTCGCCGACGAGCTCGGCTCCGCTGCATGGCTGAACGTGCCGGAGCGGAACGCGGCCGAGCGGCAGATCGCCCGCCACGAGGAGGGGGCGACGATGGAGGAGATCTACGCCGAGCAGGTGGCTGCGGGTGAGCGAGTCGCAGGCTGAGCCCGAGGGGATGCCGAGCGCGGAGGAGCTCGTCGCGGAGCTCCGCAAGGCGAAGGTCGCCGACCTGCTCGTGCACACCTGCTCGCTCCTCGCCTCGCTCGCGTTCGGCAAGCTCGCCCCCGATCTGCGCGACCTCGACCAGGCGCGCCTTGCGATCGACGCGTTGAAGGCGCTCGCGCCGCTGCTCGAGGAGGGCCCACGCCGCGACGTCCAGCAGGTCGTCGCCAATCTCCAGCTCGCCTACGCCGACGCCGCCGCCTCGCCGTAGGCCGGGGCAGCGGGTATCCTCGGGGCATGGCACGCAAGCGTCGCGGCAAGAAGAACCAACCCAGCGGCCGCCCCGACGTCGCCGCGACCCACGGCCGCGACCAGTTCACCTCGCCGCCCAAGCCCGCGGTGAAGCCGCCCCAGCGGCTGCCCGGGCACGGGATGCGCTGAACCGCTTGTAACGCCCGCCGGCCGGCCGATTTGATAGAAAACTGCGCGCCTCGGGGACGTCCCGGCGCTGACTTTGTGACCAGGGGAGCCCCTCGCCTATGAGCTGGTTCATGCATCACGCAGTCCTCTTCGCGCTCCTGTGCGCCGCTGCTGCGGTCGCCTACGGCCTCGGCCTGACCGTCTGGCTGCTCCGGCAGCCCGCCGGCACCGAGCGCATGCAGGAGATCTCCCGCGCCGTGCAGGAGGGCGCGGCGGCGTACCTGCGCCGCCAGTACCGGACGATCGCGATCGTCGCCGTCGTGCCGTTCCTCGCGCTCGGCCTCTACCACTCGCTCGGGTGGGGGACGGCGATCGGCTTCCTCATCGGCGCGACCCTGTCCGCCGGAGCGGGCTTCATCGGGATGAACGTCGCCGTACGCTCGAACGTGCGCACGGCGGAGGCGGCCCGCACGGGACTGCCCGCAGCACTGAACGTCGCCTTCCGCGCCGGGTCCGTGACCGGGCTGCTCGTCGTCGGCCTCGGCCTCTTCGGCGTCGCGGGCTACTACTGGGCGCTTACGGACTGGCTCAACCACACGCCGCACTCGGCGATTCACGACCTGATCGGCCTCGCCTTCGGCGGCTCGCTCATCTCGGTCTTCGCGCGGCTCGGCGGCGGCATCTACACGAAGGCCGCGGACGTCGGCGCCGACCTCGTCGGCAAGATCGAGGCGGGCATCCCGGAGGACGATCCGCGCAACCCCGCAGTGATCGCCGACAACGTCGGCGACAACGTCGGCGACTGCGCCGGCATGGCCGCCGACCTGTTCGAGACGTACGCGGTGACCGCGGTCGCGGTGATGCTGCTCGGCGTCTCGGGCAGCGCCTCTGCCACCGGGACGCACCTCTGGCTCTTCCCGCTCGCGATCGGCGGCGTCTCGATCATCGCGTCGATCATCGGCGTCCAGTTCGCCCGTGTCCGCGACGGCGGCAACGTGATGAACGCCCTCTACCGCGCCGTGCTCGTGGCGACCGTCATCTCCGCTCTCATCTTCATCCCGGTGACGATGGGCTTCGACCAGCACGGCAAGTTCTCGTTCGGGAACCTCTACGGCTCGGCGCTGATCGGCCTCGCCGTCACGGCGCTGCTCGTCGGGATCACCGAGTACTACACGGGCACGCGCTGGAACCCGGTGAAGAAGATCTCGGCGGCTTCGCTCACCGGGCATGCGACGAACATCATCGAAGGGCTCGCGGTCGGCATGCAGGCGACCGCGGCGCCGGTGATCGTGATCGCGACCGGGATCCTCGTCGCGAACCACCTCGCCGGCCTCTACGGGATCGGCGTGGCGGTGATGGCGCAGCTCTCGATGACCGGTCTGATCGTCGCGCTCGACGCGTACGGCCCCGTTACCGACAACGCGGGCGGCATCGCCGAGATGGCCGACCTGCCGCCGGAGGTGCGCGCGATCACTGATCCGCTGGACGCCGTCGGCAACACGACGAAGGCCGTGACGAAGGGCTACGCGATCGGCTCCGCCGCGCTCGCTGCGCTCGTCCTCTTCGGCTCGTATGCGGACGGCCTGCACCAGCAGGCGAAGGCCGGCTCGGCGCTGTCATTGATCACGTTCGACCTCTCGAATGCGTGGGTGATCGCCGGCCTGTTCCTCGGCGGCCTGATGCCGTTCCTGTTCGCGTCGCTCGCGATGCAGGCCGTCGGCCGTGTCGGCGGCGAGGTCGTGCAGGAGGTGCGGCGCCAGTTCCGTGAGAACCCCGGGATCATGGAGGGGACCTCGCGGCCGGAGTACGGGCGCGCGATCGACATCGTCACGAAGTCGGCGATCCGCAGCATGATGCTGCCCGCACTCGTGCCGATCGCATTCCCGATCATCGTCGGGATCATCAATCCGCGCATGCTCGGCGGCCTGCTGATCGGGACGATCGTCACCGGCCTCTTCCTCGCGATCGCGATGACCTCGGGCGGCGGCGCCTGGGACAACGCGAAGAAGCTGATCGAGGACGGCCTCTACGGGGGCAAGGGCTCTGACGCCCACGCGGCGGCGGTCACCGGCGACACCGTCGGCGATCCCTACAAGGACACCGCCGGCCCGGCGATCAACCCGATGATCAAGATCGCCAACATCGTCGCGATTCTCATCATTCCGATCATCGTCTCGATCCACGGCTAGGGCTTCGCTTCACGGCTCCGCCGTGAAGCGATCTGAGGTACGTCGAGGGAGCGGAGAGCGTGGTCTCCGCTCCCTCGAGAACGCTTGGCTGCCGGGCCGCGGGCCTGGTGGCACGGCTGGTGGGGCCTTCGGCCGTGCGACGGCCGTGAACCGGAGTAGCGTCTACATCGTGAGCGTGTACCGCGACCCGCGCCGGCTTGCGATCGCTCTCCTTGCCAGCGCCGGGGCCGTGGCGGTCGTGACCGCGGCGATCGAGCTCTTCAAGCCCTACGTCCCCGTCCTCAGCCTCGGCGTCCTCTACGTCTTCGCGGTGCTGCCGATCGCGGTCGTCTACGGGCTGCCGCTCGCGCTCGTCGTCTCCGTGGCGAGCATGCTCGCCTTCAACTGGTTCCACCTGCCGCCGGTCCACACCTTCACGCTGGCGAACAGCGAGAACTGGTTCGCGCTCGCGGTCTACTTCGCAACCGCGGTCGTCGTCAGCGAGCTCGCGGCGCGTGCGCGGCGGCGTGCCGCTGCGGCCGAGCAACGGGAGCAGGAGTCGGCGTTGCTCGCAGAGCTCGCAACCGAGCTTCTGCGCGGGCGCGAGCTCGACGAGGAGCTCGACGAGATCGCGACCCGGGCGGCCGCCGTTCTCGGCGTCGAGTCCGCCGAGATCGAGCTCGGCCCCGCGCGCCGGCCGCCGCCTGGTCGTGCGCCGCACCCGCTCGAGGCGGCCGACCGCTCGGTCGGCACGCTGTACACGCCGCAGGGCGCGGACGCGCACGTCGTCGCCAGGCACCGCTTCCTACCCGCTCTGGCCGCATTGCTTGCGGTTGCCGTCGACCGAGACCGGCTCGAGCGCGAGGCGCTCGAGGCCGAGACCCTGCGGCGCAGCGACCTCGTGAAGACGGCGCTCCTGCGGGCGGTCTCGCACGACCTGCGCTCGCCGCTCACCGGGATCCGCACCGCGGTCGGCGCGCTGCGAAATCCGACCCTCCAGCTGA
>Ga0335079_10006603_pt1 | contig 13275 bp, 10 predicted proteins | sample Lox_Sample_33_FD_206719 | JGI IMG/M metagenome (GOLD analysis project Ga0335079, IMG submission 206719) | Soil microbial communities from Loxahatchee National Wildlife Refuge, Florida, United States - Lox_Sample_3.3 | ecosystem: Environmental > Terrestrial > Soil > Wetlands | place: USA... | reverse complement strand
CGTAGCGGAACACGAAATCGCCCCGCCGCAACTCGCGTTCGACGGCGCGTACCGTGGCGGCGAATCGCGGATCATCCTCGCTGAGGAATCCGAGCTCGCTCAGACGCAGCAAGCTCGCGTCCAGCGTTTCGCCGTCCATGGTGGCCACGAAACTCGCCCGGTTCGGGTTCCAGGATCGGGCGCAGATCGCGTCGTGGAGGCGCGCCGCCTGCCCGCGCCAGTAGCGAGCGCGATCAGCAAGGCCCAGGTGCGCCGCGATCCGGGCCAGCCGGTCGCACCCGGCCCAGCACATCACGCCTGAAAACGTGTGCACGCGGGCGTGGCGACGCAGCTCCCAGATCCCGGCATCGGGCTGGTCGAACAGCCGCGCGGCGTGCTCGCCGAGCGCTTCGAGGTGAAGAAACAGGGCCTCGGTATCGCGCCGGACGAGCCGGCGATCGAAGAACACTTGCGTCGCCGCCAGGATGGCCGAGCCGTAGACATCATGCTGCACCTGCCCCGACGCCTGGTTGCCGATCCGCACCGGGCCCATGCCACGATAACCCGGCAGCGAATCCACCACGCGCTCGTCCGGCACGAGAGCCCCGTTGACGCCGTACACCGGCTGCAGGCGCCCGTCGTTCGCTCCGGCCACGACGTTGAGGATGTAGCTCAGATAGCGCTCCATGATGCGCGTCGCCCCCAGGCGGTTCAACGCGTTCACGACGAAGTACGCATCGCGCAACCAGCAATAGCGATAGTCCCAGTTGCGGCCGCTGCCCGCCGCTTCGGGAATCGAGGTGGTCAGCGCCGCGATGATCGCTCCCGTGTCTTCGAACACGTTGAGCTTCAAGGTGATCGCGGCCCGGATCACGGCGTCCTGCCACTCGAAGGGGATAGCCAGGGAGCGCACCCATTCACGCCAGTACGCGGCCGTCTCCTCGAAGAAGCGCCGTCCGACCTCGGCCACGGCGCCCTGCAGGGTCTCATCGGGCCCGAGCAGCAGCGTCACAGTGTCGTCCAGGTAGAATGGGCTGTCGTCCCGGACGGCGGTGATCGACGCGTCGGTGGTGAGTCGCAAGACGACGTCGGTGCATAGGTAGCGAATGTGGTTCGAGCCCCAAGTCGTCTCAGCAAGACGGGCGCCGAAGTCGCGGGCGGGCCGCAGCCGCACACGCAGGCGCGGGCTGCCGGCGATCCGGGCGACTCGCCGCACCAGCATCATGGGACAGAACACCCGACCGAACTGGATGAAGCGGGGCGCGAAGTCCGTGATCTCCACGCACCCGCCGGCGCGGTCGAACAGGCGGGTGACAACGATCGGCGTGTTGAACAGATATTCCTGTTCGTGCTGCACGCAGTCGACGAGCTCCACGGCAAAGAAGCCGAAGTCGCCGTCGCCAGCCCGCGCACGCAACAGGGAGCAGAACGCCGGGTCGCCGTCGAAGCGCGGAAAACAACCCCAGACGATTTCGCCTCCGGGGTCCACGAGCGCGCCGATCGTGCCATTGCCTATCAGCCCAAGATCGAGAGACGTCATCGCCCCGCCTCCCATCGTGCCTGCTCCAGCCAGCGCTGCACGGCCCGCACGTCCCGCAACCGCCAGCGGGCCGTGGTCGGTCCGGGCCCCACCTTCACCGAGTAGCCGTGGAGGCGGTTCACGGTAGCGAATCCGTGTTCGTCAGTGGCGTCATCACCCACGAACACCGGCATTCGACCCCGAAACGGCTCCTCGGCCATGAACTCGAGCACCGCCACGCCCTTGTCCTTTCCCGCGGGCTTCAGCTCCACCACCCGCTTGCCCGTCTGGATCGTGTACCGCGCGCCCAACTGCGCCAGCATGGAGCGCACGAGTCGATGGGCGTAGCCGGCCAGGTACGGCACCCGACGGTAATGCAGGGCTAGCGAGAGCCCCTTATCCTCAAGCAGGAGCCCCGGCCGGCGAGCGACGGCTTCACCCAGCCGTCGACGGGCCCAGTCGAGCTCCCCAGAGGAAACCGGGTGACGGGATATCCGTCCTCGGGCGTCGCGCCGCTCGATGCCGTGCTGCCCGGTCGCGGGGAGGCGGATACCGGGAAAGAGGCTGTCAACGTCGGCGAGCGAGCGGCCGCTGATCAACGCCACGGCACCGCCGACGTGGCGATACAACCCCTTCACGAGCCGCCGGAGCGTCGGATCGGGCCGCGCGCTCCCCGGCGAGTCGGCGATATCCATCAGCGTGCCATCGAGGTCGAGAAAGTAGGCCCAGTCCCTCTGGGGGGCCGACAGCAGAATCGGACGTCGCGCCCGACGAACGGGTTGCACGGCATGGCAGGTCATCGGACGGGGGCTTCGGGAGACACCGCGAGACGGCGAGACAGCCGCTCAGGGGTGGTTGTGCGATCGAGCAGGCGTCCGCGGCGGCGCATCTGCGCCGCGTCGATGAGCATCCGGCCCGCCCAGCGGTACACGTTGAACTCCTGGATCAGCCCGCGCATCAGGCGGATCCGAGTCCGCTGCTCGGCCGGAGGCATCGTTAGCGCCAAGTGCAGCGCAGCGGCACAATGGTCTATGTCGTACGGGTTCACGATCAGCGCTTCCGGAAGCTCGCGTGCGGCGCCCGTGAACTGACTCAGTATCAGCACCCCACGCTCGTCGTCGCGCGACGACACAAACTCCTTGGCGACGAGGTTCATACCGTCGTGCAGGCTCGTGACCATGCATAGCTCGGCGCTGCGATAGTACTCGTACACATCCTGAGGCTCGTGGTGCTCGACCAGAAGCAAGACCGGTGGGTGGGGCGCGTCGCTGAAGCGTTCGTTGATGCGCGCTGCCAGCGCCCGCACGCGGGCCTCGTACGACCGGTACTGCTCGATTCGCCCCCGCGTGGGAGCGGCGATTTGGATGAAGGTGAATTTGCCGATCCACCGGGGCTGGAGCTCGAGCAGCCGCTCGACGGATCGCAGCCGCTCCTCGATGCCCTTCGTATAATCCAGCCGATCCACCCCCAGGCCGATCGCGTGATCCGGTGGCAGGCCGTGGCGGCGCCGGACGTCGCCGCGGCACTGCTCGACCGGCTTGGCGATCAGGTCGGGCGAGGGCGGCCAGGCGATCGAGATGGGGTATCGCTTGACTGCCGTCAGCTTCCCGCGATACGACACGGTGAACATCTCCCGGTCTACCCGCGCCTCGAGGAGCCGATCCACCGTATCGACGAAATTGTTGCAGTGAAACTGCGTGTGGAACCCGAGGATGCTCGAGCCGAGCAGCCCGTCGAGCAGCTCCTCACGCCATGGGCAGATGGCGAATGCCTCCGGGTTCGGCCAGGGAATGTGCCAGAACGATACGATCGTAGCCCCAGGAAGCGCATCCCGGATGATGCTCGGCAGCAGGGCAAAGTGATAGTCCTGCACCAGAACGATCGGATCCGAAGACGTCGCCTCCTCGGCGACGGTGCGGGCGAACCTGCGGTTCACCGCCACGTATTGCTCCCAATCCGAGGTGCGGAACGTCGGCCGCACGTGGGCGATATGGCACAGGGGCCAGAGCCCCTCGTTGGCGAAGCCGTAGTAATAGCCCGCTTCCTCCTCGGGCGTGAGCCAAACACGGCGCAGCTGATACTCAGGTCTGTCGGGCAGAGGGGGAACGGGTACGTGGTCATGCTGGTCCACGACGTCACGGTCGGCGGAGCCGCTGCCATGCGCGATCCACGTACCCGAGCAGGCTCGCATGATCGGCTCAATGGCGGTGACCAGCCCGCTCGCCGGCCGCCAGACGGCAGTGCCAGCGCCCCCCTCACGGCGCACGTGGATATACGGTTCCCTGTTGGACGCGACAATCACCTCATGCCCGGGAAGATCGGCGCGCAGGATGCCGCGCAACGTCTCGGGCGTCCAGGCGAGTTGGCCTTCGTCCCGCGAGCGCTGCTCGGCCTCGAGATCACGGATCAGCGCGCGCAGATCCCCGAGGATGGGCCGTAGCTCGGGCTCATCGGCCTGGTCTGACAGCCGCCACAGGCCTTCTCCCCGCAGCAGCGCCCGCAATCCCTGGATCCACCCACGCCACGAGAGTTGCGCGACGACCACGGTGATGAGCGAGACCGTCGCCCCGAGGCCGACCACAAACAGGAACAGATACTTCCGCGTCTCCGCGCTGCGGCGCGCGATGAAACTCATGTCATGCACGAGGATCAGTTTCCCGATCGGCGCACCTTTGGCTTCGAGCGGCCGAACCGACACCAGGACCGGCCCCTCGGCACTCGTCACGAGATGGCCCGACGAGCTGGAGAGCGCGTCGACGTCGGCACAGCGGACCTCGGAGGGGAGGGCCGGAGTCGCCACCGGCTGCGCCAAGCCCTCGGGGCAGAACGCCACAGCGAGCAGGCGTTCGTCACGAGTGATCTGGGTGAAGAATTGGCGGATGCGCGCCCAGTTGCCCGCGCGGACGAGATCCTGCAGCGGATCCTGCACGGTGTTGGCAATCAGGGTCGCGCGGATATCCAGATCCCTCATGAACCACTGCAGGGTCAACTTGTCGCCGAGCAGGAGGGCCGCGTATGCGAAGACGCCGAGGGCGAGCATTAGGGGAACGATGAACCGGAGAGAAAGACGCATTGCGAGCTCCTAGGAGGTGTTGCGCTCTGCGTACAAGCGCGTCAGTCGCTTCGCCACCGTCCACGACGACGATCTGGAACCCGGCCGACCATGCGCGGCTTCACAGCACCTTCCCCATTTGAATGAAATAGTACTCGGCCATTGCCAGTATTACGACGCCCGAGGCTCGCTTGATCCACGTCATCCAGTGACCCGAGCGTGGCAAAGCCGCGAGTGAGCCCGAGGAGATCCCCACCACTACGAGTAACGCGGTCATGCCGAGAGCGAACACGAACAGATAGATGAAGCCGAGCAGCGCGGAGCGCGTGGTGGCGACCCAGGTGAGCACGACCGCGAACGCGGGCGCACCGCACGGCGCAGCGACGATCCCCGAGGTGGCGCCGAGCAGGAACACGGCCGGAATCGATCCTCCCGTAAGCCCGGCGGCCCATGCCGAGAGGCGCGCCGGCGCGGCGACGGGAATGACGTCGAGCATGGCCAGTGCGAAGACGAGCAGCAGGTTGCCCATGGCGAACAGCACCCAGGGGTGGGACGAGATCGAGCCGAACAGAGCGCCCGTCCAGCCGGCGATGAGGCCGAGCAGCGCGTAGAACAGGGCCAACCCGAGCGCGTACACCAGCGTGAGCGCGGCGACGCGCCTGCGTGACGTCGTCGCGGTAGAGCTGCCGCCGATGATGCCCACGGTGACGGGGATCATCGGATAGATGCACGGGGTGAAGCTGGTGGCGAGTCCGGCCGCGAACAGCACGCCGAGGGAAGCGAGCGGGTGATGGGAGAGCGTGTCGGCGAGCGACATGAGTAAAGGATAACGACTCGTTCGGAGGACTTGATCCTTCGTTGACGTGCGAGGGTACAATTGAGTCGTGAACGCTGCCGTCCGTTGGAGTCGTCTGCTATTCTGCTCCCTCGCCGTGGGGGCGGGCGGCGCCGCGTGCGGCGACATCACGGCCTTCTGTCTCACAGCCGGCGCCCCGAGCGGGACCACGCTCGGGGCCAGGGCCACGCCAACACCTTACGGCTACCGCGTCGTTTGCGGCCCGGCAGGCGCAGACAGTATACGCCGCTAAGGCGGTCCGCTGCTCAGCGATAGAACCAGGTGAGCTCGCAGGTATTTCGTACGGAATGAAGCGGTACTCCCGAAGCTGTTTCGCTGCCGGCAAGAGCAGCCAGCGGGTCAACTTTATCGTTTCCACTTCGACGTCGAACGCCGGCGTGGCGGCGCCGTTCGTCTCCCGCACGAACAGTCCTGGTGACTCGTGCTCGTACACGATGTCGACGGATTGCCCGGGCCGGACGCTGGTGAAGTCGTACCTGCGTGTTGGGACTGACGGCCAGCACGCCGACGGCGAAAAGGTTGTTCGCCGTATTGTCCTTCTGCCGCAGCACCTTCAGGCGCCGATAGCCGCAGACATACGTCTGGGATCGGCTCCGCCCGTCGGTGTCCAGGTGCGCAGATCGATGATCCGCAGGTCCTGAAGGATCGTGAACCCCGTATTGTCATGGGTCGCGGCGGGACCGACGTGATATGCGTGACGTTGGGCAGGATCTTTGCGTCGCGCAGGAAGCGGACCAGACCGAGGTGATTCAGTGAAAGTCTGGCCGTTCGAGACTGGCTATCATACGTGCAGCGAGATTAGAGCGAATTGTCCCTTGTGACTACGCTGCTCGAGCTGTCCGGAGGGGGCGCGCAACGTCAACGCTTGTCGCAATCATGTCCATGCTGCTGGTCTCGGTCGCCGCGTCGATCGTCGCTTTTGCCCATTTCGACAACGTTGCGGCATACATCGTGATCGCTCCGGGATACCTGGTGCAGTCGTGGCTGTTCGAGCATCATCGAGCACCGGGCGGGTTCGGGTATACGCTGACGATGGTCGGCGTTTCGGCGCTGTTCTGGACGCTGATCATTCTCGGGCTTGGCAGAGCCGCGCGCTCGGCGGCGAAGGTGGCGCGACGCAAGCGCGCCGTTTGAAGCCGGCGGTGCGCCGCATTGAGTCAGCGAGTAGCGCCCCCGCACAACCGTCGGCCTTGATCGACCAGCCGCTGCGCCTGCTCCGCGGTGGGCGCTTCCGCGATCAGTCGGATGATCGGCTCCGTATTCGACGGCCGCACATGGAGCCATCGGTCGCGCCACCCCAGCCGTAAGCCGTCCTGCTCATCGATCTCGGCGTCCGGGAATCCGGCCTTGAGCTGCCGGTACACGGGCTCGAGCGCCGCGCCGCGTTCGACCTTCGCTTTCACGATCGCGTAGCGCGGTGAGGCGCTCACCAGCTCACTCACGCGCTTGTCCGTGCGCGCGACGAGCTCGAGCGCGAGCGCGGCGGCGACCGGCGCATCGCGCCCCACGTGCAACGCCGGATACATGACGCCGCCGTTCCCTTCCCCGCCGATCGGGCAATCGAGCTCGACAATTTTCCGCGCGACGTGGGCCTCGCCCACGGGCGTGCGCACCAGCGTCGCGCCGCAATCGCGCGCCGCGTCGGCGACGACGAGGCTCGTGGAGAGATTGACGACGACGAAAGGCGGCGGTTGGGCGGCCGGGCGGTGGGGCGGCCTGAGAACAGCCCGGACGGCGAACGCGAGCGTATAGTCCTCGCCGATCGGATTCCCCTGCTCGTCCACAATCGCGAGCCGGTCGACATCGGGGTCAACGGCAATACCGATATCGGCCTTGGTGCGGCGAACCAGTGCGCTCAGCTCACCCAGATTCTCCGGCACCGGCTCTGGAGCTCTTGGGAACGCTCCATCGGTCTCGAGATTGATGCCGGTCACGCGACATCCCAAGCGCTCGAGCAAGTCACGTATGACGGGCCCGCCCGCCCCACGCACCGCGTCGAGAGCGACTGAGAAGTTTCGTGCCCTGATGTTCTCCACGTTCACGGTCGGCAGCTTCAGCACGGCCTCAAGGTGGCGAGCAATCGCGTGGCTGTCCTGACTTACCCTTCCCGCTTCCCCCTTCCCGCTTCCCCCGTTTTTCCCGACGAGCTCGAGAACGCGCTTCCCATCCTTCCCGTCGAGAAAAATCGAATCCGGGCCGATGAACTTGAGCGCATTCCACTGGATGGGATTGTGACTGGCCGTGATCGCGATGCCGCCGCCAGCGCCGTGATACGTAACGGCCAGCTGCACGGTTGGCGTCGGTACGACACCGATGTCGATCACGTCGCACCCCGCGGCGAGGAGGCCCGTGGTGCACGCTTTCGCGAACGCGGGTCCCGACTGCCGCGAATCCCGGCCCAGCACAACCGTGGGCGTGCGGCGTGAGGCTTCACGCACCCACAGTCCGAACGCGTGCGCGTAGCGCTGCACGATATCCGGAGTCAGGTCCTTGTCGACGATCCCCCGGATCCCCGACACGCCAACCATGAGGGTGTCGGTCAGGCGCGGCGAGCCTCGACGGCACGCGCGGGCAAGCGCACCGGATTGAGCTGGGGCGTAGCCAGTGGAAGCGCGGTCAGGTCGGGGAACGCGCGCAGGAACGCGTCGACGATCTGCTCGTCGAATTGCACGTTTTTTCCTTCCTGCAGCTCGCGCACCGCCTGCTGCACCGACAGCGCGGGGCGATACGGCCGCGCGCTCGTCATCGCATCGAACGAGTCCGCGACCGTCACCACCCGCGCCTCGAACGGAATGTCCTTGCCCTTGAGTCCATCGGGGGATCCCGAGCCGCCGTAGCGTTCGTGGTGCGAGCGGACGATCGCGAGCGCGGCCGGCGCGTCGCGCAGTAGCGGCCCCAGAATGCGGGCGCCGATCACCGTGTGCTCCATGATGTGGCGATACTCCTCGTCGGTGAGCTTCCCGGCCTTGTAGAGGACCGCCTCGCGCACGCCGATCTTGCCGACGTCGTGCAGCTCGGCGCCGAGCGCGATCGTGTCGACCACATCGGACTCGAGCTTCAGCTGACGGGCGATGCCGACCGCGTAATGCGCGACTCGCGCCGAGTGGCCGCGCGTGTAGGCATCCTTCTCTTCGAGCGCCTGCGCCAGCGCCTGCACCCCTTCCAGGAAAATTTCCTCGATGCGCCTCGCCTGGACCTTCACGCGATCCTCGAGCTGCTGCTGGTAGCTGCGGTTTTCGAGGATCAGGCGGCGCTTGTCGAGCGCCTGCGTGACACGGGCACGGACCTCATCGAGGTGGAACGGCTTGGCGACGTAGTCCAAGGCGCCGAGCTGGAGGCACGCGACGGCGCTCTCGACCTCAGCGACGGCGGTAACGACAATGACCGCCGTGTCGGGCCAGCGGGCCACGATTTCGCGGAGCAGCGTGACGCCGTCCATGTGCGGCATGCGCAGATCGGAGATCACGAGCGGCGCGGGCTCTTTCTGCATCAGCTCCAGCGCCTCGGTGCCCGAGCTCGCCTCCTGGCATTGAAACCCTTCGCCTTCCAGGAGCCGAACCAGCACGCGACGCAGGCGCGGCTCGTCATCCACGACGAGGCAATGCATCCCTTTGAACGGCGGCATGTTGCCAAGCTAAAAGTCGCTTGCTCGGCGCGAAAGGCGCCTGTACGTTCCGGCCATGAGCGAGGTAACGGGTGAGGACCTGACCTACCGTTTTGCCACCCGCGCCGTGCACGCCGGTCACATCGCCGATCCGCTCGCAGGCGCCGTGATGATGCCGATTTACCAGACTTCCACGTATGTCCAGCAAGGACTCGGCCGCCACAAGGGCTACGAGTACGCGCGCACTCGGAATCCCACGCGGGAGGCGCTCGAGCGCAACGTGGCGGCGCTCGAGAATGGACGGTACGGCTTCGCGTTCGGCTCGGGGCTCGCGGCGCTCGACGCCACGATGAAGCTCCTGTCGGCGGGTGACCACGTGGTGTGCGGCGAGAACGTGTATGGCGGCACGCACCGCCAGATGACGCAGATCTGGGCGCGGTTGGGGCTCGCTTTCACGTTCGTCGATACGTCCGACCCCAAGCGCATCGCCGCGGCGGTGAAGCCCGAAACCCGGATGATCTTCGTCGAGACGCCGACCAATCCGCTGATGCGCATCTGCGATCTCACCGCCACGGCGGACATCGCGCGGCCCGCGCGCGCCATTTCGGTGGTCGACAACACGTTCGCCACCCCCTGCTTTCAGCGGCCGCTCGACTCGGGCATCGACATGGTGCTGCACTCGACCACGAAATACCTGAACGGGCACAGCGACATGGTAGGCGGAATGCTGGTGATGCGGCGCGATGACCTGGCGCAGCGCATCGGCTTCCTGCAAAACGCCGTCGGCGCGGTGCCGGGACCGTTCGATTGTTGGCTCGCGCTGCGCGGCACCAAGACGCTCGCCCTCCGCATGCGGCAGCACGACGCAAGCGGACGGCGCATCGCGGAGTGGCTCGAGCGGCACAAGGCGGTGCGGCGGGTTTACTACCCCGGCCTGCCATCGCATCCCCAGCACGAGCTGGCCTGCCGGCAGATGCAGGGTTTCGGGGGCATGGTGAGCGTGGAGCTCGGCACCGCGGAGCGCGCCAAGCGGTTTGTCGAACGGACCAGGCTGTTCGCGCTCGCCGAGTCGCTGGGAGGCGTGGAGAGCCTCGTGGGCCATCCGGCATCGATGACACACGCCAGCGTGCCGCGCGAGCTGCGGGAATCGATGGGGCTCACGGACGGCCTGGTCCGGTTATCGATCGGGATTGAAGACCCGGAGGACTTGATTGCGGATCTGGAACAAGCGTTGAGCTAGCTTCACCCCCAGGGAGCTTTATGAACGAACCGAATACGCTGCCGGCACCAAGACCTCGTAAACTGCTCACGCAAATTTCCGGCACCGCATGGGAGCATCCCGCCGACCGTGCCGCGCTGCAGTCGCTGCGCGCGTTGCCGGGATTCGACGAGCTGGTAAAGAAGATATTCGGGTTCGTGGGCGAGCGGGGCGTGCGGCTGCTGTTTCAGGCCGACGCGGTGCGGGTGGGTCCCACACAGTTCCCGCGGCTCAACACGCTCTATGCCGACGTGCTGACGTCGCTCGACTGGGAGCCGCGGCCACCGCTGTTCGTTTCGCAGACGCCGTTCGTGAATGCCGGCGCGTTCGGGATGGATCAGCCGTTCATCGTGATCAACTCGGGCGCGCTGCGGCTGCTCGACGACGACGAAATGCGCGCGCTCCTGGGCCACGAGCTGGGGCACATCATGAGCGGGCATGCGCTGTACCGCACCATTCTCATCTTGATCCTGAACGTGAGCTTCACGTCGCTGCCGTTCCTGGCGGGGATCGCGCTGCTCCCGATTCGCATCGCATTGCTCGAGTGGTACCGGAAGAGCGAGCTGTCGTCCGACCGCGCCGGGCTGCTCGCGAGCCAGGACCCGATGGCATCGCTGCGCGTATTTCTCAAAATGGCGGGCGGCGGCGACATGAGTCAGATGGACCTGAACGCGTTTCTCGCGCAGGCCAAGGAATACGAGGAAACGGGCGGGCCGCTCGATCGCATTTTCCAGATCCTGAACACGATCGACCGGACACATCCTTTCAACACGCTGCGCGCCGCCGAGCTGCAACGCTGGATCGAGTCAGGCCAGTACGACCGGATCCTGCGCGGCGAGTACACGCGGCGCGGTCCTGAGACAGAGCAGCGACCCCTGTCTCAGGACCTGGACGACGCGCGCGAGCACTACATGAACGAAGCGAAGGCCGTCGTGAACGACGTGGTCGATACGGCGCGGCGGGCCGCGCAGGCGTTTACGGAAAGCTTCAAGAAGAAATAAGCGCTAACGCGCCATGGGGAGTTGTCCCCACGCTTTGGCATCGATCAGGCGTTCGAGATAGATGTCGATCTCGAAAAATCGCGCGACCGTCCTGATCGGCAGCGCTTCCGCGAATTTCTCGTACTGATCTCGGCGTACGGAAACCCGCGCCGAGTCGAGATCCATGACCGCCGTAAACAACGCGCGCAAGCGATCGGGGTCGGCCGAACCCCTCGAGTCGGCGTACTGCGAGACGAGCGCGATGCGTCGATCCCACAGCTCCGCCATGTCTTCCTCGTAGTCGTCGTACAGCGGCCAGAACACCTTCGCCTCCGAATCGGGGAGGCTCAATGCCCTGGCAAGCGCGGCCTTCTTGACCGAGCGAACGTTGGCGCGCGTGACATTCAGGCCGTTCAGGTCGACCGCTTCCGCCACGGTCGTCGGGGCGGCGTGCTTCGTGGCGACGGGGTGCGGTTGCTGCGCCCGGAGAGCAGGAACGAACAGACCGAGGATCGCGAAACCAGTGAGATAGACGCTGACACGCGCTGGCATGGTGCGCTTCCTAGAGGGTGGTGGAAAAGTATCGCACAATTGCTTAGCGGATCTCGGGCATCTGGCCCCAGACCTGCACCATGATCATGCGTTCGATATACGTGCTGACCTGGTAGTAGCGCAGCAGTGTCGGGGTAGGCAGCACTTTGGCGAACTTGTCGTACTGCGTGCGGGCTAGTGTGACCGTCTCTTCGTCCAGATCGTACATCTTGTTGACAAACTGGCGCGAGCGGTCGGCGGTCATCGAGTCCTTTGACGTCGCGTACGAATTGACCATCGTGATGCGTTTGTCCCACAGCGCCGCCAGTCCTGCCTCGTACTCGCGGTACAACGGCCAGAATTTTGTCGCCACGGAGTCTGGAAGCTTCAGCGCCTGGCCGATCACTTCGGCCTTGCGCTGGCGCAGGTTCATGCGCATGAGGGTGACGGGATCCATCCCGATCGCTTCGGCCGTGTTCTTCGGGGGCGCCCCGGCCGGCACGGCCCCTGTGGAGGTGGCCTGCTGTGCCTGCGCGGGGACGAGGACGACAAGAGCGGCAAAAGCGGCAAACACAACGGCGACGCGCGAGTGCATTGGTACTCTTTCTAGAGAGGTCGCGTGCAAAGCTACGCGCCGACGTGCCCGCCGCCATGGTCCTAAGGTGCCATCCGACGGTGTAGTTTTCCGCGCGTGAGAATCCTGGTCGTCGGCGGTGGGGGCCGCGAGCACGCGCTCGTGTGGGCGCTGAAGCACGACCTCCCCGAGGCCACGCTATTTACCGCCCCAGGTAATCCCGGCACCGCGCAGCTCGGCACGAACCTCGACATTCCCGCCACGGCCGTCGAGCACCTGGTCGACGCCGTGCGAGCCCAGCGCATTGACGTGACCATCATTGGGCCGGAGGCTCCCCTCTCACTCGGCCTGGCCGACCGGCTGCGGGCCGGGGGCCGACACGTGTTCGGACCCAATCAAGCAGCGGCCCAGATCGAGTCGTCCAAGGCGTTCGCGAAGGATGTGATGGCGAAAGCAGGCGTCCCGACTGCCAAGAGCCGCACGTTTCGATCGCTCACCGACGCGCGCGACTACATCGATCGGCACCCCGAGCCACTCGTCGTCAAAGCGTCGGGGCTCGCGGCCGGCAAAGGCGTGGTGATCTGCGCGACCCGTGCCGAGGCGCAACGCGCCGCGCAAACGATGCTCGAAGAGCTGGCGTTCGGCGACGCGGGGCGGGAGATCGTCGTGGAAGACTTTCTCGAGGGCGAGGAGCTGTCCGTGCTCGCGCTGACTGACGGCGAACGAATGGTGATCCTCCCACCCGCACAGGATCACAAACGGTTGCTCGACCACGATACGGGTCCCAATACGGGGGGCATGGGCGCGTATTGCCCGGTGAGCCTCTCGACGCCGCGATTACTCGAACGGGTGCGACGCGAGGTGTTCGAGCCCACGCTGCGCGAGCTCGCCACCCGCGGCACGCCGTACCAGGGCGTGCTGT
>Ga0335079_10006601_pt1 | contig 13279 bp, 8 predicted proteins | sample Lox_Sample_33_FD_206719 | JGI IMG/M metagenome (GOLD analysis project Ga0335079, IMG submission 206719) | Soil microbial communities from Loxahatchee National Wildlife Refuge, Florida, United States - Lox_Sample_3.3 | ecosystem: Environmental > Terrestrial > Soil > Wetlands | place: USA: Florida... | reverse complement strand
CGTCCGGCTCGCCGGGTCCTGGCGGTAGAACTGCGCAAAAAGCCGATACACGGCCGGGTATTCCGCCTGCAGCAGCGTGGGCTCGGCGAAGAACACCTCGGAGAGCACCGCGAAGAACTCCGCCGGGCTGTCGGCGGCGTAGGGGTCGAGCGCGGTGTCCTCCGCGGCCTCCGCCCGCCTGCGGAAATGCTCGTACGCCGCCCCCATCGTCTGCTGCCATGCGTGCGCCGGGATGTCCGCGGGCAGCGGCGGGCAGCCGTTCGCCTCGCCGCTCTTCATGTCGATCTTGTGGGCGAATTCGTGCAGCACGAGATTCATGCCGGACGCGGACCAGTCGGCGCTCGCCTCGACATCGGGCCACGACAGGATCACCGGGCCGCCGGGCATCGCCTCGCCGGCGAGCGGCTCGTTGCGACGATGCACGACCCCGATCTCGTCCTCGTATTCGAGCTCGGTCACGAACTCGTCCGGGTAGACGATGACGTTCTCCCAGCCGTCGTACGTCCCCGGGTCGAGGTTGAGCGTGAGCACGCAGGCCTGGATCGCGATCATGACCCGCATCAGCGGCGTGACGTGGAAGCCCTTCGCCGGCACGATGCTCTTGTCGGAGAGGAAGAGGACCACGCGCTCGCGCAGCCGCGCGAGCTCGGTTTCGGTGTAGATCGCGAGGAAAGGCAGCGCTTCGAGCGCCTCGCGCCACAGCTCGTCCGGGATCGCCGAGCCCGCGAGTATCCGCTTGCGCCTCCACTTGCGGATCGCATCGAACATGGCGGGAGCGCGGGTCTCGCCCCGAGGCTACCGGCGCGGCGACGCGCCGGCGTCGAGCCGCGCCAGGAGGTCCGGCTCGTCCTCCTCGTCGAGCGTCTCCGCCTCGCCGCTCAGGACCTGCTCGGCTTCGAGCTGCGGCAGCGCCTCGACGTCGCGCAGCTTCTTCGCGATCGTCGTGCTCTTGCGCCCCGCCTCGTCGAGGGTCTTGCCGACCGCGTCGAGGCGCTCCTTGGTCTTGGCGAGCAGCTCGCCGAACTTGCTGAACTCGGTCTTGACCGCGCCGAGCACGCGCCACACTTCGGTCGAGCGCTGCTCGATCGCCAGCGTCCGGAATCCGAGCTGCAGGCTGTTCAGGAACGCCATCAGGTTGCTGGGGCCCGCGAGCATCACCCGGAAGTCGCGCTGCAGGCAATCCGCGAGGCCCGGCCGCGACAGCGCCTCCGCGTACAGCCCCTCGGTCGGGACGAACAGGATCGCGAAGTCGGTCGTATGCGGCGGCTCGACGTACTTGTCGCGGATCTTCTTCGCCTCGGCCTTGAAGAAATCCTCCAGGCTCTTGCGGCTCGACTCGACCGCAACGATGTCGGCCCGGTCGATCGCCTCCTGCAGCCGCTGGTAGTCCTCGAGCGGAAACTTGGCGTCGATCGGCAGCCAGCACGGAGTCCCGTCGTCGCCCCGGCCGGGGAACCGGATCGCGTACTCGACCCGCGCGTCGTCGCCGGGGCGCGTGGCCACGTTCCTCGCGTACTGGCCGGGGGCGAGCATCTCGTCGAGCAGCGTGCCGAGTTGGACCTCGCCCCAGCCGCCGCGCGACTTGACGTTGACGAGCACGCGCTTCAAGTCGCCGACACCGGCGGCGAGAGAGTGCATCTCGCCCAGTCCCTGGTGCACCTGATCGAGCCGGTCGGAGACGAGCTTGAACGACTCGCCGAGGCGCTGCTCCAGCGTGGTCTGGAGCCGCTCGTCGACCGTCGCGCGCATCTGCTCGAGCTTCTGGGCGTTGTCGCTGCGCAGCGCCTCCAGCCGCTGCTCCACGCTCGCGCGCACCGCTTCGAGGCGCTGCTCGTTGCTCGAGGTGAGCGTGGCGAGGCGATCGTTCTGCACCCCGGCGTTCGCCGCGAGCTGGTTCTGCAGCGCCTGCGTGAAATGCGTGAGATTGGCGGAGAGCTCGCCGCGGGCGGCGCTCGCCGCCTGCGCGCTCTCGCCGCGTGCCTGCGCGAGCTCGGCGCGCAGCTCCCGTCCGAGCCGCTCGTTCTGCTCCCCGAGCGCCTCGAGGCGGCGCCTGAGATCGCCGTCGTCGCCGGCGTCCTGCGCCGGGCTGCGCAGGCGCAGCAGGACGGCGACCAGCAGGATCGCGAGCGCTGCGGCCACCACCAGCGCTACGATGGCGATCGGCGAGAGCGACGAATCCACGCGGGCAAGTTTAGCAGGCGGCGGGCACCCCGGGCGTGGCGCACGCCGTCACGCGGCTTCGCGGCTCGCTTTCTTGCGCTCGTGCGCGACGAGGTGGCGCTTGCGGATCCGGATCGATTTCGGCGTGATCTCGACGAGCTCGTCGTCGGCGATGAATTCCACGGCGTACTCCAGGGTGAGCGGAATCGGCGGGGTCAGCATGATCGCCTCGTCCTTGCCTGCGGCCCGGATGTTGGTGAGCTGCTTGGTCTTGATCGGGTTCACGACGAGATCGTTGTCGCGGCTGTGGATGCCGATCACCATGCCTTCGTAGACCTTGTCCCCGGGGCTCACGAACATCCGGCCCCGCTCCTGCAGCTTCCACAGCGCGTACGCCACGGCCTCGCCGTCTTCCGCTGAGATGAGCACGCCGTTGCGCCGATCGGGGATCTCGCCCTTGACCGGAGCGTAGCCGTCGAACACGTGGGAGAAGAGCCCGGTCCCGCGCGTGAGGTTCATGAACTCGCCCTGGAAACCGATCAGCCCGCGCGCCGGCACGCGATAGTCGAGGCGGGTGCGGCCGCGCGCGTCGGACTCCATGTTCTGCAGCTCGCCGCGGCGCGCGCCGAGCGCTTCCATCACCGCGCCCTGGTTCGCGTCGTCGACGTCGACGGCGAGCTGCTCGAAGGGCTCGCAGCGCTCGCCGTCGCGATCGCGGTACACCACGCGTGGCCGCGACACCGCGAGCTCGTAACCCTCGCGCCGCATGTTCTCGAGCAGGATCGTGAGATGCAGCTCGCCGCGTCCGTAGACCGTGAAGACATCGGTATCGGGGGTGTCCTCGACGCGGAGCGCGACGTTGGTGAGCAGCTCCCGGTAGAGCCGTTCGCGCAGGTTGCGGCTGGTCACGTACTTGCCGTCGCGCCCGGCGAGCGGCGAGGTGTTGACCTGGAACTGCATCGACAGCGTCGGCTCGTCGACCGCGATCAGCGGAAGGGCTTCCGGCGCGTCGACCGCGCAGATCGTGGTCCCGATGTGCAGCTCCTCGATGCCCGTGACGAGCACGATATCGCCCGCGGCCGCGGCGTCGACGGGCACGCGCGTCAGGCCCGAGAAGCCGAGCACCTGACCGACCTTGCCGCGCAGGGGCTCCCCGGCGCCGTGCGCGACGGCGACCTCCTGGCCGGGAACGAGCCGCCCCCTGCGGATGCGGCCGATGCCCAGCCGGCCGACGTAGCTCGAGTAGTCGAGCGCGGCGATCTGGAGCTGCAGCGGCGCCTCGGCGTCGCCGGCGGGCGCCGGAATCCGGGCGAGCATCGTCTCGAACAGCGGCCGCATGTCCGTGCCGCGGACCTTCGGGTCGAGCGATGCGTCGCCGTGCAGCGCGGAGGCGTAGACGACCGGGAAGTCGAGCTGCTTCTCGGTGGCGTTCAACTTGTCGAAGAGCTCGAAGGTCTGGTTGACGACCCACTGCGGCCGCGCGCCGGGCCGGTCGATCTTGTTCACCACCACGATCGGCAGCAGCCCCAGAGCGAGCGCCTTGCGGGTGACGAAGCGCGTCTGCGGCATCGGACCCTCGACCGCGTCGACCAGCAGCAGCACGCCGTCGACCATCGAGAGCACGCGCTCGACCTCGCCACCGAAGTCCGCATGCCCGGGGGTGTCGACGATGTTGATGTGGGTGCCGGCGTAGTCGATCGCGCAATTCTTGGCGAAGATGGTGATGCCGCGCTCGCGCTCGAGGTCGTTGCTGTCCATGACGCGCTCCGCGACGTGCTGGTGCGCGGCGAAGGTCCCTGCCTGGACGAGCAGCTTGTCGACCAGCGTCGTCTTGCCGTGATCGACGTGGGCGATGATCGCGATGTTGCGCAAAGCGCGCGCGGATGCCATGGCTGGGTTGGCGAGAGCAAAATCGATCGATTTTACCAGCCAAGCGCAGTCGGGAGCAAAAATAAGTTGCAAAATCCGATATTTATCGTTAGAATTTCAATTCATCGGCGGCCATTCCGGTCACCGCCGATCCTTCGGAGCCCGATCCGCCAGCAGACCCACGCCGGGTCGGGCTGTCCGCCAACGAAGCACCCTTGAGTGTCGCGCCTGGACTGGAGCTCGAAAGAGCGGGCCGCGTCCAGGAGCTTTCATTCGATGAGCAGTCCCTCGAGCTTTGCCGAGCTTGGGCTTCGGCCGGAGTTGCTCCGTGCCGTCGCCGAGGCCGGATACACCACGCCTACGCCGATCCAGGCGCAGGCGATTCCTCTGATTCTCGCCGGCAGCGACGTCATGGGCGGCGCACAGACCGGCACCGGCAAGACCGCTGGGTTCGCGCTGCCGATCCTGCAGAAGCTTCTCCCCACGGCCAACACCAGCCCTTCGCCCGCGCGGCATCCGGTGCGCGCCCTGATCCTCACGCCGACGCGCGAGCTCGCGATCCAGGTCGAGGAGTCGATCCGGACCTACGGCAAGTACACGGGGCTCCGATCGACGGTCGTGTTCGGCGGCGTCGACATCAAGCAGCAGCTGCCGATCGTTCGCGGCGGCGTGGAGATCCTCGTGGCGACGCCCGGGCGGCTGCTCGACCACATCGAGCAGAAATCGCTCTACCTGGGCCAGGTGGAGATCTTCGTGCTCGACGAGGCCGATCGCATGCTCGACATGGGCTTCATTCCCGACATCAAGCGGATCATGGCCTTGCTGCCCGCCGCGGCGAAGCGCCAGAACCTGCTCTTTTCGGCGACGTTCTCGAACGAGATCAAGAAGCTCGCCGACGCGCTGCTGAACCAGCCGCAGCTCATCGAAGTGGCCCGCCGCAACACGGCCGCCGAGACCGTGAGCCAGACCGTGTACAAGATTCGCGCGGAGGACAAGCGCGCGCTGCTGGCGGAGATCGTCACATCGCGCAACCTCTGGCAGGTGCTGTGCTTCGTGCGCACCAAGCACGGCGCGTCCAGGCTCGCCCGGGCCCTGGAGAAGGACGGGCTCAAGACCACTGCCATCCACGGCGACAAGAGCCAGCAGGCGCGGCTGGACGCGCTGGCCGCGTTCAAGGAGGCCAAGGTGCAGGTGATGGTCGCGACCGACGTCGCCGCGCGGGGCCTCGACATCGACGATCTTCCCTTGGTCGTGAACTACGAGATCCCGCACGTGCCGGAGGACTACATCCACCGCATCGGCCGCACCGGCCGCGCGGGCGCTGAGGGCGAAGCGATCTCGTTCTGCGCGCCGGAGGAGGAAAAACTCCTCGCCGAAATCGAGCGGCTGCTCAAGCACAAGATATCGGTGGCGAGAGCCGACGGCCTGCCGGTCACCTCGTCGCGCAGCCGCGAAGCACGTTCGGATCATCCGCGGTCCCGTGCCCACTCGCCGCAGCCCGCGCGTGCCGGGCACCGCGTCGACTCGCCGCGGCACGCACCGCGCCCCGCACACCGCGTCGACGCCGATCGCAATCCCGACCAGCCGCGGACGCATCACGCGCCGCGCGCGCACTCGCCGGCGGCGCTGACGACCTCCGGCGCCCAGCCGCCGGCCCGGCCTGCGCTCCGCAAGCCCAGGCCGATTCCCGCGCTGCTGATGAAGCGGCGCCTTCCCGAGCCGGAGAGCGCCTGAGATCCCGGTCTCCGAGAACCCGGAGACCGCTGCCATCCCCTGTCTGCTGGCGCCTCAGCGCGTGCCGGGGTACGCTCGCGGCGCGCATTCCGAAGTCCAACTCAGGACGCATGCATCCGGCTGCAGCCTCGCGTCCAGGCGCCATGCCGTCGTCGAGGACTGAAACGGAGAGGGGATGGAAGCTCTTGCCGGAAGCAGGTGCGCCGCTCGTGTCCCGCTTCTCATCGCGGCGGCGTTCGCCGCATGGGGCGCGGGCGCGCAGCAGCCGACGCAGGCGCAGGTCGATGCCGTGCGCCAGAGCTGCCGATCCGACTATGTGGCGCACTGCTCGAGCGTGCCGCCCGCGGCCAGGCATCGCTCGCCTGCCTGCAGGAGCACGCCGCCCAGGCCTCTGCCCCGTGCCAGGAGGCGTTGCGCGCGATCGGCGGCGCGAGCGCGCAGCGGCCGGCCGCGAGCGCAGCGGCACCGGCCGCCGCAGGCACCCGCGCGACGACCCCCGCGCGCTCTTCCGCGCCCGCGAGCGCGCCGTCTGCCGAAGACAGCTGGCCGCACACGATCAGCGACGAGCGCGGCAAGGCGACCATCTATCAGCCGCAAGTGATCTCGTGGCCCGATCGGCGCACGCTCAACACGCGGATCGCGATCGACCTCACGCCCGCGCGCACGAACAAGACCTCCTTCGGCACGATCGAGGTCGCGTTCGCGACCGACTCGGATCTCGCGATGCGCATGGTGACGCTCACCTCGCCGCGTCTCACATCGTCGCGCTTTCCCGGGGCTTCGCCCGAACAGGCGCAGCGCTTCGAGCAGGCGTTCGCAGGCTCGCTCGCGACGATCGGTCCGAAGCGCGTCCCTCTCGATACGGTGCTGCTCAGCCTCAACGAGGAGGCGGGCGCGCCGCCGGCGTCGCCGCCGATGAACAACGATCCGCCGAAGATCTTCTACAGCTCGCGCCCTGCGAGCCTCCTCGTCTTCGACGGCGAGCCCGTTCTCGTTCCCGTTGCGGGCACGAAGCTCGTGGTCGCGGTCAACACGAACTGGGACGTCTTTCAGGACCCGGCGACCCGGACGTGTTACTGGCTCGACAACGACGCCTGGCTCAGCGCATCCGATTTCAGGGGACCGTGGTCTCCTGCCCCCAGGCTGCCGCCCGCGTTCTCGTCGCTGCCGAACGACAACTTCGCGGCCGTGAAGAAGCAGATACCCGGACGGCGAATCGCGGCGGCCGCGATGCCCCGGATTTTCGTGAGCACGGCGCCGGCGGAGATCATCGTCACCGATGGGCCGCCGCGGCCCGTCGCCATTCCCGGCACATCGCTGCGCTACGTGTCGAACACCGATTCGCCGCTCTTCGTCGATGGGGGCAACCGCTACTACTACCTGGTCTCGGGCCGATGGTTCTCGGCGGGATCGCTCGACGGGCCGTGGGCCTTCGCGACACCCGATCTGCCGCCCGATTTCGCGCGGATCCCGGCGTCGAGCCCACGCGGCTACGTGCTCGCCGGTGCCCGGGACACCGGCGGCGCGGGAAGCGTTGCTCCAGGCGCAGGTGCCGACGCAGGCCACGCTCGATCGCGGCACGACCAAGGTCGCGGTGATCTACACCGGCGAGCCCAAGTTCGAGCCGATCGTCCAGACGCAGCTGCTTTACGCGGTCAACACCACCTACGACGTGATCCGCGTCGGCGAGAAGTACTACCTCTGCTATCGAGGGGTCTGGTTCGTCGCGCCGATGCCGACCGGCGCGTGGATTCTCGCCGACAGCGTGCCGGTGGCGATCTACACGATTCCGCCCGCCAGTCCGCTCTATCGCGTGACGTTCGTGCGCGTTTACGGCGACACGACGACGACGGTCACCTGCGGCTACACGTCGGGCTACACGATGAGCTACGTCTCCTACGGCGTCGTCGTGTACGGCACCGGCTACTACTACCCGCCGCTGATCTGGCCCGGGCCGATCCCGATCTACTACCCTTATCCTTATTCGTACTCCGGGAACACCTGGTACAACCCGGCGACGGGCGCCTGGGCGCGCGGTGGAACGATCTACGGGCCCTACGGGGGCGCGATCTCCGGCGGATCGGCGTACAACCCCAATACGGGAGCCTGGGCCCACGGCGCGGCGCTCTACGGGCCGAACGGCGGTGCGGGCGCGTGGTCACCCTTCGACCGGCGGATACATGCACGGCAGCGCGTCATGGGGACCCGACAGCGGCACGGCCAACGCGAACTGGTACAACGGCCGGACCGGCATCTCGGGCACGACCAATCAGAATTACAACCAGTACGGGAGCTGGGGCTCGAGCACGTTCAGCGGCGCGAACAAGACTGTGACGACGCAGCATCAGTCCAACGCGCAGGGAACCGCCGGAGGTCGAGCACGGGCGCCGAAGCTGCCGGCGTGAAGGGCGCAGGCGGCAACAGCGCCGGGATCGCGAAGGGCGCGGGCGGGAACGTCTATGCGGGCGCCGACGGCAATGTCTACAAGCACACTTCGGACGGCTGGTCGAAATGGGACGACGGTTCGTGGCAACCTGTCCAGCCGCCGACGAACGCGAAGAGCGCCGCCCAGAACCGTTCGTCGAATCTTTCCGGCGAGACGCGCCAGGCTGCGGGACAGAACCTGTCCGGCGAGACGCGGCAGAGCTCCGGCGGACAGAATCTCTCCGGCGACACCGAGCGCGGCGCTTCGTTCCGGGATCGGCTACAGGGCCAGGGCGGCGAGGCCGCGAAAGGCGAGGAGGGCCGCTTCGATCAGCTCAACCAGGATCGCTTCGCCCGCGATACCGGAGCGGAGCGCGCCGCACGCTTCGGTGCGCTGCGCGGAGGTCTAGGGCGACGGCGCTGACGACGGTGCGGCGAGCGCCGGGGCCTGGCCCCAGGCGACGCCCGCCACGGCGGCATCGAAGGCTGCGGGATCGAAGTCGCGCTTCACCGCGTCGAGCGCTGCCGAGCGCAGGCGCTCCCACAACCGCTCGTCCTGATGCAGGTCCACGCAGGCCTGCGCCATCGCGTCGGCATCGTCCGCGACGAGCAGCTCTCGTCCATGCTGCCAGCGGAGCTGCTCCGCGATCAGGGTCGTCGCGACCACCGGGACGCCGTGCCTCGCCGCATCGACCACCTTCAACGGAATGCCGGCGCCGTAGCGCGTCGGCGCGACGAAGACGCGGGCCTGGCCGAACAGCGCCGCGAGATCGGCGACCGGACCCTCGATGTCGACGCCTGCGCCGGCGATCGCTGCGAGCCAGGCCGCGCGGTCGCTCCCGGAGCCGGCGATGCGCAGGCGCGCGTCGATCCGTTGCGCGACCCGGGGGAGCACGCGCTCGACGAAGAAGCGCACGCTGTCCGCGTTCGGCGCCGCCTCGTCCCACAGCGCGCCGAAGAAGAGCAGACCCCGCCGTTCCGCGAACGGCGTCGTTGTCGGCTCGGGCTGCGCCGCCAGGCCGATCAGCGCCGCCGCACGCCCGATCACGTCGCGGACGAGCTTCTGCTCGATGGCCGAGACGGTGACGATCGCATGCGCGAGCTCCGCCGGCTGCAGCTCCTTGCGCAGGAGGCGTCGCGACTGGACCTCGCTCAGCGGCGTGCCGGCGAGCTTGAGCGCGCTGATGTCGCGGCAGGCGAACACCGCCTCGGCGTCGTAGACCATGCGCAGCTTCGAGAACAGTGCCGGCAGCGTGCGATGCATGCCGACGACCCATGCCAGGTTGTGCGGCCGGCCGATCCACAGCAGTCCGGGCTCGCCGCGACGGGTCGCCAGCGCCGAGCGCAGCGCCAGCTGGCCGACGTCGCCGCTCAAGGCCACGTTGCCCGCGAACGACTCGGCCGGCGCCGGCGGCAGCGAGCGCTCCATCATCGGACACAGCGTGACGTCGTCGCTGCAGCGCGAGAGCGCCTGCACGATCTGAGCGCTGCGCGGATAGCCCGCGCCCCAGCCGGCCCGGGGCACGACGTCGTCGACGACGATGGCCCGCCGATGCGTCATGCGCGCCGCGCGTGGCGCTCAGCCCGACAGCCGGCCGAGCTGCGGCTTGAGCTTGTCCAGCGTCGCATGAAAGCCCGCGAGACGGTCGCGCTCCTGCTTGACCACATGCGCGGGTGCGCGCGCGACGAACGATTCGTTGGCGAGCTTGGCGTTGACCTTGGCGATCTCCCCTTCGAGCCGGGCTATCTCCCTGCCGAGCCGCTGCCGCTCCGCCGTCGGGTCGACCTTCACGTCGAGCATGATCCGCACCGGGTCGACGACCGACACCGGCGCCGGCGACGCGGGAAGCCGATCCACGATCGCGACCTCGGAGAGCCTCGCCAGCGCCTTGAGGTACTCGACGAGCGCCGGCATGCCGATGGCGGACGTGTCGCCGTCGACGAGCGCGGCGACCCGCGTCGCGGGCGAGACGTTCATCTCGCCGCGGAGCGAGCGGCAGGACTCGACCAGGGCCTTGAGCCTGTCCACCTGCCGGGTTTCGCCCTGTGCGCGCTCGAAGCGCTCTAGCTTGGGGTAGGGCTCGACCGAAACCGACCTGCCAGTCTTGCCGGCGAGCGGCGCGACCGACTGCCACAGCTCCTCGCTGATGAAGGGGATGAAGGGGTGCGCAAGCCGCAGCACCGTCTCGAGCACCCCGAGGAGCGTCCGGCGCGTCCCGCGCTGGCCGCTCTCGTCGCCGATCGCGAGCGAGACCTTGGCGAGCTCGAGGTACCAGTCGCAGTAGTCGTTCCAGACGAACTCGTAGAGCGCTCGAGCGGCGAGGTCGAAGCGATAGCCGGCCAGTTGCTCATTGACCTCATCGACCGCCTCTTGCAATGCCGATGCGATCCACTTGTCGGGGAACGAGAGGTTCGCCGGCTTCGACGGATCGATTCCGACGTCCTTGCCTTCGACGTTCATCAGCACGAAGCGCGTCGCGTTCCACAGCTTGTTGCAGAAGTTGCGATAGCCCTCGCAGCGGCTCAGGTCGAAATTGAGCGTGTCGCCGAAGGTAGCGAGGCTCGCGAAGGTGAAGCGCAACGCGTCGGCGCCGTAGGCCGCGATGCCATCGGGAAACTGCCGGTGCGTGCGCTTCTCGATCGCGTCGCGCTGCTTTTCCAGCATGAGGCCGGAAGTCTGCTTGACGAGGAGGCTCGCGAGATCCGCGCCGTCGATCAGGTCCAGCGGGTCGAGGATGTTGCCCTTCGACTTCGACATCTTCTGGCCCTCGTCGTCGCGGACGATCGAGTTGATGTACACGTCGCGGAACGGGATCTTGCCGGTGAAGTAGGTCGTGGTCATCACCATGCGCACGACCCAGAAGAAGATGATGTCGAAGCCGGTGATCAGGACCGACGACGGGAGGAACGTGCGCAGCTCCTTCGTGTCCTCGGGCCAGCCGAGCGTCGAATGGCACCACAGCGCCGAGGAGAACCAGGTGTCGAGCACGTCCTCGTCGCGCCTGAGGGCGCTCGCGTCCTTTCCGGCCTTCCTCGCCGCCTCCTCGGCGTTGCGGGCGACGAACACGTTGCCGGCATCGTCGTACCACGCGGGGATGCGATGGCCCCACCAGAGCTGGCGCGAGATGCACCAGTCGTGGACGTTGCCGAGCCAGTTGTTGTACCAGGCGGTCCAGTGCTCGGGCACGAAGCGGATTCGCACTTCCGCGCCCGGCCGATCGACGTCCGACAGGCTCGCATTCACCGCGGCGAGGCAGATGTCCTGGAACGATCTGCCCGGAAAGTAGGCATGGCTCGAAGGTGCCGGCTTGGTCATCGCCACGAACCACTGGTCGGTGAGCATGGGCTCGACGACCTCGCCCGTGCGCCCGCAGCGCGGCACGACCATGCGATGCGGCTTCTCCGCGGCGACGAGGCCGGCGGCGCGCAGGTCCGCGAGCACCGCCTTGCGCGCGGCATAGCGGTCGAGCCCGCGATACTTCGGCGGGGCGTTGTCGTTGATCTTCGCTTCGAGGGTGAAGATCTCGAGCGGCGCGAGGCCGTGGCGCTGCCCGACCTCGTAGTCGTTGAAGTCGTGTGCCGGCGTGATCTTGACGCAACCCGTGCCGAAGGCGCGATCGACCGAGGCATCCGCGATCACCGGAATGGTCCGGCCGGTGAGCGGCAGCTCGAGACGCTTGCCCACGAGACGGGCATAGCGCTCGTCGTCGGGATGCACCGCGACGGCGACGTCGCCCAGCATCGTCTCCGGCCTCGTGGTCGCGACCGTGAGGTGGCCCGATCCGTCGACGAGCGGATAGCGGATCTCCCACAGCGTGCCGGTCTCCTCGTCCTTCTCCACCTCGAGGTCCGACACGGCCGTGCCGAGCACCGGGTCCCAGTTCACGAGGCGCTTGCCGCGGTAGATCAAGCCGTCGTCGTAGAGACGGACGAAAGTCTCGATCACCGCGTTGGACAGCCGCTCGTCCATCGTGAAGCGCTCGCGCGACCAGTCGCCCGACGCGCCCAGGCGGCGCATCTGCCGGGTGATGATCGAGCCGGACTCCGTCTTCCACCGCCACACGCGCTCGACGAACTTCTCGCGGCCGAGGTCGCGCCGAGACACGCCCTCCGCGCGGAGCTGGTTCTCCACCACGATCTGGGTGGCGATGCCGGCGTGGTCGGTGCCCACCTGCCAGAGCGTGTTGTCGCCGAGCATGCGATGCCAGCGCACCAGCACGTCCATCAGCGTCTGCTGGAACGCGTGGCCCATGTGCAGCGTGCCGGTGACGTTCGGCGGCGGCAGCTGGATGCAGAATACCTTCGCCCCCGGGCTCATCGACGGCTTGAACAGGCCGTTAGATTCCCAGAATGCGTACCACTTGGCCTCGATCGCGCGCGGCTCGAAGCTCTTGGCGAGTTCCATTCGCTGCTTACTCTCGGATAAACAACGAATTATAGCCGAAGAGCCTCGCGCTCCCCGCGCGGCGCCGGCTCGATCCAAGGTGAATATGAGTATGGTTTATCATTATCGATTTCGGCCCAAAGCTCCCGCCGATGATCACCTCGGCCAGAGCGCGCCTCGCCGCATGCGCCGCGCTGGGCGCCTGCCTCGCGACCGCGGCGGTGCGCGCGGAACCGGTCTCGATCGGTGGCCGCGACCGAGCCGGTCTTCCAGTACATGGCGGACGCGCTCGGCCTTTCGATGCGCCACGAGCGGTTGCAGCTGGCGGTGATGAACGGAACCGAGCCGGGGCCCAGGACGATCGCGGCCTTCGAGCAAGACTTGCGCGGGCGAGCCGTCAAGGCACTGCCCTACAACAGCCAGACCCAGCAGGCCCTCGCGCTGCGCATGCGCGAGATCGCCCTCGAAGCCGGGGTTCCCGTGGTGACCATCACCGAGACGCTGCCGCCGGGCCGGAGCTACGTCGAGTGGATGCTCGCCCAGCTCGACGCGCTCGACGGCGCGCTCGGCGGCCGATGAGCGCCGTCGCGATCGAGCTCGATCGGGTCACGCTCGCGCGCGACGGGCGGATCGTTCTCGCGGAGGTGTCGGCGGCCGTACGCGAGGGCGAGTTCATCGGCGTCTTCGGGCCCAACGGCGCGGGCAAGA
>Ga0335079_10006597_pt1 | contig 13281 bp, 10 predicted proteins | sample Lox_Sample_33_FD_206719 | JGI IMG/M metagenome (GOLD analysis project Ga0335079, IMG submission 206719) | Soil microbial communities from Loxahatchee National Wildlife Refuge, Florida, United States - Lox_Sample_3.3 | ecosystem: Environmental > Terrestrial > Soil > Wetlands | place: USA... | reverse complement strand
TGAAAGTCGTGGTCTCGAACGCTCCCGCGGCACTCCCGGCGGTGCCGCCGCCGGAGCAGGTGGAGATGCCCTTTGCGGTGGTGAACGGCGAGCCGATCTCGCAGCTGCCGCGCGACCTGTACATCCCGCCGCAGGCGCTCGAGGTGTTCCTCGAGGCCTTCGAGGGCCCGCTCGACCTGCTGCTCTACCTGATCCGTCGCCAGAACCTGGACATCCTCGACATCCCGCTGGCGGAGATCACGCGCCAGTACATGCAGTACATCGAGCTGATGCAGGACCTGCAGCTGGAGCTCGCCGGCGAATACCTGGTGATGGCGGCCACGCTGGCGGAGATCAAGTCGCGCATGCTGCTGCCGCGCCCGCAGCTGAGCGAGGACGGCGAGCTCGACCCGCGCGCCGAGCTGGTGCGCCGCCTGCAGGAGTACGAGCGCTTCAAGCGCGCCGCCGAGAACCTCGACGCGCTGACGCGCCTCGAGCGCGACGTGTGGGCCGCGAGCGCGCCCCTTAAGGAACGCCAGGTGGTGCGCGCCCTGCCGCAGGTGACGCTGCAGGAGATGCTACTCGCCTTCAAGGACGTGGTGGTGCGCGCGCAGATGTTCGCCCATCACCACATCCAGCGCGAGCAGCTCTCCGTCGGCGAGCGCATGAGCGACATCCTCGCGCGCCTCGGCGCCGGCGGCTTCGTGGCCTTCCTCGAGCTGTTCCGCCCGGAGGAGGGGCGCATGGGGGTAACGGTCACCTTCGTGGCGCTGCTCGAGCTGATGCGCGAGGGCCTGATCGAGGTGGTGCAGACCGAGCCCTACGCGCCGCTGCACGTGCGCGGTGCCGGGCCGCAGCTGCGCGTGGTGCACAGCGAGGGCGACACAGATACGGCCCCGCCGGGTGTGCCGGCGGATGAGGATCCTCCATGAACGAGTCATACCTGCGCAACGTGCTCGAGGCTGCACTGCTGGCCGCCGGGGGCCCGCTCGCGCTTGCTGACCTGCAGCGCCTGTTCGAGGAGCATGCGCGACCGGACGCGGCGACGCTGCGGGCGGTGCTCGCGCAGCTCGCCCAGGAGTACGCCGGGCGCGGCATCGAGCTGAAGGAGACCGCCAGCGGCTACCGCATCCAGGTGCGCCCGGAGCTGGCCGCGGAGATCTCGCGCCTGTGGCCGGAGCGCGCGACGCGCTACTCGCGTGCGCTGCTCGAGACGCTGGCACTGATCGCCTACCGCCAGCCGGTGACGCGTGCCGAGATCGAGGCGGTGCGCGGGGTGGCGGTCAATCCCAACATCATCCGCACCGTGATCGAGCGCAACTGGGTGCGCGTGGTCGGGCACCGCGATGTCCCCGGGCACCCCGAGCTGCTCGGCACCACGCGCGACTTCCTCGACTACTTTGGGTTGAAGTCGCTCGATGAGCTGCCGCCGCTGGCCGCGCTGCAGGCGATGGGCGAGGTCAACCTGCAGCTGCTGCCGGCCGAGGAGGCCGCGGCGGAACCTGCGAGCGAGGAGCCCGCCGCGAGCGAGGCCGGCGAGGCCGAGGACGCCGGCGATGATGATGAGCTCTCCGCGGAGGCAGGCGGCTCGAGCGAGCTGGTCGCGGCACCGCCGCAGTTCGGGGACTGATGCGCGCCCCGGCGCGCGCTCGCCGCGCCCCGTCGCGGTCTGCCAAGGCGTCCGGCCCCCGCCCGGGGCCAGCCGCCGCCGAGCGGCTGCAGAAGCTCATCGCGCGTGCCGGGCTCGCCTCGCGGCGCGAGGCGGAGGCCTGGATCAGCGCCGGACGGCTCACCATCAACGGCAGCGCCGCGACCCTCGGGGCGCGTGTCGGTCCGCGCGATGAGGTGCGGCTGGATGGCCGCGTCGTGCGCCTGGGCGCACTGCCGGGTGGCGGGCGGGTGTTCCTGTGCCACCGCTCGGCCGGCGAGCCGCTGCGGGCACCGGCCGGCGCCGCGCTGGCCCCCGAGGCGCGCCCCGGCCTCATCGAGCGCCTGCCGCGCCGCGCCGGACGGCGCTTCATCAGCGTGAGCCCGATGCCGCGCGTGGACGGCGGGCTCGAACTCCTGACCTCCGATGGGGCACTCGCGCTGCGCCTGCAGCGCGGGGCACACGCGCTGCTCAGCGCGTTCAGCGTGCGCGTGCGCGGGGTGCTCGCCGAGGAGCAATGCGCCGCGATCCGCGGCGGCGAGCTCGACAGCGGCGCGCGGCTCGCGGTCGAAGCGTGCACGGCAGCCGGCGGTGAGGCCGCCAACCGCTGGTACACGCTGCGCGTGCGCGGCGCGAGCGGCAAGGAGGTACGGCAGCTGTTCGAGCGGCACGGCGCGCTGGTGAGCCGCGTGCTGCGCACGCACTTCGGGCCGCTGACCCTGGAGCGCTCGCTCGGGCGCGGCCGCTGCCGCGAGCTCAGCGCCGCGGAACTCGCAGCGCTCGAGGCTCAGCCGCCCGCAGGCTCCTCCAGCGGCTGAGCGTCGAAGCAGCCTCCCGTGATGCCGGTGCTCGCCGGGCCGAGCAGGGCAAGGTAGGCGGCCGCCAGGCGGCCCGGCTCGGGGAGCGTCGCGAGGTCCTCGGCGGGGTAGGCCTGGCGGCGCATCGCGGTGCGCGTGCGGCCCGGGTTCAGGGTGTTGACGCGCACGTGGCTGATGCCCTCGAGCTCATCGGCGAGCACCTGGCTTAGGCCCTCGAGCGCGAACTTCGAGACCGCGTACGCCCCCCAGTAGGCCCGACCCGCGCGACCGACCGCGCTGCTGGTGAAGAGCACCGCGGCGTCGGCGGATCTCTTCAGCGCCGGGATCAGCACCTGGGTCAGGGCGAACGCGGCGGTGACGTTGACGTGCATGACGCGGCAGAAGGTGGGCACGTCGTAGTGCTCGACGGGTGCGAGCGTGCCGAGGATCGCGGCGTTGTGCAGCAGCCCGTCCAGGCGGCCATAGCGCTCGAGCACCGCGTCGGCGAGCGCGTCGTAGTCGCGCGCCAGGGCGCGCTCCAGGTCGAGCTCGGCGATCGCAGGCTCCGCGGCGCCGCTGGCGCTGATCTCGGCGTGCAGCTGCTCGAGCCTGCCGGCGTGGCGGCCGATGAGCAGCACCTGCGCGCCGTGCTTGGCGCAGGCGAGCGCGATCGCGCGCCCGATGCCGGCGGTGGGTCCGGTGATGGCGATGACCCGCCCGGCGAGCTCGGCCGGGGCCGGACGGTGGCGCCGTGGATCGAAAGCCTCACTCATGGGGCGGAACTGCAGGGCAGGTGCATGTCAGGCCTCCAGGCGGTAGCGCCCTCGGGCGGCACGCCGGGCGATGCGCCAGGCGTGCCAGCCATCCAGGAGCGCGCGATGCTCGCCCGGGAGGCTCAGCCGGGGCAAGTCATGCAGTGCGCGCCGCGAGTGCAGCGCGGTCATGCCCGCCCACACCAGCAGCGGCCGCAGCGCAACCTGCGCGTTAGCCTCCAGGGCGCCAACCGCGTCGGCTAGTGCCCGCCGCGCGCGCCGGTGCTGCTCGCGCACCAGTGCGCTCGCCGCCACCTCGAGCGCGGGGCGCGTGAGCGATGCGCTCTCGATGCCGGCCTGCGCGAGCTCATCCACGGGCAGCCGCAGCCGTCCGCGGCGCGCGTCCGCACCGAGCGCATTCACCAGTTCGAGGGTCCCGAGGGCAGCCCCGAGGGCCAGCGCGGGGGCGACACGCCCGTGGGGCAGCAGCAGGCCGCAGAGCGCTCCCACGAGCGCCTCGCTCCAGCGCGCCGCGTAGGCCTCGAGCTCGGGCCGCGACTCGAAGGTGGCGCAGGCCAGATCCCAGCGCGCGAGCTCAACCAGCAAGCCGAGCTGCGCGAGCGCTGCCTCCCGGCCGGCGAAGTGCGTGGCGAGCGCGCGCGTGAGCGGGTGGCGCGCCGCGCCAGCGGCGAGCCGCGCGCATTCCTCAGCCCACCAGGTGAGCCGCGCGTGGGCGAGCTCGTGCGTCGCCGCCGCGGCGAGCGGGGCGCGGATCTGCGACTCCAGCTCGAGCAGCGCGGCCAGCGCGGCGCGGTGCGCTGGCGGACAGTAGAGGCGGGCGAGGGCGCGGGCGGGCGGCTCAGTTGCGGCGGCCATGGCTCGCTGGCGCCGCATCATCAGCCTCGGTGCTGCCCGGGGCGCTCGCGCCGGCCTCCGCGGCGGGTGCGCCGCTGCTGCGTACCAGCTGGCCGACGGGCTCGAGTTCCGGCAGCGGGGCATCCGCGGTCACGCCGAGCTCGTTGAAGCGGCGCGCCTGGGGCAGCACCTGACGCTCGAGCGAGCCGACGGCGGCGTTGTAGGCCTCGACCGCCCCGGTGAGGCGCGCGCCCATGCGGCCGAGGTGCGCATTGAAGCTGCCGAGTCGCCGGTAGAGTTCCTGTCCCAGGTCGCGGATGTGCGCGGCGTTCTGGGCGACCGCGGACTGGCGCCAGCCGTAGGCGACCGTCTTCAGCAGCGCGATCAGCGTCGAGGGCGTGGCGACGATCACGCCCTGGGCGAGGGCGTTCTCGAGCAGCTCGGGGCGCTCGGCGAGCGCCGCCGACAGGAACTGGTCGCCCGGCAGGAACAGCACCGCGAACTCCGGGCTGCGCTCGAACTGCGCCCAATAGCTCTTGGAGCCGAGCTCGCGCACGCGCGTCTCCACCTGCTGCGCGTGCTTGCGCAGCGCGAGTGCCCGCTCTTCCTCGGCGCCGGCCTCCAGCGCGGCGAGATAGGCATCGAGCGGGGTCTTGGCGTCGATGACCAGGTCGCGCGCCTCGGGCATGTGCACGACCAGGTCCGGGCGCACCGTGGCTTCCTCGCCCACCACCTGCAGCTGCTCGGTGAAATCGCAGTGCTCGGAGAGACCGGCGAGCTCGACCAGGCGGCGCAGCGTCAGCTCGCCCCAGCGGCCGCGCACCTCCGGGCGGCGCAACGCGGTCACGAGGTTGCGCGTCTCACGCTGCAGCAGGGATTGGCCGCCGGCGAGCGCCTCGATCTGGGTGCGCAGACTCGAGAAGGCGTCGCGCCGCTCGCGCTCGAGCGCCTGCACCTGCTGCTCGGTGCGCTCGAGCGCCGCGCGCAGCGGCTCGACCAGCTGTGCGATCGCCAGCTCGCGCTCCTTGAGCGCGCCCTGCGCCACGGCCTGGTCACGCCCGAGAGCCTCGCGCGCCAGGCGCAGGAACAGCTCGCTGTTGGAGCGCAGCGTCTCGCCGGCGAGGCTGTCGAAGGCGGCGCGCAGGCGCGTCTCGGACTGCTCGAGCAGCGCCACGCGCTCGGCGTCCTTGAGCGTCTCGGCCTCGAGGCGCACCTGGGTCGCCGCCAGCTCGATGCGCAGCGCCTCGATGCGCCGCCCGGCGCGCAGGTGGCTCAGCAGCGCGCCGAAGATCATGCCGCCGAGGAACACGGCGGCGATCACGAGATAGAGGAAGTGGGTGAGGGTGCTCATTTGCGCAGATGCGCGAGGTAGTTGACCGCCACGTTCTGCGAGAGGGCGGCGCGGGCGCTGAAGGGGTCGAGCTCGATGCCGGTCAGCTCCGCGAGCGTCAGGCCCGCCGCGCGCCCCCAGCGGGCGAGTTCGGCGGGGCGGATCAGCCGCTCGTACTCGTGCGTGCCGCGCGGGATGAGCCCGAGCAGGTATTCGCCGCCGACGATCGCGGTGAGGAAGGAGCGCAGGTTGCGGTTCAGGGTGGAGAGGATCAGCGTGCCGCCCGGCGCGAGCAGTTGCGCCAGCGTGTGCACCATCACCGCCGGCTCGGGCACGTGCTCGAGCACCTCAAGGCAGGTGATGAGCGTGAACGCCGCCGGGGCTTGCGCCACCAGCGCGCTGGCCGCGCACACGCGGTAGTCGATCTCGAGCCCCGATTCCGCCGCGTGCAGCCGCGCGACCTCGATCATCCCCGGCGCCATATCGATGGCCGTGACGGCGGCGCCCGCGCGCGCCAGGCTCTCGGCGAGCAGCCCGCCACCGCAGCCGACGTCCAGGGCGCGCGCGCCGCTGAGCACGCAGCGCTCGGCGACGTAGGCGACGCGCACCGGGTTCAGCAGGTGCAACGGCCGGAATTCCCCGTGCGGGTCCCAGAAACGGCTGGCGACCGCGTCGAACTTGGCGAGCTCGGCCGCATCGGCCTCGCGGGGGCCAGCCTGGTGCACGCTGCTCACGCGGCGGCACCGAGCTTCAGGCGCCGCGCCCAGCTGCCGGCGAGCCCGGCCAGCTCCGCCTCGTCGAAGCCGAGCAGGCGCCGCTCACTCAGCAGCAGCCGCCCGCCGCTCCAGAGATCGCTCACGGGTGCCGCGCCGAAGATGAGCGCGTCCGCCAGCCCGGCCGCGCTGGCACAGCCGAGCTCATCGAGCTCGAGGCAGACGAGGTCGGCGAGCTTGCCCGGCTCGAGCGAGCCGAGGTGCGCCTGCAGGCCGAGCGCGGTGGCGCCGCCGAGGGTCGCGAGGCGCAGCGCGGTGGTCGCGTCAAAACCGGACAGGAGCGCCGCGGTGCGGGCTTCGCCGCGCACATCGAGCGCGCCGGACTTGAGCGGATTGCCGCTGCCGAGTGCGCTGCGATCGCCCGGCAGCAGCGGCACGGCGGCGCCGCCGGCACGCAGGCCCTGCTGGGGGCAGCTCACGAGGGCCGCGCCGTGGCGCTCGAGGAGCGCGAGGTCCGCGGCGGAGAGTGGCTGCGCGGCGATCGCCGCGGTCCCCGGCCGCACCAGTCCCAGGGCGCACAGCCGTGCCAGCGCGCTGCGCTCCTCGGCCGCCGCATCGCGCACCTCGGCGGCCGCGGCGAGGCCCTCCAGGGGCAGCGCCAGGCGCGCATCGAGCTCGTCGGCCACGCGCCGCAGGCGCTGCAGCAGCGGCTCGCTCGCCAGTGCCGCGCCGACGGGTGCGAAGAAGAGGCTGAGCCGCGCATCGGCCCGGTACTCGTCCCAGAGTCGCTCCGCACGCGCCAGCTGCGCGCTCAGGCCCTCCGCGCCGGCGGCCTCGCTGATCGGCAGGGCAATCGCGGCACGCACCTGCGCGGCGGCCGCCACGCGCGCCGCTTCCTCGGGATGCTCGCTCAGGTCGGCGAAGCAGGTGATTCCCGCCTTGAGCATCTGCGCGATCGCCAGGCGCGTGCCGTCACGCACGAAGTCCGCGCCGGCCGCGTGCGGGGTGGCCTTGCCGCCGCCGTACGGGTGCAGGGCGCGCAGCAGCGTGAGGCTGGCGCGCGTGTGGGCGTTGATGAGGCCGGGGATGAGCGCGTGCTGCGTGCGGCGCACCTCGCGGCTCGGCTGATAGCGCGCGCGCAGCTGCTCGGCCGGTCCGAGCGCGACGATGCGTCCGCCGCCGACGACGAGCGCATGGCCCTCGAGCACGGTCTGCGGCACCACCGGCAGCAGCCAGCGCGGCTCGATCAGCAGGTCGGCGGGTTCGCGCATCGCGTCTCGCAGAAAGCTTTCAGAGGGCTGCGCCGCAGTATATCGGTGCATGCCGTGCAGCGCGCGCTCGGGCACGTGGCGCGCGTGCGCGCGGCCGCAGTCCGGGCGGCTCTTCATGCTAGAATTACTCCTTTATTTCAGGGCCGTAGCGGCCCGATAGAGTGCGCCCGCTCCATGGCCGAGATCGCCCGCGAAATCCTGTCCGTCAGTCTCGAAGAGGAGATGCGTCAGTCGTATCTCGACTACGCGATGAGCGTGATCGTCGGGCGCGCGCTGCCGGATGTGCGCGACGGGCTGAAGCCGGTGCACCGGCGCGTGCTCTATGCGATGCGCGAACTCGGCAACGACTGGAACAAGGCCTACAAGAAGAGCGCGCGCGTGGTCGGCGACGTGATCGGCAAGTACCACCCGCACGGGGACACGGCGGTGTACGACACCATCGTGCGCATGGCGCAGCCGTTCTCGCTGCGCTACCTGCTGGTGGACGGGCAGGGCAATTTCGGCTCGGTGGACGGGGACCTGCCGGCGGCCATGCGCTACACCGAGGTGCGCATGACGCGCATCGCGCACGAGCTGCTGGCCGACATCGACAAGGAGACCGTCGACTTCGCGCCCAACTACGATGAGTCCGAGTCCGAGCCCTCGGTACTGCCCACCCGGGTGCCGAACCTGCTGGTGAACGGGCAGACCGGCATCGCGGTCGGCATGGCCACCAACATCCCGCCGCACAATCTCACCGAGACCATCAACGCATGCGTGGCGCTGCTGGATGACCCGGCCCTGGCGCTCGCCGGGTTGATGCAGCACGTCCCCGGGCCGGACTTCCCCACCGGCGGCATCATCAACGGCGCCCAGGAGATCGCCACCGCCTACCGCACCGGCCGTGGCCGGCTCTCGGTGCGCGCGCGGGTGAGCATCGAGGAAGTCGGGCGCGGCGACCGTCAGGCGATCGTGGTGACGGAGCTCCCCTACCAGGTCAACAAGGCGCGCCTCATCGAGCGCATCGCGCAGCTGGTGCGCGAAAAGCAGCTCGACGGCATCGCCAGCGACGGCCTGCGCGATGAGTCCGACAAGGACGGCATGCGCATCGTCATCGAGCTCAAGCGCGGCGAGCTCACCGAGGTGGTGCTCAACAACCTGTACGCGCAGACGCCGATGGAGACGGTGTTCGGCATCAACATGGTGGCGTTGCACGACGGGCAGCCCAAGCTCATGTCGCTCAAGGAGATGCTGGAGTCCTTCATCCGGCATCGCCGCGAGGTGGTCACGCGGCGCACCATCCACGACCTGGCGCGCGCGCGCGAGCGCGCCCACATCCTCGAGGGCCTCGCGGTCGCCCTCGCCAACATCGACGCGGTGATCGCGCTCATCAAGGCCGCCGCCTCGCCGGCCGAGGCGCGCGCGGCACTGCTGGCGCGTGCCTGGGCCCCGGGCGCGGTGACTGAGCTCCTGGCGCGGGCGGGCGCCATCTCGACGCGCCCGCAGGAGCTGCCGGCCGAGTTTGGGCTGCGCGCCGGCGCCTACCACCTCTCCGAGGCGCAAGCGCAGGCGATCCTCGACATGCGCCTGCACCGCCTCACCGGGCTCGAGCAGGACAAGATCATCGGCGAGTACCGCGAGCTGCTCGAGAGCATCCGCGACCTGAGCGACATCCTGGCCCGTCCCGAGCGGCTCACCCAGGTGGTGCGCGGCGAGCTCATCGCGGTGCGCGAGGCCTACGGCGATGCGCGCCGCACCGAGATCAACCGCGACCACCTGGATTTGACCACCGAGGACTTGATCGAGCCGCAGGACGTGGTGGTGACGCTCTCGCACGCCGGCTATGCCAAGAGCCAGCCGCTCACGGAATACCAGACGCAGCGCCGTGGCGGGCGCGGCAAGACGGCCACGGCGGTGAAGGACGAGGACTTCGTCGAGAAGCTCTTCGTCGCGCACACCCACGATACCGTGCTGTGCTTCTCCAACCGCGGCAAGGTCTACTGGCTGAAGGTCTACGAGCTGCCCCAGGCCGGGCGCGGCGCGCGTGGCAAGCCGATGGTCAACCTGCTGCCGCTCGAGGAGGGGGAGAAGATCAACGCGCTGCTGCCGGTGAAGCAGTACGACGAGCAGCACTTCGTCTTCATGGCCACCCGCGCCGGCACGGTGAAGAAGACGCCGCTGGCGGCGTTCTCGCGCCCGCGCTCCACCGGCATCATCGCGGTCGACCTGGCCGACAACGACCAGCTGGTCGGGGTGGCGATCACCGACGGCCAGCGTGAGATCATCCTCGTCTCCTCCGGCGGCAAGGCGATCCGCTTCCGCGAGGACGAGGTGCGCCACATGGGACGCGAGGCCGCGGGCGTGCGTGGCATCCGCCTCGGGCCCGGGCACGACCTGATCGCCCTCATCGTCGTCGGTGAAGGGCACGTGCTCACCGCCTCCGCCACCGGCTACGGCAAGCTGACGCCGCTGGCGGAGTTTCCGGCGCACGGCCGCGGCGGCCAGGGCGTGATCGCGCTGCAGACCTCGGACCGCAACGGCTTCACGGTCGCCGCACTGCAGGTGATGGGCGGCCAGGAGATCATGCTGATCAGCTCCACCGGCACCCTGGTGCGCACCACCGTGGATGAGATCTCGGTGCAGGGCCGCAACACCCAGGGCGTGCGCCTCATCCGCCTCGATGAGGGCGAGCGCCTGGTGGGCATCGAGCGCATCGAGAGCCTGGAGGGCGCCGAGGAGGGCAGCGGCGCGGGCGCCGCTCCCGAGGAGTCCGCCGGGGAGAGCGCGCCCTAGAGAGGGGCGGCGGCGCGCACCGCAACTTCCTCAGCGCGCCGCGCGCTGCATTGCTAAGATCGCGCATTCCCTGCTTTCCTGACAGGACCTTGGACGAGGCTCGTGCGCGTCTACAATTTCGCCGCCGGGCCGGCCATGATGCCCGTGGAAGTGCTCGAGGAGGCCCGCGAGCAGCTCACCGACTGGCATGCCTCGGGGATGTCGGTGATGGAGATCTCGCATCGCGGCCGCGCCTTCATGGCCGTGGCCGAGGAGGCCGAGATTCGCGTGCGCGAGTTGCTCGCCGTGCCGCGCAATTACAAGGTGCTGTTCCTGCAGGGCGGGGCCACGGCGCAGTTCGCGGCGGTACCCCTGAACCTCACCCGTACCGAGTCGAGCGCCGATTACCTCAACACCGGTTCCTGGTCGAAGAAGGCGATCGCGGAAGCCAAGCGCCTGACGCACGTGCACGTGGCCGCCGATGAGGCTGCCTCGGGTTACACCAGCGTACCGGCGGCCGCCGCGCTGCGCCTGAGCCCGAACGCGGCCTACCTGCACTACACTGCCAACGAGACCATCGGGGGAGTGGAATTCCCCTACATCCCCGACAGCGGCACGGCACCGCTGGTCGCGGACATGTCCTCCAACATCCTCTCGCAGCCGGTGCCGGTCGAGCGCTTCGGCATCATCTACGCCGGCGCGCAGAAGAACATCGGTCCCGCCGGGCTGACGCTGGTCCTCGTGCGCGATGACCTGCTCGGGCGCGCCCGAGCGGAGACCCCGGCGGTGCTCAACTACGAGGCGATGGCCGCGGAGGGCTCGATGCTCAACACCCCGCCGACCTTTGCCTGGTACCTGGCCGGGCTCACCTTCAAGTGGCTGCAGGCGCAGGGCGGCCTGCCGGTGATCGCGGCCCGCAACGAGGCCAAGGCCCAGCTGCTGTACCGCGCCATCGACGCGTCCGGGTTCTACCGCAACCCCGTGGTACACGCAGCCCGTTCGCGCATGAACGTGCCCTTCACGCTCAGCAAGCCCGAGCTCGATGAGCGCTTCCTCAGCGAGGCGCGCGCGGCGGGACTCACGAACCTCGCGGGCCACCGCTCGGTCGGGGGCATGCGCGCCAGCCTCTACAACGCGATGCCGCTCGAGGGCGTGCAGGCGCTGGTGTCCTTCATGCAGGAGTTCGAGCGCCGTCACGGCTGACCCGCCGCGCATGCCCTACCGCATCCTCACACTGAATGCCATCAGCCCCAAGGGCCTCAGCCGCCTGCCGCCGGAGCGCTACCAGGTGGGCGCCGAGCTCAGCGAGCCTGATGCGATCCTGGTGCGCTCGGCCGACATGCACGCCATGCAGGTGCCGGCGCGGGTGCGCGCCATCGGGCGCGCCGGCGCCGGCACCAACAACATCCCGGTCGAGCAGATGAGCCGGCGCGGCATCCCGGTCTTCAACGCCCCCGGCGCCAACGCCAATGCCGTCAAGGAGCTGGTGCTCGCGGGGCTGCTGCTGGCGGCGCGCAACATTGCGCAGGCCTGGCTGTTCGCGCGCGAACTGCCGGGCGATGATGAGGCCATCGAGGCCGCGGTCGAGCGCGGCAAGAAGCGCTTCGTGGGCTTCGAGCTCCCGGGGCGCACTCTCGGGGTCGTGGGCCTCGGCGCGATCGGCGTCGAGGTGGCAAACTCGGCACTGGCGCTCGGCATGCACGTGCTCGGCTACGACCCGCAGATCACCGTGCAGCGCGCCTGGCAGCTCTCTTCCAGCGTCGTCCAGGCGCTCTCGCTCGAGGACCTGTGCGCGCGCGCCGATGCGGTGAGCGTGCACGTGCCGCTCAACCAGGCCACCCGTCACCTGATCAACGGCGCCCGCCTCGCGCTCATGCGGCCGGACACGACGCTGCTGAACTTCGCCCGCGCCGGGATCGTGGACGAGGCCGCCGTGGTGGCGGCGCTGGACGCTGCACGGCTGCACGCCTACGTCTGCGACTTTCCCAGCGTGGCCCTCAAGCAGCACCCGCGCGTGGTGACCCTGCCGCACCTCGGCGCCTCCACCGGGGAGGCCGAAGAGAACTGCGCCGTCATGGTGGCCGAGCAGCTGCGCGAGTTCCTCGAGCACGGCAACATCCGCAACAGCGTCAACTACCCGGAGGCGGTGCTGCCGCGCGTACCGAACACCACGCGCCTGGCGATCGCCAACAGCAACGTGCCCAACATGGTCGGGCAGATCTCCACCTGCCTGGCGAGCGCGCGCCTCAACATCGCCGACCTGCTCAACAAGTCGCGCGGCGAATACGCCTACACGCTGATCGACACCGACGGTCAGGTGTCCGCCGATGTGCTCGGCCAGATCCGCGCCATCAACGGCGTGCTCTCGGCGCACATCCTGTAAGGGCCGCAGCATGCCGAAGCGCAAACGCCGTCCCGCGCCTGCCACCCCCGGCGCCCGGCCGCTGCGCACTGACCTGGCGGCGGTGCGTGCCCGTATCGATGCAATCGATGAGCAGCTGCAGGAGCGCATGAACGAGCGCGCGCGCCTGGCACAGCAGGTCGGCATCTCCAAGGGCGCAGCCGGGCGGGCGGTGGATTTTTACCGCCCGGAGCGCGAAGCGCAGGTGCTGCGCCGCGCGCGTGCGCGCAACAAGGGCCCGCTGCGCGATGCCGAGGTGCTGCGGCTGTTCCGCGAGATCATGTCGGCGTGCCTGGCACAGCAGGAGCCGCTCAAGGTGGCTTTTCTCGGCCCCGAGGGCACCTTCACGCAGACCGCCGTGCTCACCCACTTCGGCCACTCGGTGCGCGCCCTGCCGCTCACCTCGATCGATGAGGTGTTCCACGAGGTCGAGGCGGGCAATGCCGACTTCGGCGTGGTGCCGATCGAGAACTCGACCGAGGGCACGGTCAACCACACGCTCGACCGCTTCCTCACCTCGCCGCTGAAGATCTGCGGCGAGGTGGAACTGCGCATCCGCCAGCACCTGATGGGGCAGATGGGGCAGCTGTCGCGCATCGCGCGCGTATGCTCGCACCCGCAGTCACTCGCACAGTGCCGCGCGTGGCTCGATGAGCACCTGCCCGGCATCGAGCAGGTGGCGGTGGCGAGCAACGCCGAGGCCGCGCGCCGCGCACGCGACGAGAAGGGCACGGCCGCGATCGCCGGCGAGACCGCCGCCGAGGTCTACGCCCTCAAGGTGCTC